>Ga0209181_10006504_pt1 | contig 16362 bp, 17 predicted proteins | sample MAT05_FD_187208 | JGI IMG/M metagenome (GOLD analysis project Ga0209181, IMG submission 187208) | Freshwater microbial communities from Lake Fryxell liftoff mats and glacier meltwater in Antarctica - MAT-05 (SPAdes) (version 2) | ecosystem: Environmental > Aquatic > Freshwater > Ice > Liftoff... | reverse complement strand
ATCTGTGCATGGCCCTTGCGGCGGGAAAGATTGAACCCGTCACCCGGCAGCCATCGCAAGGCACCTGGCGGCGGGCCGGGTGCCCTTCCCCCAACTCAGGCCGCCAGCCTCAGCAGCGCCACGCAGACCAGCAACCCTGCGGTCCAGACCGTTGTCCTCAAGGTGCCCAGGTTCATCAGGTAGGCGGCCACGTACACCACCCGGATGCCGACAAAGGCCAGTGCCAACTGATCGATGCTGCCCTGGTCGGCCTGGGCCATCTGCGCCAGCAACACGGCGGCGATGAACAACGGCAAGGCCTCGAAGCCGTTGATCTGCGCAGCATTGGCGCGTTGCTGCCAGCCGGTCAGGCGCGACACCCATTCACGCGGCTGCCCGTTGTTGTATCGGCCCGCCGGGCCCCGGCCACGCAACGAGGCTGCTTTGGCCAGACCCACGGTCAGCACTGGCAGCATGCAGGCCGCCAGCACACACCACTTTGCGATCGTCATCCCGTGTCTCCCTGCAGTTTGGATCACGAGATTGTGCCGGCTGCACCGGCGCTGCTGCCCCCGACCTGCCGGGCTTGCGCTTCAGCCGGTGGGTGGGCGGCGAGATGGCGTTATCGAGCCCGCTGGCGGATTGGCGGCCTGATGCGGCTGCCCATCCGGCCAGCGTATTCAGGCTCAGCGAAAGAAAAAGTAGAGGATCACCAGCACGATGGCGGGCACACCCAAAACCCAGCCGATCAGATACTTTCCCATGTCATTTCTCCGGTTGTTTGAAGTGCCCATGGTGAACCCCAGGGCAACGGCGCCGGACAGGACTTGAGGCCAAGTCCTTGTAGGACGGCGTTGACTTTGCGGCGCCGGGATGCGGCGGGGCGACGTCCGAGGTTCAGGCGATCAGGCGACAGGCTTGGCGTAAAGCACCATCTGCGTGCAACGGAACAAGGCGATCGTCTTGCCGCTCTCACGGTGGCTCACGGTGGCGTCCCAGACTTGGGTGGTCCGGCCCAGGTGCACGGCGACGGCGATGCAGTCGATCATGCCGTCCCGGGCGGTGCCGAGGTGGTTGGACTTCAGCTCGACCGTGGTGAACCCACTTGCCCCATCAGGCAGGTGCGCGACGCAGCCATAGCCGGTCAAGGTATCGGCCATCGCCACCACGCTGCCAGCGTGCAGAAAACCGTTGGGCGCCATCAGCGCCTGGCGCACGGCCAGTTCTGCACGAAGCAGCTTCGGCCCGACATGGGTGATGTGCACACCGAGGAGTCCGGGCAGGTGCCCGACGCTGTTCTGGTTGAAGTGGTCTGGCGTGAGCATGCGGGGTAGTTTAGGCCCGGCGGCGTGTGTGAAACGGCGTTTGAAACGGCGCCTACGCCAGTGAGCCGTCGGGGCTGGCGGCGGCGTGGCCCTTGGGCATCGGCACGCGCAGAAGACGGCGGCCCGGCAAGGCGCTGGTCGGCGCTGGTCGATGCCGGCGTAGCGCGACGGCCGGCGCCGTCCCCTTACGGCGCGGCTGCGTGCGGCACGCGGTGCGCCGCTGTCGCTGGCGGTGTCGGTGGCGCTATTGCCGCTGCAGGTGCAGATGCCACCGGCGCCAGGCCGCAGCGTGGGCTGCCCGTTGCAGATCACCGTCGACCCGGCGCTGTACGCCGCCCCGCTGGCGGCGATGCCGGCCCTGGCGATGGCCGCCGTCACCAGGTTCAGGCCGCTTGCCCGGTACCGTTGCTGCTAGAAGCTGCGGTCGCGGATTTCGCCCAGTCGGTAGAAAAACACCGCCCTCGCCAGTGCGTTGCGCGCCTCGCCCTTGTTCAGGCCGGCGTGGACGCGGGGGCGCAGCTCCACGCTTTGCAGCCTATCCAGGATAAACAGCGTGCGCTCAATGCGCCCCAGCTCACGCGATGCCACCGCCAGGCCGTTTTGACGCGGACAGCTGCCCAGCTTTCGAAGCATCAAAGAGGCCGTCACCGTCCCCTGCTTGATTGAGGTGGCCAGTCGCAGGATGTCGTCCCAGTGCGCACGGATCGCCTTGACGTTCAGCTTGTCGCTGCTGACCATTGGCCTGAGCGCGTCGTAGCTGGCCTCCCCTTTCGGCGTGAACAGCTTTGTCTCGCCGAGATCGCGGATGCGCGGCGCGAACCGAAACCCGAGCAGGTGCATCAGTCCGAAGACGTGATCCGTGAAGCCGGCCGTGTCGGTGTAGTGCTCCTCGATCCGCAGATCCGACTCGTGATTTAGCAACCCATCGAGCACATAGGTCGAATCCCGCACGCCGACGTTGACCACCCTGGCGCTGAAGGGCGCGTACTGGTCGGAGACGTGGGTATAGAAGAGGCGGCCGGGTTCGGCGCCGTATTTCGGATTGACGTGGCCGGTGCTCTCGGCCTTGCTGCTCGCCTTGAAGCGCTGGCCGTCCGACGAGGCTGTGGTGCCGTCGCCTCAGTTTTCGGCGAAAGGTTGCCGGAACTGCGCGTTGACCAGCTCGGCGAGCGCCAGTGATTAGGTCTTGTCGCGGACGTGCCAGGCTTGCAACCAAGACAGCCGGGCGTAGGTCGTGCCGGGGCATGACTCGGCCATCTTGGTCAGGCCGAGGTTGATGCCGTCGGCCAGGATGGCGGTCAGCAGCAGCGCCTTGTCCGCCGCTGTCTCGCCGGTTTTCAGGTGCTCGAAGTGACCGGTGAAGCCTGTCCACTCGTCGACCTCCATCAGCAGCTCGGTGATCTTGACGTGCGGCAGCAGCGTGGCGGCCTGGTCGATCAACGCCTGCGCCGCGTCCGGCACCGCAGCGTCGAGCGGCGTGATCTTCAGGCCGGACGCGGTGATGATGGCGTCGGGCAGCTCGTCGGCTGCGGCCATTCGGTTGACGATGGCCAACTGCTGTTCGAGCAACAGGAGCCTGCCTTGCAGGAACTGGTCGACATCGGTGGCCACCGCCAGCGGCAGCTCACTGGCCTGCTTCAGAGCGACGAACTTTGCGGCCGGGACCAGGTATTCGTCGAAGTCCTTGAACTGACGCGAGCCCTGTACCCAGATGTCGCCCGATCACAGTGCGTTCTTCAGCTCCGACAAGGCGCACAGCTCGTAGTAGCGCCGGTCGATGCCGGCGTCGCGGAACACCAGTTTCGCCCAGCGCGGCTTGATGAATGCCGTCGGCGCGTTTGCCGGCACCGCTCGGGCGTTGTCGGCGTTCATCGTGCGCAGCACTTCGATGGCGTCGAGCACGCCCTTGGCGGCCGGCGCCGCACGCAGCTTGAGCACGTCGAGAAATTCAGGTGCGTAACGGCGCAGCGTCGCGCAGCTCTCGCCGATGCGGTGCAGGAAGTCGAAGCCTTCGGGCTGCGCCAGCTTTTGCGCCTCGGTGACGCTTGCGCTGAAGTCGTCCCACGGCATGACGGCCTCGATCGCCGCGAACGGGTCGCCGCCGCTTTGCTTGGCATTCAGCAGCGCCTGGCCGATGCGAGCGTAGAGGCGCACCTTGTCGTTGATCGCCTTGCCGGACGCCTGAAATTGCTGTTGGTGCTTGTTCAACGCGGCAGCAAACAGCTTGCCGATGATCCGGTCGTGCAGATCGATGATCTCGTCGGTGACGGTGGCCGTCCCTTCGATGGTCAGCGCGACCAACGTGGCGTAGGGCCGCTGCGGCTCGAACTTGGCCAGATCGGCGGGCGTCATCTGATCGCCCTCGCGGGCGATCTTGAGCAACCGGCTTTGATGAGCCGCTGGCTCTCGATGCCAGCCGGCAGGTCGAGCGCCTGCCAAGCATTGAGACGCTCGATGTGCTCGCGCAAGTGGCGAGAGTTCGGCTTCACCGCCGACTGGCGGAGCCAGCCGAGTCGGGTGGTCTTGCTGCCTTCCCTGCGCAGAAGCAGTTCGTCCAGGCGCTGCCGGTGCTCGGTCGTAAGCGACTCGGTCAGCGCCGCGTGGATGCGACGATTGGCGCGTGTGACCGCCTCGGCGCAGACGCGCTCGATGACGTTGGGCGTGGGCAGCAGCACGCTTTGCCGCCTCAGGCTGTCCACCAAGGCGCTTGCCAGCTCAATGCCTTTGTCGGTCTGCCACGCCAGCTCGTGCAAGCTCAAAACGTTCGGGCGGTAGTCCCGGGTCCCGAAGGACCGGAAGCCGAACAGGGATTGCAACTCGAGAAGGTGTTCGCGCCGCGTCTCGGCGCGGTGGCCGTACTTGTGCCAGTCGTCGATCGGCACCTTGATCTGCGCCGCCACCGTGCGCAGCAGCGGGGCGAACGGCTCGACATCGGCGGCAAGCAGGATGCCGGGGTAGCGCATGTAGCAAAGCTGGACGGCGAAACCGAGCCGGTTTGCCGGTCCCCGGTGCTGGCGGATGATCGCCAGGTCGGCGTCGTTGACTGTTTACAGCCGGATCAATTCGTCCTTGGCAGCGGGCAGCGCCATGAGGCCGTCCCGCTCGGCGGCTGACAGGATTGAACGGCGCGGCATGCGTCGGCGGTCGCTTCAAACTGCCGAGCTTGTGCGCCGCAGGTACGTGTAGAGCGTCTCGCGGCAAATGCCCATGTCGCGGGCGACCTGGCTCTTTTGCTCGCCGCTGGCGATGCGGCGAGTCAACTCGGCGATCTGTTCTGTGCCGAGGGAACGCTTTCGCCCGCGGTAGGCGCCGCGTTGCTTGGCCAGGGCAATGCCCTCGCGCTGTCGCTCGCGCAGCAAGGATCGCTCGAATTCGGCAAACGCCCCCATCACCGACAGCATGAGGTTGGCCATCGGCGAATCGTCACCGGTGAACTTCAGGCCTTCCTTGACGAACTCGATGCAGACGCGCCGCTCGATCAGCGTCTTGACGATGCGGCGCAAGTCGTCGAGGTTGCGTGCCAGCCGATCCATGCTGTGGACGACGAGCGTGTCGCCCTCGCGCACGAAGCGCGTCATCGCCTCAAGCTCAGGGCGACGGGTGTCTTTCCCGGAAGCTCGGTCGGTGAAGCACCGCTCTACGACCACGCCGTCGAGCTGACGGTCGGTGTTCTGTTCGAGCGTGCTCACCCGGACATAGCCAATGCGCTGACCTGCCATTTCGACCCCTTCTTGTCCGGTCGAGCTCTAAGAGGTTTATGCCAATCTGTCCACAAATGCAAATTGCTGCTCTATTTGGACAGATGGCTTCATCTTCTCTGGGCGCCTATTTAGAGTGAAGCCCAAACTGACATCGGCGGTGCGACGAGAGGAGTCACATTTCAAGGGCAAATTTCTCGCCAAGTGCGAATGCTTCCAACCGGTTCATTGGAACTCTTGCGGGCATGCGCGGCGCCCAGCAAGTTGTCTGAGTCGTTCTCAATCGATCAGTACCCCACCGTAAACGCGTGCCGAGCGTGTTTAGCCGCTTCCGCTTCATCCAGCATTGCCACGGCGAAATCCTCCATGGAAATGCGAGACGCTCCGCTTCCATCAACCACGAGCGTGTCGGAGCCAAGACGATAGCGCCCGGTGCGTTCACCCGGTTCCAGCATGGCGGGTGGCGAAAGATAGCTCCAATCGACGCGGGTTTCGCTCAGGCAGAGTTCATATTGCGCTTGGCACGCGCGCGAGATTGCGACGACCGCTGCCGGCAGGAAGTCCGGTGCGGTCAAGACTGTTTCGCCTCTGCGCTCGGGCAGCAACAACCGCGCTGCGCCGCTGACCAGAAGGACGCACACGCCCGCGGCTGCAGCGCCGTCTAGCACCGATTGGGTCAGTGCGACCAGGGTGCCTTCTTGCCCCTCTGGTGGGCGCAGCGCGCTGATGAGCAGGTCTTGCCCACGGGTTGTGCGAGCAAGTTCCTGCGCGTCGGATACCGCCGTGACATACGGTCGCAAGGCATCGGGCAACTTGTCGAACTGCGCCTTCGTTCTAACAACACCGGTGACCTCGTGTCCGCGCGCCAGCGCTTCGCGGGCGATGCGCTGGCCGACGCTTCCGGCGGCTCCGTAGACAGTGATGTTCATCAGAGAGCTCGTTAGTGATAACAGTGGTGAAGGGTTATTCAGGCTTGGATTTTCCGAGCGTGAGCAGGGCAACGCCGGCGGCAATCAGCGCCGCGCCCAGTAACAGACCGTCGGGCGGCGCTTCGCCTTGCAGAAAAATAGCCACGGGTACGCCGACCAGGGCGCCGACGGAGCCCAGCAGGCTCAGCAGAACCGGCCCCCCGGTCTTCTGCAGCATGAACAACAGCAGGAACATGCCTGCGAAGATCACGGCCTGCACGGCGATCAGAATGAGCGGCAGCTTGCTATCCATCGGCACCACTAGCGAGAAGCCGGGCAGGATTCCCGCCGCCAGCAGCATGATGGCCGCAGCGACTAGCATTCCCGGCGCCAGTGCATCGGCGGACACGCCTTTGGGCCAGCGCAGCGTGCGGTAGAGGTTGCCGATGGCCAGCAGCACCGGCCCAACGAGCGCAAGAAGAATCCAGAAACTGTCGGCATCGGGCGCGGCCAGTTTGCGCGCCGCGAGCACACCGGCACCCACCAGCGCTGCCGCCACGCCGGCCGCTCGTACCGTTTGAAATCGCTCCATCCGCAAAGCCAGCGCACCCACGTAGGTCAGCAGCGGTGGCAACGAGATGATCAAGGCGACAAAGCCGGCGCCAACATGCGACACGGCTGAAACAAAAATCAGGTTGGAGCCCGCCACCCCGACCAGCGCGGACACCGCGTAGTACTCGAGCGTTCGCGCGTTGACCGGCGGCAGATCCCGGCGCAGCGCCGCCACGATCATCAGAATCAGCGCGGCGCCGGTGATCGACCAGCACAGAAACGCCAGCGGCGGCACCTGAGCCTCGCCAGCGATCTTCGCCAGATTGGTCGAAAGACCGAGCAAGGACCCACCGGCCAGCAGGTAGAGCAGAGAGATCCACCACGATGTTTTGCGCTGAAGGCCCTGCTCCGCCGAATAACTCATGTTTCGCTCCCCTTGTTTATCTTGCCATCAAGATATATCGGATAAATCTTGATGTCAAGCTAGTTCCGTGCGAAACTTGGTGAATGGACCACGTTGACAGCGTTCTCGCCCAATGGCGACAAGAGCGGCCCGACCTCCAAGTTGCAGCCATGGGCACGATTGGGCGCATCAGTCGGCTGAGTCAGCAGCTCGTGCGCGCGATGGCTCAGACTTGGTTGGCACATGGTCTTAACCACGCCAGCTTCGACGTGCTGGCCACACTGCGCCGGGCCGGGCCGCCTTACGCGCTGTCGCCCGGGGACTTGATCGCATCGACCATGGTCACGTCGGGCACGATGACGAACCGCATCGACCAGCTGGAGAAAGCCGGCTGGGTCGAACGGGTGAAAAACCCGGACGATGGCCGCGGCTTTCTGATTTCTTTGACCGCACAAGGTCAAGCACTGATCGACGCCGCCGTAACGGACCACGTCCGTTCACAGGCCAGCTTGGTTGCCGTGATGACCGAGGAGCAACTCGCGCAGCTGGACGACCTGCTCAGGCAGTTTCTGGACGGGCTTGCGCGGAGATGATCCGCATCGACGCGCCGCCGGCTCCCTGAGCGTCTCCTAGGCTGCCTGTGCGGCAGTGAATCTGCGCGACGGTCCCATCTTCATCACCCCCAATTTCTAGGCTGCCTGTGCGGCAGTGAATTTCACCGTGGCTGCCGACCCGCGGGCCATTGTTTTCTAGGCTGCCTGTGCGGCAGTGAATATACCGTGCCAGTGCTGTCTGTCTGGGGTATTTTTCTAGGCTGCCTGTGCGGCAGTGAATATCAATCAAAACGCCGGCGGTGTCCTGACACTTTTCTAGGCTGCCTGTGCGGCAGTGAATGAGTTCCTACAGCGTGTGAGTATGTGCTTGTTTTTCTAGGCTGCCTGTGCGGCAGTGAATTCAGCTTCGGCCAAAGCAACCGGCGCGGTGGTTTTCTAGGCTGCCTGTGCGGCAGTGAATCTGTCAATCGCGGCCTCGACCGGCTCCACGATTTTCTAGGCTGCCTGTGCGGCAGTGAATGGCGACAGGCTCACAAGTGCTGCTGTCGAACGTTTCTAGGCTGCCTGTGCGGCAGTGAATGGGAGTTTCACCACGATTCGGTTCTTGAGCCATTTCTAGGCTGCCTGTGCGGCAGTGAATCTCTACTTGACCCGCACCGAGCGGGATGTCAATTTCTAGGCTGCCTGTGCGGCAGTGAATCTTCGTAGGGGCTTGCTGATAGCCCCCTAGAATAGCGCGGTGACGCTCTTGCCCGATCCCGACTCGCCGACGATGGCCACGGTCTCGCCGGCATGGACGTCGAACGAGACATGGTCGACGGCGGTGAGCGTGCCGCGCGTGGTGCGAAAACGCGTGACCAGGTTGCGAACGCTGAGCAGGGGCGTGTCCATCGCGCGGGCGGCCGTCAGAAACCCATCTTCTTCTTCATCGCCTGGTCGACCCACATGCGGGCATGGATCGGGCCGGGGCGCTCGGCGCCAGCGCGCAACTCGCCGTCGTAGTTCTTCACCCAGGGCCACCAGGCGGTGTTGCCAATGGGCGTGGGCAGCCAGATGTACGGTGCCTTCTCGACGATGTCGCGCGTCATCAGGCGGATCAGCAACTGGCGCTTGCTCTTGTCGGGTTCCAGGTAGACATCGGCCATGCGCTTGTCGAAATCCGGATCGCTGTATTGCGAGGGGTTCCAGGTCTGCTTGGTGACGAAGCTCTTGCGGATGCTGGTGGTCGGGTTGGTATGCCCGTTGCGCATCATGTAGCCGGCGGCGTTGGTCTTGGTCGTCATCGCCGAGAGAAAGGCGCCGTACTCCATGGGCTGGATCTCCATCGTGACACCCACCTTCGCGAGGTAGGCCGCGATCAACGGCGCCAGATCCATGTGGTCGGGGCTGCACGAGCAGACCTGCGTCTTGAACGTGAAGCCCTTGGGGAAGCCCGCTTCGGCGAGCAGGGCCTTGGCTTTGTCGGGGTTGTAGGTGAACAGCTCCTGCGCGGCCACCGGCATCTTGTCCAGCGGCTCGTAGTAGCCGGTGTAGTCGGGATGCATCGGGTAGCCGAACAACACCGCATTGCCGCCGTAATAAGACTTGACGATCTCCTGCTTGTTGACGGCCATGTTCAGTGCGCGGCGCACGCGGATGTCGTCGAAGGGTTTGGTGTCGACCCGCATCGCCACGAAGGTGCCGCCGGTGTCGACCCAGCGCTTCCATTTCAGCGCCGGCGCGTTTTTCTTCAGCTCCTCGACCGCACTCCAGCGCACGCCTTCGAGCACGTCGAGCTTGGCAGTACGCAATGCGGTCAGGAAGCTGGCCTCGTCCTTGATGGTGCGATAGATGATCTTGTCGACGAAAGGCAATTTGTAGGCCTGGCCGCTGATCTTCTCCTTGTCCCAGTACAGGTCGTTTTTGGTGAAGGTGACGGCATTGCCTTGCACGTAATCCGTCAGCATGAACGGGCCGGTGCCGTTCAAGTTCTTCCAGTTGCCAGCGCCCAGGCGGTGCGGATGTAGTCCTGGCGCAGCACCTCGAGCATCATCGTGCGCGTCATGCGCATCGTGATGGCCGACAGCGAGGTGCCCAGCACCAGCGCGGGCACCAGCATCTGCTTCATGTTCTGCAGCGGGTCGTCGCTGAACTTGACGTAGTTGACCTCGGGCGACCAGCCCCACCAGATCGACGGGAACACCATCACCATGGTGCCCAGCCAGAAGCTGGGCACGGCCAGCAGCAGGATAGAAAACGAGCGGAACAGCAGGTCGCTCTTGGTGTCCTGGCGCATCGCCGAATAAACGCCGATCGGCAGTGCGATCAGCAGGCCGATGATCAGCGCCATCAGGCCCAGCTCGAAGGTGATGGGCAGCCGGTTGAGCACCTCTTGCAGCACCGGGGTGGAATGCCACAACGAGTTGCCGAGATCGCCGTGAAACAGCGCCCAGACCCAGCGCAGGTACTGCTCGGGCATCGGCCGGTCCATGCCTAGCGCGGCGATCAGCTGGTCGCGGCTCAACTTGTCGGCGCCGATGTCGTTCTGGCTCAGCATCATGTCGATCACGTCACCCGGAATCATGCGGATGGTGACGAACACGATGATGCTGACGATGATCAGCGTGGGCACCAACGCCAGCAGCCGGCGCAAGATGTACGCGCCCATCAGTCGACTGGCCGGTGGCTGGCGTCGGGCAGTGGCTGCGGCAGGTCGGCAATCGGGCGCATGGTTCTCCTGGCGGGCAGCGCTGCAGGGCGCCATGTCCGGCAGCGATGATGCGCTGAAATAGAAGGTCTGGTACGTTGTCGTTTTCCCTAGCCGTATGCCGGGGTTGTCGCCTGCGCGGCAGGTTTTAGAAAACAGGGTTTGTACCATCGGCGAAGCGTCTGCTACGCTGGCGTGCTGCGCTTGTCCCCCTGCCAACGGATCCTCACCATGGCCACCATCCCCGTCCAGAACACCGCCCCCCACCGTGGCGAAATCGCGGCCAAGACCGGGGCCGCCAGCGCCGCGCCAGACGCCACGCCCGAGCTCGCCGCCTTCCGCGAACAAACCCGCGCCTGGCTTGTGGATCACTGCCCGGCCGAGATGCGCCGGCCCATGACCAGCGAGGACGACGCCTGCTGGGGCGGGCGAAATTTCAAGTTCAGCTCAAGTGCGCAGCAGCAGTGGCTGCAGACCATGGCGGCACGCGGCTGGACCGTGCCCACCTGGCCCACCGCCTACGGCGGCGGCGGTTTAAGCGGCGAGCAGGCCAAGATCCTGGCGCAGGAGATGCGCACGCTGCAGTGCCGCTCGCCGCTGCAGAGCTTTGGCATCTGGATGCTGGGGCCGGCGTTGCTGAAGTTCGGCAGCGAGGCGCAGAAGCTGGAGCACCTGCCAAAAATAGCCCGAGGCGAGATCCGCTGGTGCCAGGGCTACAGCGAGCCCAATGCCGGCTCGGACCTGGCGTCGCTGGCGACCCAGGCTGAAGATTGCGGCGATCACTTCATCGTCAACGGCCAGAAGATCTGGACCTCGTATGCCGACTTAGCCGACTGGATCTTCTGCCTGGTGCGCACCGACAGCGCCAAGAAGCACACCGGCATCAGCTTTGTGCTGTTCGACATGGCCAGCCGCGGCGTCAGCACCCGGCCGATTTTGCTGATCTCGGGCAAGAGCCCGTTCTGTGAAACCTTCTTCGACAACGTGCGGGTCGACAAGGCCAACCTGATCGGCCAGCCCGGCGCGGGCTGGGACGTGGCCAAGCATTTGCTGGCGCATGAGCGCGAGATGATCGGCAGCATCGGCGACCGGTCTGCCGCCAGGCCGCTGGGCCAGCAGGCGGCGGCGGCCATCGGGCTGGATGCCAGCGGCCGGCTGGCGGATGCGATGCTGCGCGCCCAGATTGCCGAGTTCGAGGCCGACGAGGCCGCGTTCCGGCTGGCGATGGAGCGTGCCGGCGACCTGGGCCGTGCCGCCCAAGGCCACCCTGCGATGTCGTCGATGCTGAAGTATTACGGCGCCGAGCTCAACAAGCGGCGCTGGGAGTTGATGATGGCCGTGGGCGGCGCCAATGCGCTGGAATGGCAGAGCGAGCGATCACGCGACGGTGCCACTGCCCGCACCTGGCTGCGCACCAAGGCCAACTCGATCGAGGGCGGCACCAGCGAGGTGCAGCTCAACATCATTGCCAAGCGCATCTTGGAACTGCCGAGTTGACCCTGGCCTGACCCGGCCCCCCCGACATCGCTACGAGATACCCGCCATGCCCCTGATCCTGAGCGACGAACAAACCATGCTGCGCGACAGCGCCCGCAGCTTTCTGATGGACCAGTCGCCGGTGTCGGCGCTGCGCCAGTTGCGCGACAGCGCCGATGCCACCGGCTTCTCGCGCAGCTTGTGGCAAAAATTCGCCGAGATGGGGTTTACCGGCATGCTGGTGCCCGAGCCGCTGGGTGGCCTGGGCCTGGGCCATGTCGAGGCCGGTGTGGTGATGGCGCAGATCGGCCACCAGCTGTGTGCGTCGCCGCTGCTGGCGTCCAGCCTGGTGGCGGTCACCGCGCTGCGCCAGGCCGGCACCCCGGCGCAGCAGCAACAGTGGCTGCCGCGGCTGGCCAGTGGCCAGGCCATCGCCACGTTGGCGGTGGACGAATTGGCCAAACACCGCCCGAGCGGCTTTGCCACCAGCGCCCGCGTTGACGGCGACGGTGCAGGCGACGGCTGGGTGATCGACGGCGCCAAGACCCTGGTGCTGGACGGCCATGTGGCCGATCTGCTGATCGTCGCGGCCACGCTGACCGATGGTGGTGCAGGCCTGTTCCTGGTGGAGCCGCGAACAGCAGGGGTGCAGATCGAGCGCACGGTGATGGTCGACGCCCACAACGCCGCCCGCGTCACGCTGCAGGGCGTGCGGGTGGGCGCGGACGCGCTGCTGGGTGGGCCGGATGCCGGCACGTCGACGGCGGCACTCAGCGCCGCGCTCGACGTGGGCCGCGCCGGCGCAGCGGCCGAACTGCTGGGCCTGGCCGACGAGGTGTTCGACCGCACCGTGCAATACCTGAAGGACCGGCGCCAGTTTGGCAAGGCGATCGGTGAGTTCCAGGCGCTGCAGCACCGCGCCGCCCACCTCTACACCGAGCTGGAGATCACCCGCGCCGCGCTGCTCAAGGCCCAGCAGGCGCTGGACGCCGACATCCGCCGGGCGGGCGCTGCCGTGGCCGTGGCCAAGGCGCGTGCCGGGCGCACCGCTACCCTGGCGGTGCAGGAGGCGGTGCAGATGCACGGCGGCATGGGCATGACCGATGCCTTCGAAATAGGCTTTTTCATGAAGCGCGCCCGGGTGCTGCAAGAGCTGTGGGGCGACACCAACTTTCACCTCGACGCGCTGGCCCGGCGCCGTGGCTACTGAAGCACCGACCCGATGACCGACCACACCGCAGGCCCGCCCCCAGACTTGGCCGTAAAGCCGCCCATGAATGCAGACACCGCAGCCCCCACAGCCGCCGCCACCTGGCCGGCGCTGACCCTGGCGCAAGCCCACGCCGCGATGACGGCCCCCGGCCAGCCTTTCGAGATGGCCGAGGCACTGATCGCCGGCCGGACGATGCGCGTCTGGAAAAACGCCCCGCCCACGCTGCGCGATGTGTTTGTCAACAGCCGGGCCGCGTTCGGCGGCCAGACCTTTCTGGTTTACGAGAGTGAGCGCGCCACGTTCGAGGCTTTTGCCCGTGCCACGCTGGCCTTTGCCGAGCAGCTGGCCGCAATGGGCGTGGTCAAGGGCGACCGGGTGGGGGTGGCGATGCGCAATCTGCCCGAGTGGCCGGTGGCGGTGCTGGCCACGCTGCTGCTGGGCGGCATCGCCACGCCGATCAACGCCTGGGGCACCGGGCCAGAGCTGGCCTATTGCCTGGCGGATTCGGGCGCCAAGGTGGCGGTGGTGGATGGCGAGCGCTGGGACCGGTTGCAGCCGCTGCTGGTTGATCTGCCCGCGCTGCGGCAGGTGGTGGTGGCCCGGCCCACCACCTCGGCCGACGCGCCAGACAGCCCGGCCAGCGGCGCGCCCCCCAAATCCTGCCGCTGGGATTCGCTGATCGGCCCCACCGCCGGCTGGTCCGCGCTGCCCGACCGCCCGCTGCCGGTGGTGGACTTGGCGCCCGACGACGATGCCACGCTGCTCTACACCTCGGGCACCACGGGCGCTGCCAAAGGTGCGCTGGGCACCCACCGCTGCAGCGGCAATACCTTGATGGGCGGCGCGTTTTCGGTTGCGCGCAGCTTTGTGCGCCGGGGCGAGCCCCTGCCCGACCCGGCGGCCCGCACCACGCAGCGGGCGCTGTTGCTGGCGATCCCGTTTTTCCACACCACCGGCTGCCAGGTGATCTTGTTCGGCGCGCTGCAGTCCGGCACCAAGCTGGTGTTGATGCACCGCTGGGACCCCGAGGCCGCGATGGCGCTGATCCAGGCCGAGCGCATCACCTCCGCCGGCGGTGTACCCACCATCGCCTGGCAGTTGATCGAGCACCCCGCCCGCGCGCAGTACGACCTCAGCAGCCTCGAATCGGTGTCCTACGGCGGCGCGCCGGCGTCGGCGGCGCTGGTGCAGCGCATCGGTGAGGCCTTTCCCAAGGCCCAGCCCGGCACCGGCTGGGGCATGACCGAGACCTCGGGCACTTTCACCCACCACGGCGCTGAGGATTACGTGCACCGCCCCGACAGCGCCGGCCCGGCGATGCCGGTGGCCGAGATGAAAATTGCGGATGACGACGGCCAGAGCCTGCCCGTAGGCGAAGTGGGTGAACTCTGGGTGCGCGGCCCCAACGTCGTCAAGCGCTACTGGAACAAGCCCGAGGAGACGGCGGCCACCTTTGTAGACGGCTGGCTGCGCACCGGCGATCTGGCGCGGCTGGACGACGAGGGCTTCTTGACCATCGTCGACCGCAAGAAGGACATGCTGATCCGCGGCGGCGAGAACATCTACTGCGCCGAGGTCGAGGCCGTGCTGTACCGCCACCCGGCGGTGATGGACGCCGGCGTGATCGGCCAGTCCCACGCCACCCTGGGTGAAGAACCGGTGGCGCTGGTCACGCTCAAACCCGGCGCGGCCGCGACCGAGGCCGAGCTGCGGGCCTTTGTACGCAGCCAGATCGCCGGCTTCAAGGTGCCGGTGCGCATCCTGATCCATGCCGATCCGCTGCCGCGCAACCCCACTGGCAAGCTGATGAAAAAGACGCTTAAATTGTTGTTCGAGACGCTGGCCTGATCTGCCGCCGCGTCGGCTTTGCCGTACCCCACTGCCCTCCCCCCTTCGATCACTTACCGAAAGACACCCCTCATGAGCAATCCTGTCAGCATCCGCGTATCCGGCCCGGTGGCCGTGCTCACGATGGACCGCCCGCCGGTCAACAGCCTGGGCCATGACCTGCGCGCCGGCATCGCCGACGCGCTGGACGCCGCCAATGCCGACCCTGCCGTGCAGATCATCGTGCTGACCGGCACGGCCCGGGCGTTTTCGGCCGGCGCCGACGTCACCGAGTTCGGCACCCCCAAAGGCGCCAAAGAGCCCAACCTGCGGGTGGTGATCGGCATGCTCGAGGACAACCCCAAGCCCATCGTCGGCGCCATCGCCGGGCAGTGCCTGGGCGGCGGGCTGGAGCTGGCGATGGGCTGCCATTTCCGGGTGGCGGCGGCTGATGCGCAGCTGGGTTTGCCCGAGGTCAAGATCGGCTTGCTGCCGGGCGCTGGTGGCACGCAGCGCCTGCCGCGCCTGATCGGGCTGGAGGCCGCGCTCAACATGATCGTCAGCGGCGCGCCGGTGGCCGCCGCCAAGTTCGCCGGCACCGGGCTGGTGGACCGCATCATCGACGGCGACCTGGTGGCCGGCGCAGAGGCTTTTGCCGAGGAGGTGCTGGTGGGTATGCTGCCGGCACGCCGCGCCCGCGACCTCAAGGTCAAAGACCCGCAAGGCGAGGCCTTTTTGCAATTTGCCCGCAATACCGTCGGCGCAATGAGCAAGAACTTCCCCGCGCCGATGAAGTGTCTGGAGGCGGTGGCAGCGTCCTTGGGGAAATCCTTCGACGAAGGCTGCAAGGTCGAGCGGGAAGGGTTTTTGTCGCTGATGGCCTCGCCGGAGTCGCGCGCGCTGCGCCATGTGTTTGCTGCCGAACGCGCCGCCGCCAAGATTCCCGGTCTGCCGGCCGACACGGTGCTGCGCAAAATCGCCAAGGTGGGTGTGATCGGCGCCGGCACCATGGGCGGCGGCATCACGATGAACTTTCTCAACGCCGGCATCCCCGTCGTGCTGCTGGAAACGAGGCAGGAAGCGCTGGACAAGGGCCTGGCCACCATCCGCCGCAACTACGAAAACTCGATGAAAAAGGGCAAGTTGAAGCCCGAGCAGGTCGAGCAGCGCATGGCCTTGGTCACCGGCACGCTGGACTACGCGGCTTTTGCCGACGCCGACCTGGTGATCGAGGCGGTGTTCGAGAACATGGACGTCAAGCAAACCGTGTTCGAGACCCTGGACAGCGTCTGCAAGCCGGGCGCGATCCTGGCGTCCAACACCAGCTACCTCAACTTGGACACCATCGCCAGCTTCACCAAGCGCCCTGGCGATGTGATCGGCCTGCACTTTTTCAGCCCGGCCAACGTGATGCGGCTGCTGGAGGTGGTGCGTGGCGCCAAGACCGCGCCCGACGTGCTGGCCACCAGCATGGCGGTGGCCAAGACCATCAAGAAGATCGCGATCGTCTCGGGTGTGTGCGACGGCTTCATCGGCAACCGGATGCTGGCGCGTTACGGCGCTGCAGCCCAGGGCTTGCTGAATGCCGGCGCGCTGCCGCAGCAGATCGACGGCGCGCTGCAGAAGTACGGCATGGCGATGGGCCCGTTCCGCATGGGTGACCTGGCCGGTCTGGACATCGGCTGGGCCACCCGCAAACGCAAGGCGGCCGAGGCGGGCGTTGAACTCAAGCCCAGCGTGC
>Ga0209181_10006503_pt1 | contig 16364 bp, 10 predicted proteins | sample MAT05_FD_187208 | JGI IMG/M metagenome (GOLD analysis project Ga0209181, IMG submission 187208) | Freshwater microbial communities from Lake Fryxell liftoff mats and glacier meltwater in Antarctica - MAT-05 (SPAdes) (version 2) | ecosystem: Environmental > Aquatic > Freshwater > Ice > Liftoff... | reverse complement strand
AATTGTCCTGAGGAACATTGGCATTAAATTTAGTAGCAGGTGCTTTTTCTCCTTTTATCAAATTCATTTCGCCCCAATGGCTGCCATCACAACCGCAATCGCCGCAATGTTTGATAAACAGATCATACATTCCCGATTTACTGGCACAACTATCGCCTATAAAATTTACCACCATATAAATCTGGTGTTGCCCTAATGACAAAGTTGATAGATTTAAAACAGGCAGATTAGAATTGTAAACCCCATCTACGTACCATTGGATATTGTAAACACCCCCATAGTTTTGGCCGGGGCCTAAAGGCAATGGCGGTATTAATTTGGTGGTATCGCACAGCGTATCGCAACCAATGGGAAACAAAGCAACATAAGGGCGACTTTTAATGATTACCACATTACTTTGTCCAAAGCATCCGCTTTCCGGATTAACCACCGTTACATAATAATAGCCAGCTTGTCCGGTGGTCATGGTTTGTCCGGTAGCACCATTGTTCCACTGATAAATGTAATTTGGATTGGCCGGTGTTGCCGTGGCTGTATAAGTATGGTTGATGCCCTCGCACAAATAGCCGGTTGGCCCAATGGTTACTGCAGGACTATTGTAAACATACACACAGAAAGTGTCTTTTGCAATACAACCGGTGCTGGTATCGGTGACCGTTAAAATAAACTGGTAAGTGCCAGGTGTGCTTACCGAAATGCCTGCATAGTTTTGCGTGTTGTTTGGACTAAAGGTTGCCGCTGGATTCACTGTCCAGAAATAAGTATAGTTGGGATCCGTAACACTATTATTAACATTAATATTCCCGGTACCGGTGATGCATTGTATGGTTTGTCCTTTAATATTTGCAATGGGCAACGGATGATGCCACAACTTCATTTTATTGGATTTGGCTACACAGCCAGAACCATTGCTCACCCTTACATAATACTCGCCCACCAAATTTGCATTATAGGTTGGGTTGGTAGCGCCGCTGATGGCATTGCCATTTAGATACCATTGATAAGATCCAAATACCGCAGGTGTCGTAGTTAAAGTGAAACTACTGCCATCGCAAATGTATTTATCAGTTGGAATGTTTACAGATAACGGTGGCAAAATAGCAACCGTTTGAGTATCCACTGCAACACAGCCCAAAGCATTTGTTACGGTTAACGTAACCAAACTCGAATTAGGTGGTGGAGCGGCAAATGTATGTGTGGTACTTTGCAGGTTCGACATATAACTATCTCCAAAGTTCCAGTTATAAGTATTGGTAGCAGCACCGGTAGTAGTGAAAGGTGCTGCCGTACCAGCACAAACCGGTGTAGAAAGCGTAATATTAGCAGTGGGCACATTGATGATTACAGGATGCGTTACAGATGCTGAACATCCGTTGCAGGAGGAAGTAACCGTTAATGTAATATTGTAAGTGCCCGATACAGTTGCAGTAAGTACCGGATTGGCAATGGTATTATTATTGAAAGTTGCACCGCCGGTAACAGACCATGTGTAGGAAAGAATATTACATCCCAAACTTGGTAAAGTGCTGGATAAATCAGACAGCGTAACCTGGTTGCAATGCACACTGTATCCAAAGTTGGCCGCTACAGGAACGATGTAATGGATGGTATCCTGTAATAAACAAATATGCGGTGTGGGTGGCGGCGGACAATTGGATAACATCCATGCCGTGACTACGTAAGTGCCGGGTAATAAATAAGTGTGATTGGGCGTAAAAACAGTTCCGCTCATTCCGCCAAAAGGAGTCGTTGCATAATTTCCATCACCATAATCCCAGTTAACGCCGGCATTGGGTGAATTGGGTGCTGTAAAATTATAGGTAGCATTGAAACTAACATTATTGCATAGGTTAGACGGGGCACCAATATTTATACTGTAAGATAAAGGAGCCTCGTAATCATTTGTAACATTTAAAGACGGCCCGGCCAAATCTGAATTAAATACCTGCGTAAAATTGGAACAATGATCACATGGGCCAACACTGATATTAATGATGTTGGAAGTGTCTTTACAATTTCCACACGAAATGATTACATAATAAGAACCAGGGCCCGTAACATTTAATGCAGGACTGTTGATGCCAACAGGCGAAGCTCCATTAAACCACTGATAGCCATAAGTACAGGTATTGTTGGATTGTACAGTTGCTGTAAGGTTTACATTGATGACATCACCGGTGCAATAGTTAAGGAAATTATCAGCAGTAATATTTACAGTGGAAACAAATGTATTAGGTACAAACAAACTTGCAGAACCGGTACACCCTGTGCCTTTTACTTTATAAAATCCAGGAGTAGTTGCCAGGTAAGAAGGAGTAGGTGTGGTGGTTAAAAATACACCATTCAGGGTCCAGCTATAAGGCCCGGTTGTAGGGGTTGTAGTTAAGGTGATGCCCGGCGTACAAATATTACCGGTGCCTGTTAATATTCCGTTGGGAGGATTATTTACAGTAACCGTTAACGAGCTGGACTGGCCGCAGGCTGTCACAGAAATTATACAGGTCGCCGATGCTGCGCCACCATTCCATTGCACATTGATGCTATTGGCAGATAAGGAAATTATTGTACCCAAAGCATTGCTCAACGTCCATGTGTATCCACCCGGTGGAACAGGACCGGCAACAGTGTACGTTTCCGTTGCATCTATACATACTGTTGTGTTACCCGTTGGTGCAGGTGGTGCACCCACTACAGATACATTCATTATTTTTGGCGTACTGGTGCAACCTGCTACAGTTTGTGATACACTGATGGTTCCGTTGGCGGTAAAATTTACCAGCACAGAATCTTTGTTTGCGCCCATGTATTGTGTAATTGTACCGTTGGTAATGCTCCAGTTAAAATTACCCGCATTCATATTGCTGCTGATACTGTAACCAACTGTTTGATTGGCACAAACAATGACCGGACCAACGATACTATTTAATTTAGGCGTATCCAACACAATTAAATTTAGCAACGCCGGAGAAGAACAAAAATCAGTAGCAATTTGTGGAGTAGCTGTTATCAGGTAATTGCCAACACTGTTCCAGGTAATTTGCTTACAACTTAATCCTAAAGGACTACTGGTAAATCCTGTGTTTGGGTTAAATGTCCAGGTTTGCACATTGCCGTTGGCGCAAATAGTAGTAGTGCTTCCTACACAAACCGGAGATAGTCCGTTTAGCGTAAATTTAGGTTTTATGTTGATGCTGATGGTATCGCTCCCGCTGCATCCACTGTAAGGATTGGTATAACTACAAATTAAAAAATAGGGGCCGCCGAGCGGATAATTCCAGCTCACATTGATTACGTTGTGATTACTATCATTGCCAACAATTGCGCCACCGCCACTCAGTGTCCAGTGATAGAATGTGCCGGGTAACGCTGGCAAAGAATAGGAAGTATTTGAACCGGGGCAAACAATGACCGGACCCTGTATTGGTAAATTAGGATACAGCACCGGAACATTTAAAGTGGTGGAATTTCCACAAGTATTGGGACAGTTGGCATTTAATGTTACACTGGTTGGGTAAGTACTGGGTTGGTTCCAAACCACGGTGGCGCAGGTAGTACCCTGTCCGCTTATGATGGTGCCTCCACTTACTACCCAGTTTAAACTACTGCAACCGGTTGTGCTGGTACAATATTTAATGGTATCCCCTGCACATAACATTTTCCGGCAATCATCGGTATGTATTTCAATACCTGGTTTACTGCTTACATTAACTGTTACCATTGCAGTGTCTTTACAGCCACAATCCCTTGAATTTCCTTTGCTATCTGTTACTACACCTGATACCGTTAGTATAATCGTGTGAAGTCCACCGGTTGTAAAAATATGCGGGGGCGGAATTTGTAAATTAGAGGAGGTGCCATCTCCAAAATCCCAATAATAACTGGTAGCGCCCAGCGAAGTAACCCCGCTAAAATTCACCGGCGAATTTGCACACACCGGGTTGGGGTTAAAGGTGATGCCTGCTGTAGGACCATCAATTAAACAAACCGCTCTTTTAATGGTGTCTTTACAACTGCCATCTGCGTTTGAAATAATTACCTGCAAAAAACCCTGCGAAGCGCTTCCCCAGTTAATCGTTTTTGGATTGTTCGTCAATGTGTCCGGAGTGCCACCTATCACCGTCCAGCTATAGGTAAAGCCAGGCAAGTTGGGTACTATCAAGTATTTTTGCGGTTGATTTTTACAGGCAATTAAAGTGCGGCCTGCACCACCAGCAGGGCTGCCTCCATTAACATCCGATTGTCCCTGTTTACAGGCTAAATCATCGCAGGGTTGAATTTGGGTTGTTACCAATTCAAATTTTGGGCAACACACTACGGGTTGCGTTTGTGCATTGGATATTACAAATGCAAACATCAATATCAATATGCTGAATAATTTTTTCATGGCAGTTTTTATTTAGGATTATTTTGGTTATCAATACCACCGGCTTTTGTACATCCTTCTTTTTTCTTCTCATAGCATACCAGCTTATTGCAGGTAGTACAATCGGTGAATTCTATTTTGTATCGGATACACCATCTAAATAAAGCACTGCAACAAGGTGTAAGTTGTGGCGTGGTAATATCAATATTCAATGTTTTTTGTGCTCCATTCCATAACAGGTTGTTGGTGCCATTGGTAAAATGTCCGTATGTGGCAGCATCTTTATTGCAAGGAATGCAAAAATCATTTTCAGGAACCATTTCAAAATAAACCAGTTCTGCCTTGATGCTTTTAATCGTCTTTGCCGGAATAGAGGTTATAGTGACAGGCTGGCTATACGACAATACATTGTTGGCAAAATTTACCGGTGCTGGTGTTGGTGCAGTTAATGTAAAATGCTTTTCATCGCAGGCATCACAGGCACAATGCAGGGTATCCCAGGCCGTTTCATTATTGATATTATCGGGGTCAATTGGCCATATGGCATCCACTATAAATTTAATCGTCTTCATACTATCCACACAATTGATAGATGCAGTGTAGACTTGCGATGAGTTAGCCGCAATGGTGTTGGGCAAAGGAGGAACAACCGGGGTTAACGTAGTTAGCGGACCGGTGCCATTCACCCTGTATTTTATGGCAATTACCTGTGCCGTATTGGTAGGGTGCAGGTTGGCCATTTTAATGTAAATATTTTGCTTGCCGTTGATGCAGCAACTAATGTCTACACTGTCGATTTTTGTATTGATGTTATCGTCTAATATTTTAAAGCTGTAGGGCTCACTGTTGCCATTGTTTCTTCCAATAGGCTTTTCTTCTTTGCTCAAAGCCTGCACTTGCCAGATAAATTCGCACATATATGGTGGTTTGCAGGGGTCGGCTAGCAAATTGGTAACGGTAGCCTGCGTCATATTTTGTACATCTTTTGTAACCAATGGCGCATTGCTCTTCATTGCCTGTATGCCATTTTGCCCTTGCATCAATTGCCATACTTTTAAACGATAGGTTACCGGTTCCTTTGGTTTGGGCACTAAAGAAGTCCAACGAAACATGATTGGTTTTAAGATGTCTTTTTTGCTGATCGTTTTTCCACTCTCCGGTGTTACCAAAGTGGGCGGAGCAAAGTCTTCTGCCTTTGGTGTTTCCACCTTAAAGTCTTTGCAAACTTCATTGCTGATGGCAATGCGGTCGAGGTTAAAAAACTGAACACAGATTTGGTAACTGCCATCTTTCAGGGTTGGGCAACCGGAAAGCATTCCGGTAAGTTCTGTGGTAGTAAATGTTTTTACATCAAAGGAGCCAATGGGCGTTGCCGTTGCAGGATTATTACCACAAATGATGGCTCCGTTGCCCTTTATTTGGATCACCAGTTTAGGTTCTCGTAACTGCACGGTAGGCGACTTTTGCCCGGTAAGTATCAATGCGGCAGGTACCGTATTCCACTCGTCAATCTTTGACGGCAATGTGTTTTTTACCTGGAAACTTACAATTTTAATTTGGCTGATTTGACTGAAGGCAGATGCGCTGAATAAGCATGCCAACAACAGCAGGTGTTTTAGGTTCTTCATCAATGGATATTTTACAATATAAAGATTAGAAGAAACTCCGGATGTGTTAAAGCAAAATGTACAGATGCTATATAAAAATGTATAAGCGCTTAAACAATCAATTTTTGCGCCTGATCCATTTTTCAAATCTTGCAAGGAACTCATCCTTTCGCCGGGTAGCTACGGGGATTTCCTGGCCATTTTCAAGCACGATGGATCCGCCACTTCCTTTAAGATATTCTTTTATGTAGGAAAGCTGGATGATGTACTTGTCGTGAATGCGAAAGAAACTTGTTTCAGAAAGGAGCTTTTCATATTCGCCCAACTGGCGGGAAACCATAATTTTTTTACCATCACTTAAAAAAAAGTTGGTATAGTTACCGCTGCTTTCGCAATACATAATATCGCTGAGTTTTACAAAAACCAATCCATTGCTCGTAGATAAAGGAATTTTATCGGGGGCTGTTTGCCGGGTATTTTGTTCTATTAATGAAAACAGGTTTTTGTTGATATTTTTTTCTTCAATTCTTTTAGAAGCATTGTTTACAGCGGCCACTAATTTTTCTGCATTGATGGGTTTGGTAACATAACCGGTGGCACGATGCTCAAAAGCCTCCACTGCATAGTTGCTAAAAGCGGTTACAAAGATTACTTCAAAATTTACCGGCTCCAGTTTTTTCAGAAGATCAAAACCGTTCAGGTGGGGCATTTCTATATCTAATAAAACGAGCTGTGGTTGCAGCTCTTCAATTAGCAACAAGCCATTTTTGGCACTGGTATCTGTAGCCAATATTTTTATTGAGGGGCAATGCAGTTGCAACATGTTTTGCAACAGCTTAATGTTTTTTGCTTCATCGTCGATTATAATACAGTTGATCATGGTTTCAAGTCTAATGGAATTTTTACAATTATAGTAGTACCGTTTGCATTACCGGCCGCATCTTTATTATCAATCACGTTTAGTTCAATATTATATAGTTCAGCCCTTCGGTTTGAAATATTCATCCCCTTACTTTGGTATTCAATGCGCATGTTGCTTTTCAGTTCAATTGCTTTTTTTCTGCCAATGCCATTGTCATCAATTGAACAAACTAAAAAATCGTTTTCCGGTTTTGCAGAGATAATAATCTGCCCCATCCTGTTTTCTAAAAAACGCATGCCATGCCGGATGGCATTTTCTACGTAAGGTTGCATTAGCATAGCGGGTACAAAAATATTTTTTTGATCAATTGTTTGATCCACCTCAAAACGATAATCAAACTTATCTTCAAAACGTAGCTTTTCCAATAACAGGTAGTTGTCTAAATAGCTTAGTTCGTCTTTAAGCGAAATGATTGAAGCATCTGAATTGTCGATGGTGCTGCGCATTAAATCAGAAAATTTATCCAGGTACTTATCTGCCTGTGCATAATCTTTATCGTAAATAAACCCTTTAATACTATTGAGACAATTGAAAATGAAATGAGGGTTTATCTGCGCTTTCAATGCCTGCATTTCCAGTTCGGTAATTCTTTTTTCGGTCAGTATTTTTTGTACCAGTATTTTTTGCTTTTGCTTATTGCTGCGTTGTTGCAGGTAGAGCAATGCTGAAACGCCAATGGCTACAATAAAGATCCAAAAAAGAGCACTTTTCCAAAAAGGGGTACCTATTTCAAATTTCACAAGAGCTTCATTTATGCTCGGCTTTCCATCTCTGCGCAGTGCCCTGATTTTTATTTTATAGTTACCTGGCGCCAATTTTTTTAGCTCAATTTTTTCCGTACGCTGCCATCTTCCATCATTCACATTGTATTCAAAAAAAGGAATAAACCCCGTTAAATCAACTCCGGAAAAATTAATGCTGATATCATTCTCATTGTATTTTAAATGATAGACGTCTTTTAATTGCATAGGCATACTGTTAACAGATACACCCGAAATGAATGTAACAATATTTGAAACCGGCAACTGTATCTGTAAAGGCAGGTAACTAATACCTTCGTTGGTAGCAACGTACACAAGGCTATCCCGGATGGTGATATCATTTACCTGCTCGCCAATTAAACCATCGGCTGCACCAAAATAAGTATTGCTGTACAAAAACTGGTTGTTGCTGTAGGTGTAACGAATTCTGTTGAGCCCCTTGTTGGTACCCAGCCAAATTTCTCCGGCCTTATTACAAAAAAGTGATTTGCAAATATTACCGGGTATAATATCTCCCAATGCAATGGAAGCTACCCATTTATTTTCTTTGATAATCATCAACGAATCAGCACCTAAACCTATCCACATTAAATTGTCTGGTGAGCGAACCATAGTGCTGATTTTGTAAGCAAAGTTTTTACGCAGTTTAGCGAGGCTAACCAGTTGTTTATCTTTCCACAAAAACAAACCTTCATTACTGCCAATGTAAATATTGCCGGATAAATCGCTACCAAGACTTGAGACCCTTTTGTGGATGCTATCTGTTATTTTTCCGGTTTTTAAATTGTACACAAAAGCGAAGGCATGACTGCCCAATAATATTAAGGAATCATTCATTAAGAAAGCTGCCTTGGTACTATGGTTTTCAATTCCTCGAAAAGCCGTTTTAATTGCCAGTGTCTTTTCGTCTATCAAAAATGAACCGGATTGTGTGGCAACATACATTCCATACTTTGTATTGATTATTTTACGGACCCAGGTATCGATATTTTTATTACTGTTGAGCTGGATTTTTTTTACATAAAGGCCGTCGTACAGATAAATTTCTCCATTGTTGTTGCCGGCAAAAAGCTTGTTGGTTTTTACAATGGCATTAAAGTTTTGTTTCAATCCCGGATTAACCAACGAGGAGATTCTCTTTTGCTGCACTTTTACCAGGCCCCGGTCCATGGTAGATAGCCAGATGTTATCATCTTTATCTTCCAGTACATTTCTTACCGGCATGCCTTCTGTAGCGGAAACGATTTCTGATAATTCCAGTGTGTTTTTATTCAGCATATAGGTGGTACCGTTCAGCGAGGTGATCGCAAAGCGTTTTCCTGTTTTACAGAATATCCTCAATTCAAACGGGTACTTTTTTTCAGCGATCAGTTTTACATTTCCACTTTCAGAAAACTGGTAATTAAGAATAGAATTTGGAGTGGCCAGGTAAACGTTGTTGCCAATGCTTTCGCACATGATGATGCGTTTGCTTACCGGTGTCATGGTTTCTAATTTGCCATTGGCAAAGCGGCGAATGCTATCTTCAGAAAAAAGTAAAAAACTGTTGGGGCCATAATCAATTACCTTAAGAACAAGTTTAAAAGCTTCATTGGAAACGAACACAATTTTATTGTTCCGGTTAATAAAAACCTGATCGCTATAGTTGCTAAAAGCCACTCCACCATATCTTAACACATGAGGCCAGTAGGTTTTTCCTTTTTCTATTTTTGCAAGTTCTGTATTGGTTTCATCATTTTCAAACCGGTCGGTAGTTGGATTGTAAAAGCAGGGAGTGCGTTGAAAGGGGATCACCCAAACTGTTCCGCTGCTGTCCAGAAAAAGGTTGGTTATCTCATTGTCGCCCAACCCGTCAGAAGTACTGTAGGTTCTAAATTTTTTACCATCAAAACGACTAAGACCAATTTCGGTTGCTATCCATAGATATCCTTTTTTGTCTATCGTAGTCCGGTAGAGTGCATTGGATGGCAGTCCGTCTTTTACTGTATAAATGATGGTCTGGTTACTTTGTGAAAGGGAAACAAACGGCAATGAACAACAGCAAACGATGGGTAGATAGTATTGAAAAAACTTTTTAAAAAGTAGTTGCAGGATATAATTGGTATGATCAATGGATAACATTCGATGCTAAATATAAAGAAAGCGACCCAATAATTTTACCCGGTAGCATAATAGCTGTAAATTAAACCCCAATCTGATATATGTACTGTCTCACTTAATTTTTAATTTTTCACTAATGGAAAAAAAGATTGGTTTATTCGTTTGGCTTTTATTGATTGTTGCTATATTATCCGCTCAAAGTAAAGATGAAATAGCTGTGCGGAATTTATTGGCTGAACAAACAAAGGAATGGAACAATGGCAATATCCCGGCATTTATGGAAACCTACTGGAAAAGTGATTCCTTGATGTTTGTTGGAAAAAGCGGGGTTACTTACGGCTGGCAAAAAACGATGGACAATTACAAAAAAAATTATCCGGATACGGTGGCAATGGGTAAATTGAATTTTGAGTTGCTGGAAGTAAAGCGGTTATCTGTTATGTATTTTTTTGTAGTAGGTAAATGGCATTTAACCAGAAGTATCGGAGATATTGGCGGGTCATTTACACTTCTGTTTCGGAAAATTAAAAACGGGTGGGTTATCGTAGCAGATCACAGCAGTTAATTAAAAACGATCATAATTTTTTTCCTCCCAGCCCTTCCACTTCTTTTTTAAATATAAAATGAGTGCAACCAGGGATGCAAGGAAAGCTATCCAGTAAATATAGTTCCCCATTGTGGGCGATTCTTCAAAAAAGGCATACCCATAATATATGCCAATGCTCATATTGACCAGTAGCCAAACCATTCCCATTGAGATGGATTGCATAATCTTAACCAAGAATTCTCTTACTTCAGGTTCCATATGCTTATGACAAAATAGTGATAATTATGTTCAGTTAATAAAAGCGGATTTGCTTTTAGTCTTTTAGCAATAACTTATTGAAATCCGAACTATCGCCGTTGAAGACATTGAAATCAACATAGGCATTGATGCCATTTACCCGTCCGGTTTCGTTATGTTGCCAAAAAATCCAGTCCCGTTTTATACGAGGTTTGTCTTTTACCTTATAATGTGCTACCCAAAGCGGATAATCATCGAATGATCCGGAAAGGTAATTTTCATAAAAATCAACATTGGTATATATGATGGGTTTTACTTTATAGTGCTTTTCTACCACCTTTATCCAGTCACCTACTCTTTGCTGCAAATTGGCAACGCTTGTGCCTCTTATTTGTTCCACATCCAGCACAGGAGGCAAATCCCCCTTTTCAAGATTGACCGTTTCAATAAAATTTGCAGCTTGTGCTTTACCACTTTTGCCGGCATTAAAAAAATGATAGGCCCCACGGGGAATGCCATGCTTCTTAGCCTCAAACCAGTTTTTTCTAAACCGGCCGTCCACACTTTCAATGCCTTCCGTAGCCTTCATAAAACCGAACCCAATTTTCACATTGTTAATCTCCATGTTCTTTACATCTTCCCAATCAATAATAGCCTGGTGACGACTTACATCAATGCCATGAATGGAATAATTAACTGGTATATCAATGCCAAAGGCGGGATAACGAACAAACGAAGGCTGGTTAAAAAAGCCGTTGATATACCAGGTTAAACCCGCCATGGAAGCCAACACCAATAAAATGAAGGTAAATGAGCCTGTAAATCTTTTTTTTTTCTTTTTTGCCACAATTTTGCTAAATGCATGTAAAAGTGCAGAAAACCATTTACATAGAAAGGATAAATTTTAGTTATCTGTTCATACTTATAAAATAGAGTTGTTAAAGTAACGCTTCACCAGAATTTAAAGGCAATATTATAAAAACTCACTCGTTTGCCCTGTGAACCCTATTGCATAGCAACTTTCATATATAGGTATGTTAAGAAAACTGAGACTTCAAACAGCACAAGAGCTGCTGTGTTACATGCTAATATTGATGGTAACATCGTTTCAAACTTTATCAGCACAAAGTTTCAGAGACAGTACTAAAAAGGTATTATTGACGTCAGCAGCAAAAAGGGCTGAACCCAGTTTTATTATCAAGCCATCTAATGTGGTTTTTCCGGAAATTTTACGAGGCAATGAAACTGAAACCCTTGATTATATTGAGAGTTTTAGCAAAAGAAAAAGAGACTATCTCATCAGGATGTACACCAGAGGCAGGCAGTTTTTACCCAAAGCAGCTTCCATATTAAACAACTACAATCTGCCGGCAGAACTAAAAATTTTACTGATACTGGAATCGGCCTACAACGGCAATGCGGTTTCCAAAGCCGGCGCTGTTGGGTATTGGCAAATTATGGATGAGGTAGCCAGGGAATATGGAATCAAATACATCGCTCAATTGAGCGATGCCGAAAAGAAAAAGCTGCTAAAGCAAAAGAGCAAAAAGCAATTGAATCAGCGCAAAACAAGACTAAGGCTAACAGATGACCGTAAAAACTTTAATACAGCCACCCAAACAGCAGCCCGTTATCTGCGTGATAGAAGAAGAAATCTTGATGACAATTGGTTGCTGGTAGTAGCCAGTTATAATTGCGGCATTGGCAATGTATGGAAGGCTATGGAAAGAAGCGGACAATTAAGCCCCACGTTTTGGGACATAAAGAATTTTCTACCTGCAGAAACAAGGGCTTACGTAATGAATTTCATTACATTGAATGTAATATTTTACAACTACGAACTGTTTCTAAAAAACAAATTGAATTTTACTCAGGAGAAAATGATGATAACAGAGCAGATGGAAAGTAGCACAACGGAAGAGAACACGGAATACTTCGACAAATAAAGGAAGCCGCTGGTTGGTTGATACCAAAGCAATCCATAAATGGGGTATGCATCCATTTAAAAAAGACAACCCAGCGTTTTCAAATAATTTTCGCTAAAAAAGATTACCTGCCAAGCGGCAGGTATTTTTTTTGGATATACAGTAAAAATATCATCTGCTGCTAAAACCTCATAAATGTAATCAGGTATGTTAGCTTATTAAAGGATTTAATGTTTGCGATTTAGCAAAAAATATTTTTTTACTTATTCTGAGAAAAAGACTCAAAAAAACTAAAGCGTTAATAATGAACACTATATGTAAAATTGACAAAAACCGGAAGGTAGAATTTAGCCAAAAAATACCCACTTTAGGGTATATTTTAAACCAAAATGAAGGATTACATTTGTTTCGGTTTTTCATAGGATATTGGATTTTAAAACGGGGCTGGATTTCTATCCTGGCCCTTTTTTTATTTTAAATCTTTTCTTGCCTCCAGATTAACCTTTCCTAAGTGGTGAAAGTGATTAAACTTTTTGATAAAATGAAAGTTTGCCAAAACCAAGGAATTATAAGGCTGCACTTTTTCCTAAAAAGACAGGCGTATTCAGGTCGATCACCTTTGCGTGTTGAACCGAACCTTTTGCTTCATTTAAAAGTTGCTCCCGGATGATTGAGTCACTAATACCGGCAATACTGCAAGCCTTATTAAAGTCGGTATGCATTCCAAAGCTTTCCTGCATTGGTTCAACATCTTTGAACTCGGGAAATACCAGGTATTTTTTTACAAAGTAGTAGGTTTTGTTATCCATTACTTTGGTATAAGCGGTGTATAAATTTTCCATGATTTTAATTTTTAGAGCTGATGTTAAAAATTGACAATAAACTGTTTGATTAAAAATATTAGTCCGATCAACTCATATTGATAAAGCAATGACTGGCTTTGCGCACTGCATCCCATTTAACAAATGATAGTACGATAAAAATGAACCAACAGTTTTTAAAAGGAGATCTTGGAAATAGATTAAATATTTCAAGAGAAAATATCCGGGTGACGACGGATGAATCCCAAATTAATATTGCATTAATTCAAAGGGTATTAAAGGAACAGATTGATGAACAGGCGATTTGAAATAAAATAAAGGAAGTGATGTGGGTTTTGCAACGGATGAAATGGCGGTAGAGGTTTTAATAAAAAATAAAGGTAGGGTTATTAATGTAAATCTTCAAAAGAAATTTTGAATGAAAAAGATTCCCAGCCCAAAAGAAAAGGATTATCAGTATTATTTTTCAATGAAATAAGAAAAAGCAAGCGTCATAAAATAAATTGAAAACCCGGTTGATTCAAACTGAATTGATCGGGTTGCCTTTAAAACCGGATAACTTTTTTGCGAAGAATTATTGTTGGTTGCATATTGATGGTTAACCCGAACCGATAAAGATCTTACATCGTATATTGCAGCAATTAACTAAATATTTATTCAACACTAGCAGTGTAAAAAATCAACGATGAAGCAATTTATTTTAATATGCCTTTCCCTTTATTCTTGCTGTTCGCTATCTGCACAATCTATCAATAAAATCATTAAAGAAAAGGAAGTAAGGCGGATTGAAAAAATACTCTCAGCAGATGATATGCAGGGAAGACAAACTTTTACGCCGGGTATTGAAAAAGCATCTGCGTTTATCGAAGCTGAGTTTAAGAAAATTGGTCTGCAACCTTTTAATGATGCAAGTAATTTCCACCAGGAATTTTATATGTATCAATCAAAAACAGCGAAAGCAAAAGTAATCATTGATGGAAAAGTGATAGCAGATTCAATGGTAGCCAGTTTTTCTTATTTACCCGAAATTGCCTTTACAGAAAAAAGCGATATAGAAGTTGTGAAAATAAATAGGGGAGATAAATTTAGTCCAAAATTTTACCAATATTATCAAAGTAAAAAAAACCTGTTGGTTATGGTGGATACCGCTTTCAGCAGCCAGATGAAAAACGTTCAGAAAATGGAAAGAGTTTCCCCGGAACCTGGTAAAAACACCATCGTTTTTGTATTGGATAATGCAGCAGCCAATACCTTCTCCATAGCGGTTACCAGCCAATTGATTAAGAAACCATTGAATAATGTGGTGGGTGTTTTACCAGGTAAAAGCAAGCCGGACGAGTATGTGGTTTTTTCAGGTCACTATGACCACCTTGGGATCAGCAAGCCGGGTAAAGATGAACCAAGTGAAGGCAGAGACAGCATTTATAATGGTGCCAATGATGATGCTGCTGGAACCACGGCTGTGATTATGCTGGCAAAGTATTTTAAGAAGTTGAATAGCAACGAACGAACCATTCTTTTCGCCGCTTTTGTGGCAGAAGAAACCGGAGGCTTTGGATCAAAATATTTTTCAAAGCAACTGGCACCTGAAAAAGTGATGGCCATGTTTAATATTGAAATGATTGGCACCGATTCTAAATGGGGTAAGAATTCGGCCTATATTACTGGTTTTGAGAAAACGGATTTAGGCGCCATTCTGCAGAAAAATTTGAAAGGATCATCTTTCAGTTTTTACCCCGATCCTTATCCAGATCAACAACTGTTTTATCGTTCAGACAATGCAACACTTGCCAGGCTTGGAGTGCCGGCGCATACCATCTCCACATCAAAGATGGACAATGAACCCAATTATCATAAAGTAAGTGACGAAATAGGAACGCTGGATTTGAAAAACATGACAGCTATCATTAAGGCCATTGCAGTAAGTTCTCTAAGCATTATCAGTGGAGCAGATACACCCTCGAGAGTAGATTCAACGAAATTAAGATAAGGAAGAAAACAGTTGCAATCCACTTGTAATAGGATGAACCATTGATTGTTTTTCATTCTAGCTGGAACCATCGGTTGTAAATAAATGTTGCTTTGAGATCCGACTGATAATAGCAACTTTTACTGCAAAGCCAACCATTAGAAAGTCAAAAAAGGGGTAAAGAAGGTCTAAAGAACTTCTTTACCCCTTTTTTATTTCTTTGTAAATAAGTATTAATAGCCAACCTGAAGATTAAAACAGACATTAAACCGGTCTGCTTACCAGCTTTAACCCATTACTGGTAAGCAGTAAAATATTATTATTCCAAAGTTGCATATCAACTAAAATTTCATTAAGGTCCAATTCAATTACAGACACCTCTTTGCCTTTCTTGGTATCAAAAATGGTTATATTATCATAGGCCATTTCCTTCTTTTTCACTTTTTTCTGGCTCGCCAGGTAAACATATTTATCATCAGCCGTTAAAAAGTTATTGGAAGTTTTGCGTACACCAAATGAACTATGGTATCTCAAGCCTCTCATTGAAGAGAGTCTTATTTCATCATTGGTCCATAAGTTTTTTCCTTTACTGTTGTAGGCTGATAAAACAAAATTCGTAGCTACAATCACCATATCGCCATTTACATTCATGCTACCCGAGCCACTTTCTTTATCTATAAAATCACTCCATTCACTGCTTAGTTTTTGATCGGCGGCAAATACCCTGCTCTTTGCACCACCACTTGCGATATTGCCAAATACAAGTACATCATTTACCAGCACAGGGCCGTAGGTAATGCATTCGAATGGTTTTGTCATTCCAAAGCTTTTAGTGTCGTCTATTATTTTGCCGGTATAGTCAATTTTTTTGAGCATATTAAAAGCACAGGTATAAACAAATCCGTCCTTTAGCAATGGTTGGTTAGGCGTAATCTGGCTAACCATACCTTTTATTAATTTATTGGTGGTACACACTTCTGCTACCGCAATTTCATTACCGGTAGTACGGTCTGAAATGCTCATGGTATTAGAGCGCAATACTGCAACAATATTTTTATCAATACCGGGAATGGATTGCCTGGATTGTGCACTGCTTTCTTTAGTCCATGCAA
>Ga0209181_10006501_pt1 | contig 16365 bp, 17 predicted proteins | sample MAT05_FD_187208 | JGI IMG/M metagenome (GOLD analysis project Ga0209181, IMG submission 187208) | Freshwater microbial communities from Lake Fryxell liftoff mats and glacier meltwater in Antarctica - MAT-05 (SPAdes) (version 2) | ecosystem: Environmental > Aquatic > Freshwater > Ice > Liftoff... | reverse complement strand
CCGATCGTCTTGGCGAGGCGACCGCAGCTCCCCAGCTCGTCACCGTCACTCGTTGACGGCCGGTCTCCTTGGCCGCCGTCGCAGGCACCGAGGAAGAGCGCGGCGAGGAGCAATCCGCCGGTCGAGAGCGAGGTCGGGAGAAGAAATAGGCGCAAAATCAGCCTCCTGTTCGGCTCTTACCACAGGCGCCGTGCCGCGAGGCGGACGTATCGCCGGCGCCGCCGCGCCGCCTTCCTTCGTCATGCCGCCCTGCTATAGCTGCGACGTGGTCTTCTCCGGACGCGTCCTGGCAGCGGTGATTCTGGCGTGGTCGCTCCTCCGGGTGCTGTTCGCCCGAGCGTTCTCGCGAAAATCCGGGCTCCCGCTCTTTCACGACAACTACGACGCCGACCGCCTCCCGCCCGTCGACGCCGCCGAGCGCGCGGCCATGCCTCGCTTCTCCCGCTGCATCGCCTGCGGGCGGTGCGATCTCGGCGAAGCGGATCGCATCGCCCGATCCCGCGGCGCCTACCCCGGCCTGATGCCGATCGTCCTCGCCTCGTCGCGGAGCATGCCCGACTACGACGCCGCGGTGCTGGCCCTCGATCACGTCCCTGACGCCGTCCTCAAAGCCAAAGAGCGCGAGTGCCCGACCGGCGTCCCGTTCCTCGAGCTCGCCCGCTTCGTCCGCGCCAAGGCCGCGCTGTCGAAGACGTAGCTCTTCTCCTCTGTTCACCCCCCGATCGGCTCCGGTATCTTCCCGGGCTCCACGCTTTCGGGAGGTTCAGACCATGACGATTGACGACTCGACGCCGAGCCAGACCGTGCTCGACGAGGCGCCCGGGCGCGCGCTGACGTTCCTGCGCGGCGTCGCCCTCAACCCGGTGATCCACGCCCAGCTCGCCGCCGCGGGCTTCACGCCGGACGAGTACCAGCTCGGCTGGCAGCTCATCCACGCGTCCTCCGGCTTCAAACCCCTCGCGCCGGCCCCAGCGGCCCCGGTGCGATCGCCGGCGTTCGTGGCGATGGAAGAGATCGACGCCTGGGACGAGGACGGGATGCGCCGCGTCCGCGCCGCGCTCGATCGGCTCCACCCCGACCAAGCGGCGTTCGTGTTCAAGGACGGGCTCGCGGCGTCGATGGGACCGGCGTCGGTGGTCGGCGTGGCGACGCTGCTCTCGCGCCTCCACGATCTGGAGAGCGGCGTGGACCGGCAAGCCACGCGCGCCGAGGACCACGCCGCACTCGCGACGCTGGAGACGCGCGGGATCACCAAGGCCGAGCGGGAGCGTCTCCAGGCGCTCGTCAACACCGCGCACACGGTCGACGCGCCCGTGGCGGTGGAGAGCGCGATCGAGCCGGCGGAGAGGCAGCGGGCGCTGCTGCGGATGTACGCCTGGTACAAGGACTGGTCGAGCACCGCGCACTCGGTGATCAAGAAGCGGGCGCACCTGATCACGCTCGGGCTGGCGAAGCGGCGGGCGACGAAGAAATCCGAAGAAGGCAAGAAGTAAGATCAGCCGCCGGGGGCGTCCGGGAAAAGCGCGGCGGCGGCTGCGAAGGTTCCCGGATGGCCCGCGGGGGTCTCGGGCGGGGGAGGGAGCGGCGTAAAGCTTCGGGATCGCTTGGTTTTCGGAGCGAGCTTCGGGGGGGGCTCCGCGGGGGCGGCGGAATGGCCGCGCATTTAGGGGGATTTGCTGCGGGGGCCGTCCGGGGAGCTTCCGGATGGGCCTGGGGGCTTCGGGAAGGAGGGCGCACGCTCCCGGAAGAGGACTCGGGCTACTCGGCCGCTCCGACGATGAAATCCCTCCAGGCCGTCGCATAGTCCGGTGTGATCTCCAGGCTGTACCTGTAGATATCGGGGACGTCGACTTGCTCACCCTGTTGTGGTCGCAAAACTCCAACGCGACACAGCTCATTGAACACCAGAGCGCCTCGATCGGGGATCCCCGCGGGATCGCCCGGCTGCGCCTTCCCAAGTCGGCTTATGACTTCGCCCTTGTCGAGCGGGATAGTCATGCCACGCAAGTTCTCGAAGCGCGCACAGAGATCATCATCTTTACTGAGCTCCTGAACGCGCTCCCGGGACGCCTGCCGGAGCGCAATCAGCAGATCATTCGCGTTGGCCAGCGTTCCCCAGCGGTTGGGGCCGTGTTGCTGCGCGGCCTTTCCGGCGAACCCGAGGAACCACAGCATCGATCGCGGCGTAATCCTCTGTTTGGCATCCTGCAAACGCCCGATGATCCACTTCGACGTATAGCTCTTGATGACGCCCTTTCCGATCACCTTCCCGGCAAGCCGTCCGCCGAAGGAATACTGGACTTCGTCGGGCATTTCCCCAGGCATCCAGCCGAACTCCCCGCGGTCTTCCAGCGTCAGGCCAGGGATCGTCTGAAGCCACGCCCGCATTGCCTCGCTGTCGTTCGCGAGATGGCGAACGGCAACACGGTAGAGTGCGGCGGCGTCCCATACGAGGGCTTCGGACTTCGGCCGCAGCTTGGTCGCGTCGGCGAAGCCAAGCTCTCCGGCGTCGAAGAGGTCATCGCGCAAGAAGATTTTCCCGCGCAGGTTCTGGTGGCGACTCGACAGCGAGAGCCAGAGCGCGAGCAGCGTGCTGATATACCGTCGGCGAATCGAGAGATCGAACTGCCCGAGGCGATCCAGATTGTCATACGTCGCAACCACGGTCCGATTCGCGGCGGCCAGCGCTCGATTGGTCGCGTCGAGGGCCGCGTTGACGGCTCCGAGGTTTGCTTCGGCGACAGGCAGCCAGGCGGCGAGATCCGCAGCCGGCGCCGAGAGCACGATCTCCAGCGTCGCCGGTACCTTCACGAACTCCGGGACGGTGTCGTTCACGCGGCGGAGCAGGTGCGCCATCCAGAATGCGCGAAGCGTCAGGTCCTCCGCACCCTTCGCTCGCTGCTCCAGCGTGCCGACTTCGGGGTGGCGGTCGCTCGATTGCGAGAAGGCGTCAATCCATGTGGCGTCAGGGATTGACTCGGTCGCGAAGAAGGCGCGGAGGCGCGTCGCCGTTCGCGGATCGTTGACCAGCTTGAACAGCGCGGTCTTGCCGGAGCCTCGGTTGCCGAGGACGACGACGACGTAGTCCGAGAGGGCGCGGCGGTGGGCGTAGAGGGGGAGGAACGTGGTGAGCGGATCGACGCTCTCCGCGTCCTGGTAGGCGAGGCGGGCCAGCGCTTCGAGGAGAGGGGGGCGCTCTTCGGGGGTCATTCCGCTGCTCCGTCGATCTTGCACAGCTCTTCGATATGGGATCGGAGACGGCTGAATCCGGTCTCGAAAAACGATGATTCGATGCTGCGGATCGAGGCGAAGCGATCGAATCGACCATCGCGGCGGACGACGAGAGGTCGGTGTGGAGCCATGGGATCGTCCCGAGTGGTCGTCCGGCTCTGCTCGTTCAGATAAACATAGCTCTGGAAAGCCTGGTAGCTCCGCTCCAGGAACTCTTCTTCCTCGGCGATGGCTTCTCGCAGCCCCTCCGTCGGCGCCAGCGTGTGCACCATGATGCATTGAAGCTGCGCCAGTCCCTTGCGCTTGGCCAGCGTCCCGACCGTCAGATTGAGCCCGCGGTAGCCCTCCTCGGTCGCCCGGCTGACCAGGACGTCGACATGCGCGAGACGGTGGAGCGAGAGCCCGGCGAGATCATGCAGGCCGGCGCGGGAGTCGATCAGGATGTAGTCGGGGCGAGGCGTGAGCTTGGTCAGCGCTGAAAGAAGCTTCCGGAGCGCCTGCTCGATGGGGCTTCCATCGACGCCGTCCTGGCCGCCGAGGAAATCAAGGCGGCCGAGCTTCTCCAGGTAGAGCTGGTTCAGCGTTCCGGCAGGCACGACGCGCACGAAGTCGCCATCGGTTCCCAGGGCCGTCGCCGAGGTGATGAGCCCGGTGAGATCGGACGAGCCCGTCGCCAGACAGTCGACGAGGAAGTCGACGACGCCTCGCTCCGTCTCCGCGCCGAGGATCGCTCCGAGGCCGGGCGCTTCGAGATCGAGATCGACGATCGCCACGTGCTTCCCGGCGCGCGCGAGCTGCCACGCGCACGCAATGAGGGCGGTCGTGCGCCCCACGCCACCCTTGAACGAGTAGAAGGTCACGATCCCGGGGCCGTTGCCCAGCTCCCACAAGGGCGTGGTGGGCTTCGCGGGCTCGAGCCACTCCTGCCTCGAAAGCCTGCGTTCGTACTTCCACCAGGGCGCTCTCGCGAGGACGCTACGTTGACCTTCGCCGGAACCCTCGTACGCCGCATCGCCCCACCGCTGGGCGTGCTTGAAGACCTCGCTCGCGAACCGCGCTTCGTTCGGCTTCGCTGCGGCTGTGCTCCAGATCGGCTCGACGAAGTAAGCGCCCAGCTCGGACTTCAAGCTCGCGGCCAGCGCCTTCATGTCGACCGGGATCGTCGGGTTCGCGCTGGGCTTGAGCACCAGCCGGATCCGCCCGCGGAGATCCCGCACCGCGCAGCAGGCTTCGAGCTCCACCATCCCCGGCGTGTCTTCGCAAATACGGACTGCCGCGGGGAGGACCTGGTTGAACGTCACCATAGTTCTTCTTTTTCGCCCTCCGGCAGACGCCCGTCGGCCCACAGGGCGAGCACCACCGCGTCGATCGCCTCGCGCGCCTCGACGCACAGCGCCTTCGCTTCTGCATATCCGCGCGTGCCCGTGCGCTCGTAGCGAACGTCGACCTTCCACGCGTCGAACGCCGCCGAGCGCCCGCGCTGGCAGAGCGGATCGTAGCGGTGGGCGAAGGGATCGATCGCCACGGCGAAGTCGAGCAGATCGGAGGACGAAGCGTCGGCGCCGTGCCCGATGGCCTTGTCGAGCCAGCGGAGCGAGAGGATCCCTTTGCGAATGCACTCGGGCGCGAACCCCGCGAGGTGAAACGCTTGATCCGGCGAGCCATGACCGTCGCCGGCCGCGAGCAAGTACTCGGCGTCGCCGATGTGCCGGAGCGCCGCGGAGACAAAGGCCAACGCGTCGGGGCTGAGAGTCAGGGAGTTGAGCTTGGCCATGAGCGCGCGCCTCCCGGGCGCCGCGACCAAGGCTTAAGGCGAAAGCCCGAGCCTCTGCAAGTTCGCCGTGCCCCCTCGGGCCTTCGTCGAAGTCGATCTTTCGGCTGGCAATCCGGCGACGACGGCGCTCTACACTCCGCCCGATGATCCCCGACTTGATTGGCCCGCTTCGCGTCCACGCGCTCGGCGGCTCGGATGGCCGCGGCGGCGGCGATGGCCCCGCGGTCCTGCTCTGTCACGGCTTCGGCGCTCCGGGCGAAGACCTCGTCGCCCTGGCGCGGGTGATCGACGCCGGGCCGAAGGCGCGCTGGTTCTTCCCCGAGGCGCCGCTCGGGCTGCCGTGGGGCGGGCGCGCCTGGTGGCCGATCGATCTCGAGCGCATCGCGGCGCTGCAGCGTCGAGGGGATCAGCGGGCGCTCGCCGATGAGACGCCGGATGGGATGGCTCCGGCGCGCGAGGCGCTCGAGGCGACGCTCGCCGCGCTGGAGGCCGAGCGCGGGGTGACGCGGGATCGGCTGGTCATCGGCGGGTTCTCGCAGGGGGCGATGATCACCACCGAGATCGCGCTCCACGCGGAGCGGCCCTTCGTCGGCCTCGCGGGGATTTCGGGGAACCTGCTCTCGCGCGATCGCTGGACCGCGGCGGCGCGGGTCTCGGGGCCGTCGATCCACGCGTTCCTCGCGCATGGCAAGCAGGATCCGGTGCTGCCGTTTGCTGGCGCGGAGGCGCTGCGGTCGCTCCTCGAGGCGGCGGGCGCTTCGGTCTCGTGGGTGGCGCACGGCGGGCAGCACGAGATCCCTCCGCCGGTGGTCGCGGGGCTCGGCGCCTTCGCCCGTCGTCGCTTCGAGGGGTGAGCCGCACCGGATAATTTGTCGTTATTTCAGCCTGAACGATCGAATCTGCTCGCCCGGGGGTGGGGGAAGCTTTGCGCCCGGGGGCGTCTCGACTATCGTCCCGCCCGATGATTACAGTCGGCTGCGCCGGATTTCCCGTGCCCGCGACGCGGTACTTTCGCGAATTCAGCTTCGTGGAGGTCCAGGAAACGCATGTCTCTCTCCCCGGTCCGGGCACGATCCGGCGCTGGCGCCGGGAGGCGCCGGAAGGGTTTCGTTTTGCTCTCCTCGGCCCGCGCGAAGTCGGGCAGGAGGGCTTCCGTGATGGAAAGGTGATCGAGACCGCGCTCAAGAGCATCGAGGCCATCGCCGAAGAGCTCGAGGCGAGGACGGCCGTCTTCGTGACGCCGCCCGAGTTCACGCCCACCAAGGCCAACAAGAGCGTGCTGAAGGAGTTCCTTCACAACGTGAAATCACGCTTCGATCGTGTGGTGTTCGAGCCGTGCGCCGGCTGGGACCCCGACGAGTGCGACGATCTGACCAACGACGTGGGCGCGATCGCGGCGCGCGATCCGCTGGTCGCGGGGCTGTCGAAGCTGCCGGTCGCGTACTACCGGCTCCACGGCCCGGCCGGGCACAAGTCGCGCTACGAGGATCCGGCGATCGAGCGGCTCGGCGATATCGCCCGCGCCGCGAAGCACACCGACGCGACCTACGTGTTCACCAACGTGGACATGTTTGCGGACGCGAAGCGCTTCAAGAAGGCGCTGAAGATCTAGCCCGATCTCTGGGCTCTCCCGTCTTTCGTCTTCGTCTTCCGTGCGCGAAGGACGCGCACGGGGACGGGGGACGGGGGACGGGGGTGTTCAGCTCGCCTTGGGGCGGAAGATTCGCTTCTTCTCCACCAGCGCCATCAGCGCGATCGTAAGCGTTGCCCCCCAGTACGGTGCGTCCCCCAGCACCTCGTAGCCCGTGCGCCGTCGCAGGAAGCGGGCCTCGCCGATCAGCGCCTCCTCTCGGAAGGCGCTGCCGTGCATGACCACGCGCCCTGCGGCGTCGACGATGGCGGAGAGGCCGCTGTTGGTGGCGCGGATCAGGTAGCGGCGGTGCTCGACGGCGCGGAGCTGGGCGAGGGCGAGGTGCTCGAGCGGCTCGGTGGTGTCGCCGAACCAGGTGTCGTTGGTGAGGTTGACGATCAGGTCCGGATCGGCGTGGCGGATCATGCCGTTGACGAAGGCGGGGAGGATGTCTTCGTAGCAGATGATCACGCTGATCCGGTGCGCGCCGAAGAGGAGCGGATCGAGCGAAGTGCCCGGGGAAAAGCGGCCCGAGTTCGGTGACCAGCGGTAGAGGAACGGGAACGTTTTGCCGAGGGGGAGGTACTCGCCGAAGGCCAGGAGGAACTGCTTGTCGTAGCGGCCGAGGATGGTGCCGTCGGTGTCGCTGAGGAGCGCGCTGTTGAAGTACGTGCGTCGTCCGGTCGTGGTCGGGCGGCGGATGCCGGTGCCGATGATCGCCGGGACGCCGAGGCGGTGGGTGATCTCGGTCTTGGCCGCCTCTTTGTACTGATCCTCGGAGTACATGTGCGGATCGGAGCCCTCGCTCCAGAGCACGAGCTCCGCCCCCTGCAAGCGGAGCTGCTCGGTGAGCGCGAGGTGCGTGGCGATGGGGGCGACGCGCCCTTTGAGCGGCTGGTTGCCCTGGGCGATGCCGATCTTGATCGACGGCGCCGCGGCCATGGCGGCGTCGATCTGGCGAAGGCGTACAGCGCCGTAGAGGGCGGCGATCGCCGGGACGGCGAGGCCGAGGCCGACGAGGCGACGGACGATCGCGCGCTGCTCGAGGCGGGCGAGCCAGAGCTCGGCGAAGGCGAGGTTGGGCGCGACGAGGACGAGGCCGACGAGGTACGGGCCGCCGAGATCCGCGGTCTGGAGCAAGGCGGGCGCGTTGTGAACGGAGGCGCCGAAGTACCAGGGAAAGAGCAGCGGGTAGACGAGCTCGCTGGCGACGAAGGCCAGGGCGAAGACAGGCGCCGGGGGCCAGCCGCGCTGCTCGGCGCGGGCGTGGAGCCAGCCGAGGAGGGCGGTGCGGCCGCCCTGGTAGGCGCAGAGCGCGAGCATGAAGAGCACGCAGAGCGGGGCGGAGAAGCCGCTGAAGCGCTGGAGCATGCCGAAGAGCCAGTAGAAGCCCGTGAACGAGATGAAGAGGCCGTTGACGAGCCCGAGGCCCGCGGCCCGCCGCGGCGCCTGCCCGCGGAGCGCGACGATCAGCGGGACCAGGGCGACGAACGAGAGCGGCCAGAGGTTGACCCCGGGGAAGCCGAGGAAATAAACGACGCCCGAGAGCGCGGCGAGGGGGTAGGCGACGCGCGGGGCGAGAGGGAGCGATCCCATCGTGCTGACTACTGGGTGCGGACGATGATGTGGAAGCCGCGCGGCGTCTCCACCACCGCGGAGATGCCGCCGACGGCGATGCCGAAGGCCGCGTCGCTGAAGGCCGGGAGGAAGACGTTGCGTTCGAAGTTGCCGATCTTACCGCCCGTGGGCTTGGTCAGCTCGTCGTCGGAGTACGTCGCGACGAGCGCCTCGAACGTGGCCGGCTCGGCGACGAGCTTGGCCCGCGCCTCGTCGGCGCGCGTCTTCGCGTCGGCCCTGGTGCGGCTCACGGTCTTGGCGACGCCGAGGGCGCCCTGGTAGGCCACGAGGATGTGCTCGGCGCCGACGAAGGTGAGCGGCGTCGGGGCGGCGCCCGGAGCGGGGATGGACGACGCGGCCGCGGTCGGGGCGGGCGGCGAGGTGCGGCACCCCGCGACGGCGAGCGCGAAGGTCGCCACGAGCACGAGGGAGGCGGCGGATCCAGGGCCCGGGGTCTGTCTCACCCGAAGAGCGTATGTCGAAGCGCTCGCCCCCCGTCAACCGCGCCGTGGTATCGAAGGATCCCGCGATGACTCGGATCCTCCACATCGAAGACGATCCCGCCAACCGTCTCCTCGTTCGCAAGCTCCTCCAGAGCGCCGGGTACGAGGTGATCGACGCCGCCGACGGTCTGGAAGGCGTGCGCCTCGCGTGCGCCCAGCGGCCGGATCTGGTGCTGGTCGACCTCAACATCCCCGGCCTCGACGGCTTCGAGGTGACGCTGCGCCTCCGCGGCGAGCCCTCCCTCGCCGGCGTGCCGATCGTGGCGATCACCGCCGAGGGCGATCGCGAGACCAGCCTCGCCGTGGGCTGCGACGGCTTCCTGCAAAAGCCGATCGACGCGCGCTCGTTCTCGACGGTGATCCAGCGCTATTTGAAGGGCGCGAAGGAGGTCCCGGCCCCCGGCGCGCGCTCGAACGAGCGGCTGATGGAGCAGAGCCAGCGGATCGTCGCCCACCTCGAGCAGAAGGTCGCCGAGATCAGCCGCGCCAACGCTCGGCTGCGCGAGCTCGACGCCGCGCGGATCGAGTTCTACCGCAACGTCTCGCACGAGCTGGCGACGCCGATGACGCCGATCGTCGGCTACGTGAAGCTCCTCAAGGACGAGGAGCTCGGCCCGCTCAACAAGCCCCAGCAGAAGGCGCTGCGGGCCGTTGACGACTGCGTGCGCCGCCTGCGCGGCCTGATCGACAACCTGCTCGACGTGACCGGCCTCGAGACGGGGCGGATGCGCTTCGTCCACGGCGACTACGATTTCCTCGACACGACCCGGCGCGCGGTGGCGGCGATCGCCGACCGGCTCGACGACGCCAAGGTGACGCTGGTGGAGGAGATGCCGCGCGGCCCGCTCACGGCCTGGGGCGACGCGGGGCGGCTCCAGCGCGCAATGACGCAGCTCCTGGAGAACGCGGCGAAGTTCACGCCGTCGGGCGGCGCGGTCGGCGTGCGCGTGCTCCGCCTGGCCTCGGGCCACTACGAGCTCTGCGTGGCCGACACCGGGCCAGGCGTGCGCCCCGACCGCGTCGAGAAGATCTTCGAGCCCTTTTTCCAGGTGGACGGCTCGGTGACACGGGAGCACGGCGGCGTCGGCGTGGGCCTGGCGATCGCCCGGCGGACGGCGCGCGGCCTCGGCGGCGAGGTGCGGGTGGTCTCGCCCGCGGCCGAGACGATCGAAGGGGTGCCGCTCGGCGGCGTCGCGTTCTATCTCACCGTGGCTCCGCGGGCGCCGGGCGAAGTCCCGTGAACGAGGCGCGCCTGCGCCGCCGCCGATGAAGCCGATTTACCTCGACTGGAACGCCACGACGCCGCCGCACCCCGAGGTGATCGCGGCGATGGTGCGCGTCTGGGAGCAAGCCTGGGCCAACCCGGCGAGCGTCCACGGCCCTGGGCAGAAGGCGCGGGCCCACGTCGACCAAGCGCGGGAGGCGGTAGCAGCGCTGGCAGGCGCCCCGTTCGAGGCCCGCGACGTGGTCCTGACGTCAGGCGGGACCGAGGCCAACAACCTGGCGTTGGCGCACGTCTTCGCCACCCCGGGCGGGGCGCTGGTGACGAGCCGGATCGAGCACCCGTCGGTGGTGCGCGCCGCCGAGGCGCTGGCGGATCGCGGCGTCGTGGTGGCCTGGGTCGCGCCCGAGGCGTCCGGGCGGATCGCCCCGGAGGCGGTGGCCGAGGCGATCGATCGCGCCCAGCCGAGCGCCGAGGTCCGCCTGGTCACGCTCCAGGCAGTGAACCACGAGACCGGCGTCGTCCAGCCGGTGGCCGAGGTCGCCGAGGTCGTCCACGCCCGCGGCGCCCGCCTCCACGTCGACGCCGTCCAGGCGATGGGGCGCCTCGATCCCGCGACGTGGCGCGGGGCGGATCTGCTCGCGCTCGCGGCCCACAAGCTCCGCGGCCCCAAGGGCATCGGGGCGCTGATCCCGCGCCCCGGGATCGCGCTGCGGCCGCTGCTCTTCGGCGGCGCCCAGGAGCGCGGCCTGCGCCCGGGGACGCAGGACGCCGCCGCCGCCGCCGGGTTCGCTGTCGCCGCCACCCGCGCCGCCGAGGGGCCCCGCCGCTACGCCGAGGTCGCCGCCCTCCGCGACCGGCTCGAGGCGTCGCTGCTCCAGCTCGGCGCCCCGCCGCCGATCCGGAACGGCGAGGGGACGCGCGCGCCCCATGTGGCCAACCTCTCCTGGCCGGGCTGGCGCGGCGACGAGCTCTGCGCCGCCCTCGACCTCGAAGGCGTCGCGGTCTCCAGCGGCTCCGCCTGCGCGGCCGGTACGGCGGAGCCCTCCCCGGTGCTGCTGGCGATGGTCGGCCTCGCGCGGGCGGCCTCCGCGGTCCGGGTCTCCCTCGGCGAAGAGACGACGGCCGCCGACATCGACGAGGCCCTCGTTCGGTGGGCCCGCGTCGTCGCCCGCGCGCCTCGCTGAGCGCCCGCGTGGGGAGGGGCGGCGACGAGCTTTGCTCGGCGGGGAGGGGCGGCGCGTGCCGCCCCTTGGGACAAAATCGCGCGAATAGCGCGGCCGGAGTTATCCACAGGCGGGGGTCAAGTGGAGTCTCGGTACAATCGTCAGGGAACTCCGGCATTTGGCGTCAGGGAGCTCTGCCCTTAAGGAACCCCCTGAAGCCTTCCGGGCAAGTGCGCCCAGCAGGGCCGGAGTTGCTGTTCAAGTCGATGAAATTGCTCGCCTTGTTCGGACCCCGTCGGAGCGCTGAGGTCGATCCATTCAAGAGAACGCGATCCGCGCTTTGCTGGGCGCTAGTTCAGCGGCTGTGAACAGCTTGGGGACAACCTCAAAACGGCCTCGAACGGGCTTCATGGATGAGCATCAAGTCGTTGAAATATTTCTCGATTTCGTTGCAGTCGTTCCGGTAGATGCAGCGCTCGGCCGCGGGCCCGTAAACGCCGAGTCCGGGGGCCCGGAGCGGCTCCACGCCGCGGCTCCAGCCGTGGAGGCGCGCGGTCGGATCCGTCGCTTCGGTCAGCGGAAGGAACGGCCAGACGGTGTGCGCGGCGGCGACCAGCGTCGGCACCATGACCGCGAGGACGAGCGCGTTGCGAGCGCGCCGGGTCAGCGCGTCAGCGCCTACCGCGGCGGCGGCGACGACGATCAGGGCGGCCGGCGCCCACCAGTTCGGCTCGGGCGGGACGCCGCGGAGCAGGGCCGACACGAGGACGAGGCCGCTCAGGCAAAGGGCGACCGCGTGCGGCCCTCGGGGCACGCGGGGCAGGGCGCGCGCCCCGATCCAGAGGACGGGCGGCGACCAGAGCAGCGCCTGCGCGGAGATGGCCGCGACCACGGCGCCGAGGGCGAGCGTCGGCGACCACCCGCTCGTCGCCGTCTGAGTGAAGGCGTGATGGAGCTGAAAGCGCAGGCTCGGCCCGAGGAGAGGCAGCGCCAGCGTGGGCCCGGTGAGTAGCGCGGCGGCCCGCGCAATACCGTCGCGGCGCGAGGACCCGGCCGCACCCAGCTCGGCCAACGCCAGGACGAGCGCGATCGGGAGGACGACCACCTTGGCCAGCGCGCCGACGAAGAGCGCGACGGCGGCGATGGGCAAGCCGCGTGGGCGCCCGATCGCCAGCAGCGCTACCGCGACGGCGAAGAGCGCCGCGCCGTCGGGCGTCGTGACGAACCCGCCGGCGGTGGGCAGCAGCGCCCAGCTCCCTACCCAAGCCGCCACCAGCGCGCCCTCGCGCCGCGCCCCGAAGCGCCGCGCCAGGGCGACGACGGCGAGCCCGGTGGCCGCCGAAAAGAGGATCGCCCAGAGGCGCACGCGCAGCTCGATCGATCCGCCGAGGTGGTCGCCGAGGCGAAGGAGCCAGGGCAGGAGCGGGGGATGATCGACGAGATCCGGAATCGCGCCGCCGCGCCGCGCCGCGCACAAGTAGTAGGCCTCGTCCGGCGAAAGATCGGTGCCGAGCGCGAGGGCGAGGTGGAGCGGGATCGCCGCGGCGACGAGGAGGGCCGCCGTGAAAGGCCCGCCCGCGCGCCCCAGCGCGGTCTCGTTCACGGGGCGGCGCGGCGCTGCCTGACGACCTCGTAGAGCGCGATCGCGCCCGCGACCGAGGCGTTGAGCGAGCCGATCGGCCCGCTCATCGGCAGTCGGGCGGTATGCTGGCAGGCGGCGCGGACCGGGCGGCGCACGCCTTTGTCCTCGGCGCCGATCACGATCGCGACCGGGCCGCGCAGATCGAGCGCGCCGAGCTCCACCGTGCCGTGGGCGTCGAGGGCGACGACGGTGACCCCGCGCGCCGCGAGGGCCTGAAGCGCCTCGGGGAGCGCGGCGACGCGGCAGAGCGCGGCGTGCTCGATCGCCCCCGCCGAGGCGCGAAACGTGGCCGGCGACAGCGGCGCCGAGCTGTGCTCGGGCCAGACGATCGCCGCGGCGCCGAGGGCCACCGCGCTGCGGATCACGGCGCCGAAGTTCTGCGGATCCATCACCCCGTCGAGCGCGACGACGAGCGTCGTGGGCCCGATCTCGAGCGACTCGAGGGCGACGAGGCGAAGCTCGGGGGCCAGGGCGATCGCCCCTTGATGGCGCCCACCGGCGGCGCGGCGATCGAGATCGCCCCGCGAGACCAGCTCGACCGTGACGCCGCGCCCCTCGGCGAAGCGAATCAGCCCGTCGAGCGTGGGCCCGCCGCCCTGCGCGACGTAGAGGCGCTCGAGCTCGGCCCCATGAACCCGGATCGCCTCGCGAACCGGCTGGATCCCCAGAATTGCACGACCCATGGCTCAGCTCTGTCCTTCGGGCCCGGAGGCCGTGCGCGCGCCTCGCGCCACCAGGGCCTGCTCGATTTCGGCGACCACCGCCTCGGCGGCAGCGAGCGGCTCGGCCGCATCACGGATGGGCCGCCCCACGACCAGCAGATCGGCCCCGTCGGCGATCGCCCGCGCCGGCGTGGCGATCCGCTTCTGATCCCCCGCGTCGGCCCCGATCGGCCGGATCCCCGGCGTCACCAGCAGCGCCTCGTCCCCGAGCGCCGCGCGCAGCGCGAGGACCTCGGCCGGCGACGTCACGAAGCCCCGCACTCCCGCGTCCCAGGCCCGGCGCGCCAGCCGCAGCACCTGATCGCGCGGCGTGGCCTCAACGCCCTGGTCCCGCAGATCCTGCTCGTCGAGCGACGTCAGCACCGTGATCGCGAGGATCGTGAGCGGGCTCGGCGCCTGCTCTGCCCGCGCTACCGCGCGCCGGAGCATCTCGAAGCCGCCCGACGCGTGCACCGTAAGATACCGCACGCCGAGCGCCGCGGCGCTCGCCACCGCGCGTTCCACTGTCTCGGGGATGTCGTGGAGCTTGAGATCGAGGAACACCTCGATCCCGAGCTCCCGCCCGAGCGCAGCCGCAGCCGGCCCTTCGCTCACGAAGAGCTCGAGCCCCACCTTGATCACGCCGACCGCCTTCGCCAGCTGCGTCGCCGCCGCCCGCGCCTCAGCGAGCGTGGCGAAGTCAAGCGGAAACACCAGCCGCCCCCGGGCCGTCGTCGTCATCTGCTGCATAGAGCTCGGTTTTAGAGATCGCTGCAGAGCGGATCGCCTGGCGTGCACTTGGCCTTGGCGGCGCCGCCGCTGCCCGCGCCGGCCTTCGGCCCCGGGCCGCCGCCGCCCTTCTTCAAGGCTTCGGTAGCCGCGCGCTCCGCGTCAAGCTGCTTCTGCAGCTTGAGGCGGGTCGTCTCGTCGCTCGCGCTGGCGAGCTGGGCCTTCAGGCCCTCTTCCTTGCGCTGCTGCTCGTTGATCTGCGCCTGGAGCTTGTTCGTCGACTCCTCGGCGAGGCGGCTGCGCTCCGCCGCGGCCAGCAGATCTTGCTGCTGCTTGACGCTGTTCTGGTAGGCGAACCAGCCGCCGCCGCCGCCGAGGACCGCGACCGCGATGCCGCCGGCGATCAGCATGTTGCGGAGCTTCTTCTTGCCCTGATCCTGCTGGATCACGGCGAGTGAGCGCTCGTGCTGCTGCTGCGCCGCCATGGCCTCCATGCGGGCGCGCTGCTCGGCCTCGATGCGGGCCTTCTCGATCTCCGCGGTGCGGATCGCCTCGAGCTTCGCCGTCTCTTCACGGCTGCGCTGCTCTTCGAGGCGACGGCGCTCTTCCTCGGCGCGGATGCGGGACTCTTCGGCGTTTCGGGCCGCGAGCTCGGCGTCCGTCTTGGCCTTCTCCGCCGCGGTGGCCGCCGCAGCCCGATCAGCCTCCTCGTTCTTGATCCGGTCCTCCTCCAGGTTCATCAGCTCCTTGAGCGAGAACAGGACCGAACTTTCCTTCTGTTCCGACATGACTTCGTGGCTCCTTGGCGCGGCCGCGTGCTTGCCCTTCGTCGCGGAGGCTATTATCGCCTGTCGGGGCAGCTCCGATCAATCTTTCCAGCGACGATCGACGCGAGAACACTACCCCGAGCGGCCTTCCGACTCAAACACGGAATTGGGTCGTGGTGAGCGGCGGCGCCTCCGAACGCGGAACCGACGCGGCCTTTCCCAGGAACCAATTTCCCTTTCGGCGCCGGCTCCGCTAGGGTTCGCGGCCGATGGCAAAGGTGATCAAGGCCCACATCACGGGCACCGTGTGGAAGATCGAGGTCAAGGTCGGCGACCCCGTCGTGGAAGGGACGACGGTGGCGATCCTCGAATCGATGAAGATGGAGATGCCCGTCGAGTCCGAGGAGGAAGGCGTCGTCGACGAAATCCTCATCAAAGAGGGGCAGGCGGTCACTGAAGGCGCGCCGCTCGTGACCTTGAAATGAGCGCGGCCGCGCGGATCGCCTCGATCGTTGCCGTGGGGGCGCTCGCCCTCGCCGGGTGCGACGACCCGAAGCCGGCCCCCGGCCCTTCCGCCTCGGCGGTCGCCGCGGTCAGCGCCCCGCCGGCCCCGAGCGCGGCGCCGCCGGCTGCCCCGGTCATCCCGGCCATCCCGATGCCGCCGCGCCCCGTCCCGATTGGCTCGAGCGGACCGATCCAGCCCAGCGCGCCGGCCGACCAGCAGATGATGGCGATCGCCTACACGCTGGCCATGGTGACGCCGCGCGGGAACGATCAGCTCACCGTCGACAAGTCGTACACCGACGAGATCGTCAAGAAGCTCGAGGTCGCTGTTCGCGGCGTCGACAAGGGCAAGACGCCGCCCGATCCGGTCAAGCTCCAGAAGGGCAACCGCAAGATCGAGGTCCAGATGGGCAAAGGCTGCACCGACCGGCTCCCCGGCATGCTCACCCAGCGCGCCGGCACCACGCTCAAGGCCGCCCACGAGGCCGGCGTCCTGGTGATCTCCTGCCACGACGACAAGTGGGAGTGCCACCAGTCGACGGGCGACCCCGCCGACGTGCTCTGCCACGCCGCCCCCCGACACTAGAAATCACCCGCCTCCGTCACACTCCGGCTGAGCCCGAGCGATGGGCTCCCTCCAAAGGAGCGCGTGGACAATGCGACGAGGCATCTGGATTCTGGCAACGCTGATCCTGGCCTGCACCCGGCCGGCTGATCCTCCTCCGCCGACGCGCGCGCCGGATCCTCCCGCGCGCGTCGAAGCGTCGCCCTTGCCGCCCGCGCTGATCCCCGCGGCCCCTTCGCCGCCGATCGCCCACCCGCCCTCGCCCTCGCCCTCGCCCGCCACCCTCGCTGCTCGCTACCCATGGCCGGGATCGC
>Ga0209181_10006500_pt1 | contig 16369 bp, 11 predicted proteins | sample MAT05_FD_187208 | JGI IMG/M metagenome (GOLD analysis project Ga0209181, IMG submission 187208) | Freshwater microbial communities from Lake Fryxell liftoff mats and glacier meltwater in Antarctica - MAT-05 (SPAdes) (version 2) | ecosystem: Environmental > Aquatic > Freshwater > Ice > Liftoff... | reverse complement strand
GGCCCGGCGCTGGCGCCTGTTTCGTCGCCGGTTTCGCTGCCTGTTTCGCTGCCTGTTCTGTCGCCTGTACCGGCGGGCTGCCGCGCGTGGCATCCAGGCGGCGCATCACCAACACGCCACCGCGCATCTGCTCCACATCGCGCGGCGCGCGCCGGCCATGGCCCTGCGCGGCCAGGCCCTGCAGCCACGACCAACCCTCGTCGCCCCAGAGTTCAGGGCGGTCGTAGCCGCCGTCGTCTGCAAACTCGACAAACTGCGACCAGTTGACGGGCTGCGCGTCGATCTCGAATTCGGGCACCGCCACCTCGTGCGCCCAGCGCTCGGTCCATGGCACCAGACCGCCATGGGGTGAGCCCAGCTGCCAGCGCTGCCCGGGAAACCACAGTGCGGGCCGCTGCGGCCGCGCAGGCGGGTTGCCGGCGCCCAGGCCGAGGGCCATCGCTTCGGCCAGTCGGTCTTCATGCCACAGTGCCAGGCGAAAAAAACACAATCCGGCATCGGTCTCGGCGCTGCTGGCCAGCAGGTCGAGCGTGGTTTCCAGTGTGTCTTGAAGGTAGGCGCGCAGGGCCTGGGCTTGCGGCAGTGTCTGGCCCGCTTCGATCCAGCGCTCTGCCGCCGGCTCGATGCCGGCCAGGCGGGGCGCAGACGGGTCGCAAGCTTCGCCGCGCTGGCGCTGCACGTGGCGCGCAATCCAGTACTCCTGGTACCAGCCCGCCAGCGCAGCCCGGCGCAGCGCGGGGATCGATTCGCCGAGCGAGAGCGATTCGCCACGCGAGCGCAATTCGCCAGGCGCCAGCGATTCATTCTTCGCCAGCGATTCATTCGTTGCCAGCGATTCATTCATCGCCAGCGACTCGTCAAGCGCCAGCAGACGCAGCAAGCGGTTGCGGCTGTCGATCAGCGCCACCGACAGCAACTCGCGACCCGCATGCCGGATGGCGCAGGGGTCGTCCCATGCAGAGGTGGTGGCTGCGCCAGTCATGGCGGGGTCTGCGCGACAGCGGGTGGTGCGGGGTGCGGGCGGTGCGGAGCCGCCGCCCTACTGTTCCACCAGCCCGTTGCGTATGGCGTACACCATCAGCTCGGCGTTGTTGGCCAGCTGCAGTTTTTCCAGCACACGCGCGCGGTACACCGACACCGTCTTCGGGCTGAGGCGCAGCGTATCGGCAATGTCGGACAGCCGCTTGCCACCGGCGATCATCAGCATGGTCTGCAGTTCGCGGTCGCTCAGCTTTTGGTGCGGGTGCTCGTTGGCCGGCGTGGTGAGACTTTCAACCAGCATCTGGGCAATCTCGGGCGTCACGTACTTGCGGCCCTGGGACACCGTGCGCACCGCCTGCACCAGCAGTTGCGGGTCGCCGCCCTTGTTGACATAGCCATAGGCGCCGGCACGCAGCGCACGGATGGCGTACTGGTCTTCCGGGTACATGCTGACCACCAGCACCTTGACGGCCGTGCTTTCGTCCTTCAGCGCGTGCAGCACGTCCAGGCCGCTGCGGCCGGGCAGGTTGATGTCGAGCACCAGCACGTCGCAGGGCTGCTTGCCGGCACTGGCCATCGACAGACTGCGCATCAGCGCACGCAACTCGCCGTAATCGCCGGCTTCGCCGACGACGCGGATGTCGGCGGCATCCGACAGCGTGTCACGGATGCCGCGGCGGATGAGCGCGTGGTCGTCGCAGAGGATGACGTCGATCATGAAGTTCCAGGTTCCGGCGGATCTGCATTCTGACCTGCGGGCTGTGGTGCGTCTGTACGCTCGTCTGCACGCTCGTCTGCACGTTCGTCTGCACGTTCGTCTGCAGGCTGCGCGTCCACGCCGCCGCAAACTGCGGCCAAAGGCACCGACACGATGAGCGAGGTGCCCGCGGCGCTGCTGCTCAGGTCGACCCAGCCGCCCACGTGCGAGGCGCGTTCGTGCAGGCCGCGGATGCCGAAGCTGCGCGCCTTGGCCAGGTCGGCGTCGCTCATGCCGCGACCGTTGTCGCTGACTTCCAGCGAGAGCACGCCCTCGCTCAGCGACAGATCCACCTGCACGCGGCTGGCGGCGGCGTGCTTGCTGATGTTCGTCAACGCCTCCTGCGCGGTGCGGTACACCACCAGCGGCACACCCGACGGCAGCACCGGCAGCTCGCGGCCGGTGCAAAAGCTGCAGGCCACACCGGTGCGCTTTTCGAAGCTGCTGCACAGCCACTGCAGCGCCGCCACCAGCCCTTGATCCAGGATCGCCGGGCGCAGGTTCTGCATGATGCGCTGGCTGACCTGCAGCGCGCTGCTCACGGTGTCGAGTGCGCTGGCCGCGCGCGACTGCAATTGCGGGTCTTGCGCGTGGCGCCGGATCCAGTCGAGGTCGAACTTCAGCGCCGTCAGCGAGCCGCCCACTTCGTCGTGGATTTCGCGCGCGATGGCCGAGCGCTCGGCCTCCACGCTGGTCTGCAGGTGCTGCGCCAGTGCCGACAGGCGCGCCCGCGAAGCCTGCAGCTCGGCATCGGCGGCCGCGCGCGCGCGCTGCACGTCGGCCGCCTCGATGGCGTGTTCAATGGCCGGCGCCAGGCGCGACAGGTTGTTCTTCAGCAGATAGTCGGCAGCGCCGCTGCGCATGGCCTCCACCGCGGTGTCTTCGCCGATCTGGCCCGAGACCAGGATGAACGGCACGGCACGGCCGCCGTCGGCCATGTGCTGCTGCAGCAGCCGCAGCGCCTGCACGCCGGTGAAACCGGGCAGGTGGTAGTCCGACAGGATGATGTCCCAGCGTTCGCCCAGCGCGAGCGTGAAATCTGCACGGGTTTCGACCCTTCGTGTCGTCACCGCAAGGCCTGAACGGCGCAACTGCGCCATCACCAGCAGGTGGTCGGGCTCGCTGTCCTCGAGGTGCAGCATGCGCACCGGCGCCCGAGGCGCACGCGGCCGCTGCGCATCACCCGTCTCGTGGCGGGCGGGCGGATCTGAAGCAGACAGCCCATTCATGCGACGAGTATCGCAAACCTGCCTGCACTGGCTGCACTGGCTTCCCTGGCTTCCCTGGCTGCCCTGGCTTCCGTGCCTGCTCTGGCTGCTCTGGCTGCTCTGGCTGCACTGGTTTGCCGTTCACAACCCGGCACAAACCGAAATAGGGCCGTAACCGAGCGGTCTTCGATTCAATGTTTCGAGGGGTGCTGCCGACAATGGATCACCGGACGGTTGTGCGGGACCCTGGCACCGGAGCGCGCCAAGCTCCCACCACGACCAGCCATCGAACCCCTGGAGCCCCATGCTCACGTCGGACCGCCCCGAACCGCAAAGTTACCTGCCCGTGATGGCACTGCCGCCGCTGGTGGCCACCGACCTGCAAGACCATCTGATGGTGGCGAGCAACGACCTCGACCGCCTGCAGCGGCTGCTGACCGACGCCTGTGACGTCTTGCTGACGCACTACCACGGTGCCGACGCGGCCCTCAAGCGCTTGCTGCAGACCGCCGCTGCCGGCGGCCCTGCAACGCCCGATCCCGCGCCCAATACCGCTGAAGCCCGCGCCGCCTTGCGGCATCTGGGCGGCGCCATCACGGCGTTGCAATTTCAGGACATGGCGTCGCAGCTGGTCGACCACACGCAGCGGCGGTTGCGCAACTGCGCCGACCGCCTGGCCAGCGACACGATGCCCGACGACGAAGACGGGGTGGCGCTGGTCGCAGCCGCACCCGAACGCCCGAACCCGGTGACCCAGGACGAGATGGACGCAGGGTCCATCGAGTTGTTCTGACCCCGCCGTCCCTGGCCCACCCCACCGTACCGCGGTTCCTTTCCCGCACTGTTTCTCTCGCAGTACCTCTCCCGGAGCACCCTCATGCACTCGATCCTCGCCGTAGACGACAGCGCCTCCATGCGCCAAATGGTGTCGTTCACGCTCAAGAACGCCGGCTTCAACGTGGTCGAAGCGGTCGATGGGCAGGACGCCTTTGAAAAGGCCAGTGGACGCACCTTCAGCCTGGTGCTGACCGACCAGAACATGCCGCGGCTGGATGGCATCGGGCTGACGAAAAAGTTGCGTGAGAACCCGAACTTCAAGACCACGCCGATCCTGATCCTGACCACCGAGAGCAGTGACCAGATGAAGCAGGCCGGTCGCGCCGCGGGCGCCACGGGCTGGCTGGTCAAACCGTTCGACCCCGCCAAGCTGGTGGAAGTCATCGGCAAGGTCATCCGCTGAGTCGCGCGCACGAAAAAACACCAACACAGCCAACCACAGAGGAACTGACGATGGGTGACCTCAGTCAAGAAAGCATGAACGCTGCGGCCGGCATCGACCTGAGCCAGTTCTACCAGGTCTTCTTCGAAGAGGCCGGCGAGAACCTCGAGACGCTGGAACAGAAGCTGCTCACGCTGGACATCGAAAACGCCGACGACGAAGAGCTCAACGCCATCTTCCGCTGCGCGCACTCGGTGAAGGGCGGCGCGGCCACCTTCGGTTTCACCGACGTGGCCGAACTGACGCACCAGATGGAGACGCTGCTGGACAAGCTGCGCCGCCACGAACTGACCCCCAACGCGGCGATGGTGGATGTGCTGCTGGCTTCTGGCGATGCGCTGAAGGCGCAGCTCGGCCGCCACCAGGGCAGCGGCCAGGCGGCGGTGGACACCAGCGAGTTGCTGCAGTCCATCCGCCGGCTGGTGAACGGCCAGGCACCGCCGGCAGCCGCCCGTCCTGCCGGGCCTGCAACCGGGCCTGCAAGCGGGCCTGCAAGCTCAGCGGCCGCGCCGGCCCCAGCCCAGCCGGCCGCAGCCGGGCCGCACGCCCAGCGCGCACTCGAACTGACCGTAGGCCCGCTGGCGGACCTGAGCGCGGCCGACAACCTGGTGGATCTGTTCAAGGAAATCACCGACCTCGGCACCATCGAGGCGCTGGACGGCGGACGCGGCGACGAAGGCCTGCGCCGCTTCAAGGTGCTGACCACCAGCACCGACGACGACCTGCTGGACCTCTTCAGTTTCCACATCGCGCGCGAACAAGTGCGCCTGGCTCCGCTGGGCGCGGGCTACGGCTTTCACGCCGACGCGCCCGGCGCACCGCCGGCTGAGGCGGCCCCACCTGACGCCGGCTTCGGCTTCTTCGACGACGCGCCGGGTGCGCCTGGCACGGCGCCGCCCAAGGCTGCATCCGAAGCCGACGCGCCCGCGCCGCTGCCACTTGCGCCCAAGCTTGCTGCCGCCAGGGTCGAAAAGGCCGTCGCCCCCGAGTCGAGCACGCTGCGGGTGTCGGTCGAAAAGGTCGACCAGCTCATCAACCTGGTGGGCGAACTCGTGATCACGCAGGCCATGCTGGCGCAGAACAGCAAGGGCCTGGACTCCGGCATCAACCAGCAGATGCTGTCGGGCCTGGCTGACCTGGACCGCAACACGCGCGACCTGCAAGAAGCGGTGATGTCGATCCGCATGATTCCGATGTCGCTGGTCTTCAACCGGTTTCCGCGCATGCTGCGCGACCTGGCCAGCAAGCTGGGCAAGAAGGTGGAACTGGTGCAGGTGGGCGAAGCCACCGAGCTGGACAAGGGCCTGGTGGAGAAGATCACCGACCCGTTGACGCACCTGGTGCGCAACAGTTGCGACCACGGCATCGAGCTGCCGGCCGAACGCCTGGCCAAAGGCAAGTCGGAGCACGGCACCGTGTCGCTGATCGCCAGCCACCAGGGCGGCAGCATCGTCATCGAGGTGCGTGATGACGGCAAGGGCCTGAACCGCGACAAGCTGTTGAACAAGGCGCGCGAACGCGGCCTGGAAGTCTCTGACGGCATGAGCGACGCCGACGTGTTCGGCCTCATCTTCGCGCCCGGCTTTTCCACCGCCGACGAGGTCACCGATGTGTCGGGGCGCGGCGTGGGCATGGACGTGGTGAAGAGGAACATCACCGCGCTGGGCGGCACCGTGGAGATCGATTCAGCCGAGGGCTACGGCATGACGGTGCGGGTGCGCCTGCCGCTGACGCTGGCCATCATGGACGGCATGAGCGTGGGCGTGGCGGGTGAGTGCTACATCCTGCCGCTGAGCAGCGTGGTGGAGTCGTTCCAGGTCCAGCCGGGCATGGTCAAGACCATCGGCGGCAGCGGCCGCGTGGTGGAAGTGCGCGACGAATACATGCCGGTCATCGAGCTGGAACGTGTGTTCGACGTGCCCCGCAACCTCGAACGCGAGGTCAGCCCCATCCTGGTGGTGGTGGAAGCCGAAGGCGGTCGCGTGGCCATGATGGTCGACGAACTGCTGGGCCAGCAACAGGTGGTGGTGAAGAACCTGGAAAGCAACTACCGGCGCGTGGACGACGTGTCGGGCGCCACCATCATGGGCGACGGCCGCGTGGCGTTGATCCTGGACGTGGGTGCCCTGGTGCGCCGTTCACGCCACTGATCGCCGACGCCAAACCCCTTCGTCTACAGCAAGCCCACCATGAGCAGTCTCGCCACCACGATGCGCCAGTTCACGATCAAGACCCGCATGCGCGGCGCCATCATCATGGTGCTGGTCCTGCTGGGCATCATTTCGCTGTTGGCGGTCTGGGGTGGCCAGCGGGTGCTCAGGATCAACGCCGAGTACGCCGCCCACACCGTGCACGAACTGCGCACGCTCGGCCTGGTGCGCGACAACCTCACCCAACTGAAGGTGCTGGAGCGCCAGCTCGTCATCGAACACGACAACCCGGCCGGCGGCAGCGGCAGCGACGACTTCAAGCAGTGGCAGGCGGCGCTGAAAAGCACCGAGGCCAGGCTGCAACAGATGCTGCAAGGCGAAGAGGACGACGACAACCCGATCGCACGCAGCGCGCTGGCCAGGCTGAAGACCTATGCCGAACTGAGCCTGCCGGTGCTGGGCAACCCGAACAAGGCCGCGTATCAGAGCGCCCGCGGCATGGACCGCTTGCTCACGCCCGCCAAGCAGACCTTGTCAGGCGTGCAGGCCGATGTCGAGCGCATCGCGCAGGTCGTCGACCGCGAGGCCGAAAACACCCATGCCGAACTGCAAAAGGCGATCAATCTGACGGTGGTGGCACTGGGCGCAGCGCTCGTCACGGCCGCCGCCGTGGTGACGGTGCTGACGCTGTGGAACTCCCATTCGATCACCCGCCCCATCGAACAGGCCGTGGCACTGGCGCAGAGCATTGCCGGCGGCGACCTGACCAGCCGCGTCGACGCGCGCGGCAGCGATGAGGTGGCCGCGTTGCTGCTGGCATTGCAGCGCATGCAGGCCAGCCTGCGTGAACTGGTGGGCCAGGTGCACGACTCTTCACAGAACATCCGCAACGCCAGCGTCGAGGTCGCGTCGGGCAACACCGACCTGAGCCACCGCACCGAGCAGGCCGCGCAAGCGCTGCAGCAGACCTCGGGCTCGATGGAGGAGCTCACGGGCACGGTGCAAACCAGCGCCCGCTCGGCACGCGAGGCCAGCGAACTGGCCGCCTCTGCCGCCACCGTGGCGCGCCGCGGCGGCCAGGTGGTGGCACAGGTGGTGTCGACGATGGAAGACATCAACGTCAGCAGCAAGCGCATTGCCGACATCATCGGCACCATCGATGGCATTGCCTTTCAGACCAACATCCTGGCGCTGAACGCAGCGGTCGAAGCCGCCCGCGCCGGTGAACAGGGGCGCGGCTTTGCCGTCGTCGCCAGTGAGGTGCGCAGCCTGGCCCAGCGCAGCGCCAGTGCAGCGCAGGAAATCAAGAATCTGATCGGCGCCAGCGTGGACCGCGTGCAAGCCGGCTCGCGCCTGGTGGCCGACGCCGGCAGCACGATGGACGAGATCGTGGCGAGCGTGCAGCGCGTGGCGCAGATCATCGACGCCATGGCCGGCGCCGCCGACGATCAGAGCGCGGGTATCGGCCGCGTCAATGGCGCCATCAGCGACCTCGATCACATGACGCAGCAGAACGCCGCACTGGTTGAACAGAGCGCTGCCGCCGCCGACAGCCTGAAGCAGCAAGCCACGCGCCTGAGCGAGGTGGTGGGCACCTTCAAGCTCGAGCCCGTGCTGTCTGCCCATTGACGGACGGCACCGCCGGTACGCGCCGAAGCCCTGTGCCGAAGCCCCGTGCCGAAGCAATGTGCCGAAAGAACGCACCGAGAAAGCGCACCCGAAAAGCGCGCCGAACCCCTGCACCGACCACCCGAACTTGCCCACCCGGTCTGCGCCGAACTCACGCAGCCCAACCCAGGCCCCGAATCGAGAAAACGAACCATGCTCTCAGCCCTCTCCAGCCCCACCTTCACCCTGTTCCTGCTGGCCGCCGGCCAGGCCGGTCTCGTCGCCGGCTTGTCGCTCGGCTGGAGCCCGTGGTTGACCGGCAGCGCCAGCCTGCTGGGCAGCGTGGCTGCCGCGCTGGGTGTGTGGAGTGCAGCCAGCGCGCGCCGCAAGCTGCACAGCGACGTCGGCAGCCATGTGCAGCGCCTGGCCTCGGGTGACCTGACACAGGACGTGCAAGTGCTCGGCGACCACGACACCCGGCAGCTGCTGGGCGCGCTGCAGTCGCTGCAGAACGGCCTGCGCAGCACCCTGGGCTCGATTCGAGGCGGCGCCGAAGGCGTGTCGGTGGCAGCGGCAGAGATTGCCATCGGCAACGCCAACCTGAGCAGCCGCACCGAACAGACTTCGTCCAGCCTGCAGCAAGCAGCCAGCGCGATGAGTGAGCTCACCGGCACCGTCAACCAGACGGCCGAGTCGGCACGCACCGCCAACCAGCTGGCCTCGTCAGCCAGCGAGGTGGCCCGGCGCGGTGGCGCCGTCGTCTCGCAGGTGGTATCGACGATGGAAGACATCAACACCAGCAGCAAGAAGATCGCCGACATCATCGGCACCATCGACGGCATCGCCTTCCAGACCAACATCCTGGCGCTCAATGCGGCCGTCGAGGCCGCACGTGCCGGTGAGCAAGGGCGTGGTTTTGCGGTCGTCGCCGGCGAGGTGCGAAGCCTGGCGCAGCGCAGCGCCGAAGCCGCGCGCGAGATCAAGAGCCTCATCAACAACAGCGTCGAAAAGGTCGAATCGGGCTCGCGCCTGGTGGCCGACGCCGGCAACACAATGACCGAGATCGTGGCGAGCGTGCAGCGCGTGACCGACATCATTGGCGAGATCTCGGCCGCGGCTGCCGAACAGAGCGGCGGCATCGGGCAGGTCAGCCATGCCGTGGCCGATCTCGACCAGATGACGCAGCAAAACGCCGCGCTGGTGGAGCAAAGTGCCGCTGCTGCGCAGTCACTGAAGGATCAGTCGGAACAGCTGAGCTCGGCGATGGCGGGATTCAGGTTCCACGCCTCGGTGTCCACCCCGCAGGCCCGGCCCCAGGCCGCTGCCGGCCGCGTCATCAACAAGGCGCGCAGGGCTGCACCCGCCAGTTCCGGTGCGTCGAAGGCAGCTCCACGCAGCGGGATCAACGCCTCCAGCAACGGCACCAGCAACAGCACCAGCAGCAGCAACACCCGCAACACCAGCAACACCAGCAACACCAGCAACACCCGCAACACCAGCAACACCAGCAGCGACACCCGCAGCACCAGCAACACCAGCGAGGAGTGGGAGACCTTCTGACGCGTCCCGCATCGGCGCAGAGGCTGAGAGTTTTCGAGCGTGCCCGATCAGCCCAGCGGCAAGGTGCGGCGCGCCGCTACAGAACCACCTCCGGCTTGCCGATAAAGCAGACAGGTGCCGCACGTTCCAACGCCCACCGCACCCCTGCCTTCCTCTTGCCCCCGTCCAACGTCCGCCCCGCCCCAAGGAACCGCCATGGAAATGATTGCCGAAGCAGCCCGCGCCGAGAACCATGCCGCCACCCATGCCGCCACCCGGGCCGGGTCGGCCGCCGCGTTGTCGGCCGCGGCCGGCGCTGCCGCCCGCGCGCTGCCCGCCACGAGCGAGTTCCTGACCTTCAGGCTCGGCGCAGAGGAATACGGCATCGACATCCTGCGCGTGCAGGAGATCCGCTCCTACGAACATCCGACGCGCATCGCCAATGCGCCCTCTTTCATCAAGGGCGTGGTGAACCTGCGTGGCGTCATCGTGCCCATCATCGATCTGCGCCTGAAGCTGGGCTGCGACACGGCCGAATACAACACCTTCACCGTGGTGGTGGTGCTCAACGTCAAGGGCCGTGTCGTGGGCGCCGTGGTGGACTCGGTGTCCGACGTGCTGGAACTGACCCGCGAACAGATCAAGCCAGCGCCTTCGCTGAGCTCCAGCGTGGACAGCAGCTTCATCACCGGCATCGGCGCCGTGAAGACCGGACATGGCGAGGGCGAAAGCGAGCGCATGCTGATCCTGATGGACATCGAAGGGCTGATGAGCAGCGCCGACATGGGCCTCATGAACGACTGACTGCGCTGCAGCACAAGTAGCTGCGCGGGCCGACATCTCGCCCGCACACGCTCCTGGAGCCCGCCGCAGTCTGGTCTGTGCGGGCTTTGTGCTTTCTACACCGCGCCGGCGCGGCGCAGCGTCTGCAGCACCGGGCTGCGCAACACGTCGCGCAAGCCCCACCAGCCAGCGCCCAGCGCGAGCAGGGCACCGGCGGCCATGCCCCACAGCGGCACCCACGGGGAAGGGTTCCAACTGAATTCGAAGGCGTAGCGCGCCAGCAACCAGCCCACGCCCATCGCCGCCACCGACGCCAGGCCGCCGGCCAGCGCGCCCACGCCCAGCAACTCGGCACGCTGCACCTGGGCCAGCAGGCGGCCGCTGGCGCCCATGGCGCGCATCAGTGCAAATTCGCGCGCACGCGCCTCGCGCGTGGCGGTGATGGCCGCAAACAGCACCACCAGGCCGGCCAGCAAGGTGAAGCCGAACAGGAACTCCACCGCGCGGATGACCTGGTCCAGCACGCGCTGAACTTGCGCCACGCTGGCCGACACATCCACGTTCGTGATGTTCGGGAACTCGCGGCTCAGCGCGTTGTCAAAGCCCGCCACTGCCGGCGCCTGAAAGGCGCTGATGTAGCTGATGGGCAGATTCGGCATCTGAGCACGCGGGAAGATGACAAAGAAGTTGACGCGCATCGACCCCCAATCCACCTTGCGCAGCGAGCTGACACGCCCTTCCTGCAGCTGCCCCGCCACGTCAAAGCGCAGCGTGTCGCCCAGCTTCAGGCCCAGCTCCTTGGCCAGGCCGTCTTCCACCGACAAGCCGTCGGCTTCATCGGCCACCCAGCGCCCGGCCACCACCTCGTTGTGCGGCGGCCGCACGGCGCCGTGACTGATGTTGAACTCGCGCTCCACCAGCCGCGCCGCACGGTCCTGCGTGAAGTTGGCCGACGTCACGTCGCGGCCGTTGATGGCCACCAGGCGGCCGCGGATCATCGGGTACCAGTCGTAGCGCTGCACGCCAGCCTGCTTCAGCGCGGCCTGGAACGGCTCACTCTGCTCGGGCTGCAGGTTGATGACGAAGCGGTTGGGCGCATCCGGCGGCGTGGCGTTGCGCCAGCTGCTGATGAGGTCGGTGCGCAACAGCACCAGCAGCACCAGCGCCAGCAACCCCACCGCCAGCGCCGACACCTGCAACACCGCGAAGGCCGGGCGGGCGGCGATCTGCCGCGTCGCCAGCACCAGCCAGCGCGGCGCGCCCGACTCGGGCACCAGCCGGCGCAAGGCCGTCACCGCCAGCCACGCCGACAAGGCAAAAACGGCGATGGCGACGGCAAAACCACCCACCGCGATGGCCCCCAGCAAGACATCGGACGAGACCGCCATCAGCAGCGCCACGAAACCCGCCACGCCCGCGAGCAAGGCGCCGATGGACGCCGGCTTGAGCCCCCCCACGTCGCGCCTGATGACGCGCAGAGGCGGCACGCGCGACAGCTGCAGCACCGGCGGCAGCCCGAAACCCAGCAGCAGCGTCATGCCCACGCCCAGGCCGAGCAAGGCCGGCCACACGCTGGCGGCGGGCAAGGCCGCGTCCACCAGCCCGGCGAGCAGCCAGACGAACACATGGTGCACGCTCCAGCCCACCAGCACCCCCAGGCCGCTGGCCAGCAGGCCCACAAAGCCGAACTCCAGCGCATAGGCCGTGGCAATGCGGCGCTGCGACAGGCCCAGCACACGCTGCATCGCGCAGTCGTCCAGGTGGCGCTGCGCAAAGTCGCGCGCCGCAATGCCCACTGCCACTGCCGCGAGCAAGGCCGCCAGCAGCGCCACCAGGTTGAGGAACTTCTCGGCGCGGTCCAGCGTCTGCTTCATCTCGGGGCGGCCGCTCTGCACCGACTCGACACGCACGCCGCGCAGCGGCGCGCTCTTGATGCGCGCTTCGGCCCAGGCCACGAACGCGGCCACCGTGCTGTCGCCACGCGCTGCGCTCCAGGCATCGGGGGCCGCCACCGCCAGGCGCCAGCTGACGCGGCTGGCAGGCTGCACCAGGCCGGTGGCGGCCAGGTCGGCATCGGCCAGCATCACGCGCGGCGCAAAGCTCGAGAAGCCGGCGCCGCGGTCGGGCTCGATGACGATGATGCGGTCGATGCGCAGCGTGGCGTCGCCCAGCAACAGCGGGTCGCCCACTTTCAGCTGCAAGGCTTCCAGCAGCGCGGTGTCGACCCACACCGTGCCCGGTTCGGGCGCTGCCGACACGCGCTGCACGGGTGCATCCGGGGCCGCCTGCAGCTGCAACACGCCGCGCAAGGGGTACTGCGGGCTGACGGCTTTCAGCGCCACCAGACGGGTGGCACCGCCCTGTGCTTCGGCGGCCCGCGCCATGCTGGGGAAGCCGGCGCTGGCCGACACCCGCAGGCCCAGTTCACGGGCCTTGGCGGCCAGCTCCGGCGGCGCCGGGCGGTCGCTGCCCACCACTGCATCGCCGCCCATCAGCTGGCGCGCGTCGCGCTGCAGGCCGCTGCCCAGCCGGTCAGCGAAGAACCCGACAGCCGTGAGTGCGGACACCGCCAGCAACACGGCCACCAGCAGCAAACGCAACTCGCCGGCACGGAAGTCGCGCCGCGTCTGGCGCCAGGCCAGCGAAAAAACGGACGGGGGTTGCAGACGGGCGGATGTGGCGTTCATGCCCGCACGGTAGCCGATCCGTCGGCACGGTGCCCAGGCGCGGCGCAAAGGCCCCCTGCCGCGGGTGATGCTGTGCGGTCAGGCCGAGCGGTCAGGCTGTGCGCTCAGGCTGTGCGCCCAGGCTGTGCAGTCACGCCGCGCAGTCCCGCCGTGCATTCATGCCGTCCGCAGCCCGCCGCTGTCGAGCCGGAACACGGCCACGGCTTCGGTCAGGCGGCGCGCCTGTTCCTTCAAGCTGTCCGCGGCGGCGGCGCTTTGTTCCACCAGCGCCGCGTTTTGCTGCGTCATCTGTTCGAGCTGCCCCACCGCGCCGTTCACGGCACCCAGCCCGCTGCTTTGTTCACCGGCTGCAGCGGCAATCTCGCCGATCAACAGCTTGACGCGTTCGACCTGGGCCACGATGTCGCCCATCGTGCGGCCGGCGTCGCCCACCAGCCGGGAGCCACTTTCCACTTTCTCGACCGAGTCGCCCACCAGCACCTTGATCTCACGCGCAGCGGCCGCACTGCGCTGCGCCAGGCTGCGCACTTCAGAGGCGACGACGGCAAAACCGCGGCCCTGTTCACCCGCACGGGCGGCTTCGACGGCCGCGTTCAGCGCCAGGATGTTGGTCTGGAAGGCGATGCCGTCGATGACGCCGATGATGTCGCCGATCTTGCGGCTGCTGGCCTGAATCTGCTCCATCGTGCGCACCACCTGGCCCACCACTTCGCCACCACGCGCCGCCACCTGCGACGCGCCTGCGGCCAGCTCGTCGGCCTGGCGTGCGTTGTCGGCACTCTGTCGCACGGTGCCCGCCAGCTGTTCCATCGAAGACGCCGTCTGCTGCAGGCTGCCGGCCTGCAGTTCGGTGCGCTGGCTGAGGTCGGTGTTGCCGATGGCCACTTCACCCGAAGCCATGCGGATGGATTCCGAAGACTCCTGCACCAGGCGCAGCGTCTGTCGGAAACTGCCCACCGCCTGGCCCATCGATTCGAGCATGTCGCCGATCTCGTCGGCGCGGTTGCGCTGCATGTCCTGGCTCAAGTCGCCCTGGGCCAGCCGTGCAGCCACGGCATTGACTTCACCCAGGCCGTTCAGCACCGAGCGGCTGGTGGCCAGCGCCAGCGCCGCTGCCAAGGCCATGGCTGCCAGCGACCCCACCAACAGCACGGTCAGCACCAGCTGATGCGTGCTGCCCGCAGCCGCCAGCAGCGTTGCCGCGGATTCGTTGGACTGCTTGACACGCTCTTCGACTGCACGCCCGATGGTCAACGCCAGTTTGTCGGCATCGCGCATCTGCGCAACGCCATCGGTGACGTCGACGGCCGACAGCTCGATGGCCCGGTCCAGCGTCTTGGCAAAACGAACAAGGTCGGCCTGCAGCGCGTTGCCCGCCAGCGGCTTGTCCAGAGGCACGCCGAGCCGGGCCGCCACCAAGGCCACCTCGGCAGCGGTTGTCTTGCGGGCAGCGAGCAGTTCTTCCTTGCTCAGGTTCACGCTCCAGGCCAGCGTGCGGTAGGCCAGCCCGTGAGCAGCCTGCAGTTGTGCCGCCGCGCCCAGCGACGACTCATAGCTCTTCAGCGCGCCTTCGTGGAAGTCGGCAACGCCGGCTTTCAGGCGCCCCGTCATGAGTGCGGCGAAGGAGGCCATCAGCACCATCAGCAGCACCGCCACAGCGGGTGCGAGCAATATTTTCCAGCGTAGCTTCATCGAGTTCTCAGTGGGTCAGCGGTGGTGCCGGACTTTGCAGACCCGGCAAGTTCATGGCGAAAAAAAAAGCCGGTTGCCGGTATCTACTTGTAGACGCCTGCGCAAACGGCTGTTTCATTCAGGCGTTCGCAATACATGGTCTTGGGCTCGACCTTCTTGGTGGCCGGGTTCTGGAACTTGTAGTCCTGCCAGAACGAGGCCTTGGCCTTGGCCATCTCCACACGTTCCTTGATGAACTCCTTGCCGTCGATGTCCTTGCGGTCGATCAGCATCACACCGACCTGCTTCGGGTTGGCACCATGTGCCAGCGACATGCCGTCCAGGCCATACACCACGACATACAGGTCGCGGTCGATCCATTTGCCGGCGGGGGTGTTGATCTCGGCATAGACCTTGTCGGCGCCGCTGCTCTTGATCGCGGCCCCGGCCTTCTTCACCATGGCGACGGCCTCATCTTTGGTGGCAGGCGCATTGGCCAGCGCCGGGACGGCGATGAACAACGTGCTGAGCGCGGCCAACGCGCCGCGGCGCAGCGTTGCAACTGAAGTCGAATGCTTGAACATGTGATTCTCCCGATGGGGGGGGTTGAAGAACGAGGTGGCGAGAGACGCGGACCGCCAGGCGCAGCGACAAAAACCGACCGCCAAGCGGGGCGAAGAACACCGACCGCCAGTCGTGGCGTCGTACTCCGGCCGTTCCTGCATATCGGCACAGGGCAGCCTCCCCTTGAACAGGATCAGGGCTTGACGCCCGACATGGCACGGAATCCGGGCGGCACCGCAGGCGACCAAACACGGCCTCGGCCGCCTCGGCCGCCGGTAACTTCAATACTGAACAGTTTTCCCAAACTGAAGGGTGGCACGGCCGGTGCTGCGGCGACGCTGCGAACTGGACATGAAATGCCCGCCAGATGACAGCAACTTCACAGTGTGCCGCTGCATCTTTGAAGTCAGCCTGCAAACGCCGTGAACCCTGCGGCCACCGCCACGTGATTCAATGAGCGCATGAAAACTTTTCCCACCCTGTACCTGTCGCACGGGTCGCCCATGACCGCGCTGGAGCCGCGTGAAGCCGGCCACTTCATGCAACGGCTGGGGCCGGCGCTGGTGGCCTGCTTCGGCATGCCCACCGCCATCGTCGCCATCTCGGCCCACACGCTGACGCGCGAACCCGTGTTGCTGGGCGCCACGCGCCACGAGGCGGTGTACGACTTCAGCGGCTTCGACCCCCAGCTGCAGACCCTGCGCTACAGCGCGGCAGGTGCGCCTGAACTGGCTGCCCGCGCGGCCGCGATGCTGAACGATGCCGGGCTGCCGGCGCACAGCAGCACTGGGTCGGGCCTGGACCATGGCATCTGGACGCCGCTGCGCTACATGTTTCCCGCAGCGCCAGTGCCGGTGCTGCCACTGGGCTGGCCGCCGAACTGGAGCCCCGCGCAGCTGTTTGCGCTGGGCCGCGCGTTAGCGCCCCTGGCGCGCGAAGGCGTGCTGGTGATGGGCACCGGCAGCATCACGCACAACCTGCGCCGGGTATTCGCCAGTGGCAGGGACGCCGCCGTGGACCGCGCCGCCACACCCGAGAGCACGGCCTTTCGCGACTGGTTTGCCACCCACACAGCGGCCGGCGACTGGGGGGCCCTGCTGGACTACCGCCGCCAGGCGCCGCACGCGGTGCTGATGCACCCC
>Ga0209181_10006498_pt1 | contig 16372 bp, 17 predicted proteins | sample MAT05_FD_187208 | JGI IMG/M metagenome (GOLD analysis project Ga0209181, IMG submission 187208) | Freshwater microbial communities from Lake Fryxell liftoff mats and glacier meltwater in Antarctica - MAT-05 (SPAdes) (version 2) | ecosystem: Environmental > Aquatic > Freshwater > Ice > Liftoff... | reverse complement strand
CTTCGCTCACATTTTATTTATTTGGGTGGGAGTAGATCAAATAGCTTGGCTGCTCCTCCCATCAGGATAATAATCACCGATTGATAAATTCTTGATTATCCAGTCGCTTATCAATACCGCTAACTTTTTCGCTTAGGGTTTTAATCGTCTTAAACTTTAAGACAAAAAAGTTTTCTGCACCACTAAGCCTAAATGTCTCTCAACAGGTTTACAATACCTTAAGAAATTCTGAGCTTCTTAGAAGGATACGCAGCATTTGGTGTGACGGGTCAATAGTTTGGAGAATGTTAAGCATGAAAGGATTGACTGGAAAGACTGCATTGATTACGGGAGCGAGTTCAGGCATTGGGCAAGCGATCGCCATTCGTCTGGCGCAAGAAGGCTGCAATGTGGTAATCAACTATCGTAAAAGTGCTGAAGAAGCCGAAGATACCTCAGAGCTAGCAATAAAGACTGCCTGCCAAAAATGTAATGTGCGATCGCTGCTCATTCAGGGCGATGTCTCCAAGGAAGAAGATATTCTAAACATGTTTAATCAAGCGATTGAAACATTCGGCAGTCTCGATATTTTAGTCAATAATGCTGGTATTCAAAAAGAATGCCCTTCTCATGAAGTGACAGCAAAAGATTTTGATAATATCTTATCTGTCAATCTGCGAGGCTCGTTTCTATGTGCTAGGGAAATGATTAAGCATTGCTTGAGTCAAAATTGCGGTGGAATCATTATTAACGTCTCTAGTGTTCATGAAATTATTCCTCGCCCGTTGTATGCCAGCTATTCTATTAGCAAAGGTGGCATGGAAAATTTGACCAAAACATTAGCATTGGAATATGCTGCTCGGGGTATTCGGGTCAATGCGATCGCCCCTGGAGCGACCATCACGCCCATTAACCAAGACTGGATCGATCATCCTGAGAAAAAAGCTATGGTCGAAAGCCATATTCCTATGGCGCGATCGGGGACTGCCGAAGAGATGGCGGCAGGAGTAGCATTTCTTGCTTCAGATGATGCTTCGTATATTACTGGGCAAACGTTATTTATTGATGGCGGACTGACCCTCTATGCTGATTTTCGAGAAGCATGGTCAGCATAGGTGAATTTTCCTGCAAATTTATGAGTATCGATAATCCTATGAATCCGCCGCTGATTGAAAATGTGCTTCCTGCCCGCGCCCGCTTAAGCGAATGCCCTGTGTGGGATGCCGAGCAACAGAAGCTTTATTGGGTCGATGTTTACAATCATCGTGTTCACCTATTTGACCCATTAACTGGGAATGATACCTATTTTGATACGGGTGATGTGGTCAGCGCAATTGTACTGGCAGGCAAAGATCGCTTATTGATTGCATTAGGCGATCGCATTGCCTTCTTCTGTACCGTAACTGGGAAAGTTACACTCTTATACCAGACTGAATTCCCCTATCCCAATACGCGCTTTAATGACGGCAAATGTGATGCCAAAGGACGTTTCTGGATTGGTTCGATTAGCGAAGCACTTGGACAAGCAGAACTGTATCGTTATGATCCAGATGGCTCTTTACAGGTGATGGAAAGAGGATTAACAATCTCCAACGGATTGGGCTGGAGTCCTGATGGTTCTATCTTTTATTTGACTGATTCCGCCCAACGGAAAATTTACGCTTATGACTTTGAGGTGCAAACTGGAAACATTAGCGATCGCCGTGTATTAATTGATCTTAGCGACGAAATTTCTGAACCCGATGGGCTAGCGATCGATGGGCAAGGAAATATCTGGTCTGCTCTGTGGAATGGCTGGGGAATTGCTTGCTTCGATCCAACTGGGCAAGAAATCTTTCGCGTTAAACTACCAGTGCAACGTCCAACCAGTGTTACATTTGGGGGCAGCCATTTGATGGATTTATATATCACCACTGCATCCGTCGGGTTGAGCCAGAAGGAAATTCAACAGGGCTTTAATGCTGGGGATTTGTTTCGTTTCTCAACCCAATTTTCAGGAACATCTGCTCAACCATTTTTAGGTTTATCATGAATTTAGAGATATTTTATTGAGGATTTCCCATATTACCCCTAACCGTTAGACTGCTTGAGTATTTCTCCTTCATCTTTGGTAGGTTATCATTGATCTGATTGTAGAGTTTTGACTGTAGCGATCGCTCTTAAATCATCTTTTCTAATCCTTTCGTACTGCAATGCAGCCATAGGACTAAGATAATTCCAGTATTACCATAGCTTATTAACTGTTCATGCGTTTTGCGATAAGATCAGAACTGTCGCCTTGATGAAACTTGATTCGACCTTCTAAAAAGTCTTTGCTTTTTAATCTAAGCCATCCACTACCAGAGGCTGGATCACATTCATCATTACCATCCCATGTGAACTCTAAGCGTTCCTCTCCTCTATCTTTGACTAATTCACCATCAATTTGACCTGATACTAAACCAAATTGAAATCCTCCAGAACAATTAGCATCAATATCGATATAGGCTTCAACTTCCATATCTAAATAGTCGCTGTCCCACTGTTCCATTTCTGTGATCCGCCATTTACCTGTATATTTCATTCCTTTTATCCTTTATCCTAAGTTTTTGAATTACTACTATTTTTTTGTTTACCCCTTACGAACACAGCTTTATTCCTTCGCTGAATCTCAAACAAGTCAATAGCCTCGAATAAATCACTTAACTTCCCATATCCGTAGTTGCGTGGGTCAAAAGATGCTTGATTTGTAATATGTCCACCAATCTCTGATAAATTTGACCAATTGTCATCATCTATAGTATTAGCAACAGCACTCCTTAACAGATTAATTAATTTTGTATCTTGCTTTAACTCCTTCCCAGTTTTTTTGACGCTTGTGGAAATCTTGGAAGTTTCCTCAGAGTTTATCTCTTGATCAATAGTTTCTAGGTATAGAAATGTTGAACAGGCATAGACAAACGGTAAAGGCGTTTTCTTCTCACCAAATCCATAGACTTTCAAACCATTGGTTAGAATCCTCATCACTAAGGGAGTAAAGTCACTATCACTCGATACGATTGCAAAAGCATCTAAATTTTGAGTGTATAGCAAATCCATTGCGTCAATAATCATTGCCGAATCTGTAGCATTTTTGCCCTTTGTATAGTCGAATTGTTGAACGGGACGAATAGCATATTCGTGTAAACACTCTTCCCAAGATTTAAGAGTAGGGCTTTTCCAATTTCCATAAGCCTTACGAATATTGGCAACTCCATACTTTGCAATTTCAGACACGATTGCTTCTATCTTGGATGCAGGAGCATTATCCGCATCAATCAGCAGGGCAATTTTTGATTCTGATTGCTGCATTTTTCCAGAGGTGTTAATTACTTTAATTGATCCAGATTATATTTAATTATGGCTCAACTAATAATTTAGAACAAGGTGAAATAACCAAATCTCCTGCATTACATTTTCTGGGGTGTTGTTTCCAAATCACATCAAGATTACTACACCAGTCAGGATCGCCCATAATAAATAGGGCTTGCTGAAAAAGCAAATAATCGACAAGAATAAAGATAAGGAGAAAGGGCAGATTTCTTAGCAGTCAAGATGTAAAATTGCGAAGAAAGGGCAGAAAAGGTAAAAAACACCTCTTCAAATGGAAGAAAAAGGCGATGTCTGCAAAATATAACCCAAGAAAAAGAGAAAAAAGTAAGCTGCCTGAGCAGGGCTTCCAGATTCATCACCAAGAAAGTAATAGCGATCGCCGTTTCCGAAGTATTTGCCAACTTGGTCATCACGCGGTCTAAACTATCCCTTCGCTTTACAAGTCTTAAATAATACTTTTTGTCTAAATTCTAGTACCCTCCACAATTTCAAACTCAATTAAAGCAGGTAGGAAATTTTGGTTTTCATGATGGGAGCGAGAAAGTTTAATCAGAGCAAATCTTTGCAGATTAGAAAGACCTACCCATTGATCGAGGCTAATTGATACATCTAATGATTGAGCCTGTTGGCATACTTCTATCGGAATGCGATCGCTCTCTTCCCAGATTGGTTCTACTTGAATTAGTAACTCTTGATGAGAAGTTAAATCAGAAGAGATTAAGTCTAGGAGAAATTCTCTATATACTTTGATTTCGGGCGGGCGATCGCATGGTAGATCCGTTAACTTTTGGCGATGTTCATAACTAAAATGATACCAATGGGAAAGTTTTAATTTAACCCCACAGGTATCAAGTTTTAGCCGTACTTGCATCGGTACACAACGCAAAGATTCTACAAATTCTGCTTCAAACTGGAAAAAAGTCATGCTGCTTTTACTAATCCGCTATGTCTGAGTAATGGCGTAACGATCGGTTCTCTTCCTCTAAAAGCTTTGAATACTTCCAACGGATGCAAACTACCGCCCAAGGCTAAAACTGTCTCTCGGTATCGTTTTCCTGTTTCGGCGATCGCTTCTTCATTATCTAAGCCCACATCTTCAAATGCTCCAAAGGCATCGGCACTGAGAACTTCTGCCCACTTATAGCTGTAATATCCTGCTGCATAGCCCCCAGCAAAAATATGTCCAAAACTACAGAGGAAATTATCTTCGGGAATGGGAGGAATAACTGTGGTGGTCTGAGCAAGGCGCGATCGCACTTCGGCTAGAGTTTCAGTTCCAGAATAGCGATGATGCAGTTCTATATCTAATAAACTGAAGTGAATTTGGCGCAAAGTTCCACTGCCAGTCATGTAGTTTTTGGCTTCTACTAATTTGGTGTAGTAATGCTCAGGCAAAGATTCTCCAGTTTGATAGTGCTTTGCCATTCCCATCTTGTCATCTAAGAGTGTCGGGCGATCGTAGCACCAATTCTCCATAAATTGACTGGGTAATTCAACAGCATCCCATTCAATATTATTAATGCCTGAAGCTCCTGCATAGTCTACTCTGGTCAACATATGTTGTAAGCCATGCCCAAATTCATGGAACAGGGTTTCAACTTCGGAAAAAGTCATGAGGCTAGGGTTGCCATCGACAGGGGGCGTTTGATTACAGATTAAGTAGGCGATCGGAATCCGAATTGATTCATGTACTTTGGCGCGTCCCACACAGTCATTCATCCATGCTCCACCTCGTTTTTCCGCAGGACGACTGTAGGGGTCTAAATAAAAACTGGCTATGTGCTGCTCCCCATCCATTACGTTAAAAAAGCGGACATCCTCCTGCCAAATAGGTGCAGTCCCATCCGCAGCTATAACGGTAATGCCAAATAAACGCTTAACTAGACTAAACAAGCCATCTAAAACTTGAGGCAGAGGGAAATAAGGACGTAATTCTTCATCACTAAAGGCAAATTTCTCTTCTCGGTATCTTTCTGCCCAGAAGCTAACATCCCAAGGCTTTAGTTCTGATTTATGGGAGAAGGCTTTGAGGGCTTCTAGATCGCTAATGGCGGCATCATAACTGGCAACTCGTAATTCTTCCAAAAGCTTTTCGACTGCTGCTACCTCTGGAGCCATTTTGCTGGCAAGGCTGAGTTCGGCGTAGCTCTTAAATCCTAATAGTTTGGCTTTAGCTTGGCGCAGTTCTAAAATTTGGGTGATTATTGGTTGATTATCTAGCTCTCCACTGGAGGCACGACCGACAAAGGCTTTATACAACTGTTCTCGCAAATCCTCACGGGTACTGTGCTGCATGAAAGGGACATAGGAAGGATAGTCGAGGGTAATTTTCCATTTACCTGCTTCCCCAGAGGCTTGGGCGGCAAAGCTTAGGAGGCTCGGAGGTAGTCCATCAAGCTCTTCAGGCGTAGTTAAAACTAGGCTAAAGGCTTTGGTGGCATCGAGAACATGATTAGAAAATTTGGTGGAAAGTTCGGCGAGGGCGATCGCAATTTCATTGAAGCGTTTTTGCTCCTCTCCTTCTAAGCCAATACCTGATAGTTCGGCATCTCTAATTGCAGATTCAATAATACGGTGCTGGGCAGGTTCTAGGCTCTCCCATTCTTTACTAGATCGCAGTTTTTTAAATGCCTGATAGATGGGAATGCTTTGGCTGAGACGAGTATAGAATTTCACCACCTCTGGCTGCATGGTTTCTTGGGCAGTGCGGAGTTCAGGGCTATTTTTGACACTGAGCAAATGTCCGATCGCACCCCATGTCCAATTCAGGCGATCGCCCAGTAACTCCAATGGTTCAACTAAATCTTGCCATGTAGGTAATGCTAAATCTGTTAGGTTGATTTCTAAATTATTTAACTCTACTTCTAGCTCATTTAACAATTGAGTTACAGCAGGAACTACTTGAGTGGAGGTAATTTCAGGGAATGGCGGAATACCTTTGCCAATGAGAAGAGGATTGTTAAGCATTTAGTTTGATTAAGTTTTGAGCTAGTTCTAATTATATTCTGTTTAAGTTTTGGGGCGATCGCACTTGAATATTCCCATAGAATTATTATCAACTGATATAAAAGTAGTAAAATTGACTAGATTGGTCAATCTGTCTGTGGGGCAGTTATGAAAATCAGCAAAAAAATTGATGACCTAAGATCGCTTACATATAGCTTAGATGCTTGCTATGTAGGTTTTTACTTTTGGATAGCAGAATTTTCAATCAGGATTGGCGGCACTGAAACAGAAGATCAACCTTATTTCTATCCCTATGTAGTTCCTACATTCATTGGCTTTGGGTTTGCCTTACCTAATTACTTTTCTTGGCATACACCATATCTGGAAGCGCACCTGCTCAAGGTAATAGATTAAAAATCTGGTTTATTCATGTAACCTATCCAAGGGTAGAGGCAATATATTCAGGCGATCGTAAGCTAACTATCACTGCTTACCATGTTCAATAGATTCTAACTTTATGCTTTTGATTCAGATTTTAAGCTGGCAATATTCCCACACTCTTAACCCTAAAAGCTGCCCAAATACCTAAAGACCCATAGGCAATTCTGCGCTATTATTTAAAACTTCTAGTTTTCCTATATTCCCACTTTAGTATTTCTCTAGCTTATGAAACACACTCTTTCTGTCGTTGTCGAGGATGAAGCGGGAGTACTTACCCGTATTGCTAGTTTATTTGCACGACGGGGCTTCAATATTGAAAGCCTTGCTGTGGGTACGGCTGAACAAAATGGCTTTTCTCGAATCACGATGGTAGTGCCTGGGGATGATCATGTCATTGAACAATTAACTAAACAACTTGATAAATTAATCAATGTTATTGTTGTCAAAAATTTAACCGAGATTCCTTGTGTAGAGAGGGAATTGATGTTGATTAAGGTTCATGCTGCTCCTGCTAGTCGTTCAGAAATCATTGAAATTGCTCAGATTTTTCGAGCGCGGGTAGTAGATGTTTCTGATGACTCGTTAATTTTAGAAGTAGTGGGCGATCCAGGGAAAATGGTAGCAATTATTAAAATGCTAGAAAAATTTGGGATTCGGGAAATTGCCCGTACAGGGAAAATATCTCTAATTCGTGAATCTGGCGTTAATACTGAATATCTAAAGGTTACTTAAAAATTTTTAAAGCTTAAATGGGTGAGATACAGGTGCGATTACGACCTAGATTTTTAGCCCGATACATAGCGTAATCTGCCTGCTTAATTAGGCTGTAAGTATCTTGGTTATTGAACTTATTAGCGATCGCTATACCAATACTGATAGTTACTTCTAAGTTTAGAAAAATATCTTGCAAGTTAATATTAATTGGGCGATCAGAAATTGAGCAACGAATTATCTCAGCTAGTTCTAATGCCTGAGCAGGATCTAAATCTGGAGTAATGCACAAAAACTCTTCGCCACCAAATCGATAGACAAGACTATCAGGTCTACTACTATTTTGTAATCTCCCGGCGATCGCTTTTATAACCTCATCTCCAACTAAGTGTCCGTGATTATCATTCACCAACTTAAAGAAATCAATATCAATCATCATTAAACAAATGCAGTCATGCTCAACTCTACCAGATGAACTGTTTGCTTCTAAGCTTTGTAATAATCTTGGTAATCCTTCATCCATCGCCCTCCTGTTTAAGAGGTTTGTAAGTTGATCAGTTAATGATAATGATGCTAATAACTCATTGCGTGCCAATAACCTTTGATTTGCCCGTGCTAGGGACTTTGCCATCAGACTAATCCTTAATCCTGCTCTAACTCTGGCTCTAAGTTCGTAGGGATTAATGGGTTTCGTCAAAAATTCATCAGCACCTGCATCTAGTCCCAATACTCGGTAATTAATTTCTGAGTGAGCTGTAAGTAGGATGAAATAGGACACTCTTAAGTCTGGATAATCAGAATTTGCCTTAACTCTTTGGCACAAGGTTACTCCAGAGATATCTGGCATTGCCCAATCGCAAATAATTAAATCAGGCTGCATCTCCGTAATTAAATTCCACCCAATTTCCCCATTAGCAGCCGTCTCTACCCTATAACCTTCAGGACTTAAATGCTTACAGGTTAATTTCACTAAAACTGGGTCATCATCAATGACTAAAATCTTCAACTTATCTCGCTTGAAGTCATATTTTAGGCTTTGAACCACAGGCTGAATATGTTCGTTAGTAGTCGATGACAGTGACATTATTGACAAATTCAGAAACTTAGATTGATTTATTATAGGATCGCTTATTGATCATACCCATTTCTAATATTAAGTAATACTTTAGGAAATATAGGTTTAGATATTGCTAATCTTGGGAAATTGTAGAGTAAAAATCAAGTCTATATTTTTATTCTTGTTATGGTTATAAATATTTTTGCGATCGCCTTTCCCAAATCTGCTATATAAATAATGCCATATTTTAAGAACATGACGTGAACACCCTAAGTAAATATTTAAACAGCTTTTATTTTTCTTAAATATTGGCTTAAGCATTGAAATGAAGATATTTCCAAATTTCTGGATGAAGATTATCAGCGCATTTTGTAAATAGAACAGATAGCGTGTAAGCTCATGCTGCTAAGGTAATGGAAAAAAAAGATTAAAGTAATAAGAAAGAATGAAAATCACCCTTGATAATGTAAGTAAGGTTTACGGACAAAGACAAGTACTGCATCAAGTTAGCCTAAATGTAGATCAGGGTGAAATTGTGGGTTTATTAGGACCAAATGGCGCAGGGAAAACCACAAGTTTTTATATTACAACTGGTTTAGTGCAACCTGATCAAGGTCGAGTATTTTTAGGCGATCGCAATATTACGGCTTTACCTATTCACCAACGGGCAAGGTTAGGTATGGCATACTTGGCTCAAGAGCCGACCATCTTTCAAAATTTGTCAGTCCGAGATAATTTACTGCTAGTTATGGAGCAGGTTAATATTCCCCCCCGCCAAAGACAAGCTGAATGCAATCAACTACTAGAAGAGTTTAGTCTGACCGCAGTTGCAAATAGTAAAGGGATTCAACTTTCGGGGGGAGAACGGCGCAGAGCTGAGATTGCGAGGGCATTAGCAATTAATCCTAAGTTTCTACTTTTAGATGAGCCATTTGCAGGTATTGATCCAATTATTGTGGCGGAAATTCAAGAAATTATTTCTAATCTAAGCGATCGTAATATTGGCATTCTCATTACAGATCACAATGTGCGGGAAACTCTAGCAATTACTGATCGGTCATATATCCTTAAAGAAGGTGAAATCCTAGCATCAGGTTCAAGTACAGAACTTGCTAATAATCCAGAGGTACGCAAATACTACCTAGGCGAGAATTTTCAATTTTGAAGGTATGATTTAACTGTTCTCACCCTATTCAAGTCATAATAAAACTCAAAAAACCTGTTCGCTAGACAATGGCAACCCTACCAAAATCAATCCGTACCTCTAAAACTAAGTCATCAATACAGATGGGCTGGGTTCCGCATATTTCGATCATGGATCGCTACTTAAGCTCAGAAATGGTAGCTCCATTTTTGTTTGGAGTAGGTTCATTTTCGTCGATCGCTCTTGTGATTGGCTCCTTATTTGAATTAGTACGTCTAATTACTGATTCAGGACTAGGGGTTTTAACAGCAATTCAGATTTTTGCCCTCCAGTTACCGCAATTTATGTTGTATTCGTTCCCCATGTCGGTATTACTGGGGACATTAATTTCCTACAGTCGGCTTTCGACCGATGGAGAGACTACAGCTCTTAGAAGTGCAGGGATTAGCCCCTATCGTTTGGTTGTACCTGCGGTAGTTTTAAGTCTTTTCATTTCTGGTATGACCTTTGTATTTAGTGAAGTAGTAGTACCATCAGCAAACTGGCAAGCTAAAACTATTCTTAAAGCTGCTCTTCAGCAAGATAATCCTCAATTTAAGAGTAAGGATATTTTTTATCAGCAATATGGCGAAGTCACTCAAGATGATGGTAGTAAAGAACAAGCCCTAATTCGCAGCTTTTACGCCCGCCGATTTGATGGCAGAAAGATGCAAGGGCTAACTATTTTAGATTTTTCCCAAGGAACCCTACAACAGGTACTATCGGCTGAATCCGCAGAATGGCTTCCTGATCTCAATGTTTGGAACTTAGAAAATGGAACTACCTATTTAATTGGCACTGATGGCTCCTACCGCAGTATTTTAAGGTTTGATCGCCAACAACTAAGGTTACCTCGCGCTCCCCTTGACTTGGCAAACGAACAGCGCAACTCTGCTGAGATGAATATTAGGGAGTTAAGCCGATATATTGAGTTAGTTCGAGCTTCGGGTAATTATAAAGAGGCAAAAAAATTAGAGGTAAGCTTACAACAAAAATATGCTTTACCTTTTATCTGTGTAGTCTTTGCGCTGGTTGGTTCACCATTGGGAATGCGCCCCCAACGCACTAGTACGGCTAGGGGATTTGGTTTGAGTATTCTTATTATCTTTGCCTATTACTTACTACTATTTATTTGTGGTGCCCTCGGGCAGGTGGAAATATTAACTGCCTTTACCGCCGCATGGTTGCCAAATTTAATTGGGTTAGGGGCAGGGCTATTTTTACTCAGTCGGGTACAGTAAGACTGTTAAGATATAGGGATCGCATAAGATTAATCAGCGAAGTCGAACTCAGTTGTTTAGTTGAAGATATTAATCAATACCCTGAACCATAAACCTATGCAATTCTTTCGCCAAAATATCGCCCCAATTATTATTTTTGTTATTTTTATCTTTACCCTAGTTTTAGTAACATCAAGGGCGTTTTTACCTACTGATATGACTCTACCTGCTCCTATCGGGGTAATTCATTTAATCTTGCCCCTAGCCTGATGAGTACCAGAAATTGGCGACACGTAATTTCCCTTGAAGACTTTACGGCAGAGGACTATGAGTTAGTAGTGCAAACAACCTGCTCCTTTCGAGAAGTTCTATCTCGGCGTAATAAAAAGGTACCAACTCTACAAGGCAAAGTCGTTGCTAATCTATTTTTTGAACCCTCGACCCGTACCCGTAATAGCTTTGAACTTGCAGCAAAAAGACTTTCGGCTGACACCTTAAATTTTGCCCCTGGTAGCTCTTCTTTATCCAAAGGCGAAACAATTCTCGATACTGCCCGCACATTTTTGGCAATGGGTACAGATATTATGGTAGTTAGGCATCAGGCATCGGGAGTGCCACAGGCGATCGCTCAGGATATGGATAATCTTGGCGGTACTGTAGGCGTATTAAATGCTGGGGACGGTAAACACGAACACCCTAGTCAGGCTTTACTGGATTTATTCACCCTAACTACTTACTTAAATCTCAACTATCCCTCTGCGTCTGAGCTTAAGGGTAAGAAAATTTTGATTGTGGGCGATATTTTACATTCCCGTGTTGCTCGTTCTAATCTATATTGTTTAGTAACCTTGGGGGCAGATGTGCATTTAGTTGCGCCTCCTACCCTTCTACCTAAAGAATTTAGTAGTTATGGTGTAACTATCCATCACACCTTATCAACTGCCCTAGAAGATGCTGATTTCATTATGACCTTACGCTTGCAAACTGAACGTATGGGGCAGTTTTTAGTGCCGAGCTTAAGAGAATATCATGCTCAATTTGGGATTAATCGCGATCGCCTTGTTAAATGCTCCCCCAATGTTCAAGTTCTGCATCCTGGTCCAGTCAATCGAGGCGTAGAGATTAGCTCCGATCTAATGGATGATCCTCGCCTGAGCTTAATTGACAAACAGGTAACAAACGGTGTTGCCACCAGAATGAGCTTGCTGTATCTGATGGGTGCTTCTAGCGGGGATAAAATTATTTAGAGCGGTTATTAAAATTCTGTTGATACTGCAAAAACTTGGTATGCCATTTCCGAAAGCGGCGATCGCCATCTCTAACTAGCATCCGCCGATAATATTCAACAATCTAACGGAACATACTACTCACAGAGGTATCTTCATGTACCCGCCAAATTGTCTCACCAATTAGGTTAGCTACAGATAGAACCTTAAGCTGAGGGAAATGGGCAATAGAAGGAATAGTATTTGTGACGATCACTTCTTCAAATAATCCTCCTGATAATCTTTCGATCGCAGGCGGAGAGAAAACTGCATGGGTAGCGCAGGCATAGACTTGTCGCGCCCCAGATTGACGCAGAATCTTTGCCCCTTCATAAATTGTTCCTGCGGTATCAATCATATCGTCAACTAGTACAGCCGTTTTACCAGCTACATCACCCACCACATTCATAACTTCAGCGACATTATGAGTTTGGCGACGTTTATCAATAATAGCGATCGGAGCATCATTTAATTTTTTAGCAAATGCCCTTGCCCTTGCCACACCGCCAACATCAGGGGAAACTACCACAATATCGGGAAGATTTTTACTTAGTAAATAATCAAATAAAACTGGAGAACCATAGACATGATCGCAGGGAATATCAAAATATCCTTGAATCTGGGCTGAATGCAAATCCATGGCAATAATGCGGTTTGCTCCCGACTGGGCAATTAAGTTCGCAACCAGTTTTGCCGTAATTGATTCTCTACCTGCGGTTTTGCGATCGGCACGAGCATAACCATAGTAAGGCATTACCGCCGTAATTTGACGAGCAGAAGCACGCCGACAGGCATCGATCATAATCAATAATTCTGTCAAATTGTCATTGACGGGGCGACATGTGGGCTGGATTAAATAAACATCACAACCGCGAATAGACTCTTGGACTTGCACGTAAATTTCGCCATCCGCAAAACTTTTGCGGAGCATTGGGCCAAGTCCCATCCCTAAATAACGAGCGACCTCTTGGGCAAGAGGAACATTAGCAGAACCAGCAAATAATCTGAGACGATCATCTGCGGCGGTAATAGGTACAAATTTTGATTGAAACTTAGCCGAAGTTGATTGAATCACCTTTAATAAATCCAGATAATTATTAATTACTCTTTAGTATGTACATCTTAACTGCATATCGGTTAGGAGCGATTTGGTCGTCGCCGTTGTAAAAAATCTGGAATATCTAAGCTTGGTTTATTATTTTTAGGATCGATACCAACGCTAGAGGATCTTCTGTAGGGATTTTCGGGAGAATTAGCAAATCCTGTCGCAATAACTGTGATTCTAACTTCTCCTGCCATTCTTTCATCAATTACAGCCCCAAAGATAATATTGGCATTGGGATCAACTACTTCATAGATAATTTCAGCCGCCGCATTTACCTCGTGGAGTGTCAGATCAGAACCGCCAGTTATATTGAAAACAACTCCATTTGCACCTTCAATTGAAGATTCTAGAAGAGGAGAGGATATAGCTGTCATTGCAGCTTCACGAGCACGAGACTTACCTGAACCAATGCCAATTCCTAGAAGTGCCGATCCTGCATCAGCCATAACCGCTCTAATATCTGCAAAGTCAACGTTAACCAAACCAGGGATAGTAATCATATCCGAGATGCCTTGCACACCTTGGCGCAGAATATCGTCTGCTACACGAAAAGCTTCTTGAATGGGAGTTTGTTCGGCAGTTACCGAGAGTAATTTATTGTTGGGAATAATAATTAGGGTATCAACTCGACTTTGCAGAGCTTCAATCCCTTCTTCTGCTTGATTTTGTCTTCTTCGACCTTCAAAGGTAAATGGTCTAGTAACTATACCTACAGTTAATGCTCCTGCCTCCTTGGCAATTTCGGCAATTACTGGAGCCGCACCAGTACCAGTACCACCGCCCATCCCAGCGGTAATAAAGACTAGATCTGCACCTTCGAGGGCATGGGCAATCTCTGCGCGGGATTCTTCTGCTGCTTTTTGCCCAATAGCGGGGTTGCCACCTGCACCCAAGCCTTTAGTAATTTTTTGCCCAATCTGAAACCGCTTAGGTGAACACGATTGAAGTAATGCCTGAGCATCAGTATTTAATGACCAGAATTCTACACCAGTAATTTCACTGGCAATCATCCGATTAACAGCATTGCCGCCGCCGCCGCCTACCCCTATAACTTTAATTTTAGCGGCACTACTGAGCATAATATTTTCAGTTTCGGGATCAGATAATAGGTGCTGCTTTGGGTTAGCGATAGTGTTGATTCGAGTCTGAGTGGCAGGGCGACGCACTTGTTCAGCATCTCCTGCCAAAGTTGCTTTCTCATCTCGGGAACTATGATTTCCTAACTCTAGAACATTATCTTTAATCATTGTGACTGTGGCAGTATGTTAGTGGGGTTAGTGCTGCTTTCAATATTAAACCTAACTAATATTAAATGTAATTAAGTTTTCTTGATGAGTTAAATATAAACTATCTCGGTAAGGTTTTCAAAACTGTATATAGAGAACAAAATTGCTACTTACCCAATAATCATTGTAACTATCATCTTGGTGTAAGACTAAATCGATCAGGGATGGGGGTTCCATCTCTTTAATCTAGTGCTAAGTAGACTTCTAGTTTCTATATAGTACAAGTGGATTTAAAAAGTTTGCCAGCTCAAAAATAAATTTCTAATGATTTGAAGATAGCCATAGAGAAGTTAATCAGACCCCAAAGGTTTATTTTTATACTTAAAGTACTCCGAAATTAAAAAAATTGAGATCAATTTCTAGATTTAATCTTTAGTTAGTCAGAGTGTAAAAATAACTTGAGCAATTAAGGAGGTAATTTCGGACTAATTTGATAGTTCCAATCACCATAAAAACGCCTTTTGTGGAGAGAAATAGAATTGAACTCAGCATCAGAGACTTTAATACCCGTATCGTAGATACCTTGATCCAACATAGCCCGAATTGTCAAACCTTTTTAGTGGGTAGTATTACCAATCAAATTAACCACAACCTGAAGACTGTTTAGAGGTCGCCCCCGCCAGTTTTGGGTAATATGGGAAAACATTTGATGTTCGATTTTATTCTACCTACTCGTGCCTGGAGGGAAATGACACACATCAATAGTCAGACCAGTAAGGTTAGCAAATTTTTGGAGCTTTAACTTCCTGAGCTTAGTACGATAGCTATTGCTACCGCCGCAGTCAGCCGTAATTAACAAATGCTTACTTTTTGGGTAGAGTGGTTTGCCCATCGCCTCCCACCAATGGTGAATCGTCTCAACCGCAAATTCGGCGATATCATGGGTGACCCCAACGCTAATCCCACCCTGATTAGACGATAAATCATAGACTCCATAGGGAATAGCTTTGCCCAACTCCGAGTGTGTGGGCAGCATCGCAGCATTTGGTACTAGGGCAGAAAAAGGTAAGTGAGAAGTCAAATGAGATTACAGCTATACCTGAACTGTTGAAGCTAATTACATTACGGGGATGTCTAATTAGTATTGAGGCAATGGGATATCAGATGGAAATCGCCAAAACCATTGTTAAGCAGGGTGCAGATTATGTTTTAGCACTGAAGGGAAATCAGGGAAATTTACACAAAGATGTTGAGCAATTATTTAGTTCAGCCCTTGCCCAAGAGTTCAAAAATATTGACCATGAGTTTCACTCAACCGTTGAAAAAGACCATGGACGGACTGAAACTCGTCGCTATTGGACAATGGGTAATACTGGGTTTTTATTGGGTGCAGAAAAATGGGAAGGCTTGAAAAGTATCGGGATGGTTGAGTCTCAGCACAAAGTCAATGGCATAGTCTCATTTACAAGCCAGTAAATTTGCTATCCATAAATCCTGCTGATCTTTCTGGTGATTTAATTAAGCAGATTATTTCTGAATGTAAGAATCGGTTAAAAAGTTGAGTAAAGAAAGCAATGGGAAAATAGCGATCGCTTGTGTTCTTCAATTTTTCTCAAAAAACAAAAATTTGAACAAATCTATTTCTTCCATGTCTTAACTTATGATTTCTTATATAACTTAGGAGAAAAACATTCATGCTCAAAAGTTATGAAGCAACCTATGAAAATGGACAAATCAAATGGTTAAGTGATTAGCTACAAATTAGCTCAGCCCGAATCATTGTCACCGTTTTGGAAGAAACGCTAACACCCGTTAAAATGCTCAAGCGAATAACATCTGCGCATTTAATTGGTAAGGGCAAAACATCGGGTGATATTGTCAGTCCAAT
>Ga0209181_10006496_pt1 | contig 16372 bp, 17 predicted proteins | sample MAT05_FD_187208 | JGI IMG/M metagenome (GOLD analysis project Ga0209181, IMG submission 187208) | Freshwater microbial communities from Lake Fryxell liftoff mats and glacier meltwater in Antarctica - MAT-05 (SPAdes) (version 2) | ecosystem: Environmental > Aquatic > Freshwater > Ice > Liftoff... | reverse complement strand
CTACATCAATTGCAGCAATATGAATTGGAAGGCCTGAGAAGAAACGGTGGGATCGGAGACCCACCGCGATAGCGGTTTAGTTCAACGTAATATAGAAAATATGTTCATAAGTCAGTAATGCTGCCTATATCGGCAAGCACAGTCAAGCATTACCAACTCCCCACTATTTTTCATTTTCTTAGCCGTTTATTTTGCTGAGCTTAAATTTTATTACAACCTAAAATTCTACGGATGAAAGTTCAATCTGTTTATAAGCTCAGCGAAGTATGCCGAAGTTTACCAACGCTATTCACTTCAACCTACGTCCTGCTTGAATCTCCTTCAAAAGTTTGCGCACCGGCGTAGGGATTGCAGCTTGCAACGCATCATCCACATTCAGCCACACTCTACCTGGTTCCTGAATTTGCTTGGGTTTGTTAATTGCCTGCAATAGAAGAGGAGTGATATGCAGCTTGAAATGGGTGAAAGTGTGCGTGAATGTTGGTAGTGCAAATGTGTGTATTGTCTCCGTGTCGAAGTGCTTAAGGCTGTAGGCACCCGCATCTTCAACCTTACTTAGAAGTTTTGAATCCGCTTGCGGTGGACACCATAAGCCACCCCAGATCCCGCTCCCCGGACGCTTTTCCAGCAAGATGTCGGTGCCATTAAGCAGTAGAAGGAAGGTGCTGTGTCTTTCCGGTAGTAATTTGCGTGGGCGTGGCGTGGGTAGTTGTGCGACCTGGTCGTTTTGATATGCCGCGCAATCTGTTTGCAGCGGACAAATGGAACATTGTGGTTTGCTGCGCGTGCAAATCAGCGCGCCCAGATCCATCAAGCCTTGAGTATAGATCGCGACATCACCCTCTGGTAGCAGTGCTTCTGCCTGTTGCCAGAGTTGGGCTTCGATCTTTTTTTCGCCCGTGTAACCTTCAATGGCATGGTAGCGCGCCAGTAAACGTTTGACGTTGCCATCGAGAATCGCTCGCCGTTCATGAAATGCGAATGCGCTGATGGCTGCTGCGGTGGAGCGGCCGATGCCGGGAAGAGCCAGGATGTCTTCAAATTGCTGAGGAAATGTTCCCTCATGCCGTTGCATGATGAGTTGCGCTGCGCGGTGCAGGTTGCGCGCACGCGAGTAGTAGCCTAGGCCGCTCCAGTGCGCCAACACCGCCTCTTCGCTGTCGGCGGCGAGCGCTGCGATAGTAGGAAAGCGTGCCAAGAAACGGAGGAAATAAGGGATAACGGTGACGACCTGGGTTTGTTGCAGCATTATTTCGGACAGCCATATGCGATAAACATCGGCGCCTTGCCATGGCAAGCCTTGCCGACCGTGTTGCTGCTGCCAGTCTATTATGCGATGAGCGAATAATTCTGAGCGTGGCTTTTGCAGATTGTTGATCAAGGTGTAAGACCACATTGCCATCGCAGACCGAAGGGAGGGGGAGAGGACATTTGATAAGCAATGAGCATGGTGTTATTTGAAAAGAATATTTAGGGAAAAGCTGATTAATTCACAATCGTCGTTCCCGCGAAAGCGGGAACCCAGTTAAATCAATAAGCTGGATCCCCGCTTTCGCGGGGATGACGAATTAATCAGCGTTTCCTTAGCTTGTCATGGAGTTGATCCTGCAACTTGGTTTTGAATCCGTCATTGATGCCATCATGCTGCCCTGATTCAGATTGGCAGATAGTGAGCTGATTTTTATCGAGCCGTTATGCTTTTTCACGTCGAGGCGTACTTTTGAAAGTTTCGCATCGGAAATTTTAAGCATTCCAATACGTATTTCGCCTTTAAGATTAAGTCTTTGCAGAGCAGCCAAATCAAATGGCTGCTCTGCTGTGGCTGGTTTAGTGGTAGTGCTTGCTTTCTTCTTAGGTAGATATAAATCAGCATCAAATTGGTCTACCTCTATGTCGAAGCGTATGGCCGGATCTTGAAATCCATTGATTGCTACCTTGGCTTGAACCTGGCTTTGCAACAGCCCGCCTGCGAGGTTGGTCTGAATGCTCTGGCGGATGCCATCTACTTGCAAGCTTCCCTTCATTTCACCGCTGACTGATTTATTCGGCAGCTTGTCACCCGTTGCATTGACTGCGAGGGTCAGATTGGAAAGGTTGAGTTGTTGCTGCTCAATGCTACCCGTTGCAGCCGAGCTCAGCTTGACCTTGAATGCCTGTTCAGGTTGCTTTATAGCCAGCTCTAGCATAAGAGCGCTGCTTTTGAAAGACTGAGGATTGCCGGCCAAATCAGACAGGGCTAGATTGGCTACGATGTTGCCGATTGCACCACCCAACTTAGCGTGTAAAGTTAATTTGTCGCTTGTGAAATTATTCTTAACCAGATTAAACACAGGTGCATCCAGCTTGGCATCGAAGGTGTTTTTACCTTGCATGCCAGTGGCGGTAACTGCTAACTCTTTTATAGAAAATCCTTGTGTGTCAAAATTCGCGCTGATATTGCCTTGAGCCTGTGCTGCCAGATTGCTGATGTCGAGTGCTGCGCCCTTGGTCTGCAACTCCAGCCCTTCCATTTGAAATAGCTGCTTATCCAGATTGAAAGTGGATATTGCTTTCAATTGTACGGTTAGGTTCAGCTTGGGTTTGCTGGATTGAATTACTGTAGCCAAATCAATTTTGCCCGGCGCACCGTCGGCAATACGTCCGGTATTGAGGTTGAAGTCTTTCAGCACATATCGCGCACCCGTAGCTTCATCCAGATAGGTCAGCTCTGAGTCTTTCACCTGCATTGAGGCGATGTCGAATTCAAACGGAGTTTTTTCTTCGTTAGTTTTTTTGCTAAATAAGTCGTCAATGTTGGTCTTACCGTCCTTGAATTTAACCAGAGTTGCCTTTAGGCCAACGATCGAAATTTCGTCCACAATTAATTGATTGGATAGTAGCGGCTTTATCGCCAGCGAGACTCGCGCACTATCGATGTAAATAAACTCTCTTTCGCTCTGAAACTCCGACAATGATGCTTTGCCAATGCTGGCGCCTATGGTGGGGAAGATAGATAGTTTGATATCGCCATCCAGCTTGAGAGTACGTTGAAGTTTATCTTGCACCAGCTTGACGATCTGGGGCTTGTAATCATTGGGGTTAAATGTGACAGCGATATAAGCAATTCCGGCTATAGCAATGGCGAGCAGCACACCTACTGACCATAAACTATATTTTAGAAGTTTTCTCATATTGCCCATTGCTGAAACATTGGCAGCAATTATAGACGAAGTGCGAAGTAGTCAAGGATTCCTCCACACCATTCAGCCCAGGAAAAGTATTGGCAGGTAATAGTCATGCAGCCACGTGCAACCCTATCTTGCATATTGATGTGACGAACGTCGTTAAGCTATGTATGAAATTTGGATTGTCACTGTCTGGTGAGCCTCTTGCAAAAGTAGTCGCAATTTTTAAAACCAGCCTTGTCTGCGCTGAAACAGTGCCATCGTTACTTGTTGGTCAAAATAGTCCAAAACTCACCAAAAGCCCATTTGACGCGATTGGGAGGATTTGTAATTTATTACGCACTTTCAGCAACCGTTTACCCGGCTGTAAAACTGCAACTTTCATCAAGTAACATCAAAAAGTTGCTGCTTTTTTAAGCATTTTTAGCAAAAATAGTTTTGCAAGAAGCTCACTTATTTATCATTTTTCAGATTGGCTGGCGTATCGACGCCTTTGAAATGCAAAAGTACCCCGCCGGGCTGTAAGGCCACAGTTTCAACGATTCCCCCACCAAGGACAGAAAGGTTCCGGGCGAGCGCTGTATTGTTGACTAGCCTCGGGTTGAATAATAAGTGGGTAATGCTTCGCAGCATGGTGAGTTGAGTTTGTGGATCTATGGTTGCGGGAGGTAAAGGTAAAGTATCGCATTTACACGCGATCATGGTACGGCTTGGCCATTGGCTGGCTACACGTAAATGAACAGGATTTTTTGCGTCCTTGTCTTCTTCAGCAATTTTGCGCGCATTTTCAGCCTCTTCAACAATAAGGTGAATTAATTGATCTTCTGCAGATAGAAAGCCTGACTTTTGAATTTCGTAGTGGCTTTTATCTGCCCTCATCAATACAGTTGAAAAAATAATGATAAATAGCATAATCAAGCCGCGTTGTTGCACAAACCCCCTTCCTGCGAGGATGTGAGGCGATTGTAATAACAAAGGGATTCCAAAATACAAAATAAAACTTAACGCAACTAGGCCCCACGCCGAATCACTGGTTGTAATTCCTAGCGTCAAACCAATTAGAAACATGCGTCCAGTAAAATCGGAGGATAGTTTACGGTATTGTTTGATCGCGACGAAGAAAAGCGCCGCTAGGATTACTCCTCCTGCTACCCAGGTGACAGTAGTTACTTCACTGCCAATCGATGACCCAATTATACTAATAGCGAGACTTTTAATAGGGTTTTGAAACCATTCTATGTAACTCCAACCTCTGGTTATAAAAAAGGTAAAAAGGACAACAAAACTGACCCCGATAAAAAAATATTTCTGTTGCCTTGCATCCAGAGGCTCTTTGTACCATGACCAAAGAAGAGCTAATGGATAAGCCAAACCAATGGGATGCAAGCCTACGCTAAAGGCGCTGACGACTAATTGGGAAAAATACCAGCCCCCGCCTGTGCGAGGGTTTGCGCGATATTCATCGTTCAGCCATGCACCTAATGCAAAGGCTGGTAGCAAGTAAATGCCAGGTGAAAGTGAATCAATTTGCTCCAGGATCATCGGTGATATTATTATCAAGCCACTGGCAACAAGTGCACTTTCAGCATTGAAATTACGTCTATTCCAAAAGTAAAACAACCAGATGGCAAATGCTGTCAACAAAGCGGTGAAAACTTTTGCTGCAAAAACGTTGCCCGTCCAAAGAAATGCCACGGGTAAAAACAACAATGCGCGCAAATCGGGCGCGCCAAAAGTTACAACTGAAGCTGCCACCTGATCAGCTACTGACCATACCAGTAAAAGGGCTTTGGCGGAGCCTTCATCCAAATTGTAGAGGTCCGGGCGCAACATAAAAAGGGTTAGAGCGCCCCATAATGACAACGACAAATATCCCCAATACCGTAGAGGAATACGCGACAGTAAATTATTTATGCTCATAAACGCCATTCTTGTTTGGTTTGGGTTCACTTTGCCTTGACAAGGTTAAGCGTAGGGTTTTATTATATCACTGCATTTTTATATCGCTGAATTTAAGTAATTGTCGGATCTCAATCTGGCTTCTGCGGAAAAAATTCGGTTGCAGCGTAAAATTGATTGAAAACAGCCGAGTTCCGATTGAAAAAAAGCAAAATACACCTAGAATATTTTAGGTGAAAACAGGGGGGGGAATGCAAGATGCAAAGAAAGTCAATACCATCTAGGTCATTTTGGATAATTATAGTTGCGGGATTTGTAACGGGTATGGGTAATGGCAGCGTGTTTGGAGCTGCTCTTATGTGTTGGATGGGGCGTGCGGGATTCGAAGATTGGGGTGGAGTAGGTGCTGGCTCTTATATACCTACATCATTTAATGGCTTTATGACTACGTGCATGCTTGTATTTGGTTTTGCGTTTACTTTGATGCTGGCGCTCGCTTTAAAGCGTCATGATACGTTAGAGGCAGTAGGTCATCATTGAAAGATCGCAAAATTTCTTTGTAAAAAATTACTTCAAAAATTGACGGCTGTAAGATAAGGGGGGAATCATGCTTATGATACTAGCAGGGACGTTTTGCATGCTTTTAGCGTTTTCTAGTATGTGGTTATCGTGGTACGTATTGATGCCACACAAAAAGATTCATTTGCCGGACGGTAGCGATACTTTGGGAAAAGTAATTGGTGGTTCAGTAGGTGATATTCTTGAAGAAGAAGTGGCAACGTTAACACATCATAAAACGTCAAAGAAATAAACCTTCAATATATAATATTAGAGCTAACGCCAATTGCGGCAGAAAAAGTCCGCTTAGAGCTAACACAAGGAGATGCAGCATGATTCTTAAGTATTTATTTGGTAAAAATGAGGCTATCCCGGTCGGTTCGGCGGCGATTTTCTTCGGTTTTTCTTCCATTTTGTGGTTTGTGATCGGGACCGGGTTGGGGTCGTTTAATGCAGCCAAGCTTGCTTTCCCCGATTTTGTAACGGGGACAGAGATGTTTGCCTTTGGTCATATGCGTCAGGTGCATGTGTTGGCAGTAATCTTTGGCTGGATTTCGATGGCGTTTGCAATGGCCATGATGTATATCACCCCGATACTGGGGAACACAAGGTTGTGGTCAGAGAAGCTTGGGTTGTGGAATTGCATGATGTGGAATATCTCCTTGGCATTGGGTTTGACTCTTTTGTGGATGGGGGTGACCTCCGGCCGCGAATATTCTGACTTTCCATGGCCGCTGGATCTTGCTGTGGCAGCATTCATATCTATTCCTTTGGCGGTTAATGTATGGATGACCATAATCAAGCGTCGTACCCAGGGTATATATACGACCAACTGGTTTTTTGCAGCAGCAACCTTTATGTTGATAATCGTATTTTTGGTGGGAAATCTGCCGGAATACTTTCATCTTACGGGCCTTACTGAAGCTTATATGACGTGGTGGTTTGCGCATAACGTTCTGGGATTGTGGATTACCCCTGTGGCGGCAGCGATTGCCTATTACGTTATTCCAAAGGTGACGGGAAATCCATTGTATTCTCACCGAATTGGCCACTTGCATTTCTGGTCGATAGTGGTTTTTTACTCCACTCCCGCCGCCCACCATTTGATGTCGGCACCCTTGCCAGAGTGGCTAAAGTCCTTCGCATCGGTGGAGGGGGTTTTGATCTTGGTACCAGCGATTGCATTCGTATCAAACATACTTTTGACCATGCAGGGCAAATGGAACATGTTTGTTGAAAACCTCGAGGTTCGTTTTACTGTGGTCGGTGTATTGCTGGCGATTCCGCTAAATATGCAAGGTGGATTCCAGCAAACACGCTCGATCAATTGGTATATTCACGGCACCGGTTGGATGGTGGCGCACGCGCATCTTGCTTTATTGGGGTTCTCGACATTTCTTGAGGCGGCCGCCGTTTATCTGGGTTTGCAAACATTGATGAAACGTAAGCTGTACTCGTTGACATTAGGTAACTTGCATTTCTGGTTGTTGCTGATTGGATTCAGTACATATTGGATATCAATGACGATTGCCGGATTAATTCAGGGCGCTGGTAAAATTTATGAAGTCCCTTACATCGATGTAGTTATTGCGGAGCATCCTTATATGATCGCCCGTTGGTTAGGTGGAACGATGGTATTTTCTTCGACCCTTATTTGGTTATACAACATGTGGATGACCGCACGTGAAGGTACCGTTATCCCAGCTGGACGTATGCCAAGCGAATTGGCGTACGAACGTTAAAATTAAAACTTAAAGCCAGAATCAGGGGGGGAAATTATGAATTTTAGAGAGTATAAAATCGGTTCTAGAATGTTTGGATTGGCATTCGGACTATCAATGAGTATAACTTTGTTGTTTCCAAGTTTTGATCTTGCGGCTTCAATCGTATCTGAGGTTGGTTTGGATAAGCAGCTTACCTCGGGGTGGGATTCTGGGTGGCAACTTTCAGATCCATTTCTTAACGGTTTGAATAAACCTTTGAAAGTGCTGGTCAGAAAAGACCCAAAAAGCGGGGAGTCTATAGAGCCTGTGTATGCTTATGTGTATCCTGCAGGTACATCATTGCCGAACGGAGTGACTCACACGGCTAACTTGGGCAAAGGTGTTGAAGAGCTTAGTGTCAAAGAGGGTCGTATAAAGGAGGCAAAAAAAGAAAACGGTGCAGTATTTCTGATTAAGCAAAGTGATAAAGCTCAGACTTTTGAGAATAGGCCGCTTTCATATATGGAAAATGCGACGGCCACGAAAGGCTGGACTCCAGATGAAGTTTTAAAACAAGCTGCAGATTCAGATATATTACACGCCGGCTCTGGAAAAACCATGTTTGTACGTGAGGGTTGTTGGTGGTGCCATACCTTGCTGCCTGAACAAACGCAAGACTGGCAAGTTTTTGGTGCCCCACCCATGTTAGGCGATTTTAATGGAGAGTCACCAACTGCTTTTGGATCTGACCGCAAAGGACCAGATTTATTGCACGTGGGATCGCGAAATGCGTCTAGAGAGTGGATGATGCTGCATTTCTTTAATCCTCGCTTAGTGCAACCACATTCTATCATGCCTCGGTTTGATTATTTATGGGGCGAGGTCGACGCTGATGGCAAAAAAATCGATTTCAAAAAATGGCGTTCTGAATACGATGAGTATCGGGAAGGTAAAATCACTACTCCTCCAGAGGTGCCGATGTACGCAAAGAATAGCGAAATTAGAAACCTGATTGATTTTGTTGTTAATCTGAAATAATTTAAGGGGGACGATAATATGACTTGGGTATTTGATAAACCGCTGGATACTATGACACATGCAGAGACCGGGGAAAGAAGTAAGGCACTTTGGGAGGCTGAAGATCTTGGTGGGATGACAGAGGACAACAATCGTTTGCCTGTGCCTGTTGTAATTCTGGTTCTATTAACGATCGCAACAGCTTTCTTGACTACTATCCCGCTTTGGGGGCAGCGTCCTACAGCTGCCATTTACGTTGACTTTATCAAAGTTATGGATACTCCCGAAATTCTGTCCCTTCAAGAAGCTCAGGGTGATGAAGCGGCAATGAAACGCATCGTTGAAATTAATAAAGACAGCCCATTCAAGTCGCAGCAAGGTCGGCATCCGTTGAGCATGAATGATTTGCGCATCATTAAGCCTCAAATTGAGGAATTAATGAAGATTCCAGACATAGATCTTAAGGATTACACCGTGGTTGGCCCACAGGTAAAAATTGCGAATTTTGAGGGTAATTTTCGCCCTAATGGTAAGCGAATACGCCAACAGCCTTTTTGGGATAAAGGGTTCACTATTGACTTGTTTTATCTTACGATGTTTTTTGTTGGTGTAACAATTACCGTGAAACGGTTACCATCCTATACATGGCAGCCCCGCCATCACGATGCTGACCCCCGTCACGGCGATAGACGGCATAACGTTTAATTTATAATTATATTATGGAGGTATCAAATGATAGATTTTGATTATGGACCCCCCGTGTTTGCGGCAGTCGTTTCAATAGGATTTTTAGCCCCATTTTTCTACAGTTTTTTTGTGGATAATTATGATAAAAAAAGTCCACAAATAAGGTCAAAAAATAGCTAGAATTCTATTGCAGGCTAAATGAAAAAGGTATGCCGCCGTAAGGGCGGCATAATCTTTTTACGAGGTTTAATTTGGAATGAATGGAGAAAATTATTTATTCATTTCTTGAAGGATTGAGTTTAGGCCATTTTTTAAATTTATCCGTTAGCACGGCATATTCACCCAAAATGGATCTAAGCATCGAAGGGATGCGCAGCCAGCAATTTAGCACAGGTGTATTTTTTTTTATGCTGCTGGGAGTAGTGGTGTTTTCGGGCATCGTTTACATGGTGATGTTCGGGAGCCATGCCCCAAAAAAAATGAGATCTGGCGAGAAAGTGATGTTTGCACTGATAATTACAGGAATTATTGTCGCAGTAATTTTTGGGGGGCTGCAAATGCTGGGCGGGAGCCTTTTTTAGGTTATTTATAAAGACGGTTATCTAACGATCGATGGAGAAATATTATGGAAAGCTACTTGCAATCGTTGGATGATGGATGGTCTATTTACCTTTGGCTTGTCGTTGGTGGAATGATTATTGTTGCCGTTATTTATTGGATCAGATGGGGAATGAAGAATGAACAATTTGATGAAGATATTAAATATTTAGTATTCGACGAGGGCGATAAAGATAAAATGTCACCTGAGGAATATGCTAAAAGCCGCGAGGTAAATGCAGAACAGATACAAAGCCGCGAACGCGTTTTAAAGCGGCAAGAATTAGAAAAGCATCAGGGCAAATGAAGGCGGGAGAAAAAATAGTTTTTATAGTAATTGCAATTGTAGTTACGGGTTTTATGGGTCGCAATCTATGGCGTCTCAATACTATTCAGGAGGTGGATAAGGGCATACCTTATTACAGCACCGCATCTGCTACTCTGGAACGCGCGGCCATGGATGTTTATCGCCAGCAAAATTGTAAGAGCTGCCATTCATTATGGACGGTGCGTGATCTTATGAAAGCCGTACCCGCACCAATATTAGATGGGATGGGATCTTTGCGTAGCGAAGACTGGCTTTATCAGTATTTTTCAGCTATCAATCCCCAATCAATTTTGCCATCCCGCTTAAAGAAAGAATATCAAATGCCGTCTTATGCACACCTACCGGAAAGTGAGCGGCGACTGTTGGCACGCTATATGGCAAGCCTGAAGGTGCAAGATTGGTATCTCGAAGAAACACGTAAAGCCGAATATGAAATACTGACCGGTCAAGAGTCCCACCCATGAGCAAATTGTCGCCTTTGACCAGAGCCCGATTTTTTAGTGGTGTGTTGGCGTTAACCATGGGATGTGCGCTGAACTACTTTGGCGACCGGTTGCTTGGAGTAAAAATCGAATTATTTCGTGGCATTCTTGACTTCAATGGTCTGTGGGTCATCGATATGTTAGTGCTACCTTTTTTTGTCGGAGTATTGGTTGCTGTTATTTTTGGGCTTGGCGGCAAATGGTTATGTTATTTTCCGCCGCTAATAGTTAAATCAATTAGTTACTTGGATAGTGTCTATTTAAGTGGAATTCCGGAAGATGCATCGATAATTCCATTTGGTATGTGGGCTTTGTTTGTGACTGTAGTTATGACTTCGGCAGCTTTCGGTGGTGTCATGGGTGAAATCATGGTGAAAGGAACTTACGGAAGAAGTCCGCGAGATTTTTTATATAAGCAACGTTCCGACCACAGAGAAAGTGATATTTAGATGGCTGTTACTTCTGCGAACAGAAAAACTGCGCTTCCTGCTGCAGATTATGCTCGTCGCAAACGTTACTTATCGGCTACATTTGTAATTTGCTTTGTCTTGTTAGCAATTGGGATTACCCTGTATGTGGTGAATCAGGGATTCGAACGTATGGGTGAAATGCGCACGCATGCAACTTATGAATTGAAAGATGAGTCATCGCACATACGCGCTGCTGGTGAAGATTTAGTATTGCATAGTGTGCATGAGGCCGAAAAAAATCATGCAGTAGGATACAGTGCTACAGAAATTGAAAACCTGCTCTCCAAAGAGGAGTGGCTTGAAATAAATAGTATGGTATTAATCCCTGAGGGAGCTTTTTCGATGGGTACAGACTTAGAACGTGCAGATGTACAAAATCGTCCCCAGCATACTGTTAAATTACCTGCCTTCTGGATAGACAAATATCCTGTAACTAATGCGCAATATGCAAAATTTGTAGTTGCTAATTCACATCGTCCACCACTGAATTGGAAAAAAGGCAAAATTCCTGAAGGCGAAATGTTGCGCCCCGTTACTATGGTGTCTTGGTATGATGCAACAGCATATGCTAAGTGGGCAGGCAAGCGACTTCCTTCTGAAGCGGAATGGGAAAAATCTGGTCGCGGAACAGATGGTCGGCGCTGGCCGTGGGGTAACAAGATGGAACCGGAGCGGTTGAATACTTATTACAATGTGGGTTCAACAACTAACGTGAATACTTATCCAAATGGAGTTAGTCCATATGGAATAATGGATATGGCGGGTAACGTAAATGAGTGGACGGCGGATGATTTTACGCCTTATCCAGGATCTGACGCGCCGTCAGATTTGTTTAAAGGGAAAATCGTGCGGGCGACAAGTTTAAAAGAGATTGACATTGTCCCGACTGAGGCAAGCTACAAGGTATTGCGTGGTGGCTCATGGAAGGGGGATCCATTCTCGTCCGCAGTATTTCATCGAAATTTCGCTTTTGCAAATTATGCTTCCGATTTTTTTGGATTCCGCTGTGCAAGTAATCTCGGGGTAAAGGACAAAAGAGAGTGAATATGTTCAAAATCTTGTGGCACTTAGGAATGGTTCTTGGTCTCGCATTAACTTCTGTAAAAATGTGCTATGCAGTGGATAGCTACCGTTTTCTGCACGTGCATATTGATACGCTCTGGTATATTTTTTTATTCCTGCTGGGTGTTCTTTTTGTTCCCTTTATTCTGATGGCGGTGTTGACATGGCACTATGCGGAAAGCAAAGTCGATCCGAAAGAGCAGCAGGCAATTTCAGTTGAGAGTGAGAAATGATGGCGAGTGAAAGAGGTAGCTCCTATCCAAGTTTAATAGCGTGCTGGCTGATTACAGCAGTGTTGTTTTTATTTTGTGCTATACCAACTGCGCGAGCTGATGATAATGTTCAGAAGGGCGATAGCGCTAGGATAATGGAGGCGTTTGAACAGCAAGCCAGTCAGATAAAAGTAGATAGGCCCTCAACCATACAAAAAAAGCATCTGACTATGTTTTTATTGGGCGTGCCTTTGTTAATCTTGCTTTTAATTACTGGGGCGCTGGGCATCGCTATGGGAATATATGGTAAGCAAGTATTTGTGTTGCATATGATTTCTGCCGGGCTTACTATCACACTGGCTTTTGTACACGCTATTGTGGGCGTTATTTGGTTTTATCCGTTTTAATTCAATCACAGAACGATCTGGTTTTTATTTTGTCCACGCTTAGCCTGTATCTGTTGCTAAATTCATGTTTCGATATTCTTTAGTTCGTTTTGAGCGCTGCGCTTGTGCGTATTGAACGATGCCCCACTGTTCCGCTTACCCTGCCTGTCTAGTTGGTTCTTCGATGAATTTGTTGGGATAGTAGATGCATTCTCGCTCGACTTAAACGGAGAAAATCGTTTTCTGCAGAATCTATTTTTTATAGACGCAGTGCTGAAGTGTTTGATATTTCGTTCCTTGCATCAGATGAATTTCAAGACAGGTCGGAGTTGGCGCATCAAAGAAGATTTCATCGAGTTCTGGCGTTCTCGCTATACCGCAGCGGCTCAGCGTTACTTGGATGTATGGGTGGCCAGTGCGATGCGAAGTCGATTAGAACCCGTTATAAAATAACGCGCATGCTGCGCCTGCAATTGCATAGTTTGCTCAATTGCGCTCGCCATTACATCTGCAAGTCGGCTGCTGACTCCTTTAATTTTAATAAGTTTTATTTAAAAAATTTTATTTTCACATTCTTGCGCTGTTATCAGCATTTGCTTTAATGATATTGTTACCTATTTAAGGTTAGTTCATGCTGGAGAAAGAGTCACAATCAATAATTTCAAAGCGTAGTTATTGGCCGCTGGCAGCGCTGTATGGATTATTCGGTTTGACTAGCGTGGCGTACGAGGTATTGTGGGCGCGCATACTTTCTTTGCAATTCGGTGTGAGTATTTTTGCGGTGGTGCTGACCGTCGCTGCATTTATGGGGGGGTTGGGGGCGGGAAGTTTGTTTGCGGTACGCCGGGCTTCCAAAATCAAAAGGCCTTTGTTATTGCTGGCTGCATTGGAAGGTGGTATTGCTGTTTACGCCCTACTCTTGCCTTTGATTCTGCAAATGACGTCGGCGGGAATGGCAGGCGCGGCGGCTCAACTTTCGCTTTACCAATGGTATGGTCTTATTGCTAGTGTTGCATTGTGTTTGCTGTTGTTCCCGGCTTTCATCATGGGGGCAGGGTTTCCGTTAATTTTAGCATCCTTGGGAAATAGGCCAGAGCAACTGGGGAAAATTTACGGTTTAAATACGCTAGGTGCTGCTTGTGGCGCACTGTTACCACTTTGGTTGCTGCCTGCTTTGGGTTGGGTCTCGGCGGTGAGAGTGGTTGCCGCGATTGGTTGTTTGGGAGTTGTTGTGCTGTTGTTGCTTTCATCGCGTTACACTACAGCGCAGGTTACCGAGAAAAGCACTAGGGCAAGCCGACCTCGTTTAGCTTCTCTGTTCGCCTATGCCGGCATCGGTGCGGCAAGTCTGATCTTGCAAATAGCTTGGACGCGCTTGTTCGGCATGGTGATGCTACGTACCGAGTATGTGCTGACAGTGATTCTGGCGTCATTTCTGTTGGGTATTGGTATAGGCAGCTTGATCGCGCCGCGCCAGCACAGACAAGCGTGGTTTGTAATCTTGCCCATTGCTGCTGGAGGATTCACCATATTAAGTTTATGGTTGCTTCCTGCGCTTTCGGCATGGGTGGAGCGAGCTGAGTTTGCTTCTTTATTTGAAGCATTGAGAATGCAAGGGTTACTACTTGCGCTGGTAACTTTGCCAGTTACACTGGCACTTGGAGCTTGGTTGCCTTTGTTAAACAGCCGCTCGAATGGTGGTGGGGTATGGTTATATGGAGCAAATTCGCTGGGCGCTGCGCTCGGCGCGATAGTTGCAGGGGTGGTACTGATTCCGGTTTGGGGCAGCGCTGCTACGGTGGCGGTGGCAGCTTCGGCGTTGTTGATCCTAGGTTTAACTTGGGCACAGTCGCGTTCCGCATGGCTTGCTGTACCGCTTTTTTTAATAGCAGCGTGGCCAGTTGTAAAGTTACCGCCAGTCAATATGTTATTGCCGCTGGCGCAAGCGGGAAGCAGGGATTTATATTTTTACGAAGACGCCATTTCGATGACTCATGTGGTGGAGCAACAAGACGGGCAGCGTGTGTTACTAACCGATTTGCAGAGAATGGATGCTTCAACTGATCCTACAGCGGTGTTTGTGCAGTCCAATCAAGCGCGTCTTCCATTGCTCTTGCATGAACAGCCTCGCTCGGTACTATTTCTCGGATTGGGTACCGGAATTTCCGTGGCTGGTTCTCTAGCGTTTCCTAATTTAGAGCGTAGTGCTGTTGAATTGTCACAGGGCGCGATTAATGCCGCAGCGAGCTGGTTTGCTCCATTAAATCGCACCGTGCTGCGTCAAACCAAAGTGGAACGAGACGACGTGCGGCATTTTCTAAGTGCGAGTCGGGACCAATATGACGTCATAATCGGTGACGTGTTTCATCCGGATTTGGCAGGTTCGAGTTCATTATTATCAGTGCAGCAATTTCAGCGCGTGCGTAATCGGCTAAGCGAAAATGGACTATTTGTTCAGTGGTTGGCACTTAATCAATTCGACAATAAATCTTTAAACGTTGTTTTTAACAGCTTTCGGCTGGCTTTTCCAGATGCGCAAATGTTTCTCGATGGAATGCATTTAGCCTTGGTCGGCCCACGGCAGAAGTTTATGGGAGCGCAAGGGCTATTGCATAATTTGCAGCGTATGTCCTTGGGGCAACAGGATGAGGCGACTGCAGGCGAAGGGGGGTGGACTTGGCTTGGACGCTATTGGGGGCCATTGCCGGGTAGCCGGGAACAGGTGCAAGACGAGTGGTCGCCAGTGATTGAATTTCGTTTGCCTCGCGCGCGCTACGCAGGTGAATTAGATGTGGCAAAGTTATTACAGATTTTGCTGAAAACCAGGCCGAAAATGGAAGCCGCTGCAAATTTGCTAGGCATTCGTGACAACGATAAAGGTGCTTTCGAACGAGCTTACGTAGGAAGCGAGCTAATGACACGTAGCTGGCTTGCGGCTACACGTGGCGTAACGCAACAGTCTAATCAACTGACGCAGTTGGCTTATAAGGCGAATGCAAAAGATCGCTGGATTGCCTATGCGTTGGCTGATAATATGTTTTCATCTTTAGCACAGGCGCGCGAGTATGGGTTGAGTGAGAAAGAGGCGTTGCAGAAAATTTTGCGTCTAAATCCATATCACGTAGAAACGGTGCGTGCACTGTGGCGAATTGAGCGTAAAGCCGGTGATGCACACGCAGAATTGAGCCGTGCGCACTTACTGGAGCTTAGCCCGCTTGACCGTGAAGCAAATACGATAGGGAATTAACTTAAATTATGGCCAGCGGCGTAAAGTATAAATCCATTTCCAGTATCCCGGTCAAGGTTATCGGTACGGTCGTAGGATCCAAGCCAGTTCATTCCGAATTCCGTTGGAAGCGGCGGTTGTTACAGATGCTGGTCCTGATCCTTGTTGTATTGATTCCGGCTAGCGGCCTATTCCGAATTGATCCGGGTGCGGCTGCTTTTGTGGTGCTTGATCGACAGATATGGCTGGCTGATTTTTCCTTGGTAACCGGGGCATGGCTTTTTTTGGCGAGTAGTTTGGTGTTACTGTACTCGACTGCAGGTACTGTGTTTTGCGGTTGGGTTTGTCCTCAAAATACTATGGCCGAGTGGGCTAACAATCTTACGCACAAACTATTGGGTAAGCATGCCGAAGTAAGCTTAACCGGCGAAGCGCCGCGCGTGGCGGGTGCCAAGAATAAGATTATGAATTGGATGCTGCTTGGGGTTGCATTTTTGGGGGCGGCTATGTTTTTTGCGCTAATCCCATTATTTTATTTCTATCATCCAAGTGTGGTATGGTCTTTTGTAACACTGCAAGAA
>Ga0209181_10006495_pt1 | contig 16372 bp, 12 predicted proteins | sample MAT05_FD_187208 | JGI IMG/M metagenome (GOLD analysis project Ga0209181, IMG submission 187208) | Freshwater microbial communities from Lake Fryxell liftoff mats and glacier meltwater in Antarctica - MAT-05 (SPAdes) (version 2) | ecosystem: Environmental > Aquatic > Freshwater > Ice > Liftoff... | reverse complement strand
CATCAGCTTGTGCCAGTTCTCTACCAGCACCTCAGCCTGGTTGAGCTTCTGCCGCAGAGACTCCGACGGACAGGTTGAGAACTCGTCGTAAGCGTTGCCCTCGTTGCCCGGGTACAGCACCTGCAAGCGCTCTTTCACCGTCAGGCCCGGTGCCACGATGAAGATCACGCGTGAGAAGTCCTTGGTGCGCTTCGGGTAGGTCACCGCGTTCAACACCTGCCAGGTGATCAGCATCGCCATCACCGTGGTCTTGCCCGAGCCGGTGGCCATCTTGCTGCACACGCGCTCCCAGGGCCCGCCGTCGCCCTGCAGGAACACACCCTGGCGGTAGGCGTCGGCCGCTTCCACCCACCAGATCAGCGTCTCGATGGCTTCGAGCTGGCAGAAGTAGAACGGGTGCTGCCGTGCACTGCGGTCGAACCAGTGCGCCAGCAGTTGCCGCGTGACGGTGGTGATGCCTGGGTAGTCAGCCTCGCGCCACTGGTCCACGCGCTGCCGAATCTCGTTCACCTGGTCCAGCGTCTCTACGCGGCGCGTGTTGTTGCGCACGTCGTAGATCTCGTAGCTGGCGGCGCGCCGGCTCTCGACCAACTGCAGCGTGCCGTCGCGCTGCGGCAGCCAGTGGCGTTGCGGCACGTCGAAGGGTGAGTTGACGATGACGTTGCCAGGCGTCTTCATGCCGCAGCTCCCGGCGCCGCTAGCACTGGGGGCGGGCAAACGCGACGCAGCTCCGAAAAGTCGCCGTTGGCGCGGGCCTCGATGTCGGCCCACGCGCGGGCGAAGGCGGGTCGCTTCAGGTTGCTGCGCATGCCCTCCTCCCAGAAGGCCCAGGTTTCTTTGCTGATTCGTCCGCGGTCGCGCAGGAAGACCTGGCTGTTGCACAGGTCGAAGTAGCGATAGAACTCGTCCAGCTTCTCCGCATGCAGCTCGTCACTGAAGGGTTCACCCAGCAGCGCAGGCAGAGGAAGGGTCGAAGCCAGCTCGCGGTATTCGCGCACCAGCTCGTCTTCAAAGGACGTGGTGCTCTGTTGCTGCATGTGCCACAGCTGCCAGGCCGCCACGATGGCGGCCAAAGCCGTGAACACGCCGCCCAGGGTGGCCCAGTCTTGCCAGGTCATGCCGCTGCCCCCTTCAGCGGCAGGATCTTCAACGACTCGATGCCCCGGTCGTCCACGATCTTCACCGCCGCCTTGCCGTGCTTGCCGGCCTCGAACGGCAGCGACACGGTGCCGTGGAACTGGTCCAGCAGCGACTCATCCAGCTCGGCGCGGATGTTCTTCTTCAGCTTGCGCCAGCCTTCGTCCTTGCCTGCCATCGGGAAGAACACCTGGTGCGGGAACAGGCTGCGCCCGTCGTAATCTGTGTCCAGGCTCCACATCGCGATCTTGGCCTTGCCACCCGAGATGAGCTCGCCCTTCGCGGTGTCGAAGTAGTCGAAGCCGTTCACCTCCAGTTGCCAACGCCCGCCGGGTAGCTCGGTCAGCTGCACGTCGGGCTGGCCCATCAGCCAGAAGCTCTGGTTGCTGGACCGAGCCTTCTTCAGGTCTTCGGTCAGCAGGTCGGTGTTCATCTGCGCTTTCAGCAGGTTCACGCCAGGCCAGCGGGTTTCGTCGATGTCCTTGGCTGCCTCGGGGTCGAAGGCAAAAGCGCAGAACACCACGAATTTGGGTGATGGCCGGAGCGACTCGGCCTCGTTCAGCGCGTGCTCCACCTGGCGCTGTTCCAGCGCGCCATGCTCGGGGCCGAAGCTCACCACCGCCCGCTCGCCGGTGTCGGCCAGCGTGCCGGTTGCATGCAGGCAGGTGGTACCGGCCATCACTTCCAGTTCGGCAAACTTCAGCATCTGGCCGCCTTTGCCACGGATGCCGGTCTTCAACAGCTCGTCACGCCACTGCTGCTGGCGGCTGGTTTCGCCACTGCGCGCGATGCTGGTCTGGTAGGACTGGTCTTCAGACGGCGTGGCGGTGGCGCCGCCTTCTGCGGCTTCCAAGCTCAGCACGGTAGGGAACGGCACGGCCTCGACGCTGAACGGGCCGGTGATGCGCAGCTTGGTCTTGCTCTTCTCGGGCTGGTCGTAGAGCGTTTCGCTTTCGGCACTGGCGGCGATGGAGCGGTCCATCTCGACCTGCATGCGTTGCCGCGCGGCGTGGAAGGCCACGAACGACTCGCGCAACGCCACGGGCCAACCCTTGGGCGGCGCGCCATCGTCAGCAGGGAACGGCACTTCCCATTCATGCAGTGCTGCGCCCTTCTTACCGAACGTCAGCTTCTCGCCTTTGCGCACGCCTTCGGCCACTGCCAGCGGCTCGGTCGGCGGGTGTGTGGTGACAGCCTGGTTCAGCGCGGCAAGTGCCTGCTCAATGGCCGGATGCAGGCGGTCGTAGATTGCGTCGATGTCGGCGTTGTTAGCGATGGACTTCAGCGTGACGTGCGGCACCGTCTTGTAGATGAAGCCGCCCTTCAGGCCTTCGTGCGGGTAAGCGAGTTGGTAGTAGTCGTAGCTGGCGGTCATCAGACGCTGCTTGGCCAGCGTGACAGCAACGCGCGAGGTGTCGCAGGTGATCCAGCGGCGGCCCCACTTCTCAGCGACAAAGGCGGTGGTGCCTGAGCCGCATGTCGGGTCCAGGACGAGGTCTCCTGGGTCGGTCGTCATGAGCATGCAGCGCTGCAAAACGGCTTGCGCTGTTTGAACTACATAGATCTTGTCCGATGTACCTGCTACGTCGCTCCAAACGTTGGAGATTTCGTAAGCCGGGAAGTCCTCAAGCAAGCGCTTGTATTGAAGTGTCTTGCGACCCTCGCCAAGACGAAACGCTCTGCCGAGCCGACCAAACCCAACCTCGCTGGTCTTCCAGTAGCCACCGCTCGGTAGCCAATCCTGTCCCTGATACGGAACCGGAAAACTACCTGGCGGTCGATTGGAAACGGCCGCTGTCCAACGGAACGCTCGCCCTTCGCGATCAGTAGAGTTGTATCGCTCGCCAGACCCATGCCCTTGCCCGGCCAACTTCTCGATGTAGAGCTGTCGATATTTCATCGCAGGCTTACTCTTTGCGAACCAAAGGCAATAGTCGGCGATGTTCGAAAGCAACTCGGACGTTTGGCCGCCTGTCTTTTGAACAACGATCAGGCTGACAAAGTTGTCGGCGCCAAAAACATCCTCCATGAGTTCACGGACGTGGTGCAGGTTCTCGTCTGATATTTGTACGAAAACACTTCCCGTGTCGGCCATCAATTCCGAAGCAAGAAGAAAGCGGTCCCTGAGATAGCTCAAGTACGAGTGCAGCCCCAACTCCCACGTATCCCGAAACGCCTTAATCATCTCGGGCTCTTGCGTCAGATCCGCATCACTGCGGTCCTTAACATCACGCTTGCCCACAAACGGCTGGAAATTGCTGCCGTACTTGATGCCATACGGCGGGTCGATGTAGATCATCTGCACCTGCCCCGCCATGCCTTCCTTCACCAGCAGGCTGTTCATCACCTGCAAGCTGTCGCCCGCAATGAGACGGTTTGCCCAGCCCTTGTCGTGGCGGTAGAAGTCCACTGCAGAACGCAGCGGCAGGCTCTCGAACGGCGCTTCGAACAGGCTGGTCTGGCGGCCCAACGCTGAAGCGTCTCCGCCCTTGTCGGCCTTCTTTGCCTTCGCCTCTTCCAGCTGCTTGCGCACCGCCGAAAGAATGCTCATCGGGTCGATGCGCTCGTGCACATGCAGGCTGACCGTGTCCACCTCGAAGCTGGTGCGCTCAGCCTTGCCGGCCCACTGCAGGTAGGGCGCGCCGCGGCGCTTGATCTCTTGAAGTGCTTGGCGTTCCGGCGGGACATGCGCCTTTCCGACCAATGCTTGACGGAACAGGCGGAGGACATCTCGCATGCCCGCCTCATCCTTGGAGCTGATCGCCAGATCGACAAAGCTCAGCAGTTCCTTCTGGTACTCCTCGGGCTGACCATCGCCGACAACCAAGGCCTCATCGATCAGGTTCTCCAGCTCGGCGCGCGCGCTGTCGAAGTTCAGCACCGGGTCCAGGTGCGGGTTGTAGGCCCATTCCTTCTTCGGCTGCTGCGGATCGCTGGCCTCGCTGACCAGGCCCACCTCGGGATTGTTCTTGCGGCGGTCGGCGTGGCGGTAGCTCAGCACCTGGGCTTCTTCGCCGGCGTCGGCTGCGCGAAGCTTGGGCTTGGTCGCAGGTTTCTTCGTTGCCTGCGGCGCATTGGCACCGTCGGCCGCCGCCGTAGCGCCGCTCTCCAGCTCAAAGGCCTCGCTGCTGGGCGCGGCGGCGCGAGCCGTGGAGCCGCCTCGGCCCTTGCCCTTGACCACCAAGCCGCGCGCAACCAAGGATTCGCGCAGTTGGGTGAAGTCGTCCGCGCTGGCCTTCAGGCCGGCATCCGTCGCGGCTTGGGTCCATAGCGCCAGTAGTTGGCCGTTACCGACCGTGCTGCCGTTGACAGGCAACAGGTCCAGCAACAGGCGTTCCAGTTGTTCTTCTCGTTCTGCCTTGGTCATTCTTCTTCCCTGAAATTCTTGGCTGGGGTCGGCTCGGACCGTCAGCGGTCAAGCGCGAAGCTTCACCGCTTCTTCGGGCTACGCAGCGTTCAAGCTCAACGCGTCTTGCAGCTGCTTGCGCACCATCGCCCGCAACGAGGCCGGCGCGACCACCGTCACGTGTCCGCCATGACGAAGGATGTCCATCGCCAACTCGGTGTCCTCGACATAAGGCACCTGCAGCTCGAAACGGCCGTCGTCCGTGAAGCGCCCCTTTTGCTCCGCGTGCCACTCCTCGCGGCTGACCCATTGCGCGGCTTGGGCATCGAAGCTCAGCGTGGCCCAGTGCCGCTTCGCGCCGGCGTAGATGCCGTAGCCAGCGTCCATTTCAGTCTCCAAGGTCTTGGCCGCAACTTCCTTGGCCTTCGTGTCCAGCAGTTCGGCGTGCTCGATGGCATCCAGTGAGAAGCGGCGCAGGCTGTCGGTGCGGTGGCACCAGCCATCCAGGTACCAGGTGTTCTTGTGGTGCACCATGCGCTGCGGCGACACGTCGCGCTCGCTCGTCTCAGCGCGGCTGCGCGTCAGGTAGCGCATGCGGATGCGGCGGCGGTTCAGCAGGGCATCAACCACCAGCTCGAAGAACTTGCCCGGCACGGGCCGCCGCGCCGAATTGATGATGCGCACGCGCTTGAGCAAGGACTTTGCGTCTACTTCGTCGGGCCCCAGCATCTGATGGATGCGTTCAAGCAGCGGTTGCAGGTGGCGGCTGATGACGCCCTCAGTGTCCAGCTCGCTCAACAGCTGGTGAGCCATGAGCAAGCTGTATAGCTCGCGTTCGTTGAACCACAGGCCGGGCAGTTCGTGCTTCTCGCCGAGATAGCCCTCCCCGAACTTGTAGCCGTTGAGGTAGCGGTCGTACAGGATGGGCGCGCCTAGGCGGTCCTTCAGATAGTCCAAGTCACGCTTCAGCGTTGCTGGGGATATCTCCAGCTCGTCGAGCATGGTCTGAAAGCTCACATGGCCGCGGTTGCGGATGAGCGTTTCGATCTTGTAGACGCGGGCAGTTTTGGTCATGGTGCGGCGCGGTTGCTCGCTCAGGGTGTGAGCTTGTTCAACTGTAACCGCATGCATCCCCAGTTCGGGGGCTATCGCGCCAAGGATTTGCGTCGTTTCGGCATTCAACATCCACCAAGGATGGCGCGCCACTCGCTCAGGATATGACCTATGCGGGATAACCCGCAAACTGCCGCTTGTTTTCAGGGTTGCAGCCCGGGCGTGGACGGCAAGCTCGCTATTTGAGCGAGTGAGTGGCGAACATCGCAGGCCGATCAATGGATGGAGATCAACCCCATGAGTGCACACCTGTCCTTGTCATCATCTGTTCTGCTGATCCCACGGCGCGCCGGCCTGCGCGCTGGTCATGACAACGCGGTGGAAGTCCTGGTGCGCATTCAGGCACCCGACGCACCGGCGGGCCACGGCGCGCAACGGCCGCCGCAGGCACTGGCCCTGGTCATCGACCGTTCGGGTTCGATGTCGGGCCGCCCGCTGGAAGAGGCCAAGCGCTGCGCCGAATACGTGCTGGGCAAGCTGCGGCCAAGTGATGCGGTGTCGCTGGTGAAGTTCGACAACCGGGTGCAGCGGCTGTGGCCGGCGGCGCCCTTGGGTGACGGCATGCCGCAACGGGCGGCCATTGCTGGCATCCACGCCGGCGGCAACACCAACCTGCACGGCGGCTGGAAGGAAGGCACCGACACTCTGGGCGATGTGGCCGGCCAGGGACTGAAGCGGGTGATCCTGCTGTCGGACGGCCAGGCGAATGAAGGCCTGACCGATGCCGCCGAAATCGCGGCCCAGTGCGCCGCCTGGGCGGCCAAGGGCATCACCACCAGCACCTACGGCCTGGGCAACAGCTTCAATGAAGACCTGATGGTGGCCATGGCGCGCTCAGGAGGCGGCAACCACTACTACGGTGACACGGCCGAAGATTTGATAGAGCCGTTCCAGCAGGAACTGGAGCTGCTGGGCAACCTGTGTCTTCGCGACCTGCGCCTGGCTGTGACCGTGCCGGACGGCTTTGGCGTCGAGATGGTGAACCAGCTGCCAAAAACCGAAGGCAGGTGGCGCTTGCCCGACCTGGCCTGGGGCGCTGAGGCCTGGGCCGTGCTGCGGGTGACGGTGCCGGCCGGCGCCCTACTGCCGGCGGGGCAGCTTTGCACGGTGCTGCGCGTAGCCGTCACCGGGCAGAGCCTGGAGGGCGCAGCCGTGTCGTTGGAACGTACCGGCCTGTCCTTGCCCGTGCTGAACACTGGCGCTTTCGAGGGTCTGACTGACGACGAACTGGTCACGCGCCGCCTGGTGGAGTTGGCCGCCGCCGATGCCTTGATGGGAATGCGCAGCGCGGCCGCGGCGAACGACTGGCCACGTGTCGACGCCTTGTTGGAGGCTGCGAGCCGGCAGTTCGTTGGCAACGAGTGGGTGGCCGCTGTGCTTGAAGCGATGCGCTCCATCGCTGCGGGCCGCGAACGTGAGCGGGCGATGAAGGAGATGATGTACTCGTCAGGCAAGCTGCGCAGCCGCTTGGCCGCCAAAGACGAGAGCCTCAGCTTCTGTGTGGCCGACGCGACTTCGGTGCCAGCGTACCTGCGCCGCAAGCCCGCACAAGGCAAGGGCGACGACCAGGGTGGCGTGTAGCCCGGGCTCCGGCCACGCCCCGCAGCTTCGCAACGGTGCAGCCACCCGACAATGCCGGCAAACAAGATCAGAACTCAGGGAGACGCATGACGAGGATCCTGCACACGGCCGATTGGCAAATCGGCCGGCTCTACGGTTCGTTCGACCCGGACGACGCCGTGCCCCTGGCTGAAGCGCGCTTTGCGGCGGTCGAGCGACTGGCAGCGCTGGCCACCAGCGAGAGAGTGGACGCCGTGGTGGTGGCCGGCGACGTGTTCGACGCGCAGACCGTCTCCGCTCGCAGCATCCGCAAGCTGTTCAACGCGATGGAGGGCTACAGCAAACCTTGGGTCATGATTCCGGGCAACCACGACGCCGCCTTGGCCGAGAGTGTGTGGACCCACGCCGCGCGCCTGGGCGCCCTGCCCTCCAACCTGCACCTGGCGCTGGAGTCACGTGTCATCGAACTGCCCGATCCTCGAATCACCTTGTTGTGCGCTCCGCTGACGCAGCGCCACACCTACGGCGACCTGACTGAGTGGTTCGATGCCGCCGCGACGCCAGCAGGCTGGCTGCGCATCGGCGTGGCCCATGGCGCTGTGCAAGGCGTGCTGGCGGAGGACATCGACTCTGCCAACCCAATAGCGCCCGATCGCGCCGAGCGCGCGCGCCTGGACTACCTGGCCTTGGGTGACTGGCACGGGACACGGCGCATGAACGAGCGCACTTGGTACAGCGGCACGCCGGAGCCCGACCGCTTCAAGGGCAACGATGCCGGACAGGCGCTGCTGGTGACTTTCGGCGAGGCGGGCGCCGCGCCGCTGGTACAGCCGGTGAGCACCGCTCAGTTCCGCTGGCAGCAGCGCGCTCACACACTCAGCGTGGCGAGCGACCTGGACGCATTGATCGACAGCTTGGCCCATGCGGAGGCCCGTGACGTGCTCGACCTCACCGTCATAGGGCAGATCGATCTGGCGGACCACAACCGGCTGCAGCAGGCACTGGGGGCTGCCGAGGCGCGAGTGCGTTGCGTGCGGCTTGACGTGAGCGCGCTGCAACTGGCGCCGACCGCCGAGGACATCGCGGCCTTGCATGCCGACGGCTACTTGGGCGAGGTGATCAACGAACTGCGTGACGCTGCGGGCGACAACGCGCGTCGATCGCAAGACGCGCTGGCGATCCTGACCGCCTTGCTGGCCGAGCGCAGTGCGCGCGAGGTCACCGCATGAAACTCTCACGCCTGCGCGTCGCCGAGTTGCGGCGGTTTCGAGCACCGTTCGAGCTGGCCGAGATCCAGCCCGGGCTCAACATCTTCACCGCAGCCAACGAGGCGGGCAAGAGCACGCTGGTGCGCGCGATCCGGGCAGCATTCTTCGAGCGCCACAAGTCCAGCAGCGTGGACGACCTGCGGCCCTATGACGACTCGGCCGCAGCACCCGAGGTGGAAGTCGACTTCGAGATTGCGGGCACGCCGTACCGATTGGCCAAGCGTTTTCTGAAGAAGATGCGCTGCGATCTGGTGGTCGGTACGCGCAGGCTGGAGGGCGTGGAGGCCGAAGATGCCTTGGCAGAGCGGCTGGGGTTCCAGTTCGCGCTGAAGGGGGCCAGCCGCGAAGAGCATTGGGGCATTCCGGGTCTGCTGTGGATCGAGCAAGGCTCGGCCCATGCCGTGCGCGACGCGGTGGTCAACGCTGCCGATCACCTGCGAAAGGCGCTGGACGAGTCGCTTGGCGAGGTATCGGCCAGTGGCGGCGACGAGGTCGTGAACCAGGTGCGCAAGTGGCGGGACGAGTTGTTGACCGGGACGGGCAAGCCCAAGGCGAGCTTTCAGAAGGCCATCGACGACGCGACGGCGCTCGAGGAACGCGTAGCAGAGTTGCAGCAGTCCGTGGCCACGTATCGCGGCCAGGTCGATCAGCTGAAGTTGCTGCGCGACGCCCATGCGTCGGACACCTCGACGCAACCCTGGGTGGCGATGCGGGCGCAACAGGCAGAGGCGCAACAGGCACTCCAGGCTGCGGAGGCCCTGGCCGGTGAACGCGATCATGCGCAGGAAAAACTGCGCCAGGTTGCTGGCCTGCGCGACTTGCTGGGGCAGCGGCTCACGGCTGCCGAACAACAACAGCAAAGCCTGGTGGCGCGAGAGGCATCGCTGACTGCAGCCGCTTCAAAGCATGAGCAGGCCTCTGCCCTGGCAGCCCAGGCAGTGTTGGCTGAGGCAGCAGCGGCAGAGCGCTGGCGCACCGCGCGCGAGACGCTGGCCTTTGCACGCCAGGAAGACAACCGTCGCGCGCTGAACCGGCAAGTGGCCGATGCGCGGACACGGTCGGTTGAGCTAGCTTCGTTGCTGGAGCGCGCGACCACAGAAAGCGATCGCGCCATCAGCCTGAAAAGTGATGCTGCGCGCCTTCGGATCGAATCCGCCGAACTGGCGTTGCTGCGCGAGCAGCACGCCCGGTTGAACGAGCTGCAGATTCGGCAGGCCGCGGTGGCAACACGCCTGCGCTTCGACCTGGACGCAGGTGTGACGGTCGACCTCGGTGGTGAAGCAGTCATTGGTCAAGCAGAGCGCTTGCTGGTGGCACCGACGGTCGTCACGGTGCCCGGAGTCGGCCGCGTGCAAATTGCCCCGGGCGGCAGCGACCTGACTGAGATGGCACAGGCTCAGGCCCAGTTGCAGGATGCGCACAGCGCCTTGCTGCAGCGCCTGGGCTTGGCGAGCTTGGCCGATGCCGAAGCGCGCGAAAAGGCACATGTGCAGCGCCTGGCCGATGCCGACGCAGCCGACAAGGCGCGCAAGTTGCTCGCGCCCAAAGGGCTGGATGTGCTGCGCACTGATCTGGGCACGGCTCAGGCCCGCGAGACCGAAGCGACATCAGCGCTGGCCCAGCTACCGCCCGAGCCTGCCGAGCCGGCCGTGCCCTTGGACATCGCCGAACGACAACACGACACAGCGCGGGCAGCAGCCGAAGACGCTGGCCAGCAGTTGCAGACCTCCCGTCAAGCCCTGGCCACAGCGGCAAGCCAGCACGATGCGGCCAGGCAGGAGCGCGACACATTGAAGGCGATGCTTGATGACCCGCAGCTGCAGGCCGAGCTCGCCGCCAAGAGGCTCGAACTGCTAGAGGCCGGCGCCAGAGAGTCAACCGTCAAGGCCGAAGTCGCCGCCATCGTGGAGCGCATTGCCGCCGCGCGCCCCGACATCCTGAAGCAGGACGTGGGGCGATTCAAACGCAGCGCGGACGAAACCGAGAACCAGCACCGTGCGCGAGACCGCCAGATCGTCCAGGTGGAAACGGCGCTGGCCGCCGCCGGTGCGCAAGGACTTGAGGAAGAGCTTGAACGGGCATTGAGCGCGAACCACCAAGCACAGCGGCGCGCTGCAGAGTTGCGCCGCCGTGCAGAGGCGTTGGACCATCTGCTGCAGAAGCTGGAGCAGCGGCGCCAGGCGTTGACCCGCCGGCTGCAAGCGCCACTTCAGAAGCACTTGGATCGCTACCTGCAGCTGCTGTTTCCATTGGGCCGCCTGGCGGTGGACGAGAACCTCGTCCCCGGCGCCCTTACTCGCCCAGGCCCGCGCGGACCTGAGGCCGGTGACTTCGAGACGCTGAGCTTTGGTGCCCGCGAGCAGATGGGCGTGATCAGTCGGCTCGCTTATGCCGACTTGCTGAAGGAGGCGGGCCGGCCGACGCTGATCATCCTGGACGACGCGCTGGTGCACAGCGACGAGCAGCGACTGGCGCAGATGAAACGGGTGTTGTTCGATGCGGCCCAACGGCACCAAGTACTGCTTTTCACTTGCCACCCGGGTAGCTGGCGGGACATGGGGGTGCTGCTACGGTCGCTGGAAAGCGTGCCTTCTGTATGAACAGCCGTATACGTCAGGCTTGCTCGACACGAAGCGCAGCATTTCCTACCACGTGGCCGCCGAGACACCGTTCCAGCGGCGGCTATCCGTGGACCGTCATCGAGCTGGAGCGCCGCAGCGGACACATGGCGGCGCTGGACGAAACGAGCTCTCGCGAGAACATCGTGCCCTTCTCTGAATTCGTCGCCTCCAGCATGCGCCGCGATGCTGAACTCATCAAGGCGGGTCAGCGTCCTGCCAGGGCAACTGCAAGCCGGAGTCGACCCAGCCCCGTGGACAAGTGATCAGGGCACATTTCCTGAGCATGGTGCGCAAACCACTCACCCGTCGTGTCAGTCGGCCCGAAGCCACCACCAGCTGAGCCAGCTGTGTGCATTGCGGCGTGAACGCGCGGCTGGTCCTCGTTGCTGCCTAGGTCGCTCGAGGCGGTGCTCTCGCCATCAATGGCTACGCGCGTCGATCGCAGTCAACCTAGAAACGACAACCATCCCGCTGCCGTGAGCGAAGGCAGAAGGGTTTGGAAAGCTATTGGCCGTGACGGTGCGGGCAGTTCGAGGCCAGCAGCGCCAGCAACCTCCATCCGACGCACAAAAAAGCGCGATGCATCGGAAACAAGTGTTCAATGTTGTCTATAGTTAACATTGTGTTCTGCTGCAGCTATTGTTCTGCCCATAGGATCTGCCATGGCCAAGAAGCACAAACCTAGTCCCGAAATCGCCGTCGACAGCGCGAGCGCGACTGCCGTCACAGACGCGTTGCGCCCGAATATCGTCAAGGTCCCGGTCACGGATGCCGCAACCCTCGACCAGTCACGCGTCTTCGCGGAGGCATTGAAGCAGACGCAGTCTTTAGCCCCTTCCGACACACCGCACGCGAGCAGAGTCGCAAAGACGATTCATGCCGGTACGGCCCGCCCTCGCGGAATCTCAGCTGAGACTGCCAAGCGGTACGCGACCTCATCGCGCACACTGGATGCCTTTTTCACTGGAGCGAACCCGACGGGTAAGGCAGCGGAAGTCGTCGCTGCATCCGACTATCGGGCACTACATGCTGGACATGAGGCCGGCATCGTGAACCCGCCCAAGCACGTCGCGCAGAACTTCGTCGACATCAAGCTCGCCTTCGATCCAGCCAGCCGAAAGGATCTGCTTTTCGCGTTCGAGACAAAATCTGGTGACTTGATCTGGAAGTACAACGGCCAAGTCAAGACGGGCAAGCCGCAATATGTTGCCGACTCGCTCATCAAGATGTCGCGAACGCCTGGCTACGGGAAGATCGGCTACATCGATTCTGGCCTCGTCAATCCAGACGGCACGGCGCGCGTTGGTCCCGGCGCGTTTACGAAGGGCCAGGCCAAACGACTTCAGGAAGCAAAAGTTCGCCTTCGTGGAATCCCGAACCTTGAAGACCGCGCTGCCCAGTTCATGGTGGACATCAAGGCAAGCAAGGCTGACGGCCTCGATCCACTGGCTCGCCATCAACTACGGCAACTGCGAGATGACATCGCATTTGCTTACAAGCCTCGTGGAGTCACAGGAAGAATAGGCGGTGGCGCTGCTGTCGCCGCCGCTTCGGCGGCCGTCGTTTCGCTCGTCGTCCAACTCGCAACAAACGGCCAGATCGATGCTAAGGCGCTCGGCCACGCCGCCGGTACTGGCGCGGTTTTTGGTGCGGCAGGCGCAGCCGCCGACGCTGGGTTTTACCACCTGGCTACGAACGCTATGAGCATGTCTCCGGAGGCGGCGCAGGCGTTTGCACAGCACGGGGTCGCCGGTGGGTTCTGCGTACTGGCAATCGCCACAGACCTGTTTTCAGAAGTAGGCGCCGCTCGACGTGGCGATGTCACAGTCTCTGACGCAACCAGCGGCGCTGCGGTTAAGACCGCCTTAGATTTGCTTCCGTTGGTGATGGGGCCACTCGGCCTCGTAGGGCTGCCGATTCTTGTCATTACTCAAGTTGGCGGTCGATATCTCCTCACCAAGGCGCGGGACGCGGACCGAGAGTTGTCCCGGGAGATAGCTTCTGACGCGGCATTCGCAAACAAAATCTCGGCCCGCCTGGCGGACTTTTCTCGTGCCGTCGATGCGGTAAATGACGAGTGCTCGTCGACGGATGAACGCTTCCTGGAAGTCATGGGCGGAGCCGCGATGACACCAACACGACCGGCCCTACACATCGTCAAGGGCTGACCGAACTCGAAATTGAGAAGGGAAACAAAATGCCTGTCCTACTCTGGAAAATCCTCACAGCAATCGGCGCCCTCATCGGGATCGGCGGCACCGCATACGGCGTGGATCAGCACCAAAAGCGAAAACAGGAGCAGGAAGCGTTCCGCGCCCGACTTCAGCAACTGGAACAGGAACTTGTAGCCAAGGAGGGACAGCTCAATATGTTGCGCCGCAGACTTGGTGAGAAAAACGCGCAAGTACTGGCTCTTGCGGAAGAAGTTGAGCGCCTGCGTGGTGAGATGGGCGCGATGAAGAGGTCGGCATGACCGTCTTGGTTGCGCAGGATGCCCCCTTGGCACTGCGCCTTGATGCCGCGAGAGAAACGCTTGCTCGCAACCTGTCCGCAGCCCGTGGTGTTCTTGGCGTTTCGCAGGACCTCCTTGCCGAGTCCGCAGGAGTTTCTAGAGCCACGATCATTCAGCTTGAGGCAGCCGAAGGCGATCCTCGCCTATCCACACTCGCTGGAATCGCGGCGGCACTTGGCGTGTCACCCGTGGTTCTACTGCTGGGTCGCGACGAACTAGACGCCATTGCAAACGCACCGTCAAGCAGCGAGGCTGAGCGGGTTAGAGAGAATCTTTCATCAGAGGAGCTTGAGACCATGCGGAGGCTGCTGCGCTCTGGTATCGCAAAGAACAGGACGAAGGCAGTGGCTATGGGTGCTAGTGCAGCTACAGCTGCGGGCTTTGCTGCGGGTTCCTTAGCAGGCGCTGCGATTGGTACTGCAATTCTTCCTGGGGTCGGCACTGCTATCGGCGCCGCCATCAGTGCTTGGCTGGTGCACAAGCGATCGACCGATACCGAGAAAGAGTAGCCAACGCACTGGGTAGGCTTTGTTCCTGCGGTCAAAGGCACATCATGGGCCTGGGACGTTGGACAGAACGATGCAAAGATCGACGCCGACATATCCGCCGACCTTCCAACAGGTGAAGCGTCTCAGGTCAGCATAGGTCGCAAGCCACTGACCCGCCTTGTCAATCGCTCAATAGCGAATGCAAGCTGATTTGTGTGCTTGCCAATCAAGGTGAACGCCTTGCTCGCCCTTGTGATCCCGGTGTAGACCAATTCACGCGTCAACACAGGCACGTCTTCATCGGGCAGCACGAGCAGCACGTGCTCGAACTCCGACCCCTGGCTTTTGTGCACAGTCATCGCAAAGGCCGTTTCGACATCTGCCAGGCGGCCCACGGATACGGACCGCAGGTCATCCCCGTCGAGGAAGTAACAGCGCAACGCGGCATCGGCGGTTGGAGAGCGCAGCACGACACCGACATCACCGTTGAACACGCCCAGCGCCGCGTCGTTTCGGGTCACGATCACAGGACGGCCTTCGTACCACTCGCCACGCCGCGACAGCAGGCCGGCTTCGACAAGCGCACGCTCGATGGCGGCGTTCAGACCCGCTACACCCCAGGGGCCTTCGCGCACCGCGCTCAGCACGCGAAAGCTGTCGAATCTGCGCAGCAGCGTCTTTGCCCACGCAGCAAAAGCGCTGGTGTCGGTGCTGGGCTGGCTGCCGTTTGTCGATGAAATCTTGCTCGTGAACCCCTTCTTCCTGGGCACGCGCATGAAGCCCGAGTTCAGCCCGATCGAGTCGCCCACCGGCCACAAGATGCAGACGCTCAAGAACGTCATCTTGCTCCTGGTGCTGGAGCCGTTTATCCGCGCCGGCCTCGTGCATCTGGTGCCCGATCCCGGTGAGGTCAGTGCCCCGCTCGGTCATCATGTCCGGGAAGTGCTCTCGCGGCGCACCCTCGGATGGGAGCCCCCCAAGGGGAGCGGCCGGCACCGCTTCCTGAAACTCGCGGAAGAGGAAACCCGCCGTGTCGTCTGGATGTTGCCAGAGGCGTCCCAGCGGCGCTTCATTGCCGAGCATATGCCAGACGCCGACGCCGAGATGACGGGTCGGATCATCGCGAATTTCAAGCGCAGAGCCGAGGCCGATCCCTACACGCTGCTGCAGCCGCTTCCCGTGGGCAAGGACGGGGCGCAGAACCAGATTTTCAAGGGGCTGAGCTTGGAAGCCGCTCTGTATGTGGCGTCGCTGACTGGCTCGATCATTCACGTCGACACGGAGGCGCACTGGGCGCAGCTCCTGAAGGACGCTCAGCCTGCTGGCGCGCCGTCGCAGTGCACTTGGGCGCCCGTGCGACAGGCCCTGGGCGAGATCTCGTTCCCGGTGGAACTCAATCCTCAGCGGGTGGCGGAACGCATCGCCAGCGGCGACCGTCCACCGATCCGGGCCTTGCTGCGGCGGCTGGCCGAAGCGGTCTCGGCCTCGGGAGGCGGGCCTGTTCCCGCCGAGCTGGCCAAGCATATGCGCCAGTCACGCGGCAAGGTGGAGCGGGCGGCGAAACGCGCGGGCAACAACACCCTGCTCCGCGCACGCCTGGAGCTGCACGTTCCGCCGGCGGGATTCGCCCGTCATGAGGTGCAGCGGCTGCTCGTGATGTTTGCCGCCGTGGCCCGGCCTCAGTCCATTCCGTACGCGCTGCGCTTGGTGTTCGACGAACCGGAGGAGAGCATCGGAGAGTCCTAAGATGATGTGCGTACCGACGACTGGGCCGTCTAGGCGCAGACCAACGATCTACCGGATCAGGCGCGAGCTGTCGCAGCCTACTTTCGGGTGCCGGCGGTCGGAGGCCATCACCAGAGGTACACCTTCAGCTGGTAACGGCATTGACCAGTTCTTGACCTGCCTCGACCTCGGCGTTCACCAGATGCGACAGTTCACGCAGCAGGAGCCAGTGTCCGCCCTTGAAGGCGTTCCGGCTGGCCTTGTCCTTGCCGTCAGGCGTGCGCGGCCCGGTGGCTAGCTGCCACGGCTTCCAGGTGCGGATTAGCTCTGCCTGCCTTGCCCGCCGCGCTGGTGTCCATCCGTTCGTCATGTTCGTTCCCCAATAATTCGCTTTGCAGACTTTGGGAATTTTCGCCGTGCGCGGGACCTACGCTGGTGGGTGATGGCGTGACAGCTGGGTCCGCAACGGCCGCTATAGAGAGCAGCAGCAGTCGGCTCCTCCTGGCCAGTTGCAGTCTTAGGATTGATCAGGAAATTGGCATGTCAATGACCGGTATCAAAGTACAGCTGTCATAGCGCGACGGCCGATAGAACGCGCCCTT
>Ga0209181_10006492_pt1 | contig 16381 bp, 15 predicted proteins | sample MAT05_FD_187208 | JGI IMG/M metagenome (GOLD analysis project Ga0209181, IMG submission 187208) | Freshwater microbial communities from Lake Fryxell liftoff mats and glacier meltwater in Antarctica - MAT-05 (SPAdes) (version 2) | ecosystem: Environmental > Aquatic > Freshwater > Ice > Liftoff... | reverse complement strand
AGCCTTTGAAGCAAAACGCGAGGCGCTGGCATGAAGGCGGCTATTGCCCTGTTACCCGGCGATGGCATTGGCCCCGAAGTCACCAATGTTGCGGTCGCTATGTTGCAAGCGGTTGCGACGGCATATCAGCACGAATTTTCATTCGTTGAATATGCCATCGGTGGTTGTGCCATTGATCAAACCGGCCAGGCTTTGCCAGAAAAAACAAAAGTTGCCTGTCAAAATGCTGATGCCGTTTTGTTAGGAGCCGTCGGCGGCCCGCAATGGGCGAATTCAAAAATTAGACCGGAACAAGGCTTGCTGGAATTGCGCGCTACCCTACAAGTGTTCGCCAATCTTCGCCCGGTGAAAGTGCATCCAAGAACCTCCGCACAATCGCCACTGAAGCCTGAATATCTGAAAGGCGTCGATCTGGTTTTCGTTCGCGAATTAACCGGTGGCAGTTATTTCGGTGCACGTACTAGAAGTGCAGAGAGCGCCAGTGATGTTTGCCGTTACAGCACTGAAGAAATAGAACGCGTCGTTCGTCGCGCTTTTGAACTGGCCCGCAGCCGTCGCAAACATTTAACTTCGATTGATAAAGCCAATGTTCTGGAAACCTCGCGTCTCTGGCGCGAAACCACCATCCGCTTATCGGCTGACTATCCCGATGTGACGTTGGAACATCAGCTAGTCGATTCAATGGCGATGTTATTGCTGACTCGTCCTGCGCATTACGACGTGTTGGTGACCGAAAATTTGTTCGGCGATATCTTGACTGACGAAGCTTCAGTATTGGCTGGCTCCTTAGGTTTATTGCCATCTGCCTCCTTAGGCCACGGCACTCGCGGTTTGTACGAGCCGATTCATGGTTCTGCTCCCGACATCGCCGGAAAAAACAAAGCCAATCCCATCGGCAGTGTTTTAAGCGCCGCTTTGCTGCTGCGTTATTCATTGGGTTTAGAAAACGAAGCCATCGCTATCGAAAACGCCGTTGAAGCCTTGCTCGACAGCGAAGAATTGACGGCTGATCTCGGCGGCAATGCAACAACACTAAGCACCATCGAAAAATTACTCGAAATATTCCAGCAACAACAAACCCAAAAAATCGCGGCCTGAAGGACTTTATCGAACATGAGAAGCAATGCCATCAAATCCGGTCCAGAACGTGCCCCAGCGCGTGCCATGTTGCGTGCCACCGGCTTGAACGATGCCGATATCGCAAAACCCATGGTCGCAGTGGTTCATACCTGGTCGAATATTTCGCCCTGCAATTTGAATTTACGTGACTTGGCACAAGCGGTCTGCGATGGCGTACGTGCCGCCGGTGGTACACCGATTGAATTCAACACTATTGCAGTAACCGATGGCATTGCGATGGGCACTTCCGGCATGCGTGCGTCCTTGGTGTCGCGTGAAGTGATTGCCGATTCAATCGAGTTAGCCGTTGAAGGTCATTGTCTGGATGCTGTTGTGGTTCTATGCGGCTGTGATAAAACCATTCCTGCAGCTGCGATGGCATTGGCACGGATGAATGTGCCCGGCGTTGCCTTGTACGGTGGCAGCATCGCTCATGGCATGCTGGCTGGAAAACCGATCACGATTCAGGAAGTTTTTGAAGCCGTTGGCAGCCACGGCGCCGGAAAAATAAGCGATGCTGAATTAACGAATATAGAAAAACGCGCTTGCCCTGGTGCTGGTGCCTGTGGCGGCCAATTCACCGCCAATACCATGGCGATGATATTGACCACACTCGGTCTGTCACCGATGGGTTTGAACGACATTACCGCCACCGACCCGGCAAAAATGGAGGCTGCCTTTCGTTGCGGTGAATTAGCGATGCAATGTTTCAATAATGATTTGAAACCGCGCGATTTTTTATCAGAAGCATCGTTTCGTAATGCTGCACGTTTGGTTGCCGCCACCGCCGGATCGACCAATGCCGTTTTGCATTTGCTGGCCATTGCCCATGATGCCGACATCAATTTGAGTTTGGAAGATTTTGAAACTGCATCACGCGACACTCCCGTTATCGCCGATCTTAAACCCGGTGGCCGATTCACCGCCGTTGAACTCACCGCCGCAGGTGGCACGGCACGGGTGGCTCAGTCATTACGCAAAGCCAATATGCTGGAAGATACCGCAACAGTGACCGGCAAAAACTTATTCGCCGAGATTGATGCTGCTGCTTTGCCGGCTTCAAATCAGGAAGTGGTGCGTGAAGTAGAGAATGCATTAAAACCACGCGGCGGTTATTCGATCTTGTACGGCAATATCGCACCCGATGGCTGCGTATTGAAATTGGCCGGTAAAGGTTTATTGAAATTCGACGGCGTTGCCCGCGTTTTTGAAAACGAAGAGCAAGCTTTCGCCGCTGTGCAACGTGATCGCATCAAAGCGGGCGATGTGATGGTAATTCGCAATGAAGGCCCAGCAGGCGGTCCCGGCATGCGCGAAATGTTGGCCGTGACCGCAGCCTTGGTGGGCCGCGGTCTTGGCGATGATGTTGCATTAATCACCGATGGGCGTTTCAGCGGTGCGACGCATGGCTTTATGGTCGGCCATATTTCACCCGAAGCTGCGCGCGGCGGCCCGATTGCTTTATTGCGCGAAGGTGATCGCATCGTCATCGATGCCGACACCCGAAAAATAAATACCGATGCCGATCTGGAATCGCGTCGTGCAGATTTGAAAGCATTCAAACCGAGCGTTAATCGCGGTGCGTTGGCGAAATACGCGAAGCTGGTGGGTTCTGCATCGAAAGGAGCGGTTACTGATGTTTTTTAAATCAAACAATTCTACGATTTTAAAAAGAAACGTCTTTCCCGCGCAGGCGGGAACCCAGCGACTTCTGCTCAGCATCTTAGTGACTCTGGATCCCCGCCTGCGCGGGGACGACAAGTCAAAGAACTAATATGAAATTTCATCAATCACAACTACAAAACTTTTCAACAAAAACCCAGGGAGAACTACCATGACAACAGCCGCCACCATAGATGCTCTGAAAAACAAACGCATCGTCATTCTCGGATACGGCAGCCAAGGTCGTGCACATGCATTGAATTTGCATGAATCGGGTTTGGATGTTGTCGTTGGCGTACGCCGCGATGGCCCGAGTTGGATAAAAGCTCAGACCGATGGTCTGCGCGTTGAAGAACCGGCCGAAGCGGTGAAGTATGCCGATCTGGTCGCCGTACTGACACCGGACATGGTGCAGCCGGCCTTGTACGAAGAAGCGATCAAAAATAATCTCAAACCGAATGCGGCTTTGCTATTTGCCCATGGTTTCAATATCCATTTCGATCAAATAAAACCGCGCGCCGACATCGACGTGATTCTGGTCGCACCGAAAGGTCCGGGCGCGTTGGTTCGCCGCGAATACGAAAAAGGCCATGGTGTGCCATGCCTGTATGCCGTCCATCAAGACGCCAGTGGTGAAGCGCGTGAAAAAGTATTGGCTTACGCTGCCGGTATCGGCGGTGCTCGCGCGATGTTGATCGAAACCCATTTCGCCGAAGAAACCGAAACCGATTTGTTCGGCGAACAAGCCGTGCTCTGCGGCGGTGCCACTGAATTGGTACTACAAGGTTACGAAACGTTAGTTGAAGCCGGTTACAAACCGGAAGTCGCTTATTACGAATGTCTGCATGAATTGAAACTCATCGTCGATCTGCTGCATGAAGGCGGCTTGGCGAAGATGCATAAATTTGTTTCCGAAACCGCGCAATACGGCGATCTCACTCGCGGCCCGCGCGTTGTCAACGATGAAACCCGTGCACGCATGCGTGAAGTGTTGGCGGAAATCCGCGATGGTACTTTCGCGAAAGAATGGGTCGCCGAATATCAAGCCGGTAACGGCAATTACAAAGCGATGAAAGAACGCGATTTGGCCCATCCGATTGAACAAGTCGGTGCCGCATTACGTGCACGCATGCCTTGGTTAGAACCCGCGGGAGGTTGATTTATGGACGGCTCGAAAGCACACAGTACGGTGATGAAAACAGGCGCGCAATGGTTGTTGCATGCGCTTGAAGCCGAAGGTTGCGACTTGATGTTTGGTTATCCCGGCGGCGCCATCATGCCGGTCTATGACGCGCTCGTTGATAGCAATATCAAACATATTCTGGTTCGTCACGAACAAGGCGCAGCACTCGCTGCCGATGGTTATGCACGTGCTTCGGGAAAAGTCGGTGTCTGTCTTGCAACCTCGGGCCCCGGTGCAACGAATCTGCTGACCGGCATTGCAAATGCCTATCTGGATTCCGTGCCGATGGTGGCTATCACCGGTCAAGTACAAACCGGTGTGATGGGAACCGATGCTTTCCAGGAAGTCGATATCTTCGGCATGAGCCTGCCCGTGGTGAAACACAGCTTCCTGATTCGTCGCGCCGAGGATGTTTATGCCACCGTGCGAAATGCTTTCGCGATTGCTCGTTCTGGTCGTCCCGGCCCGGTGTTGATTGATTTGCCGAAAGATGTTGCCACCACAAAAGTTGCCGCTTCAATGGCAACGCTGAAAAGTTTTCAGCCTACCTTCGATGAGCCTGAAGGAATTGCACAGGCGCGCGAACTGATTGCGAAAGCCGAACGTCCGTTGTTGTACGTCGGTGGTGGCGTCAGCATGGGTAATGCCGAATGGGCATTGCGTTCACTGATGCGCTCCACTGGTTTGCCTGCCGTCTGGACCTTGAAAGGCCTGGGCGCTGTCGAAGCGGACGCGCCGTTTAATCTCGGCATGATGGGTATGCATGGTAATCCAGCGGCGAATTTTGCCGTACAGGATTGCGATTTACTGATCGTTGCCGGCGCCCGCTTCGATGATCGTGCGACCGGCAAACTTTCGACTTTTGCACCGAAAGCAAAAGTGTTGCATATGGATATCGATGCAGCGGAAATCAGCAAGTTAAGAACAGCCGATGTCGGCCTGTCTGGAAAAATCTGTGAAAACTTATTGGCACTGGCACAGCCTTTGAATATTTCCGAATGGCAGAAAAAATGTCGTGCATTGAAAACTCAACATGCCGAACGCTACGACGCTCCAGGTGATGGCGTATTCGCACCTGCGTTGCTGAAACAATTGTCCGAAGCCGGTGGCAATAAAGTTATCGTGACCAGCGATGTCGGTCAACATCAGATGTGGGTGGCGCAGCACTGGCGCGTGAATCGTACTGCCGCGCATTTATCCAGCGGCGGTTTAGGCACGATGGGTTATGGCTTGCCTGCCGCTATCGGTGCGCAATTTGCAAAGCCAAACGCTACCGTAATCTGCGTCAGCGGCGATGGCTCAATCATGATGAATATCCAAGAATTGGCGACACTAAAACGCTACGGCATTCCAGTAAAAATCGTGTTGCTGGATAACTCCTGTCTCGGCATGGTGCGTCAGTGGCAGGAATTATTTTTCGCCGAACGCTACAGCGAAGTCGATTTATCCGACAACCCCGACTTTGCTCAACTGGCACGCGCTTTCGGCATTCCCGCTTTCACTGTTGAACGCCGCGATGAAGTGCCAGCCGCTATCGAACGTATTTTGAGCGAAGAAGGTCCGCTGTTTTGCCACGTAAAAATCGACCCCCGGGCCAATGTGTGGCCATTAGTACCACCGGGAAAATCCAACGGCGAAATGATGGGGTGTGCAGCATGAGCAGAAGACTAGAAATCACAATGGCAGCAAGCGAAGGCGCATTGATCCGCGTACTCGGCACAGTGGAACGCCGGGGTTATAGCCTGAATACATTGCATGTCGAAAAGACCAGCAATGAAAATATGCAGATCAGCATGGAACTCGAAAGTGATCGCGATGCGAACGTGCTATGCCGACAACTCGGCCGTCTGTACGATGTGCAGAACGTTAATCTACAATCAGAACCGGAAAATGCCGATCAATACGTCGAAACACCCCGGTTTCAAGCGACCTGGCTATGAATCTATCGGCTTTGAAATCCGATTTTCTGCTTGGCGTTGACCCGCTGTTTGCGAGCATTGAGCAAGCGCAGCTGCAACTGCTTGATGTCGTCAGCACCACACCGCTGTCTTTGAATGTAAATCTGTCGGAAGAATTTCAGGCCAATATTTTATTGAAGCGTGAAGATCTGCAAGTAGTTCGCTCGTATAAAATTCGTGGTGCCTACAATAAAATAAGCTCGCTTAATGAAGTAGAAAAACGACAAGGCATTATCTGCGCCAGCGCCGGTAACCATGCCCAAGGTGTGGCCTATTCGTGCCACTTGTTGAAAATCCACGGCAAGATTTACATGCCAAAAACCACCCCGAAACAGAAAATTAAACAAGTGCAATTATTCGGAAAAGCTTTCGTCGAAATTGTTCTAGTCGGCGATACCTTCGATGACGCTTATCGACACGCGCTTGATGAAGCGACATTGAAGAAACTGGTTTTCGTACATCCCTTTGATGATTTGCATGTCATCGCCGGTCAAGGAACTGTTGGTCTGGAAATACTGCAGGCAAGCAAACAAGCCATCGATTATATCTTCGTGCCGATTGGCGGCGGCGGCTTGGCGGCGGGTTTGTCCACCGTGTTCAAACAGTTAAGCCCGAATACCAAAATCATCGGGGTCGAACCCGCTGGTGCGCCAGCAATGAAAACTTCAATCGATCAGGGCAAAAATACCGCCCTCGAAAATATAGATAAATTCGTCGATGGCGCCGCGGTCAAACAAGTCGGCCATCTGACTTTCGATATCTGCAAAAATTATCTTGATGATGTCGTGCTGGTTCCGGAAGGAAAAGTCTGTACCACCATTTTGCGTCTCTATAACGAAGAAGCCATGGTTGTCGAGCCCGCAGGCGCGCTGAGCATTTCGGCACTCGACTACTACAAAGACCAAATCAAGGGTAGGAACGTGGTTTGCGTCGTCAGCGGCAGTAACAACGATATTTTGCGCACCGAAGAAATCAAGGAGCGCTCGCTTTTATTTGAAGGCTTGAAGCATTACTTCATGATCCAGTTCCCGCAACGGCCCGGAGCATTGAAAGAATTCGTTAACGATATTCTTGGTGATGAAGATGACATCACCTATTTTCAATTCGCCAAAAAGAACAATCGCGAGACAGGCCCAGTTGTGGTCGGTCTGGAATTAAAAAATAAAGAGGATATTGATTCGATCAAGCACAAGATGCAGGCGAAGAATTTCCAGTATCAATATCTCAACGAGATGCCTGATCTGTATACGCAACTGATTGCGTAATTTGCTGCTGCACGTCGCCGCTCATTGCCCTAACACCATGTAAGCGGTTACCGCCTGCCATCAGGAAAGCCGGAACTGATCCGTTCCCGCCTCCTAGTGCTTCCCATAAATGACTGCCGGCGGTCTGATCGTGAATATCCAATGTGACTACCTCGATGCCGAGTGACCTGATGTTGGTTGCACGATCTGTGCACAGGGCACCGCAATCGGATCGCGTAAACATGATCACCGCGTCAGGACTGATGGCATAGCGCGCTCGCATTGAATCTATATCAGCCCGAATAAATCTCACGCCCGTCAATAGGAGGACAAGGATCAGGACGCCGACCATCGATTGATATTTAAAATTCATCTCACAACTCGTTTCAATCTTGTTTGTCGCTATGTTGAGCCCGAAAGCCTGTGTCGTCTGTGCGCTAGCGCATCTAGAAATCGGATTATCCCAGTCCTAAGTCCGGCTTAAGTATGAATATCTGGCAAACCAAGGGCCTGTTCGGCTTGTGGATAAATCCCACAGCCCCCATAATTGGCGTGTCGGTAAAATTGTAATTCCTAGAACCGGGGGTGTCCTGGCTTCGACGGGGGTAGCGAGATTATTTGGCGCATGCCGAGGGGGCGACTTTCCTCGTTAATCCAGTAGCAAAATTTAGTTGCCAACGACGACAACTACGCTTTAGCCGCTTAAGGCTTCGCCCTGAACCCACCTGTGTCTGTGCTCGTGGATGTAAGGTCATTATCACAGAATCGTTTAGGGTGGCGACCCGCCAACCCAAGACTAGACTTAGCGGGTATGTCTAACGGTGTGCCTCGCACGTTGTGTTGCCGGCTGACGAGAACGAACAACGAGCTAAGCATGTAGTGCTGGAAATGGAGCACTTTCGGACGCGGGTTCAACTCCCGCCACCTCCACCAAGTGCAAGTAAAGAACCGCCGAAAGGCGGTTTTTTATTGGCAATCGTTTCAGATTTTACGAAAACAATTTCTCAACCTTGAACAAGGTCAACAAGCCCATCACCAGAAAAATACTCGCGGCTATCGAGTGGACTAATTTCATCGGAATTTTTTCGGCAAATTTATTGGCGACAAATACTGCTGGTACATCGGCGATTAACATGCCTAGTGTGGTACCGATAACAACCATTAGTGGTGCTGCGTAATGCGCGGCTAATGCGACTGTGGCAATCTGGGTTTTATCACCCATTTCGGCCAAGAAAAATGTAATCAGCGTTGCGCCGAAGACGCCCCATTTTTTTGCAACTTGGGTTTCTTGTTCCTCGATTTTGTCGGGGATCATGGTCCAAATGGCCATGCCGATAAACGATATCCCTAATATCCAGCGCATGGCATCGGGGCTGACGACGGTGGTTATCCATGCGCCAAGTGCTCCTGCCAAACCGTGATTGACGATGGTGGCGCAAAGAATGCCGAGAATGATCGGCAGCGGTTTCTTGAAACGTGCGGCGAGGATGAAGGCGAGTAATTGCGTTTTGTCGCCGATTTCGGCCAGTGCAACGACGCCGGTTGAGATGAGCAGTGCTTCCATTTTGGTTCTCCTTGGCCGGAAACGAGAGACGATTGACCACATCGCCGCCCGGCCAAACCGAAGGCAATATGGTCAAAGGTCTTGCCAAGTACAAATTGTTTTGCGCCATGGCCTGTGGGCCAAGTATGTTGACGCAAACCTCTTATTGCTAAGAGCGGCTACTCCCCAATGACAAGGCGATTATACAGGCTGAAGGTCAGTAGCGCGGGTGAGCCAGCTCACATGTTCATTTGCAGGAGGCTCTTCCAGGCCCGAACACCGTTGGGCATTGTTCGGGCCTAGAAGGCCCTCCTACGATGCATTCGTTTGCTGTTGGTGTGTGGATAACTGGAAGGTTTTATCGCCGGTTAATCGGCTCCCACATTTGGGTTTAACGCAATTCTCTTCGGAGGATTTTACCAACGGCTGATTTAGGCAAGGCATCGATAAAAGTGATGACTTTAGGTTGTTTGTAGCCGGTCAGGTGTTTTCGGCAATGCGCACGCAAATCTTCTTCGCTTAATGCTGGATCTTTTTTTACGACAACCAATTTCACCGCTTCGCCGCATTTTTCATCGGGCATGCCTACAACTGCTGCTTCCAAGACACCGGCATGCATGGCAACTACATCTTCGATTTCATTCGGGAATACATTGAAACCTGACACAAGAATCATGTCTTTGCGGCGATCCAGCAAGAAGTAATAGCCCTGCTCATCGACTTTGGCGATGTCGCCCGTGCGGAACCAGCCGCCATCGAAAAATGCATGTTCATTTTCTTCAGTTTGTTGCCAATAACCCGTGGTCATTTGTGGGCCGCGTGCACATAATTCGCCAGGTTCGCCCATCGGCACGAGGTTTCCATTTTCATCGCGCAAACTGATTTCTACTTCACCCAAAGCAAGGCCAATCGACCCCACCGGGTTCGGTGCGTCCCATCGGTTATAGGTAATGGCGGCGCTAGTTTCAGATAAACCATAACCTTCGACCACTTGCATGCCGGTCACTTCTTTCCAGCGTTCAGCAGTAGCGCGGCGCAACGCCGTGCCACCTTGCAGACAGAGTTTCAGACTCGAGAAATCCAGCTTCGCGAAATCGGGGGAATTCAACAAGGCGTCGTATAAAGTATTCACGCCCGAGAACAAGGCCGGCTTTACTTTCGCGAAGGTCGCGATCAAATTGGGAATATCCCGCGGATTACTGATCAGCACTGCATGAAAACCCTGCGACATCGTGAACAGCATATTGGTGTAGGCGGCGATGTGATAAATCGGCAGACAGATAATGACAGTATCGGTTTGTGCATCCATAACACGACCAAAACATTGTTCGCCTGACGCCACATTGGCAATCAATGCAGAATGCGCGAGCACGGCACCTTTCGACAAACCCGTGGTGCCGCCGGTGTATTGCAGCTGCGCGGTATCGCTCGCTTTTGCCTGCGATTGCACACGTGGAAAACGGTTGCCTTCGGCAATGGCTTTCGGCCAGCGAATGGCTCCTGAAATATCGAAAGCCGGAATCATTTTTTTTACATACTTCAAAGTGAAATCGACAATCTTCGATTTCGGAAATGGCAACATATCGCCAACGCGCGTGGTGATGACGTGCTTGATTGATGTACCTTCGATGGATTCAGCCGCGACCGATCCGAAGTTATCGAGCACAATCAGAACGGTTGATCCGGAATCTTTCAACTGATGTTTCAATTCGCGGGCGGTGTACATCGGATTCACCAGCACCGCGATTAAATCTGCCCGCAATACGCCCAGCAAGGCGGCCGGATACTGCAATAAATTCGGCAGCATAATCGCCACCCGAGAACCGGGCTGCAAGCCTAGACCATGCCTCAGATAGGACGCGAAATCACTGCTGAGCCGATTCACCTCATTGAAACTCAAAGTGCAATCAAGATTGGTGAATGCAGGACGCTCGCCGTAACGCTCGCAAGCCGATATCAGCATTTGCGGCAAGCTTTGCTCGGTATCGAATGCCTTGCTGGCGATGTTGACGAAATCGGCTTGGGCCAATGTTGACGTGATGTTGCTGCCGAACGGTTTAATCAATTTGAATCCCTCAATTCAATTTGCACAATCATGTCAGAAAAAAATGCGACCATTGTGAAATTTCGCCATCTCATTGCTTCGCCACAAAACGTACCGGCACCTTCGACAAGGCCGAGAGTAATTTACGTTCCTCACGACTTTCCCAGGAATCGAAAACGATACTTTCAATCGGCCGCCACAAGGCGACCCAAGCTAGGATCAGCAAGCCTTCAGCCATTACCTCGCCAACACTGCCTTCGATGGTTTTGATCCAAGACCGCACGAACAGGGCTGCAATTAAAATGATAGAACCGGCAAACAAGGCTACCCGTCCGACACGGCGGCGCCTGCGGTGTCTGCGCTCCGCCTGCTCGGAAGCCAGGCCGTAGTGCGCATGAATGCCCGAGGCAATATCGTTCAGGCATGTTTCAAGCGACGCTGGGCCGTGGATGCTGATGCTCAAACCCTGCAGCGATGTGTGCTCACCGGCACTTTCCCGCAGATACGCATCGGCTTCACGGTCCAGTGCCTTGGCATGAAACGGGGCCGGATCCAGACTATCGAATAGCTGTTCCAAGCTTTGAATGCGTAGGTCGATTTCCGCCACTGTTGCCCCCGATTTACTACAGCTTACTCGTTCCGAAAAAATATTTTCAAAAACATGCAACCTCGCATCAGGACTTTAGTCACCCTGACTTCATGGCCGCGTAAAGCTAGAACGCCATCGCTAGACTAGGCTCACCGGCCATATCTTGGCCCACCTATTTTCAAGGGGACGCATCATGTTGGAAATTCGCAATGTCGTAAAAAAATTCGGTCATGATGTGACCGCCGTCAATGATGTATCGCTGAACCTGACCAGCGGCGTACTTGGCCTTATCGGCCATAACGGCGCGGGCAAAACTACGTTGATGCAGATGATAGCCACACTCACCCGCCCGACCAGCGGCCAGATTTTATTCCAAGGCCAAGACATCGCGAAAAACCCTAATGCTATCCGTGCTCGTCTTGGTTTCCTGCCACAAGATTTCGGCGTTTACCCGAATTTGTCCGCATTGGAGTTCATGCAGTATTTCGCGGCACTCAAAGGCGTGAATAACCCTGCCCGAATCAAGCATTTGCTTGAACTAGTGAATCTGCATGACCACGCCCATCGTGCTGCCTCCACCTTTTCCGGCGGCATGCGCCAACGGCTCGGTATCGCTCAGGCCTTGTTGAACGACCCGGATATTTTGATCGTCGATGAACCTACCGCCGGGCTTGATCCGGAAGAACGTCTGCGCTTCCGCAATCTGTTATCGGAACTGGGCTTCAAGAAATTGGTAATCATGTCCACACATATTGTTTCCGATGTCGAAAGCATCGCCAGTCAACTTGCCATTATGCGGAACGGAAAATTGATTGCATTTGAAACCCCGGATGAAATTCTGGACCAGGCCAGTGGCCAGATTTGGTCGCTGCGTGTAACCGCTGATCAATTCGAGGGCATTCGCACGCAAGTACATGTGTTGCATTCGCAACGCCAGGGCGATTTAGTCAACTTGCGTATTGCACATCCGCATTCACCTTATCCCGGTGCGCAAGCAGTCGAGCCGAATCTGGAAGAGGCGCTAATGACCCAGCGTTATGCCTTACAAGAAGGCGCGCGAGCAAATATCGATAAAACTCCTCTGAAGTTAAGCGCATGAAACTACATATCATCAAAGTATTGGCAGGCAATGAAGTTAGATTACGTCTGCGCCGCCTAAGTACGCTGGTTACCATGTTCAGCGTTGTGGTGCTGAGCTGGTTAATGGTTCCAGCGCCTGATAGCGGCATGACGCTGATTTCGCTTAATGATGCTCGTGTTCTAAACACCAGCAGCGCGCTGGCATTTGGTACCGCATCGCTTGCCGCTATTTTGTTCGGCCTGGGTAGTTTTTATTTGACCCGCGGTCGCGCCAGTGAAGATATGCGAAGCGGTGCCGGCAATATAATTGCGGCCAGTCAGATCAGCAATGGTTTGTTTCTGGCTGCACGTTGGATTGGTGGTGTGGTTTATATGTTGTCGCTGATTGGTGCATTGCTTGGTACCACGCTGGTACTGCACATCATCAGAGGCGACGGCCCGATTGAAATCACCGTCTATTTGCAAATTTACGTCTTGTTGTTATTGCCGATGATTTTCTTTGGCGTAAGCATGGGAATTTTGTTCGATAGCTTTTCCTTGCTGATGGGGAAAGCCGGTGATGTACTTTTCTTTTTTCTCTGGATGCTCCAAATCGCACTGATGGCTGCGTTTGATGACAAAGGCACTTTAGGATTCTCGCCCTTGATGTTGTTCGATTTTTCCGGGCTTGCCGCCGGCATCATGACCATGCAACAACTCGTGCATAGTTCTAATCTGTCTATTGGTGTCAGCGAATATAACAAAGCGCTAACGCCGATCACGCTGCCGCATATCATCTGGCCGATGCAAATCATCTTTGCGCGTATCGGTGCCGCCATGCTGGCAATACTGCCATTGCTGCCTGCAGTATGGCGATTCCATCGCTATTCGCCGGATCGTGTAAAAATCAGTGCCGCGCGTTCGCGTCGATCACCCATCGCTATATTGAATGGCTGGTTACGTCCATTGTCGCATATCGTGCATCCCTTGTTTCGCCTAGCTGGAATACTGCCCGGTGTTGCGGGGCGAGTGCTTGCCGATATCGCATTGACTTTCGTTACCTCGCCGCTGGCCATTGTCATGTTTGTGTTTTTCGCCGTTGCCGCTGCTATCGCACAAAGCGATCAGTTGCCCGTCTTATTGATGGCTGCGGTCACTTATTGGGGAATTCTGATCAGCGATATGAGCACGCGCGATTACGCAGCCAATGCTGAAAATATTGCCGGTACCGCACACGGTGGCAAAGTCCAACGCTTCATGCGGCAATTGCTTGCGACTACCATGCTGGGCTTCCTGTTTATGGGCGTGATCGGCCTGCGCTGGAGTTTCGATGAACCACTGCGTGCTGCGGCATTGGTAAGCGGCGTCGTTTTCCTAAGTGCCTTGTCGTCAGCTTTCGGTCGATTCTCTCGCACGCCTCGCACTTTTATCGCACTGTTTTTATTCGCGATGTATGTCGCATTGAACGGCAAAGATATCGCCATCATGGATATTGTCGGCTTCAACGGCTCGGCCAATATCGGTTCGATGACAACGCAGATGTTGATTGCTGCTGTTGCCATTCTTGCCGGTTATTTATACAACCGAAAACAGGCGCAATAAAATCAGAACGATAAAAACAACCGTCATCCAGGCGTATGCCGAGACTCAGGAACACCCATGAAGCAACACACAAATGGCACCATGAACTAAACTTCTGGGCCCCGTTTTTCAACGGGGTGACGATTCTTCGAGCGTGTTGCGCTCTTTAAAATAGCAAAATCATTTGTCTTCCCGACGAAAGTCGGGATCCAGAAACACCAACACAGAAGCTTGTAGAACGTACTTCGCACTCTGCTTCTGGGCCCCGTTTTTCAACGGGGTGACGCAATGTTTGCTTTGAATGTTTGCTTTGAATGCTTGCAAATAAAAAGGGCTGCTCTCGCAGCCCTTAATGTCGTGTCCGGTTTTTCCCGCTGCCCTTCGCGGTGCTCGGTGCCATTTCCACACTCAAACCGAAAGTCCGTTGCTCGTTTGGATTTAATGCACCGACTCCGATAAGTTTGCGGGCAATTTCCTTGCCCTGATCGTTTTTAATCGTGACCACCAGCGAGTATTCCCAATCAAGATTACTAACAGGGTTCCGAAAACTCCCTTCGATATGCAAAGGCGTATGGCCTTCAGGCATTAGCACAGCAGTACTCTCTTCAAAGCGCACATGGTGCCGACAGGCCGGACACACGGCTGCACTTTCAAGAATACTTTCCTTGCAATGCGGGCACTCACGGACTGCACCGGGAGTGCCTGGACGCGGCGTACTCATGTGCCGGAACCATGCTCCGAACTACCATTCTTGCTTGCGGGCTTGGTGCCCTGCTCATCTTTCCAACCGAACACGGCCTGACCACGCATGCGTGCACCGGCTGCCACCGTGAGCGAACCAGCTTTTACATCGCCGACAATCGCGCCACTTTGCTGCAAATCCACCTTGGCAGCACCTTCAATATTGCCCTCCAATTCACCGGCCACGACGACCTGATTGGCAATAACCGAACCAGTCAGTTTTGCGCCCGCTTCAATCGTCAAATCGCCCTGCACATTCACATCACCTTTGAACTTGCCGGCAATGCGAACACTGCCCGCACCTTCAATCTTGCCTTCAATCGTAATATCTGAAGCAATCAAACTTTCCTTTGGTGGCTTGGACGGAGCCGCATTCGCACTGGTGTTTGAACTATATGAATCCCGGCTCGGAGCAATCTCGGGAGCGGGTGTGGAATCAAAACGTGCAGGTTCTTTTTTGTCTGTCATAGGGTTGGGTGTTGGCTTAGTGGTGTCAGTATTTTCTTTAAAGAACGCCATGATGGAAAGCCTCTCGTTTGGGGGGACTTTCGAGGTTATCAGCAACACGTTAGTTTTCTAAGCCGTTTGACAGCTCGTCCTTCAGCTCCGAGACAGGTAGCTGAAGCGCTTGGCTACTTAAGCTCTCGCGCACGTTGGCAGCAGCTCTAAAAATCTGCGGCTATCCCAACTTTTGCGACCAGCCCAAAGTATCCTCAAAGGCCAAAGCCAGTCAAAGGACTACCATGCCCAACGAAACCACCAAACTCGTGCGCGCCCTGCACTACGCCACCGAACAACACCGAAACCAACGCCGTAAAGACGAAGCCGCCACACCTTACATTAATCACCCGATCACGCTGCTACATATCTTGAATGTCGAAATTGGCATCGAAGACAACGACGTATTGATCGCCGCTCTGCTGCACGATGTAATCGAAGACTGCTCCGGCCCCCATCAAATGCATATCGAGCTGCGCCGCCAGGAAATCCGCGAACAATTCGGCGAAACCGTGTTGAGTTACGTCGAAGCAGTTTCCGACGACACATCTTTATCGCAAAAAGCTCGCAAACAAGCACAGATCGAGCATGCCGCCCATATTCCCCATGGCGCCAAACTGGTAAAGATCGCTGACAAAACCGCCAACCTACGAGACATCAGTAGCCACCCACCCGCCAACTGGTCACCCGAACGCAAAACCGAATACTTCGCTTGGGCAAAACAAGTCGTTGATGTCGTCCGTGGGAGTCATGAGGGCTTGGAGGGGTTGTTCGATGAGGCGCATGGATTACAGTAGCTAAGGTGATTATCAAAAATTATTTTTGGAGTTGTCAAAAAATCGATATGCGTAATCAAAAGCATTGCATGCCAGTTAGATTTTATTAATCCTCGTTATTTAAGCATCGAAAAAATGTTTCCAAAATAGTTGACGCCGCCAGCATCCATAAAAAACACATTCGTTTCTACAACACGATAATTAAATAAAAGCTACCAAACTCACTTAATCAGTTAACACCAAGCGCCAGCTTTCAGCGAAGGCTTATTGCTTGCTCAACCCCAAAGAGAAACAAGATATGCACATTACATGGAAAGACTCAACATTCCATCGGCGGCGAGAGGTTTCTGAAAATCAAGACAATCACTATCGCTCCGCAATTGA
>Ga0209181_10006491_pt1 | contig 16385 bp, 8 predicted proteins | sample MAT05_FD_187208 | JGI IMG/M metagenome (GOLD analysis project Ga0209181, IMG submission 187208) | Freshwater microbial communities from Lake Fryxell liftoff mats and glacier meltwater in Antarctica - MAT-05 (SPAdes) (version 2) | ecosystem: Environmental > Aquatic > Freshwater > Ice > Liftoff... | reverse complement strand
TAGCCCCAGCACTTCGGCGCGTTCCAGCAGGGCAATGTTGCCGGCGTTGACCATCAGCTCAGGGTGCTGGCGCGACTGCGACAACACCAGAAATTGCATGACAAACTCGGCATCCATCATGCCGCCGTGGCTGAACTTCAGGTCAAACACCTCGGGTTTGACCGGGTGGGCGCTGGCGACGCGCTCACGCATGGCGCTGATCTCGGTGCGCAGAGCTTCAACGTCGCGTTCAGCTGTGATGACGGCAGTGCGCACCGCATCAAAGCGCTGGTGCAGGTCGGCGTCACCCAGCACGCAACGCGCCCGGGTAATGGCCTGATGCTCCCAGGTCCAGGCGGTGTTGGAGCCACGTCGTTGCTGGTAGTTGGCGTAGGACGAAAAGCTGGTGATCAGCAGGCCGGCGTTGCCGTTAGGTCGCAGGGCGGTGTCGATTTCGTACAGATCGCCTTCGCCGGTTTTGACCGTCAGCCAGTTGATGAGCTTGCGCACCAGATTGGCGTAGGCTTCAGGGGCCCGGTCATCATCGTCGTCAAAGACAAAAACCAGATCCAGGTCACTGCCGTAGCCCAGCTCCTTGCCGCCAAGTTTGCCGTAAGCAATGATGCCAAACTGCGGCTGCTCGCGGTGGGCTTTCTTCAGGCGGATCCAGCACCAGCGGGTGGTCACGCGCAGCACCGCATCGGCCAGTGCGCTCAGATCATCGGCCACCTGCTCCACCGTGAGCTTGCCTTCAATGTCGCGTGCCAAGGTGCGAAACACCTCGGCATGGTGCGCGCGGCGCAGCAGGTTTAGCAAGTCTTCATCATCATCCTCGCCAGCAGACTGCAAAGCCAGTCGGCGGTGTTCCAGTTCGGCTTCAAAGCCGGTGACATCAAAGCGTTCGTCCAGCATAGTGGACGCCGCCAGTTCGTCAATCACTCCAGGGTGCAGCAGCAGATAGCGTGCGGGCCAGCGGGCCGCTCCCAGCAGATGCAACAGGCGCTCATGCACGTTGGGGCGTTCCAGCAGCAGCGCCAGGTAGCTTTCGCGGCGCAAGAGCGGCTCCATCCAGTCCACCAGACCCACCGCGGCAGCCTCCGAGACACGCTTTTCACGCACCCACTGGGCGGTGCGTGACAGCAGCCGCATCAGCCGTGCGCGGGCTTCATCTCGCAACGCCAGCACGCGCGGGTGCTCCAGCCAAGACGCCAGTCGTTGGCGGAAAGCGTCGCCCAGTTGCGGCAACAGTTCGCTCATGGTTACCACCGACTCGGTAGATTTGCCGCTCTGGCAGCCTTTGCATTCAGGTGCCCCACCGCCGAGCAATTTGTCAAACTCTTGCGCTACCAACTCACGGTGGCTGTCGAGTTGCTCCAGCAAGTGTTGGGTACAGGCAAAACCCAGGGTGCTGGCTATCCAGGCCAGATCGGCGTCCTGGGTCGGCAGGATATGGGTTTGCTGGTCGTCCAGGTATTGAATACGGTGCTCCACCTGGCGCAGGAAGGTGTAGGCCTGTGCCAGCGCCTGAGCGGTTTCGCTGCTCATCAGGTTAGCCTTGACCAAGCGCGGCAGCGCCTTAAGCGTCGGGCGGGTGCGCAGTTCTGGGTATTGACCGCCCCGCACCACTTGCAGCAGTTGCACGATGAATTCGATTTCGCGAATACCACCGCGCGAGAGTTTGACGTCGTTGGCACGCTCTGGGCGGCCCGCGCTGCGTTTGCTGGCGTGGTCGCGAATCTGGTGGTGTAGTAGTCGCAGCGCGTCAAACACGCTGTAGTCCAGGTAACGCCGAAAAACGAAGGGCATCACCACCTGACGCAGCGGCAGCACCGCGCCGCTCTGCACACTGGCCACTGGCGCCACCACCCGGCTTTTCAGCCAGGCAAAGCGCTCCCATTCACGGCCCTGGACGTGCAGGTATTGTTCCAGGGCGTCCAACGAAACAGCTGCTGGCCCGGAGTTGCCGTTTGGGCGCAGTGCTAGGTCCACCCGAAACACAAAACCATGCTCGGTGGCGTCACCCACCAAGGCGTAAACCCCGCGTACCGCCTTGCCAAAATACTCGTGATTGGTCATGCGACCACGCCCTTGGGCGTCACCAGCGGTGTCGCCGTCTTCGTCGTAGATGTAAATCAGATCAATGTCGCTGGAGACATTGAGCTCCCGGGCGCCCAGTTTGCCCATGCCGACAATCCACACATCGGCGCGCTGGCCGCTGGCCGCCAGCGGCGGGCCATGCGTCTTGTCCAATGTCGCCAATACCTCGGACAGCGCCTGGTTCAGGGCAAACTCGGCCAGTTCGGTCATGGCTTGGGTGACCTCGCCCAATTCAGCCTGACCATCGCAATCCAGGTTCAGCAGGCGCTCCAGCACCAGTGCGCGGGTCATGCGCAGGGCGCTGCCGGTGTCTTGCCCCGCCGCCTTGAAGGCGTCAAAAGTGTTTCTGAGGTGTGCCGGGGTCGGCAGGCCGGGCGCCAGCAGGTGAAGCTGTGACTCGTATCGGCGGCGTACGCGCTGCGCAAAACGGGAGTGCAAGGCCAATAGGGGGCGGGTCATAATTCTGCTGTGCAACTTCATTTACAAAAAATTTGTCTCCCCTGTCCTTCACTATGCTGAGAGCCTGGGCCGCTGCGACGCGTGTTTTGCTGATCGTTGCGGTGCTGGTCTGGCTGCTTCTGGGGGCAGGCTGGGGAGCACTCCATTGGTGGATTGTGCCGCGAATCGGTGAATTCCGCCCGCAACTGGAAGCCCTGGCCAGCAAGGCGCTGGGGGTTCCTGTGCGTGTGACCCGCTTGGCGGCACACTCTGCCGGTTGGATGCCATCGTTTGAACTGAGCGGTGTGGAAATGCTCGACGGGGCGGGGCGGGTTGCCTTGAGCCTGCCGCAGGTGCTGGTGACCTTGTCGCCACGCTCTGTGGTGCGGCTGGGGTTTGAGCAAATCTATATCAACCAGCCCAAGCTGGCTATTCGGCGTGACGCTACTGGCCACATCTTTGTGGCAGGCTTGGATCTGGCGGGTCCCGGCGCTGGCAACCAGGACGCGCTGAATTGGTTCTTCTCGCAAACCGAGCTGGCGATCCAGGGTGCTACCGTGCAATGGACCGATGAACTGCGAAACACCCCGCCCCTGGAGCTGCAGCAGGTGGATGCTGTAGTGCGCAATCGGGGGCGCCATCATGACCTGCGGGTTGACGCCACGCCGCCCGCGTCGTGGGGCGAGCGGTTCAGCGTGCAAGCCCAGTTCTTGCAACCCCTTCTGGCACGACAGGCAGGCCAATGGCAGCGCTGGGAGGGACAGGCTTTTGTCGACTTCAAGCGCGTCGATCTGTCTGAATTGCGCCACTTTGCCAATTTGGGATTCGAATTGCGTCAGGGGCGCGGTGCCTTGCGAGCGTGGGCAGATGTGAGCCAGGGGCAGCTGACCGGTTTGACGGCTGACCTGGCCTTGGCTGAGGTGGCGGTAACGCTTGGCCAGGGGCTGCAACCGTTGGCTCTGCAAGGTATTCTGGGCAGGGTGGCCGGGCGCTTGCTGGTCAATGGCTTCGAGGTGTCTACCCAGTCGCTCGCCTTTGAGACCGCTGAAGGGGTGCGCTGGCCTGGTGGCAATCTGCGGGTGATGTCCTTGGGGTCGGAGGCAGACATAGCAGCGCGTGGCGAGATGCAGGCGGACCGGCTGGATCTGGGCACGCTGGCACAGATTGCTGACCGCTTGCCGCTGCAGCCGCAACTGCGTGAAAAGCTGCAACGCTTTGCGCCACAAGGACAGGTCGAGTCGCTGACCGCCAGCTGGCAGGGGCCGCTGGCCTCGCCTGAGCAATACCAGGCCAAAGGGCGGTTGCGGCAACTGGCACTGGCGGCGGTAGGTGAGGTGCCCGGATTCCAGGGGTTGAATGCAGAGTTTGAGCTGAACCAGGGCGCAGGCCTGGCCCGGTTGTCGATGTCCCAGGGCAGCGTGTCTACACCTGGGATCTTTCAGGAGCCGGCGATTCCAATTGATCAGCTTTCTGCCGATGTCACCTGGAAGCTGGTGAATGAGAACATTGCCGTGGACGTGGCTAACCTGCGCTTCAGCAACGCAGACGCTGAGGGTCAGGCCCGCATCAAATGGCACACCAGTGAGGTGGGTGTGCCAGCCACGCGCAGCCGCTTTCCCGGTGTGTTGGATGTGCAAGCCAGCCTGAGTCGCGCTGACGGGCAGCGGGTTTACCGGTACTTGCCGCTGGTGATTGACGCCCAGGCCCGCGACTATGTGCGCGACGCCGTTTTGGCGGGCAGCGCTAAAAATGTCCAGTTTTCGGTACGCGGCGAGATCGACCAGATGCCCGCCACACGCCCTGAGCAGGGTGAGTTCAGGGTGACGGCTGACGTCAGCAATGCCCGGTTTGCCTATTTGCCAAGAAGTTTGCAGGAGGCGCAGGAGTTGCCCTGGCCGACCTTAAGTGACCTCAGTGGCAAGCTGGTGATCAACGGTCAGCAGTTGCAGGTAAAAGGCGCTCAGGCCAAGCTGGGCGAGGGGGGCGCGCTACAAATTTCCAAGGCAGACGTCAACATCCCGGACTTGATGCAGACCACTGTGCTGGTGAATGCCGAGATGGCCGGCCCTTTGAAAGATGCCTTGCGTGTTGTCAATACCTCGCCTTTGGCAGCGCTGACCAACCAGGCGCTCGGACAAGCGGTGGCGGTGGGCAATGCCGACTTCAAGCTTCAACTGGTGCTGCCTGTTGCCCATATTGCGGCCTCAACCGTCAAGGGCAGCGTGGCGCTCGCCGGCAATGACCTGCAAATCACGCCGGACACGCCCAAACTTGCGCGCGCGCGAGGGGTGATTCGTTACACCGAAACCGGTTTCGGCCTGGCGGGTGTGCAGGCGCGTGTGCTGGGGGGAGACGCCCGGCTCGACGGTGGCCTGGTTTTCGTAGAAACCGCTGGCAACACTGGCGCACCCCGCGCTGCACCGGCGGTGATCCGGGTCACTGGCACCGCCACGGCAGAGGGTTTGCGCCAGGGCAAAGAGCTGGGGCTGGTGTCACGGCTGGCGACTTTTGCCAGCGGCAGTGCGGCTTACAGTGCTGTCGTGGGCTGGCAACTTGGTCAGACGGAAATTTTGGTCACCAGTGACCTGGTGGGCCTGGCATCGAAGTTGCCTGCGCCGCTGCAAAAGGAGGCCGCAAGTCGCCTGCCCTTGCGCTACCAGACAGCTGGGCCGCCTGCTGGCAGCGCCGCAGGTAGCCCTCAGAAAGCGGCATTGCGTGACCAATTGAGCTTCAGTTTGGAAGGTCTGGCGCGCGTGGTTTATGAGCGTGATCTGTCCCGCGCCATACCGCGCGTGCTGCGGGGTGCGGTGATGCTGGGCGCCAGCGAACTGGACGCCGTGTCGCTGCCCGCGCAAGGGGTCAACGCCCGGGTCAGTTTGCCGCAATTCAATGCTGACGCCTGGAGCGATACGCTGCCGCAACTCACCGGCCAGCCGCAGCTAGCCTCTGTACTGGCGAATGGCAATGCGGCAGAACTAGCTTATCTGCCTAACTCTTTAGCGGTACGCACCGATAGCCTAACGTTGGGCGGGCGAGCCTTTAGTCAGGTGGTGTTGGGTGTGCGCCGCGAGGGTCAGGTTTGGCGCGGTGAAGTAGAAGCCAATGAGCTCAGTGGTTATGTGGAATACCGCCAACCCAGTGAAGGCACGGTGGCCGGCAGTGGCGGACGCGTCTATGCCCGCCTGTCACGTCTGACGCTGGCAGCCAGCGCAGCCAACGAATTTGAGGACTTGCTGGATGCGCAGCCTGCCAGCATACCGGCGCTGGATATTGTGGTGGACGACTTTGAGCTGCGCGGCAAGCGACTGGGCCGACTCGAGGTGGATGCGGTCAACCGCGCGGCAACGGCCTCAGGCGCTGCCAGTGAGTGGCGACTGAACAAACTCAACCTGATTACCCCTGAGGCGACCCTGACCACGCAGGGCAACTGGACCCGCATCAACGCCCAGGCGGCAAACGCAGCGCCAGGCGGTGCCGAGCGGCGGCGCACGGTCCTTAACTTCAAGCTCAGCATGACCGATGGCGGCAAGCTGCTCGGCCGCTTTGGCATGAACGACGTGATCCGCCGCGCCAGTGGCAGGATGGAAGGCCAGGTCGCGTGGATCGGCTCGCCATTCAAGCCGGACTACCCCAGCTTGGGTGGCGCATTTACGGTGGATGTGGCATCGGGCCAGTTTCTCAAGGCTGACCCAGGTCTGGCCAAGCTGCTGGGTGTGCTCAGCCTGCAAGCCTTGCCCAGGCGCCTGGCGCTGGATTTTCGCGATGTCTTCAGCGACGGTTTTGCTTTTGACTTTGTGCGCGGCGACGTCACGCTGGACAAAGGTATCGCCCGCACCAACAACCTGCAGATGAAAGGTGTCAACGCGGCGGTGCTCATGGAAGGCTCCGCCGATATCGACCGGGAAACGCAAGACCTGAAAGTGGTGGTGGTGCCCGAAATCAATGCCGGCACCGCCTCGCTGATCGCCACGGTGATCAACCCGGCGGTTGGCCTGGGTTCGTTTCTGGCGCAAATGTTCCTGCGCCGACCGCTGACCGAGTCCGCCACCCAGGAGTTTCATGTTGACGGCTCCTGGGCTGATCCCCAGGTGACCAAAGTCAGTCGCAAACCGCGGGCCAATAGTGCACCGGCCACCAAGCCGAACAAGGAGACCACACCATGAAAGTCGCTGCCATCCAGATGGTGTCCGGCACCCAGCTGCCAGTCAACCTTCAGCAAGCGCGTGAGTTGTTGCATCAGGCGGCGCAAGCGGGCGCCGAACTGGCGGTGCTGCCTGAGTACTTTTGCCTGATGGGCCAGCGCGATGCCGACAAGCTGGCCATTGCCGAACCCTATGGTCACGGGCCAATCCAGCAGTTTTTGGCGGATGCAGCCCGTGAAGAGGGCTTGTGGGTGGTGGGTGGCACGATGCCGCTGGTACCCGATGGGGCCGCTGCGGCCGCTGCGGCCGATGCCAGCGACCCACCCCCGCGCGTCTGCAACAGCAGCCTGGTGTTTTCGCCCGACGGCGACTGCGTAGCGCGGTACGACAAGATTCACCTGTTTCGCTTTGACAACGGCGTGGAGCACTATGACGAGTCGAGCGTGCTGGTGGCGGGCACCCAGCCCACCACGTTTGACCTGGATGCTCGCGATGGCCAGCGCTGGCGCATCGGTTTGAGTGTTTGTTACGACCTTCGCTTTGCCGAGCTATACCGGGCTTACGCCGACGCCGGGGCGCACCTGTTGCTGGTGCCCAGCGCCTTCACCTACACCACGGGTCAAGTACATTGGGAGGTGTTGCTGCGCGCCCGAGCCATTGAAAACCTGGCCTTTGTGGTGGCCGCCGCGCAAGGCGGTCAGCATGACAACGGGCGTCAGACCTGGGGCCAGGCCATGCTGATTGACCCCTGGGGCCAGGTGCTGGTGCAGCGCGCGCAGCAGGCTGGGGTGGTACTGGCGGATCTGGACTTTGCGCTGCTGAGCGCCTGCCGCAGCCGCCTGCCGGCGCTGGAGCATCGGGTTTTATGACGTATCTGAGCATGCTGCGATGCCTGCAGCTTTTTTTCGGGCGCCCCGTTGCGGCACTGGCGCTTGCCCTGTTGGGTGCCTGCGGCAGTGTGCCGGTGTCGGCCCCTGGCACGGGTACGCCGCAGGCATGGCCAACGCCTGCGACCCCTGCGCCTGGGGCTGGCGTAGCGCCTGGCGATGCAGGTAGCACTGGGCCGGTGATCGTGCAGCGCAACAGCCGCTGGGTGCCGGTGTCTTGGGCGGAGTTGCCAGGCTTTAACGGTGATGCGCTGTTTGAAGCCTGGAACGCCTGGCTGAAAAGCTGTGAGCGGCCGGGGGCGGTATTTGCACCGCTGTGCCCCGAAGTGCGGCGCTTGAGCATTGGCGACGAAGCCATGCAGCGTGACTGGCTTAAGTCGCGCCTGCAGCCATACCGTGTCGAGCCGGTGCAGGGTGGCCAAGTGACAGGCTTGTTAACTGCTTATTTTGAGCCGGAATTCGCTGCACGGCGCCAGCCAGGGGAAGGTTTCAACACGCCCTTGTACCAGCCCCCGTCAGGTTTGAGCCCAGGCAAACCCTGGTTCACCCGCCGCGACGCCGACACCCTGCCCCAGGCACAGGTTGCACTGCAGGGGCGGGAACTGATGTATTTGGCAGATCCGGTGGACGCCATGCTGCTGCAAATCCAGGGCTCCGGGCGTTTGCGTGTGACCGAGCCCGATGGCCGACAGCGGCTGGTGCGTCTGGCCTACGCCGGGCACAACGGCCAGCCTTATCAGAGCATTGGCCGCTGGCTATTGGATCGTGGAGAAGTGCGTGACGCCACCTGGCCCGGCATTCGCGCCTGGATCAACCAAAACCCACAGCGGGTGAACGAGTTGCTGTGGCAAAACCCGCGACTGGTGTTTTTCAAGGAAGAGGCTTTGGGTGACTTTGATGCGGGCTTTGGGCCGCGTGGCGCGCAAGGCGTGCCTTTGACACCTGGTCGCTCGATTGCCGTGGACCCCAACAGCATTCCCTACGGCACGCCGGTCTGGCTGGCCTCTGAGGGGCCCAACCTGTCTTTGCAGAGGCTGGTGCTCGCGCAAGACACCGGCAGCGCCATTGTTGGCTCGGTGCGGGCCGACTATTTTGCAGGCTGGGGTGCCCAGGCTGGCGAACTCGCGGGCCGCCTCAAACAGCCGCTCAGGCTCTGGGTGCTGTGGCCAAAAGAGCGGCAATGACGTTACCATTCAAGCCAGATTGCGGATTCACCGAATCATCTCCAACAAGACACATCATGAACAAATCGACCATGCGCGACATTGACGAGCGGACCAATCTGGCGGGCAACAGCATGTTTGAGTTGCTGCTGTTTCGTCTGGGCGAGGCGCCTGGCACCGATCGGCGTGAACTGTTTGGCATCAACGTCTTCAAGGTGCGGGAGATTCTGGTCATGCCCGAGATCACCGCCATGGTGAACTCTCCGCCGTCGGTGATGGGGGTGGCCAACATCCGCGGCCAGATGATCACCGTGATCAACCTGCCACAGATTGTTGGCACCAACCCCACCAAAGGCTTGGGCATTTTGCTGGTGACCGAGTTTGCCCGCACCACGCAGGCGTTTGCGGTGGAAGAGGTCAATGAAATCGTACGGCTGGAGTGGAAGCATGTGCTCTCCGCCGAAGGCCGGGGCGGTGGCTTGGTGACCAGCATTGCACGCCTGGATGGCGATGCCGAAAACACCCGCCTGGCCCAGGTTCTGGACGTGGAGCAGATTCTGCGCGACGTGTTCCCTGAGCAGCATGCCAGCGATATCGAGGTCAGCGACAAGCTGCACCTGCCGCCAGGCACCGTGATTCTGGCCGCTGATGACTCTGCGGTGGCGCGCATGATGATCGAGCAGGGGCTCAAATCCATGGATGCGCCCTTCATCATGACCAAAACCGGCCTGGAAGCCTGGAACCGCCTCAAGGCGATGGCGTCTGAAGCCGAGTCGCAAGGCAAGACTATCCGCGACAAGATCGCACTGGTGCTGACCGACCTGGAAATGCCCGAGATGGACGGCTTCACCCTGACGCGCAATATCAAGCAGGACCCACGTTTCAGCAGCTTGCCGGTGGTGATCCACTCATCACTTACGGGTGCCACCAACGAAGACCATGTGCGCAAGGTAGGTGCCGATGGTTATGTGGCCAAGTTTGTCGCGGAAGAGCTGGCGCAGGCGATTCGTAAAGTGTTGAGTCGCTGACCGGAAATTTCTCATGCTATGATAAATATAGCTTCTGACGCATGCTCCATAAGGGCTAGAGGTCATTTCTTTTTAAATTGACATCGTCTTCACAGCACTGGTCTTCGCGGGGTGCGGACGGGCTGTGTGTTGCCGATGCTTACACCCATGAACCATGAGTGGCTTTTAACGCGCGCGGGGTTTTGCCTATCAACGGGTGCCGCATACAATCAGAAGTTAGCTTGCCGATGCCTTTTCAGGCGATTTGGTTAGGCGCTTTGTTTTTCAACTGATCAAAAATCTGGAGTTACTTGTGTTTATTTCCTCTGCTTTTGCGCAAGTCGCGCCTGCCGCTGGCGGCGACATGCAATCTTCCCTGATGGGCATGCTGCCCTTGGTTTTGATGTTTGTGGTGCTGTATTTTGTGATGATTCGCCCGCAAATGAAAAAGGCCAAGGAGCACAAAAACATGGTCGAAGCCCTTGGCAAAGGGGATGAAGTGGTCACCTCTGGTGGTTTGCTCGGCAAGGTGACCAAGCTCACTGACGGCTTTCTCAGCGTCGAGATCGCTAATGGTGTTGAAGTGCAGCTGCAGCGCAGCGCAGTCGTTCAGGTGCTGCCCAAAGGCTCCATCAAATAATCTGGCTTGACGTTGGCGCTGGCTGGCAGTTTGTTCTCTGAAGGGCGGTCATGAATCGTTACCCGGTTTGGAAGTATGTGATCATTCTGATCGCCATGGTGGTGGGTGGCTTGTATGCGCTGCCTAATTTTTTTGGCGAATCGCCAGCCGTGCAGGTGTCATCGGTCAAGACGCTGGTGAAAGTGGATGCCAGCACTTTGGCGCAGGTGCAGGCCGCGCTGAAATCAGCCGCTATTGAGCCTGATCAGGTGGTGCTGGACGGCGCTTCGATCAAGGTGCGTCTGACCACCACCGACGCCCAGCTCAAGGCCAAGGATGCGATTCAAAAGGCCCTGGTGCCAGACCTCGCCAATCCGAGCTTCATCGTGGCACTCAATCTGGTGTCACGCTCGCCGGCCTGGCTGACCGCGCTGCACGCGTCCCCGATGTATCTCGGGCTGGATTTGCGCGGTGGGGTGCACTTCATGTTGCAGGTGGACATGCAGGCGGCTCTGGCCAAACGCGCCGAGTCTTTGGCGGGTGATGTGCGCACTACCCTGCGCGAGAAAAACATCCGCCACAGCGGCATCAGCCGCAATGGTCAGACCATTGAGGTCAAGTTTCGCGACACTGCCACGATGGCCGCTGGGCAAGCGGTTTTTCTGGACCAATTTACCGATCTGCAAACCGTCGAGGCCGCTGACGGTGCCGAATTCAAGCTGACAGCGTCCATCAAGCCCGACGCGGCAAGGCGCATTCAGGACCAGGCCCTCAAGCAAAACATCACCACCCTGCACAACCGCATCAATGAGCTGGGTGTGGCCGAGCCGGTGATCCAGCAGCAAGGGCTGGACCGCATTGTGGTGCAGCTGCCGGGTGTGCAGGACACTGCCAAAGCCAAGGATATTCTGGGCCGCACCGCTACGCTGGAGGTGCGCATGGTCGACGAAAGTGCCGAGGCACGGGCTGCCGAGGCGGGTACCGGCATGGTGCCACTGGGCTCGGAGCGTTATCTGGAGCGCAACGGCCAGCCGGTGATTGTCAAGAAACAGGTCATCCTGACCGGAGAGAACTTGACCGACGCACAGCCTGGCTTTGATGGTCAAACGCAGGAGCCCACTGTCAACCTGAATCTGGACGCCAAGGGCACCCGTATTTTCCGCGACGTGACGCGCGAAAACGTCGGTAAGCGCATGGCCATTCTTCTGTTTGAAAAAGGCAAGGGTGAGGTGGTGACAGCACCGGTGATTCGTGACGAAATCGGTGGCGGGCGGGTCCAGATCTCGGGCCGCATGACAACCATGGAAGCCAATGACACCTCTTTGCTGCTGCGTGCGGGCTCGCTGGCCGCCCCGATGGAGATCATCGAGGAAACCACCATTGGCCCGAGTCTGGGCGCAGAGAATATTGCCAAGGGTTTCAATAGCGTGACCTGGGGTTTCCTGTCGGTAGCTATGTTCATGTGTGTCTACTACATGTTGTTTGGCGTGTTCTCCAGCGTGGCGCTGGCGTTTAACTTGTTGCTGCTGGTGGCGGTGCTATCCATGTTGCAAGCCACCCTGACCTTGCCTGGTATGGCGGCCATGGCGCTGGTGCTGGGCATGGCCATTGACGCCAATGTGCTGATCAACGAGCGGATTCGTGAAGAACTGCGCAACGGGGCCTCGGCGCAGGCAGCCATTCACACCGGGTACGACCGCGCTTGGGCAACAATTTTCGACTCCAACATCACCACCCTGATCGCTGGGCTGGCCTTGCTGGCTTTTGGTTCCGGACCGGTGCGAGGGTTTGCAGTGGTGCATTGTTTGGGTATCATGACCAGCATGTTTTCCGGGGTGTTTTTCTCGCGTGGAGTTGTGAATTTGTGGTACGGGCGCAGAAATCGACTGAAAACTGTGTCGATCGGTACGATCTGGCGGCCTGACTCCGGCACTGCCATCAAGGCTGAATAAGGGAAGCGACGATGGAATTTTTAATTTCGTGTTCACCAGTGAACACTCCATTGAAAACTAAATAAAAGGAATATTTCAATGGAGTTTTTTAGAATCAAGCGCGACATCCCGTTCATGCGCCATGCACTGGCGTTCAACGTGGTCTCGCTGGTCACTTTCCTGGCGGCAGTTTTTTTCCTGTTCTCGCGCGGGTTGCATCTGTCGGTCGAGTTCACCGGCGGCACCTTGCTGGAGGTGACTTACAGCCAGCCTGCGGATCTGGCCGTGGTGCGCGACACCGTGGCCAAGCTCGGGTTTGAAGATGTTCAGGTTCAAAACTTTGGTACCGCCCGCGATGTGCTGATCCGCCTGCCAGTGCGCAAAGGTGTCAGCTCCGCACAGCAAAGCAATCAGGTTATGGCCGCGCTGCAGGCGGTCGACGCGGGGGCCACCATGCGCCGCACCGAGTTCGTCGGCCCGCAGGTGGGTGATGAATTGGCGACAGACGGGTTGAAGGCGCTGGCGTTTGTGGTGGTAGGCATCATGATCTACCTTGCAGTGCGCTTTGAGTGGAAATTTGCTGTCGCGGCCATCGTTGCCAACCTGCACGACGTGATCATCATCCTGGGCTTTTTTGCGTTTTTTCAATGGGAGTTTTCGCTGCCGGTACTGGCGGCGGTGCTGGCAGTGTTGGGCTACTCGGTGAACGAGTCGGTGGTTATCTTTGACCGGATTCGTGAGAACTTTCGCCGCTACCGCAAGATGAGCACGGTGGAAATCATCAACAACGCCATCACCTCCACCATCAGTCGCACCATCATCACCCATGGCTCCACGCAAATGATGGTGCTGTCTATGCTGTTGTTTGGTGGTGCTACGCTGCACTACTTTGCGCTGGCTCTGACCATCGGCATTCTGTTTGGTATCTATTCATCGGTCTTTGTTGCTGCTGCCATCGCCATGTGGCTGGGCATTCAGCGTGAAGACCTGGTCAAGGGCCCGGTTGCCAAAAAAGACATTGATCCGAACGACCCTAACGCCGGAGCAGCGGTTTAAGCCGCTGTTCGAACCGTGGCGACCCTTCCGCTAAGCCCATCGCACGCCAAACTGGCCTTGCAGACGCGCAAGCGCTTGGTCACCCAGGTGGGTGCATCTTTGAATGGGTTGCTGGACAAGGTTCAGGAGCGCCTCAGGGATCTGATGGATGAAGCCGCGCCTTCGCGTGAGTCCCAGTTGCGGCGCGACGCCTGGATGTCTTATCAGCGCGTCAAGGCGCGCTGGGTGGATGGCACCCTCAATGCCTGGCAGGCGGCGTTGGTTGCCGAGCCAAAACCTACGGGTCCACAGTCGCGCTTGGGCGCAGGCCTTGAGCTTGAACTGTTGGGAACCGACGCCGTCGAGAACAAAATTATCGCCTCGCGCATGACCTTGGACCTGATGGAAAAAGGTGCTGAGCCGGTCAATGACCTGTGCAAACGACTCAAGTACCTCAACAATAACCATGCCTTGTCCGCGCGTGACATCGTTCACCCTGAAGTGCTGCTCTTGCATCTTGTGGAGCAATGGGAGGCCGCCGGCATGTCGCGCGAGGCCTGGCGACTGGTGGCGCCGGTGGTTCAACAACACCTGAACGAACAGTTTGGCAAAGTCTACACCGACTGCAACGAAGAGCTGATCAAGTTGGGCGTTCTTCCTGTCATCGAATTTGGTGCGCCCACAAGTGCCTCGACTTTTGACGATATCAACGAGCCTTACCCCCCGCAAACGACGCCTCAAGCACCCCAGGCACCTGCTGCAGGCCAGCAGCGCCGGGCCACAGACAAGCCTGCTGGCGCTCAGCAGGCTGCTGCGCAGGGTCGCACTGGGGGGGGTGTACGTATTGGCTCGCCAGTGGGTCGCGCTGGGGGCATTTATGGTCGTGCGCAAGGCCTGATGGAGCAGGTGGGACGTTTGCTCAGCGGGGCGTTTCTGGAAAGTGCACCACCCGGTGCGGGTGCATCAGCAGGTTTTGCACCCGGCGGGTCTGGTGCCGGTTTTATTTCTGCGGGTGCGGTTGGCGCAGAAGCCGACTACCAGGGTGGTGGTGTTTACCCCGGGCAGTTGGGTGGCGGTGTCATCGGCATGGCGTCCGCCATGGGTGCCAAGAGCGGGCAAATCGCCTACGCGGGGCCGTCGGCGCCGCTGATGATGGCCATGGCCCAGCAACCACGGCTGCCGGACGTCCAGTTTGTTACCTCGGAAGGCGGCGGGCAGGTTGTTTACCCGGTGGCCGTGGCGCAAATGGCCACCGAATTGCGGCAACAATCGGCTGACCTCAAAGGCAAGGCTCAGAACGACAACGAAAAAGCCATCATCGAACTGGTCGCGCTGATGTTCCAGTCGATTCTGCAAGAAGACCGCATTCCAGCTGGCGCCCGCGTCTGGTTTGCACGCCTGCAAATGCCGGTGTTGCGCATTGCCCTGGCCGACCCGGACTTTTTCAACAAGCTGGATCACCCGGCGCGCCAACTGATCGACCACATGGGCTCCTGTGTGCTGGGTTTTGACTCCAGCGGCATCAGCACCGAGGCCCTGGAGGCAGAAATCAAGCGCGTGGTGCAGGTGGTGGAGCAATACCCCGAAACCGGTGATCGCGTTTACAAGCGGGTCTATGAAGAGTTTCAACAGTTTCTGAAAAAGCATCTGGCCAAGAAGCCGTCGGCGCAAAAGGTGATGGGGGTTGCCGAGCAGCTGGAGCAAAAGGAAACCCTGGCCATTCAATACACCATCGAGTTGCGCGACCAGCTCAAAGACATGCCAGTACGCGAAGAAATTCGGTCTTTCCTTTTCAAGGTCTGGGCCGAGGTGTTGGCGGTGTCTACCGTGCGCCAGGGCAAGCAGCATGAGGACACTCTGATGCTAAAGAAGACCGCCACCGACCTCATTTGGGCCGCCAGCGCCAAACCCAGCCGTGCCGATCGGTCCAAGGTAATCGCAGGCCTGTCGGGCTTGTTGCAAAACCTGCGCGACGGCATGAACCGCCTGAGCATCGTGCGCGCAGCGCAGGAGGCGCACATCAAGGTCATCAGCGACACCTTGGCCGATGCTTTCATGGCCAAGACCGAGGCGATTGCCGACGAGCAGATCCAGGCGATGGCATTGCGGCTCGCCGAGCTTGACGACTACATCAGCGATGACGACGGTGAAGAGCTGCCGCTGGATACCGAGAACATCGAGGAACTGCTGGGCATCGAGACGACCGATCTGGACGTTATCAATGAGGGTGGAGGACATGCCAGTGCGGTGATGCTGGAGTGGGCGCGCGATCTGGCGCTGGGCTCTTGGTTTGCGTTGAATTACAAGACAAATATCGCGCAGGTGCAGTTTGTCTGGCGCAGCCCGCTGGGGCATTTGCACCTGTTTGCCAATAATTTGGGTCACAGCTACCTGTTTCAGACGCCACGCCTGGCGGCGTATCTGCAAGTGGCGCTGCTCGATCCGCAGGAAGACGAGCCGTTGACCGCGCGTGCCACCCGCTCGGCGCTCGGCGAGATTCGAGCCAACCCGTCGCGCCTGCTTGCCTGACTGGCTATTGCGCCAGCCGCTCTGCTGGGTTGTCGCAGAGTTCGTCGAGCACCAGCGCATCGGGCTCACGGGCCAGTCCCCAAAAAACCATCAGCACCAGCAGCTTCAGGTCATCCAGGCTGATCGGATCGCCGGGGGCAGCCAGGGCACGTTCCAGCACCAGTTCCAGTTCTTCCCTGGGCAGGGCGCCAGCGGCTGTCAGAAAAACCAGCAATCCCCAGCCCTTCACCCCCAGCTTGGCTTGTTCGCTGTTGGTGAGCACCCGCATGGCGGCTGCACCGGGTGCGGGTGGTTCACAACAAGGCACGCGGGTAGGCAGGTGCCCTGCTGCAATTTTGAGGTCTTCCAGCCAGAGCAGCGCCAGTTCCACCTCACTTGGTGCAAAACCCAAGGTGTTCAGGGTTCGGTGCAAGGTGGGCAGCTCGGGGCATGTATGGCTGTTGGTGTAGTTGTCGTAAACAAATGCGAGGACTTCAAACATGGCCTCAATATACCGCTGGGTCGAGGCTGCTAAGAGCGAAACTGGCCGGAAAATCAGACTTTCCATTTCTGAATCAT
>Ga0209181_10006490_pt1 | contig 16386 bp, 12 predicted proteins | sample MAT05_FD_187208 | JGI IMG/M metagenome (GOLD analysis project Ga0209181, IMG submission 187208) | Freshwater microbial communities from Lake Fryxell liftoff mats and glacier meltwater in Antarctica - MAT-05 (SPAdes) (version 2) | ecosystem: Environmental > Aquatic > Freshwater > Ice > Liftoff... | reverse complement strand
GCGGCCCGGCTCGGCGCGCGCACCTACGCGGCCTGATCCGCCGCGCGGCGCGCGCCCTCGCCCGATCGCCCCTCGCGCGCCCACGGACGCCGCGACGGGATCCGTGCGCGCGCAACGAGGTAAAACAAGGCAAATTCAGCCGATTCGGCGTGCGAGGTGGACCTCGAACGCCACGCGTCACAGCGATCGGGGAGACGCGACGCGTCAGAATGAGGCCCGATCTCGCCCTGGCGCCGTCGTGAATAATCCACGTCTAGCGCTGTTCCAGACCTCGCCGCCGCGCGTGCCGTGATGCTTCCTGCAACTACGGCGAAACACAAGTCCGAACCCTCTCCCACCGGGAGAGGGGTTCGGGATACTCGGAACTAGTTGGCAGGCGTCAGCAGCTTCTGGAGCTCGCCGGACTGGAACATCTCGTTCAGGATGTCGCTCCCGCCCACGAACTTTCCGCCGATGTAGATCTGCGGGATCGTCGGCCAGCTCGAGTAATCCTTGATCCCCTGGCGGATCTCCGGGTCAGAGAGGACGTTGACGTCCTTGAACTCGGCCCCGCACTTCTTGAGGATCTCCACGGCGCGCGACGAGAAGCCGCACTGGGGGAAGTTCTTCGTGCCCTTCATGAAGAGCACGACGCGGTTCTGCTCGACTGTGTCCTGAATCGTCTTCTTGGCGTCGCTCATGGCAATTTCCCGGGGGTGATGGCGCGCGGTAAGGCCGCCGCCCGCCCGGCGTTCCTGGCGTAGCGCCGCGGGCCTGTCAACCGGGTGGCCGACGAGCGGCTTCGATGCCGCCGCCCCGGGAGCGGTCGCCCGCGGAGGATCGACTGAAAGCTCGACCGGCTCCCCCGCGTTCCCCGCAGCGAGAGGCACCCGCGTCGTGGCAGCGCCCGGATCGCCCGCATTCTTCGCGGTCGGGACTAGCCGCTTCCTGACGTCCCGGTGTAGAACACGCCCCGCAACTGCCCCGTCTACCCCAGCGGTTACCCGCAACGTCGTGAGCCGTCATGGGCGCGGCGGGCGTCCGATCCGTCGCGAAGCTGCCGCAGATCCGGACGTCTTTCAGAGACAGTCGGCACAAAACTCGAAGGAGCCTGTATGCGCTTGTCCGTTGTTATTCCCGCGCTCGTTCTTGGCCTCATGCCCCTCGCCTGCGGCGGTTCCGAGCCCCAAGCGACCGATCCCAACCAGTACGCACAGAGCGGCCAGTACCAGGCGGGCCAGTCCACGCAGCCCGGCGCGTACCAGCAGCCCGGCGCGTACCAGCAGCCCGGCGCGTACCAGCAGCCCGGCCAGTACCAGCAGCCGGCCACGACGCCGCCCGCGACGACCCCCGCGCAGCCGGGCGGCATCCCGGGCCTGCCGGCGATGCCCGGGCAGGCGGCGTCGAGCACCGGCGCGGCGACGCCGCTGCCGATGGCGGCGATGCTGACGCCGGCGCTCCAGGCGATCGCCGCGAGCGACGCCCAGGGCATGGCGGCGGACGGGCAGTCCTTTGCCGGCCAGTTCCAGCAAGGCCAGACCATGGAGCAGCCGCTCAATATCCAGGCCGGCAAGTGCTACACGATCGTCGCCGTCGGGGCCGGGATCACCCAGCTCGACATCCAGCTCGTCGCGCAGCAGGCGCCGCTCCCCGCGATGGTGCTCGCCCAGAGCAACACTTCGGGCGCGAACGCCTCGCTCGGCGGCAAGGGGCAGTGCTTCCGCAACCCGCTCCCGATCGGAGGCCCGGGCAAGATCGTGCTCAAGGCGACCGCGGGCGCCGGCATCGCTGCCGCCCAGGTGTTCGTGAAGTAATCGCGCGCGACGCGATCCGCATCGCGCGAGGGCGCGCTCTCAAGTTGGGGGCGCGCTCTCGCGTTTTTGTTTCTGAGCGTGTTCACCAGCCGTCGCGAGCGGCCCGTGAACACGCTCAAAAACGGCGCGGGGCTGGGGGGCTCGCGGGCGGCAGCACGGCGCGGAGCGCAAACGTCGTCGGGCCGGCGGACTCCCAGGAGAGCCGACCTCCGTGCGCCACGATCAGCTCCCGCGCGATGAAGAGGCCGAGCCCGCTGCCGAGGCGGCGGCGATCGCCCGGCGGGATCGCGCGCTTCCAGGGCTCGTAGAGCGCCTCCAGATCGTCCTCGCGCGGGGGCCGCCCTTCGCCGCGGACCACCAGCACCGCGCCCTCGCGGCCGCTCATCACCTCGACCGAGACCTCGGCGCCCTCGGTGCCGTAGCGGCGCGCTGCCGCGACGAGGTTGACCACGATGCGATGGATCGCGTCCGGATCCCAGGAGCCCAGGATGTTGACGACGTTGACGTGGAGCCACATCGAGGGCGTCCGCGGCGTCACCGGCGCGCCCAAGCCGCTGCTGGGAGGGGGGAATATCGACCCCGACCCGCGACCGCCGCCGTCGAGGTAAGCGCTCGATCGGCTCGGCGGGGCGCTGTCGAGATCCGCCGCGAGCCGTGACCGCGCGGAACCCTCGGGCATCGGGAAGATCGACGGCGCGCCGGTGGGGATCGGCCGGGGCGAGGCCAGCTCGGACTGCGCGATGAGCTCGTCGCAGGCCGCCCGCACCAGCGCGCCGAGATCGCCCGGGCGCGGGTTGACCTGCACGCCGGTCCCGCCGCCGAAGCGGGCGAACGTGGTCATATCGTCGGCCGTGCGCTCCATCCCGGTCGTCATCTCGAGGATGCGCCCGACGTCGCCCATGAAGCGCTCGGGGCTGATCTTCGAAGCGCGCGTGAGGCGCTCCGAGAGCACGCGGACGCCGATGAGAGACTCGCGGAGCTCGACCGCGACGAGCGCCATGGCGCGGCGCAGCGGATCGACGACCGGGGTCACGTCCATCAGCAGGATCAGGGCCCCTTTCACCAGGCTGGGCGAAGGGCCGATCGGCAAGATCCAGCCGCTGCGCACGTCGCCGACGCCCGCGGCCTTGGCCGAGGAGCTGCTCGACGGGCCGCCCATTGATCGCACCAGCGGCTCGTCCGGTGCGTCGGGCACGCAGTCGGAAGAATCGAGGATCGCGGCCGCGCCGCCCAGCGCCTGCTCGAGGCGAGGACGCCACGCGCGCTCGAGCTCGGGCTGGGCCTTGAACAACGACCGCTCGAGGGCGCTGACGCGGTAGGCGGCGAAGGCCCGGTAGGCGCGGTTGTACGCGAGGATGATCGCGCCTTCGCCCCACACGAGGAGGGCTGGCCCCGGCGCCGCGAAGACGAGGCGAACCTGCGCGGCGACCTCTTCGTGATCGGATTCGGGGAGGAGGCGCTCGTAGTCGGCGAGCCCAGCGCTGGCACGATTGGAATCAGGGGTAGATCGTGTGCTGCTCATGGAGACCCTGCACCGGCGCGCCCCCGCTCTCTGCCGGTAGTCAAGTCAATGACACTACCAGCGTTTGGCGGCAGCGTTGAGGTTTGTCCATTCGGCTTTTCACCATTGAATGATCGGATACAGGAGGCGCTCGATCAAACCGTCGCCCACTCCGGCATTCAGGGCTACGCTCCGGATATACATTATGCGCTTCACTTGGATTACAGCCGCGCTCGTCATCGGCCTCACAGGCGGCGCGGCCTGCACGGTTTCCTCGGACGAGCCGAACGCGGAGCCGGTGGACCTCGCGCCTCCGCCGCCGTCCGCCGCGCTGATTCGATTCGAGCAGGAAGGCACGATCACCCTCGCGCCCGGCGAGCTGCGGCGGGTTCACGTCTTCGCTTCGCCGGCGACGAACTACGACGTGCGCTTCTCATTGATCGGCGCCGCGCTCGATGGGTGGCTCGAGAGCGCCGCGGTGAAGGCCGACGAGAACGGCATGGCGACGATGGCGCTCCACGCGCCCAACCAGCCGACGACGTTCCACCTGCGCGCCTCGGTCGTGCTCGAGAACGGCGAGTCGGGGCCGAGCGCCGAGGCCAGCGTGGCGGTGAGCGCGCAAGGGTTCGGCACGCTGCGCGTGCTGCCGCAGTACACCGGCAAGCGCGCAGTGAAGACGTGGACGGCGAGCGTCGTGGCGCGCACGACGTGCGCCGATCTCGCGGCGCTCTTGCCAGGCGAACCTCCGGGCGCGCTGGTGAGCAACGCCCCGCTCGGCAAGCCGCTCCTCGTGCCCAACGCGCCCGTTGGGCCCAACCTCGCGGTCGCGGTGCGCGCCGGCCACTACGCGTGGGGCTGCGCCGAGACGACGGACTTGAAGGCCGACGGCACGCTCGACGTCAAGGCCACCATCGTCGACAAGCTGATCGATCTCGGCGCGACCAACCTCGAGCTCGCGCTCGCATACCAGCCCGACGCCGCGGACTACAAGGCGCTGCTCGGCGACGCGACCGAGCTGCTCCGCGACACGTTCCTGCCGAAGGGGATCAACGAAGCCGCGGTGCTGCTCAAGGCCATGAGGGGCGCCACGCCCGACGACCAGGCGCTCGCCTTCGACGACGCGCGCGAGGCGCAAGGCTGGGACGGTCTCTGCGCGGCCCATCTCGCCGCGCTCCCGACGAGCCTGCGCGAGCGCTGCACCACCTGGGTCGCGGCGGGCTTGCTCGGGCAAGCGCCGATGATCACCGCGCACCTCGGCGCGAAGGACGGCTCACCCGGCGTCGCGGAGCTCCGCGTGCTGACGATCGGGAGCATCGACGCCGCACACGCCGGCGTGCCCACGGTGAGCCCGTTCTCGTGGACGGCGGATCCGGACGACACCCTGATCCTCGGGGGCCTCGTGCTCTGGCAGCCGAGCCGCTTCGTCGGCGCCGCGGCGCTCGCGGGCGCGAGGATGGAGCAGCCCAAAGCCTTGACGATGGCCGACGCGCTCGCCCACGCCGCCGACTGCGCCGACCTCGCCGCGGAGCTGAACGGGTTCGGCTCGTGCGACACGTCCTGCGTCGAGGCGCTCTGCAAGAAGGCCCTCGACGATCGCTGGTCGCTCGGCCTCGCCGCTTCGTCGGAGGCCGGGAAGATCGGCCACCTCACGATCACCGCCTCGGGCCCCGCGCAGCTCGACGACACCGCGAAGCCGAGCGGCATCAAAGGCAGCTGGATCGGGTCGGTGAGCGTCAGCGGCGTCTCGGCCAAAGTGAAGGGCTCCTTCGAAGGCAGCCCGCCCGGCGTCATACCGCCGCCGTAGACCGAAAAGGCGCCGCGGCGGAGCGCTGAACCACGATCGAAAAGCCGCCCGTCCGTGTATGCTGCGCGCATGCTGAAGCGCCCCTTTCCGTCGCGTCGCGCGGCCCTCTTCGCGGCGGCGAGCATCGCCGCTACATCCTTCCTCGCTCCGAGCTGCAGCGACTCGCCCACCACCGGCACGACCGGCACCGGCAGCAGCAGCAGCAGTACGGGCGGCGGCGAGACGGTGGCCCCGGGGGAGCTCTGCACCCCGCCCAGCGCGGCCAACATCAAGGTGCGTATCGAGCCGGCTGTCGTCTTCGTCCCGACCTGCGCGGCGGGCTCGGAATGCGTGGCGCGCCCGGTGCGCATCGTCGTCGATCCCGATCTCTGCCCTCCGACGAAGCCGGGCGACACCGACGTTCCGATCCCGGCGGCGATCACCGTGACAACGATGGACGGCGCCGTCGTCCCGGCGCCCGAAGGCGGGACAGTGGGTCTGCACCAGCCCGCGCTGACGGTGCAAGTCCACGGTGGCACCAAGGCCGGGACGACGACGCTCCTGGCGCACCTGCCGATCACGCCGAAAGATCCCAGCGATCCCAAGGGGGAGCTGAGGACCACGGGAGAGATCACCGTCCCCTTCACCGTCACTGTGCTCGACTCGACGCCGCTCATCTGCGTCGCCGGGGAGAGCGTGAGCACGCCGTCGCTGCTGCCCGACGCGGCGCCCGTGGCCGGGCCGGACGGCAAGTACACCTCCGGGGACCGGAGCCTCCACGGGAGCGGCAGCCTCAAAGGCGCCTCGATTGGCCTGCAGGAGCGCGCCGACGCGCCCAACAGCAACAGCTTCCTCTGGCACGTTGATCCCTTCAAAGCGACGATCACCTGCGGCGCGGACATCGTGCCTCCCGGGTATGTCGCCCTCGGCCCGGCGATGACGTTCGGGCCGACCGAGCTCGCCTTCAACCGCGAGATCCCGTTCTCGGTGCCGATCAACCCGGCGCTCCTCCCCGAGAAGGCCCGCCTCCGTCACCTCCGCGTCGCCTACTCCGGGCCGGCGTTCAAGGCGCCGCGCACCGTCACCGTCGCTGATCCTCGCATCGAAGAGGTCGGGGACGCCAAGAGCGGCAAGCAGTGGGCGCTGCGGTTCAAGGCCCCTCGACTCGGCACCTACCAGGTCGTCGTCGCCAAGGACGCCGGGACGAAGACCCACAAGCGCCGGATCACCCACCGCGCCGTCATCGGCGTCTCGATGGGCGGCGGCGGCACAGCGACGTTCGGGATGCGCCACCACGACAAGTTCGACGTGCTCGCCCCGCTCGGCGGGCCCGTGAGCTGGACCTGGATGCTCGATTATATCGAGAAGAACCACCTCGGCGGCTTCCGCACCATCCCCAAAGGCACCGTGCTCGCCGACATCCCCCAGGCGGCCGTCACCTGCGTGACCGGCTCGGAGTGCAAGCCCGACGAGACCTGCATTGGTATGCTCCCGAGCCCGCTCTCGCCCGGCAAATGCACGCTGATGCCCAAGGCCACCGAGCCGTACCTCCACCCCCAGACGTTCAACACCTGGTGGTACGAGTACCCGAAAGCGGGCAATGGCGGCTCGTTCTCGCGCGTCGATTACGCCCAGATCTTCCGCGATCTCGGGCTGATGTACGGGAACCCCAACGGCGACAACCTCTCTCCCGGAGCCGAGTTTCTGCCCGCCGGCGTCAACCCCAACGACAAGAGCGTCGTCGGCGAGCACAAGAATGGTGAGTGCCGGGTGACGGTCGATCCGATCGATCCCGGCGAGGGCGCGACCGACGCCCAGCTCAAGGTGTACGAGGAGCAAAAGCTCATCGCCAACTCCTGCCCGAAGGAGCGTTGCGCGAATACGCTCTCGCTCAGCAAATACTACGACGACGAGTACAACCCCGACGGCACCTTCCCGGTGATCACGGTCTGCGACAGCAGCGCGCAGGATCAGACATTGACGCCCTACGCCAACACCTGGAAGGCGGGCGCGACGGAGTACCCGCTCGAGGTCGCCCTCGCCGTCGACTACAACGGCAACGGGGTCCGCGACGAGATGGAGCCGATCGTGCGCGCCGGACGCGAGCCCTGGGCCGACGACGGCACCGACGGGATCCCGAGCTCGAACGAGGCGGGCTACAAGGCCGGCGTCAACGACGATCCCGCCGGCGACGACTTCGACGCGCAGTACAACCCGACCGGGACCGAAGGCGACCACCGGTACGAGGTGGGCGAGAAGTACAGTGACGTCGGCCTCGACGGCGTAGCGAGCACGCCGCAGCAGCCGGCGACGGGCTACGAGAAGCCGGGCGACGGCTACGACGTCGGCGAGGGCGACGGCAAGTTCACCGTCTCGCGCGGGCTCCAGCGCTTCTGGGATCGCGACGCCTACTCGATCGCGCGCAAGATGGTGGACGTCAAGAACGTGCCAGGCGGCGAGCTGACCGACGAGGCCCTGGCGCGGATCGACCTCTGGACCGACGGCGGCACGCGCGACCTCTTCAACTTCTCGGTCGACGCCCAGCACCTCATCGGCGGCTTCACCGCGCGCGGGCGCGACGCGCTCTACCTGACGGAGTTCTCGCAGGTCGTGGGCCTCGGCGGCGAGGAGCCGAGCGTCCCCGGGGATCCGAACAGCCCGAAGAAGACCTCCGATTACACGCCTGCGCGCATCAACTACGACGATCTCCAGGGGGTCGTCCTCCAGCGTTACGGGAAGATCGATCCGACGGCGAACGACATCACCAACGGCAGCGGGCAGCACGTCGGCGCGGCGCCGGAGCTGATCCAGCGGATCCAGAGCGCGCTTTACTTCATCGGATCGCGCTGGCGCGAGCCGGAGCTCGTCATCCAGCACCCCGCGAGCACCGATAACCCGATCGTCGGCGCCAACGAGTGTGAGATCCTCGGGACCTGCACCTTCAACTTCCCCGCGGACACGTCGAAGCCGGGCCGCGTCGGCACCGTCGGCGTCACGCTCCCCACGGGCTACGCCAACGCCGATCTCGCCAACGTGCGGTATCCCGTCATCTACATGCTGCATGGCTATGGCCAGTCGCCGGAGGACCTCGAGGCCGCCGTCGCGCTGACGAAGAACTGGATGAACAGCCCCCTCGACAGCAGCGCGAGCCGGCTGCCCAAGGCGATCATCGTCTACGTCGACGGCCGCTGCCGCATCGCCAACGGCAAGCCCGAGTGCCTCCGCGGGACGTTCTTCGCCGACAGCGTCAACCCCGATCGCGCCCAGGATGAGACCTGGTGGCTCAACCTGATGGACTACATGGACAAGAACTTCCGGACGCGCGGCGAGGTTGAGGTCGACTGGGCGGACTGACCAAACGCGGAGAGGATCGTGGGCGGGGGATCTCGCGCCGATCCTCTTTCGTGCGATGCTCGGCCGCGATGCCTCTGCTCCCGGGCCTCCCTCCTCGCCTCCCTGCCCTCGTCGCCGCGCTCTCGCTCCTCGGCTGCGGCAAATCGTCGCCGACCGGCGGACACGAGGCCGCGACCGCGAGCGCCGCTCTCGCAGACTTGCCTCCCCCCAGCGCTGCAACGAGCGCGGCGCCCATCCCGAGCGCGGCCGTTGCGGTCGTGACGGCGCCCTCGGCCAGCGCGGCGCCCCTTGCCACCGCGGATGCGCGCGCGGCGACGAAGCCGACGACGACCGCCGCGACCGCGACCGCGATCGCCGAGGGCGCTCCTCCGGCCACTGCAATCACTGCAGCGCCCACCGCAGCGCCGACGGCCGCGCCTGCGCCGATCGTGGAGGTCGTCTCGCCCAAGGTCGCCGAGGGCACGTTCAACACCTGGATGCAGTCGTCCGGGCGCTACACCGTGGGGCAGCCGGGCAACGTGCAGGTGGTGCTCGTCGCCCAAGGCGGCTTCCACTGCAACGAGAAGTACCCCTATAAATTCAAGCTCGGCGCGGCCTCGGGCGGCGTCAGCTACCCGCAGCCGATCGTCCGCACCGAGGCCATCCGCGTCACGCCGGATCGATCGGTCATGACCGTGCCCTTCGTGCCCTCGGCGTCGGGCGACGCGCGCGTGAGCGGCAGCTTCTCGTTCTCGGTGTGCAGCGCGACGAGCTGCCAGATCGAGACGCGCGATCTCGCGATCACGGTCAAGGTCGACTGAGCGCCTCCCGAGCGCCGGGCCGCCGCGCGCCACGCGCCATCCTCGATGGATCAAAACAGCGTTTACCTGCCGCTCGCGGCCTTCTCCTCGCTCCTGCTCTTCGTCCGCGCGCTCCGCGGCCGCGCCTGGGGCTGGGCCGTCGCGACCGGGCTCGTGCTCGTCATCGCCGGCGCGGGGCTGCTCTTCTTCCCCGCCACCGCCGGCTACTTCGCCGGCGCGATCTGGCTGCTGCTCGTCGCGCTCCCCTCGCTCGGGCAAGGCATTCTGGGCCGGCTCAGCAACCATCAACGCTACGCCGCGGCGGCGCGCCTCGCCGGCCTCCTGCGCTTCCTTCACCCGGCCGATGGATGGTGGGAGCGCCCGCGGATCCTCCGCGCGCTCGCCCTCGCGCAGGCGGGCGCGTTCGACGAGGCCACCGCGATCCTCGAGGCGCTCGAGGCCACCTCGCCGCGCTTCGCCCGCGAGGCGCGCGTCCACCGCCTGCGCATGCGGAGCCGCTGGGAAGACGTGCTCGGCTGGCTGCGCGCCAACGTCCCCGAGGCCGAGCTCAACAGCGATCCGGCGCTGCTCTTCGTCTACCTCCGCGCCCTCGGCGAGCGGGGCGAGCTCGACGAGCTCGTGCGCCGTTACCAGCTCGCCGAGCCGGCCCTCGCCCGCGTCGAGAGCGGGCGCCACGTCGGGCTCCTCTTCGTCTTCGCCTTCACCGGCCGCGTCGATCGCGTGGCCTCGCTCTTCCGCGGGCCGCTCACGACCTACTCGCCCGCGCTCCAGAGCTTCTGGCTCGCGACCGCGGATCTCACCTCGGGCCGCGCCTCGCCCGATCGCCCCGCCCCGCGGATCGTGCTCGCCGAGCTCCTCACGCGCGCCGACACCTCGATCACCACCAGCGCCCGGAGGCGCCTCGCCGATCCCCTCGCCGATCCGGCGACGTCGCTCGGCGAAGAGGCGCTAGCGACGCTCGATCGCCTGGAAAAAGAGCGCGACCAAGAAGATCGCTACGGCGATCAAGCCGGCGCCGTCGCCTCGCGCGCCTGGGCCACGCTGGCCCTGATGATCCCGATCCTCGCGATGTTCGTCCTCGAGATGATCTACGGCGGCAGCGAGAACGAAGAGACGCTGCTGACCCTCGGCGCGGTCTGGCCTGAGAGCGTCGTCGCGGGCGAGTGGTGGCGCCTCGGCACCGCGACGCTGCTCCACTACGGCTGGCTCCACCTCGGGATGAACCTCGGCGGCCTCTACGTGCTCGGGCCCTACGTCGAGCGCGCCCTCGGGCGAGCGCGCTTCCTCGCGGCCTACCTGCTCTCGGGCGTCGGCATGATGCTGATCGCCGTCCTCGTGGCCCACCTCGGCCTCAAGGAGCCGCAGCTCCTCGTCGGCGCCTCCGGCGGCATCATGGGCCTCGTCGGCGCGACGGCGGCGGTGCTCCTGCGCGGCGGCCGCGTCGAGGGCGCCGCGGTGGCCAAGCGGCGGCTGCGATCGGTGGGCCTGATCATCGTCGTGCAGGCGGCCTTCGACTGGGCCACGCCCCAGGTCAGCTTCATGAGCCACCTCGGCGGCGCGCTGATTGGCTTCTGCGTCGCAACGCTGATGAAGCACACCGTCACGCCGCCGTTGAAGCGCGCGTGATCGCTTGACGGGAAAGGCGTTGCGGGGATCTCGAACCTCGGGCTACGCTCTTGCAGCGGAAGGCCAGAAAAGCGTCCCGGGAGAGATCCAATCATGTCGAACCGAGCCCTCGTCCTGGACAAGCCTTTTCGCCTCCGGAGGCGGTTTAGCCTCCTCGGATCGGGCCTGTGCTCTCTGCTGGTCCTCGTGGCCTGCTCCCCGAAGGCTCGCACCTACGCAGACGGCGCCGGCGGGACGGGCGGCGGCGGCAGCGGCGGCCCGGGTACCGGCGGCGTCGGCACCAGCACCGGCGGCGCCAAGCCGTGCGAGACCTCCGACCCCAACTGCGAGTGCGTCGCCGATCAACTGGTCGCCCGCGACCTCGACGGGGACACCCAGGGCACGAACCTCTGCGCGGCCGCGCCCGGAGCGGACTGCGACGACGGCGACCCCACGTTCGTCGTCAACGAGTGCGGCGGCTGCGACAAGGCCACCGGCAAGGTCGGCGACTCCTGCGGCGTGTGCGGCGCGCTCCAGTGCGTGGGCGACGCTGTCAAGTGCGGCCCGCCCAACCCCGTGACCTACCAGTGCTCGGGCAACACCGTGCAGTCGTGCGGCGGAGATACCTGGATCGACGACAAGGCCTGCTCCGGCGCCGAGGCGACCTGTTACAAAGGCGGCTGCGTGGTCTGCGCTCCCGGCACATTCAAGTGCGGGACCATCTCGGGGACCCCTGTCGTCATCAAGTGCCTCAGCAACGCTGTCTGGGAGAATAGCTGGAGCATCTCGTGCACAGCCGTCCAATCCTGCCACGCGTCGACGGGCAAATGTGTGGGCCTGTTCCACCCGCGAGACCTCGACTTCGACATCCCCGCGCTCCTCCGGGGAGCGCCCGGAGCGCCGATAGCGCCGGGCCACTCCACCCAGGAGGTCCTCGATCGCGCGCTGGGCTTCGCCTTCGGCTGATCGAGCCCTCGTGCTCCTGATAGGCAGCCGCGCGATCCGCCATCACTTCCCGGAGTTCCGGGCGCCGCGCGACTGGGATCTGATCGGAAGCGAAGAAGAGATCGCCCGCCTCGATCGGGCGCTCCCGCGGCTCACCCACCCCACCCTGGCGCCGGAGAAGGCCTGTTACGCCTACCAGAGCGTCCTGGTCGAGGTCGTCAATACCGCCCTCGTGCCTTACTGGGCCAGCGTCTCCGCGGCGTTCGCCCACGAGCCCACGATCGAGGATCCCGTCCTTGGCGTGCTCCATATCCCGCCCCCTGGCTTCCTCCTGCTCACGAAGCAGTGCGGCCTCATTTACCACCTGATCCACTGGCACAAGAACCTCGAAGACCTCTATTTCCTGCGCGACCGCATTCCCTCCATCCCACCGCACGTGGCCGCGTTCCTCCCCCACGCCTTGAGTGACTCACGGCGCATCTTCGCCGACACCCACCAGAAAGACGCCGGCAGCCCGGAGCCCTGCCACCCGAGCTCGCGGGGACCGCTCAATCAAGCGCTCCACCGGGAGCTGCACGGTCGCCTCAAGCTTGGAGAGATCGCCGCTCTCGAAGAGCCCCGCGCCTGGGAGGGATTTCCGGAGCAGACTGGCGCCGAGCGTCGGGAGCGGATGATCGATCTCTTTGCCGAAGAGACGATGGTGATGGGCGCCGAGCGGTCTTTACGGCCTTTGGAGGAGGGAGAGGAGAAGGAGAAGAGTCACCCCGAGGGCGAGCTGACGCGCTGGGCGCTGCGGACGTTGATCACCAGCTCGATGCCCGAGGGGCTTCGGTACTTCGGGGTGAACTATTACCGGGAGATCATGGAGCGGGTGCCGCGCGGGTGGCTGATGCGGGTGGCTGATCGCGAAGGGGAAGCCTGAAACTGGCACCGGCTTCAAACCCAGCTTCGGATCTCGGGGTATGCGGCGAGGATCGGGCCGCAGCGCCGCTCGGCGACGAGGAGGGCGCCCCCTGGTTTTTCCAGAACTTCGATGAGTAGGGACAGGAGGCTCGCGTGCGGGTGCTGGCACAGGTCACGCTGGACCTCCAGTGCTCGCACCGAGTTGCCTTCCGTGCATGCCTCGTCGTACGAGACGAGACAGCGCTGCACCGATCCCCACGCAAAGAGTCGCGTATTGTCGAGATTTCCGCGGCGATCGAAGCCAAGGACAGCGATCGTCGTGTTCCCCTTGGGCGTGCGGCCAGAGAGCTTGCCAGAGCGCGGCGAGAACTCGATATGCTCGCGTGGCTCCTCCCTCGCGGGATTGATGAGGAGCGGCAGGCCGCTCTCGTCCAGCGGGAATTGCGGTCCCTTGTAGTTGCTGTTGCAGACCGAACAGCTCCAGAGGTAGTTGTCCCACTCGAAGGCGTTTGCGGGATCCTTCTCCATTGGCGCGAAATGTTCAATCGCGCTCCCATGGCTGTATTCGCAGTACATGCAGAACTCGTGACCGGGCGCCATCTCGCGGAGCGTCTTGCGGACTTCGTCGAACGCCTCGTTGTCCTTGTATGAGCTTCCCCACAGCCTGCGGGCCTCTTCGTACTGGGCCGCCTGTCGCTTGCTCGGCTGCGCGGCCTGGTCTCCAGCCTCAATGACGCGGAGTTGCCGCTTCTTGAGAAAATCCAGCGTCGTTGTGCTCAAGGGCAGACGGTCGACCTTCCTCACCGCAGGGCCTCGTGCTTCCTCAGCACGCGCTCGACCATGGCGCTCCCCGTGTCCGGCAGCGCCTTCAAGAGCTGCTCGAGCTCCGCCTGATCCTCGGCGCTCGCGGCTCCGCGGATCACGATCGCCTCGAGCTGGGCAACGCGCGTCCTGTTCTTTTCGGAGGCGTCCGAGTGGGCGTGCTCGAGGCCGAACAGCGCTGTCAGCGCCGCCTCGTCAGCCCCGCCGTTCACGATGGTCCGGAAGTCTTCGTCGGAGACGTGCTCCGCCTTCCCGTCCGTGCCCAGCGCGGGCAGCCGGATGAGGCCCTTCGCGTCCGCAGCCTGGCAGATGAACGGGCTGTGCGTCGTGACGATGAACTGGATGTTGGGGAAGTGCTCTTTGAGCCAGAAGCCGATCCGCTTCTGCCACGCAATGTGAAGATGGGCGTCGATCTCGTCGATGAGCACGACACCTTCATGCGCCACGACGACCGGCTTCGTGCTGCTCAGAATAGAAAGATACGGAGAGCACCTGTGGATCTGTCGAACGATGTCGAAAACGAGCGCAATCGTGGCGCGGTAACCATCGCTGAGGCTGCGCAGCGGCATCGTGCGCCCGGCCTGCTCGACCCAGAGCCCGCTCATGTCGAATCGTGCGATGCGTGTCCCATCGACGAAGAGGCCGTCATCGAGCAGCGCCAGGACCCCATCTCGCAGGTAGCCCAGCGATTTAGCTTCGTACTCCAGGTCGTTGAGGTGCATAATGTGTTGTGGCTCTGCTGGACCCCGACGCACTTGCTCCTGATAGTCAAGACGTCGAGCGTGGATCTCCTTCAACCAGTGAATCGACTCTGCGAGCGTATAGTCTTCATTGAAAAGGCTCATCAGCCGGGCAGCCATCTGCGGGCCGGGCGTGTCGTAGTCCTCGCGCAAACCGATGCGACGGAACGGACCATACCCCGCGATGAACCAGTCTGAAGGGTTGCTGTCCCACGGCCCCCGCTCCTCGGGAAGCTGGGACTGCAAGAGATCCAGGTCGAGTGGCGCACTGACGGTAGGCTCTGGACCATCGGTTTTCAACCATTGCAGTGCCGTCCAGCGTTCGACCCGCTGATCCGTCGGCTCGCCCCCGATCCAATCCCGGACATCCGAATCGAGCTGCGTCTTCACCAGCCCTTTGTCTTCGCCTTCACGGATCCACCCCGCATAGCTCATCTGGAGCTTTGCGGCCATCGACGGCCCCGCCACCGATAGGGCGATCGCCCGGAGCAGCGTCGACTTCCCCGTCCCGTTCGGCCCGGCGATCACCGTCCAGCCCGCGTACTTGCCGCCGCCGCGATCGAGGTCGAGGTGGACCTCGTCGAAGCCTCGGATGTTCTCGATGTGGATCTCGCGGAGGTACATGGGATCCCTTTACTCGTCGCGGTCGGAGCCGTCATCTTCGACCGCGTCCCCGCGGGCACGCGCCGCCTGCGGCGGAGATCGCCGGCCCGCCGCCCCCCCGACGGCGCCGCGATCTACTTCGGCTCCCCCTTCGGCTCGGCTGCCTTCTTCTTCGCCTTCGGCGCTGCCTTCGCCCGCTCGAAGAGCACCCCGTAAAGCCTCTTCGCCCCGTCGTCCTCCGCCGAGCGCGCCGCTCGCTTCAGCCCCGCGAACGCCGTCTCTCACGCCTGCGCCAGCGCGTCCCGTCGCGTCATCGCGTCGGTTCGGGCCTTCTCGAGCTTCAGGATCGCCTTCAGCTCCGCCTGCACGCGCAGGGCTGGCCTTGCCAGCGGCCTTGGCCGCCGCGATCGAGCCTTTGTGTCGGTGGGGAGGGCTTCAGTTGCAGCCGCCGGAATACGTGTACTTGGTATCGGGATACCCGGGGTCGACGCTGCCGGCCAGCTTGATCGGCACGACCACGCCGTCGTGAATCTGCTCGTAATGAAGGTGAGGCGCGCCCGCGGCCTTCCCCGAGTCACCGGAGACCCCGATCGGCTGTCCGCGAGTGACGTGCCCGCTGGTCACCGTCGCCTGCGAGAGGTGCGCATACCGCGTGGACCAGCCGTTGCCATGGTTGATGACGAGGTACTTGCCGTAGCTCGCGGTACCCAGGTTGCCATAGCTCACGGTGCCGGCCGCCGATGCGTCGACGCGGCTCCCGTACGGGAGGCGGAAGTCGATGGCCTTCAGGGGGTTGTGGTCGGCCCACGTCGAGCCGATGACGCTCACTCCGCACTTGAAGGGCACGTCCATCGCCGGGTAGGTGAGCGCGCTCTCCTCGATGTCGACGGTCTCTTCGTCCGCGGCGAGGTCGTCGGGTTCACTCGCATCCACGGCGCAACCCGAAGCGAGGACCGCGGCGAGCATCCACAGTCCGGCATTGAAAATTTTCAGGGTCATGGAGGAAGTCCTCTGGGCTTGGTGGCTCGTTCTCGTCACAGCACAGCACAGCACAGCACAGCACACGGAGTGCCAACCTCGATCCGTTGCCTCTTCAGCGTTCGACACGTCGCTGCCTCCCCATTTTCTCGGCGTTTTCAGTGATTGAGTCCGGGCCTTCGCGGCCCCCCATCGCGGCGGCGCCGCGAGGGGTGGGGACCGGAGACCCCAGTACGAACGATCCACCCGAGGGCGGGGAGAGGTGCGAGTACCTCGTCGTCATCTCGATCGTTACGTGCCTGAGGAGTTCCTGGATGGCCTTCAGCGGGCGGATAGGCAACGGTAGAACCTCCCCCTGTCCAGCCGCTCGTGACGCGCGGCGGTTGGAACCGCGCGCAAGCAAGCGGACCCGAGCCGCGCGCGCCAGCAAGCGGACCCACGCAACTTTGCCACCGCTCGCGTCGATGTCTCCTCATGCTCCCCCAGGTCAGCGCTCCGCTCGCGTACTTCATCACCTTCCATACCTACGGAACCTGGCTCCCCGGGGATCCACGCGCCG
>Ga0209181_10006489_pt1 | contig 16391 bp, 17 predicted proteins | sample MAT05_FD_187208 | JGI IMG/M metagenome (GOLD analysis project Ga0209181, IMG submission 187208) | Freshwater microbial communities from Lake Fryxell liftoff mats and glacier meltwater in Antarctica - MAT-05 (SPAdes) (version 2) | ecosystem: Environmental > Aquatic > Freshwater > Ice > Liftoff... | reverse complement strand
ATCTGGAATCCCGATCCAGCAAGGCAATGGTTTTCCCCAAAATCAGAATGGCCAGCGACCCCTCACCGCAGACCAGCTCAACCCAGCTCTCGATGTAATCCAAAGGCTGCTAACAACGCCGCGTCAACCTCCGCCTGGGGTAATCCCCGGCTCAAACCCCAACGGTCCCATGACAAATCCGGGCGGAACATTCCTTGCCAGTGGACCAGGGGCAAATGGTGGCAACGGACAGTTCGGTGGCGGCGGGATCGCCGGCGTAGCAAGCAAACACGAAGGACGCGGCATCAAGCTCGTCAACGAGCGGGAACGTATCGAAGAGTGGGAGTTCATCTACGACTACGGCAAAGACCGTGGTGGGCGTCCAGGCACCAACTCACAGAGCCAACAGGGAAATATGCAGGGTGGAATCAATCCTGCCCAAGGCACTGGCTTTGGCGCAGGCGGTGGCTTTGGACAACAGGGTGGACAACAGGGTGGCAGCTTTGGTGGACAACAGGGCGGTGGTGGCTTCGGCCAACAAGGTGGCGGCGGTTTCGGCCAACAAGGTAGCGGTGGCTTTGGTGGCCAGCAGGGCGGCGGCTTCGGCCAGCAGCAACCGCAACAACCCGGCGGTCGCGGTCGCACTCGAAACTAAAGCGCCACGTAGCCTCTTCGAATTCCCTGCGTCACCGCTTCCGTCCGTGACCCGGCATTCAACTTCGTCATCAGCGAACTCACATGAAATTTCACCGTATGTTCAGTGATACTCAACCGCCAGGCGATTTCTTTATTGCCAACGCCCTCAGCCAACAACCGCAACACCTCACGCTCGCGATTGGTCAGCGATGAGTCTGAAAAGACAGGAGCGGGCGCAGGCCAAGACTCCATGTCATGTGCAGGAAACACCATCAAGCCAGCTGCGGCAGCCTCAAGGGCCGCTCGTATCTCAATAGGGCTGGCATTCGGCGGCAGCGCCCCTCTAGCCCCTTGGCGCACCATCGTAGAAGGTGAATGCTCCGTCAGCAAGACAACCGGCAGCGGTGGCGGATCATTGTCGATCTCATCAAAGTGACGGTCAGACAACAACACATCGGCAATCTCTCCAGACTTCGCCATCTGGAAACCTACCTGCTGTTCGAGCAAAGTACGCAAGCCCGCCTCAACGACGGGACTCGATGCATCGATTCGTACGCGTGTCATGCGGCTGCCGACAGCCTCCCTTCGATTCCGGGCCCAAATGAAACCGCCACTTCGCGCGGAACCGGCTTTCCGCTGCGAAGAAACTCAATATGCACAAGGCCTCCCTCAGATATACGATCCGCAAGATCGTCTGGTGACGAAAAGAATTCGCCGTCCAATCCAATTATTACGTCACCCCGAAGTAGCGATGCGCACTCAGCCTTACTATTCGGCACTATCTCTTCGATGCGCAAACCGGCAACAAGTTTCGATAACACCCGAACTTGAATCGGCTGTATCTTCACTCCAAGCACCGCAGTCTCTTCCCGGCGGCTTGCACGATCCATAAATCGAGCCACTTCGTTTGAAGGCACAGCCAGCCCGAGATTCCCCGCAATCATCGTGTTAATTCCAACGACGGCACCAGCGGCATTAGCCAGCGCTCCACCAGAATTTCCCGGTGCCAGCCGGATCTGCGCCTGCACCCAGGGTTGCTTCCCCAGATTCCGATGCGGCCCAACCGCGTGAACAATTCCGGTCGAAAGCGACCCAACAGAGCCCAGCGGGTTGCCGACAGCCATCAACACTTCTCCGCTCCGCAACAGCGAAGAATCAGCCCACTGCGGCGCAGGCAAATCCTTCCGATCCACTGCGAGCAACTCAAGATCCCGTCGCTCTTCACGACGAAGCAGCCGCGCCTTGACAACCTCTCCATCCCAGAATTCGATCTCGACAGTAGACCCGCGCACCACATGGGCATTCGATACTATCCGGCCCTCCTGATTCCAGATCACCCCCGATCCCGCACCGCTGCGGCCCTCGTCAACTCGCACTTGAACGGTAGACCGGCGCAACTGCTCTGCTATTTCCCCGAATCCGGGGGCAATCATGCAGCCCTCCGCCCGGTAGGACGCCGTCCAATCTCGATCTGCAACTCCAGTTCCTGGCCCGCGCGCGAAATGAGAATGGGAATATGCTGTCCGATATGCGGTGGCTCAAGAAATTCCTGAATGCAGGCAAAGTCACTAGCCCGCTGCCCGCCGATGGCCAAAATTACATCCCCCACCATCAGTTGGGCAATCGCCGAGGGCGAATCGGGTTCCACGTTTAGAACAATCATGCCAGCCGGCTGTGGCACCGGCTGAAGGCCAACCCCCAGGTAACCTCGCCCAAGTTCTCCATGCGCCGCAATGGTTTCGACAAAGAGATGCAAGTTCGAGGAAGGAATGACAACGGCCGTCCCCCGCGCCAAACCTGTGCTGATCATCCCCAGCAACGACCCGTCAGCTCGCAACGCCAGCCCCCCGGAAATACCCGGATAGATCGGCAAATCGAGCTTGATGAAATGATCAAGCTTCCCGCCCTTCCAGGTCCGCCAAGTGCCAGACAAAGAACTCAGCATGCCAAGGGAAGCATTGGGCCCGGTCTCGGGCGAACGGGAAATCCCAATGATCAACTCACCGAGCGTTGCGCTGCCGGCAAGAGGCAACACCGGAGCATCGAGAAAAGGCTTCTGCAATTGAAGCAAAGCAAGGTCCCCACTGGGGTCGCGGCCGAGGAGGGAAGCGGCCGCAACCTCACCACTGGGAAGGAGAACTTGGAAGTCCTCATCTTGTTCGACGCCAGGATCCACCGTTAGGATGCGTGTGCTATCAACTAATATTCCGCTCTGGTATCCGTTTTTGCGGGCTGAGACGGCGACGACAGACTGGGCTGCGCCGCCAACGGTTCCTGCAAGCGCCTGGCTGAGTTCGATCAATGGATTCTGCATTTTACTGATGTCCTAGGCTTCCAGAATGCCTTTTCCAACACAAAAAAACTACCCTCAAACGGCTAGTAGGCACCCTGCCCGATTGGCTAGGCGCTTGCGCAGTCGTTTACACTGGGAGAGGAATGACGACTGAAGTTAAGAAAGACATTACCGCGGTCGAGCCAGCCCAAAGCTGGTTTGTCCCCGTGTTGCTCACCTGGGTAGCGCCTGGGTTGGGATATTTTCTCTTGAAGAGCCCCGAGCGCGGTGCAGCTATGGCAGCCATGTCCATCGTGATGTTTCTTCTCGGTTTGCTCATGCGCGGAGCCTTCTTCGAACCACAAACCGGAGACCTGCTCACCACGGTAATCTATTGCGGCGGTTGGGTAGCCAATCTCGCCAACGGTTGCCTCTACTTTCTCGCCAAAGCATTTGGCTACAACTCACCCGACGTCGCAGGTCACGTTGTTGACTATGGCACCAAGTTTTTGGTCGGCTCCGGCCTGATCAACATCCTGGCCATGGTCGACGTTTTCGAAATCGCAACCCGAAAGAAAAGCTAGGAGAAACCGACAATGCCCAAAATGGCTTTATCTCACTTTGAAATGGCGATTCTTTTCTCGTTGCTCACCAGCGTCGCACTTGGAATCACTGGCAAGACTGGTCGCCAAGAGCAAATCCGCTATGCCGCCTATTGCTTTGGGTCTTTTGTCCTCGCTCTTTTTGGCTTGGGCTGGTTAATGTATTTCGGCCACCGCTGAGAAGACTTGCCGCATGAGAATCTTTCTCTCACTCGCATTTTGCCTCACCACTTGGGCACAAGACACCCCAACTGAATACAAGCTCCCCGTGAACTTTGTACGCTTTGACATCAACAAGCTGCGCCCAGCCGTATCTACGCCACCGAAGTCCCAGTCTAAGATCGTCCTTCCGCCAGAACAAGTCTCCTGTGGTCATATCCGCGTCTTACCCGTAAACCCAGCCTTGGACCCCGGCATGACCCTGCCCTCACCAACTTACGCCTACAGCCGGATGCCAGTATTTAAAGGTATGCCCTCTTGTCAGTCAACCGGGCGCTGATTAAGGCTTCCCTGCCCCGCCCATAGGCACCTGAGTCACTTTCTCGCCCACCTTCTGATACGCTCCCAACTTGGAATCGGCAAGATCAGGCCGCCGCACGCTGATCGATTCAATCACTGTATTCCCTGGGCCAGGCCGTGTAGTCACCAGTTGTTGCTCACGCAGTTTCAAGGGCCCATCAGCAGTACGCCCCGGCGCAGCAACCCCGTAAACCGTGATTTCGCTAGTGGTAGATCCGTCCGAATTCAGCGAATCAATCTTGATCTTCTGCCCGGTCAATTCCATCTTCCCGGTCGGCGCATTCCGAAATTCTTGCGTCACCTCCTTGGCGCCCTTACCCTCCGGCGCCTTCTCAATCAACTCGCGCACAGCCTCTACAAAATTCCCACTCTGATCGAGAACGTATGTGGATCGATTCGTCTGTTGCTTACCGTAGGCCGTTGTCGTCTGGCTCGCTGTTTTCTCCACCGCAGCGAAAGACCCGTTTACCGTCGGGCGCTCCACCACTGAAATCGTCTTCGTCTGGCCGCTTTGCTGTTGCGTCGTCACCACCGCTCGCTCGGTAGCCGCCAACCCCCCGTTCAAATCACTCTGATAGGTAGTCGTCTCGACGATGGTCGCACCGTCCGCCCCTTGCTTCTCAACCACACGCAGTTTCTCCGGCGGCAACTTGTTGCCGTTCGCATCGCGACGCTCGATGATTTCTTCGCTAACCCGCCCATTCGGGCCATCCTCCACCACCCGGCGCTCCCGCTTCTCTTCGGGCGCAGGCAGCAGGACCCGGCGTCCGTCCACGTCGTAGACATAGATCTGGGCGAGCATCGTTGTACTCAGGAGAAAAAGGCTAAAGTACCGCATACGTTTCTACGCTAAAACTATCGGCGGATTGAAGCAATCTGTACAGTCCCTATAATGGAAGATGGTTCAAGTATGAAGAAGTTTTACATCGAGACCTTTGGTTGCCAGATGAATGTCCATGATTCCGAAAAGGTAATCGGGACACTCGAAAGTACAGGATACTCCCAGGTCCCTACTCCGGAAGAAGCGGATCTGGTCGTTTACAACACTTGCAGCATTCGCGACAAAGCCGAACAAAAGGTTTTCGCCCGCCTCAATGAATTCAAGCGCCGCAGCAAAGACAAGGTCTTTGCCGTCATCGGTTGCGTCGCCCAACAAGAAGGCGAAAAGATCTTTGACCGCGCCCCGCACGTCAGCCTCGTCGCCGGCTCGGCCAGCTACAACCAGTTGCCGCAGATGCTCATACAACTCGAAGCGGGCAACAAACGCGTCACAGGTCTGAGCCTCGACGGCGAAGAGGCTTTTGAAGTCCCCTACACCCGTCGCGACAACCCCCACAAGGCCTTCCTCACGATCATCGAAGGTTGCGACAAAAGCTGCGCCTACTGCGTCGTTCCCATGACCCGTGGCCCCGAGCGCAGCCGCACCAGCTCGAGCGTCCTCGAAGAAGCCCGAAATCTCGTCAAGGATGGCTACACCGAAATCACCCTCCTCGGGCAAAACGTCAACAGCTACATGGACCCATCCCCCACAGCCCTCGACTTCTCCAGGCTCCTTCGCAAGATGGGTGAGATCGACGGTCTCAAACGACTACGCTTCACCACCTCACACCCGAGAGACTTCGTCAAAGACATTGTCGACGCCGTCGACGAAAATCCTGTCCTCTGCAACCATATCCACCTGCCCGTCCAGAGCGGCTCCACTGCCGTCCTCGACCGCATGCAGCGCCAGTACACCCGCGATGAATACATGCGGCGCATCGACTGGATGAAGAACGCCAAACGCGACATCGCCATCACCTCAGACATCATCGTTGGCTTCCCCGGCGAAACCGAAGCCGACTTTGACCAAACCCTCCGCCTCCTGGATGAGGTTCAATACGATGGCCTCTTCGCCTTCAAATACTCTCGACGACCCAACACCCCCGCGCTGCAATACGAAGACCACATGACCGAAGACGAAAAGGGCCGTCGCCTCGCAGCCGTTCAGGAGCATCAGCGGCAAATCCAGATCCCGAACAATGCCACCTACATCGGCAGGGTTGAAGAAGTCATCGTCGATGGCTTTAACAAAGCCACCCAACAATGGCTGGGCAAGAACACACAGAACAAGACCATCAGCTTCACCCACCCCTTAATGCCGAACAACGAAGAGGGTGCCACGCTTGAAGGTCGCTATCTCAACGTCCGCGTCACCCGCGCCGGCCCTGCCTCCCTTGGCGGCGAAGCAGTAATCTAGCCTTTTTGGCAGCTTCGCCCCTGCCGCATCTTTGCTGTAATGGAATAGGAGGCATAGCCAACACAATGGAAGTTGAAATGAAGATCCGCACGCTGATGATGGATCCGGTGACGCAGATGCCGATTGTTGTGTTGCGGGACGCAACCGGTAATTCGATTCTTCCGATCTGGGTTGGCGTATACGAAGCCAATGCAATTGCTCTTGAGATCGAAAAAATCAATACACCCAGGCCAATGACGCACGACCTGATCAAGACCTTGCTCCATGGCATGGATGCAAGAGTAGATCGCATCGTCGTGAGCGACCTCAAGGACGACACCTTCTTTGCCGTCATCTGGCTGGAGAAAGATGGCGAGTTTATCAGCATCGATTCACGCCCCAGCGACGCCCTGGCCATCGCACTGCGAACAGACTCGCCCATCTTCGTCGACGACAGCGTCCTCAAGAATTCGCGCATGAGTTCCAACTCGGAAAAAGGTAAAGACGAAGAACTGAAAAAGCTCCTTGAAAATCTCAACGAAGAGGATTTCGGCCGCTACAAAATGTAGGCCGTCTCAATCGTGGAAGAAATTCTGCAAAAGCTGGTCGATCACAGGATCCAGCTTCTACCAGCCGCTGAACTCACTACTCACTTCGTATTCGAGCGTGATGGCTTCATCGCCTTGGCCGAGCGGCGAAACAATGGCTTCGGCAACGTTGGCGCTCCAGGCCTCCTCTGTCAACAGGGCATGGCCCAACTCATCTGGCGTGGCGACCAAGCCTTTTTCGTCACCAAAGGTTTCGAGCGCCAAGCCTCCCCCGAAGAGATCGAAAAACTTCGCAGCTTCGGACAGGACCTTAAGATTTCTTTGTCTAAATAGTGCACTGCCACCACCACTCGATATAGAATTTCGGCTATGGACCGAAGAGCCTTCCTCGCGACAGGAGTCGCCGCCTCACAACTCAAAGCACAAGATTGGAAACCTGTAGTCCCCACAGCGGAACTCCCCACGGGCAAAAAGGGCAAGGGTAAGCCCAAGCTTGGTACCCAACACATTTCCGACGACCCCACCCTCAAGATCCTTAGCGGCCTCGGCGTCAACAACATCTGTAGTAATCTCCCGTCCAGAGCGATGGACGCAAATTGGAGTGTCGAAGGTCTCTCAAAACTGCGTGAACGCGTCGAAGCCCATGGAATCCGGCTTGAGATGGTGCCGCTTCCACTCAGTTCTTCTCCCATCGCGAGAGCCGAGTATCCAGACATCCTTATGGGTCGCAGCCCACAACGCGACAAAGCCCTCGACGAGATCTGTCAGATGATTCGCAATTGCGCCAAAGCCGGCATCCCTGCCGTCAAATACAACATGAGTATCCTAGGCGTCGTAAGAACCCCGGCGGCAACGGGGAGAGGTGGCGCAACCCTCAGCACCTTTAAATACGCGGGTGCCAAGCAAGATCCCCCACTCACTGAAGCCGGTCCTGTACCTGCCGATCTTTACTGGGAACGCATCACCTACTTCCTTAACAAAGTGATCCCGGTCGCAAACGAAGAGAAGGTCAGAATGGCCTGCCATCCCCACGACCCAGGTATGCCCCCAGGCCAAGGCTGGCGCGGCGTAGAAACCGTTCTCGGCAGCGTCGACGGCCTGAAGAAATTTGTCAGCATCCAGGAAAGCCCTTACCACGGCCTGAACTTCTGCCAAGGCACAGTCAGTGAAATGCTGGCAAAGCCCGGCCGCGAAATCTACGATGTGATCCGCTGGTTTGGCACTAGAGGCAAGATCTTCAATGTCCACTTCCGTAACATCAAAGGTGGCTTCCTCGACTTCCGAGAAGTCCATCCCGATGAAGGTGATGTAGATATGATCAAGGCTGCCCGCACATACAAAGAAGTAGGGTATAGCGGTATGTTGATGCCGGATCACGTGCCCAAGATTGAAGGAGATACCGGCGGTCGCCAGGCCTTCGCGTTCGCTTTTGGTTATATCAGGGCTATCCTTCAACTTCTTGAAACTGAAGCCTAGTCAAGCCCCCCGGCAAGGTAACATAAGAAGCGCACGTCTACTCAACCTATGGCCCGCAAGAACACAATGGCTGTCACATGTCCCGAATGCGACAGCAAGCATGTCCGCATGTCGAAGTGGAAAAACCGCTTCGAACAGATGCTCGACCTTCTTGGCATGCCCCCCATGCGTTGTCTCGATTGTGACCACAGATGGAAGCACAGCCTCTGGCGAGTGCGCGAGATGTTCTGCGCACGCTGCCCTCGCTGCTATAGGCTCGAATTAATCAAATGGGAAGAGACCTACTATCACATTCCACTAATCTGGAAAATGCTCACAGCCATCGGGGCAAAGAGAGTTCGCTGCAAAGCCTGTCGCCACAACTTCATCAGCTTTCGTAAGGTAAAGGGGACAAAAAAATGGGACAGCACAGATCCCACAGAAACCCCAGCGGTTGAAACCACAATCGCCCTGAATACCTTGGCCCAAAAGACCTCAAAATCTGACGATCCTGCCTAGCCGAATCTACGGCTTCGGCGGATTAAAAGATACCCTGATCTCGTACATCTTTCCAGTTTGCGCAACACCAACGCGAACAATTTTGGCAAACCGCTCAGCATCTTTTGCGGGCTTGGCGCTGGGTTTGTAACTGATCGTAAGAATCGCCTCACCATCACGAACGATCTTACGGGAAGAAAGCTCAAACGTGACATCCTCACCAGGAGGTGTATCCATAGCAAGCAAAACTGTCCCTTCCATTCCGTTCTTGAACTTCACAGTCTCCACACTCGCCACACCCTGCGTAAATTCAACCTGCTGCCGGTCAGGCCTTACGAGAGACATCAATTTCTTGAGGTCGGGATTTATATTGATCTGCCCAGTCGGAATTAGCGCCGCAGATCCCGATTCTGGATTCGACTCCATGGTGCCAAATGGCGTTGACCGAGTCTCATTCTTGGGCTGAAACCAATACCATCCATCTGCCTCTTCACGCCACCAGGATTCGATTGGTTGCTTGATCTCCATCGCACCCACACCCATCATTGCCATGGTTGTATCTACAAGCGTCACAACCTTTGCGGCCTTGCCGCCATCGGCATAAAAGATCTGGTCAATCTTGTAACCCTTAATCTGCTTTTTGGGCCAGGAGAAGAAGGCATCTTTGCTTTCTTCAGACACCAAAGCATCGCTCTGCCGATACTTGGCTGCAACAAAGCCATCCCAGAACTTGGAAACTCGTTGCTTCAAAGCAGCTTCTCTCTCCGCAGAAATTTTGATGATTTCCTGCGCTGGAACCAGACTACAAACCAAAAAGAGCAATAGAGCGGTACGATTCATCTTCTTTACGATCCTAACATTCACAGACGCAAGCGCCAGCGAAAGGTTAGCGTTCGGGAATCTTCGTACCTTCACGAATTTCATCCGTCGCGCGTTGGATGATTCGTTCACCGGCAGCCAGCGGCCCAACCACCTCGACAAGCTCTCCGTGTGCAGGCCCCTTGCGCACATTCACATAGCGTGCCAACCCGTTCTCCACCCGGATCACAAAGCTACGCTCGGTATTCGATGTCACGGCCGTGGCGGGCACCAGCAGAGTTACTTGCCCCGCCTTAGCCGGCCATTTCACTTCCGTATACATTCCTGGGGCCAACCTGCCACTGGCATTGGCCACATCCAGCTCCACCGGCATCGTCCGGGTACGAGCATCCAGCGTCCGCGAGATGCGGCTCACCACCCCGGCAAAGTTCTCCCCTGGCTGCCCGCTCACACTAAAGCCTACGCGTTGCCCAGCCTTCACACTACTGAAATTGGCCTCCGGCACAGCCACCACCACACGCAACCGGTTCACCTGTTCAACCCGCACAATCGCGCCGACCGAAGGCCCGGCAAGGCTCCCCGGATGCAACAACCGCTCGGTCACCACACCATCAAAAGGAGTGGTCAGCGTCAAGAAGCCTTCCAGATCCTTCAGCGCTCGCACCTGCGCCTCAGCCGCATTGCGCGAAAGCTGGATCGATTCGAGCGCCGCCTGCGCCGATCGAACGGCCTCATCCGCCAGAACCAGCTCATTAGCTGCGATTGCACCTGCCGTCTCGCTCGCCTTCTTCAATCGGGCTGAGGTACTTTGGGCCGCAACCAGCCGCGCCTTTACCTCGCCAGCCTGCGCCAGCACTGCGTTCGACTTCGCCTGCGCCTCAGCAATCTGGGCCGACAATTCAGGCGCAGAGAGCTTCCCGATCGCCTGTCCCTTACGAACCACACTTCCGCGATCCACATCCAGGCTCTCGATGTATCCCGATACCCTCGCCACAATCGAAGTCGATTGGTAGGGCAGGATCTCGGCAGTGAGCGTCACAAAGCGCTCCACAGGCTTTGCCACCACTTGAACCGTTGCCACACTCTGCGCAAGCGCACACACAGGCATCACACAAGCCAATAGCCACTTCATGCTTTAGCCTCCTTACGGAAGATCGAATAAATTGCCGGCAGGACAAATAGCGTCGCCAGCGTCGCCGTAACCAGGCCGCCAATCACAGCCCTCCCAAGCGGAGCTGTCTGCTCACCGCCTTCACCGAGTCCAAGAGCCATCGGTAGCATCCCGGCCAACATCGCAAACGCCGTCATCAAAATAGCCCGAAGTCTCGCCCCGCCAGCAGCAGCCACATTACCTTCAGCTTCAGCAAAACTCAAGTAGAGGATCGCATTCGCAATCGCAATACCAAGCGCCATAATCGAGCCAAGATAACTCTGAATGTTGATAGTGGATCCAGTGAACCAAAGTGCGAGCAACGAGCCGCACAAGATCGCCGGGCTCAACAGCAGCACCACCAGCGCCAGACGAAAACTCTGAAACGCGGCAGCAAGCAAAAGGAAAATACTCACACCAGCGATCCAAAGCCCGGTTTGAAGCCCCTCAATCGTCTCCTTCAGCGGCCCTGCCTGCCCGCCAATCTGAACCGTGATTCCACGAGGCGGCTCTCCCGCTCGACGCACCGCAGCTTCCACTTCTGGCAACCCACGCCCCAGCGTCACACCTTCCAGATTCGCAGCGAGACTAATCAGCTTCTGCCCGTTGAATCGCTCAATCATTCCCATCGTCTTGCCATTCTTCATCGCGATCAAATCGCCCGCCAGCGGTTGTGTGTTGCCGGCCTTCGAAAGCGAGATCGAAGCAATATCGTCCCCCGACTTCACCTTGCTCGGCGGCAACTCCACTTGTACTTGAAACGCGTTGCCACTGGCGGGATCACGCCAGTAATTCGGCTCGATAAAGCGGCTGGAACTCGTCGCCGCAACCAGGCTCCGCGTCACATCCATCGTCGTCAGTCCATATTGCGCGGCCCGGTCCCTGTTGATCTGTATCTCAAGCGTCGGGTAATCGTTGGGCTGCTGAATCTGAAGATCTCGCAAGAATGGCATCTTCTTCAGCTCGGCCTGAATCTTCTCGGCATACTGATAATCGGCAGCTAAACTCGGGCCAACCACCATCACCCGAATCGGTGTAGGCGACCCGAAACTCATCACTTGGCTCACAATGTCCCCACCCTCAAACAGCAACTTCAACTGCGGCAATTCCTTGGCCAGTCTCGCCCGTATCGCTTCCTGCGCTGCAGCGGTGTTCACCTTTGTCTCAGGCCGGATCGATACCGTGAGCACCGCCTCGTGCGGGCCAGTCGTAAAGAGATGAATCAGGTTGACCGGATAGCTCGAAGCATGGGCCCCGACAAAACTGGTTGTCAGCGCAACCTTGTCTGACCCCAATGTCTCTTTGATCAACTCAAGCGCTTTGAGCGCCAAAGGCTCCGTTCGCTCGATCCTCGTCCCGGTCGGCGCAAAGACTCGCAAACGAATTTGCTTGGCCGAAGCAACTGGAAAAATTTCAAGCCCCAACTGTGGCGGAATCAGCCACAACCCAGCCCCGCAAAGAAGCGCATACACAAGCGCAACACCCCACCGAAGCGAAACAATGCCGTTCACCAGACTGCGATAAGCAACTCGATAAGCCGGCTCCGGACGCGGCTCATGCGCTCGAATCCACTTCGCCGCCAGCACTGGCACCAGTGTGCTCGACAACAAGTAGGAAGCAATCATGGCAAAACCGACAGCCAGCGCCAGCGGCATAAAAAGTTGCCGTCCAGCACCAGTCATAAAGAATGCCGGCACAAACACAGCAAGTATCGAAATCATGCTCAGCAATCGTGGAATCGCAGTCCGTTGGCACGCCGCAACAATTGCATCGTAGGTTTCCGTCCCGCGCTGCAGCTCCGTATGAATATTCTCGATCTCAACAGTTGCCTCATCCACCAGCACCCCAATCGCAAGCGTCAGACCCGCCAGCGTCATCAGGTTGATCGTCTGACCACACGCCCACAGCGCAATCACCGAGCTCAGCAGCGATACCGGAATCGTAGTCAGCACCACCAGCGCCGATCGGCCATCACGCAAGAAGATCAACACCATCAACCCGGTCAGGAAGGCGCCAAGTGCCCCCTCATTCACCAGATTCTGCAGCGCCGAAGCGACAGCCGGCGTCTGATCGAATTCCACTGTTACCTGCACGTCCTCAGGAACAATCTTTTGAAAGCTCGGCAGGGCCTCACGAACGCGCTGCATCACAGCGAGAGTCGATGCATCGGCACGCTTGGTGATCGGGATATAGACAGTACGCTTGCCGTTGACATGCGCATAAGCAGTCAGAATGTCGCTACCGTTCTCCACCGAACCGATATCGCGGAAGTAGACGGGAGTGCCAGAACCCACCCGCACCGGAGTCCCTGCAAGTTCCGTCAGATCACCACCAATCGTTGCATTGGTCGACGCAATCCGCGTCAGATCGCCTGTCCGCACCACACCGGACGGAGCAACCACATTGGCCTGCGAAAGCGCCCGAATCGCCTCTTCAGGCGAGATCCGGTACTGGCGCAACTTCTCGGGATCGAGACGCACCAGGATCGTCCGCTGCGCGCCACCAAAAGGCGGAGGCGCAGACACACCCGGCAACGTCGCAAAAAGCGGACGCACTCGATTAATCGCAAAATCCTGCATCTCAGCCGGCATACGTGTCTGGCTCGAAAACACAAGCTGCCCGATCGCAACACTACCCGCATCAAACCGCGTAATGAAAGGCGGTACAGCACCAGGCGGCATAAACGCCCGAGCCCTGTTGGCATAACCAACTACTTCGCTCAACGCAGTGCTCATATTCGTTCCGGGGAAGAACGTAACCTTGATCAAGGCAGCGCCTTGCACACTGCGCGATTCAATCTGCTTCACCCCACTTACATAAAGCAGGTGGTACTCGTAATAGTACGTAGCGAAGCCGTCCATCTGAGCCGGATCCAGTCCGCCATATGGCTGCGCGATATAGATCGTTGGCTCACCAAGGTCAGGGAAAATATCAACCGGCATGCGGCGCACCGCAAACCACGCTGCAACTAGAATCGCAATCACCGCAACAAAAATCGTTGTCGGCCGGCGCAATGCAAACAGGACAAGACGCATGGCCTAGGGTTTCTCCGCTCTAGCCAAAAAGTCAGTCAAATCACCCTGCGCAATCGCCACACCAAGCTGAGCCCGCCAGCTACCAAGCCGCGCCAGACTGTCATCAATCTCAGCAGCAATCAATATTCGTTCTGCATCCGTAAGCTCGGTAATCGAACTCAACCCAGCCTGATATCGCGCTGCTGCCTGTAACCGGGCCTCACGCGCCGCACCAGCCAGAATCGGTGTATTGCCAGCAATCTGTTCAGCAGCTGTCAATTGCACTAGCGCCTTCAACCGCTGTGTCTCAAGATCCCGCAAAAGCTGCTCCTGACGCGCTTGCTCCATGCGCCCTCTCGACACTTCAATCTCTCTCCGCACTCGCAACCCAGGTAAATCCATCAACGAATACGTCATCGTAAATCCAACGCCCCAGTTGTAGATATTTGGCCCAAGACCACTCGCAACTCCACCAGTCGTAAAGTCCGGGTTCGCGCCAGTCCCACGAGCATACATCGTGGCCTGCGTATTGAATTTCGGATAATAGCTACGCTGCAACACCTTCAACCGCGCATCCGATTCTTCCTTCGCAATGCGCTGTTCAACCATCACCGGGTGAGCACTCGCGTCCCCGCTCGCAGCAGCAGCCAGCGGCAGATCGAGAAAGTGCTGCTTTGACACCTTCAATTGCGCCACCGGCACATTCAACAACTGCGCCAGACTCGTCTGCGCAATCTGCACTGCTGCACTAGCCTGAATCACCTGATTCTCGGCAGCAACTCGCTCTGCCCGGCTACGCGATAGGTCACCCCCAGGACGAAGCCCGCTATCCACAAGCCCCCGAACCACACCTTCAATCGCCACCAACCGCTCCCGGCCAGCCTGCGCCGATTCCAGCGACTGCTCTGCTGCAAGCAAAGTCAAATAGGCATCGGCAGCCATAGCCGCAACCTCAAACCGTGTGCGCTTCAACCCAGCCTCAGCACGCTTCTGCCCGGCAGCGCTAACCCCCACCGATGCCGCCCGCAGCCCAAAATCAAACGGCTCCCACGAAACCAGGAATCCAACCGCAGTTCCCCACACATTGGTTCCGGCGTTGGCTACCAGCGGTGGCCCGGAAATCGGCGAAATCACCTGCTGCTGCAAAACCATCCCATAAACATTGTTCCTGGTCGCCCGGTTCACCTGAGCAATCGCATCAGCCTTTGGTAGATAAGCAAGTCGCGAAAGCTGCACCCCTGCTGCCGCAGCCTTGATCTGCTCCTCATTCACACGAGTCGTTGGGTATTGCTCCACCGCCTGCTGTACAGCTTGCGCGATCGTAAGCGGCTGTGCCGATGCAGAAGCGGCCATAAGAAAAACAAGACCAAGCTTCATACTTGGCGCGCAATACCGCGCTTGCTCGCGCGAACAAATCTTGCGATGTGGCTGGCGTGTGGATTGGAAAGTGCTTCGAGTTGGTCGCATGCTTCTTCCTTCTTCAGGGCACTGCGGTAGAGAATCTTGTAGCAGAGTTTCAATGTAACAAGATCAGTAGCTGAAAAACCGGCCCGCCGCAGCCCCACCAGATTCAAGCCCTCTACTGCCACATCAAACTTCGAATAGAGAAAGAACGGAGGCAAGTCAGAGTTTACGCGAGTATTCCCTCCCACCATCGCCAGCCGCCCGATCCGTGAATACTGATGCACCACCACTCCGCCCGAGATAAACGCCTGGTTTTCCACCTCTACATAGCCCGCCAGCAGCGCACAACTGGCAACCACGATATGGTTGCCCAATTGGCAATCATGCGCGATATGCCCCGAGGTCATGATGAAATTGTGATCCCCAATCACGGTCGAGGCCTCAGGCTTGGTCGCCCTTGAAATCGTAAAGTGTTCCCGGATCTTGTTGTGATCCCCGATCCTCAGATAGCTCCGCTCACCCTTGAAGTTCTTATCCAGTGGATCCGTCCCAAGCACCACCGAAGCACTGATTTCATTGCCTTCCCCGAGCGTCGTCCATCTTTTGATGTACACGTAAGGATCGAGAATACAGTTCTTCCCGAGCACAACATCCTGCTCGATAATGCAAAAATCTCCGATCACGCAACCGGGTCCGACGACGGCTTCCGGATGGACTCGGGCAGTAGGGGCCACACACGCCCCCGGGTCTATGGGCATAAATAGATTATGCGTGTTCGTGAACTGGCTCAACGACTGGGTCTCACTTTTGAAGGCGACGGAGAGAAAACCATCTCGGGAGCGGCCGAGCTCGAAAGAGCTGGCACCGAAGATGTCGCCTTCGTCGGATCGAAGAAATTCTGGAAGCTCGCCGAAGCTTCAGCAGCCGGCTGCCTCATCGTCACCTTCGACTATCCATCGATGGATCGAACGATGATTCGAGCTGCCGAACCTCGTGCCGCCTTCGCTGGCAGCCTGATTCTCCTCTACCCCAAAGCCAACCCCCAGCCAGGCCTCGCCCCATCTGCGGCCATCGATCCCAGTGTCAGCCTTGGCGATCAAGTCTCCGTAGCGCCTCACACAACCATCGGCGCTGCCTCAACGCTGGGAGACCGCGTCCAGATCCACGCCGGTTGCTGCATCGGCCGCAACGTCAAGATCGGCAAGGACTCGGTGATCCATCCCCGCGTTACGATCTACGACGGCGTTGAAATAGGTGAGCGAGCGATCATCCATTCTGGA
>Ga0209181_10006487_pt1 | contig 16394 bp, 15 predicted proteins | sample MAT05_FD_187208 | JGI IMG/M metagenome (GOLD analysis project Ga0209181, IMG submission 187208) | Freshwater microbial communities from Lake Fryxell liftoff mats and glacier meltwater in Antarctica - MAT-05 (SPAdes) (version 2) | ecosystem: Environmental > Aquatic > Freshwater > Ice > Liftoff... | reverse complement strand
ACTATCCGCATATGTTTAGTGAAAATGGCGAAATGATTATGTGGGGAAGAAGTATTTCATACCGTTTTGGTGCAACTATCCCGCTTGCACTTACAGGTTTTGAAAACGATCCGGCAACTAATTATGGCTGGATGCGCCGAATTTGTTCAGGGTCATTATTGCAGTTTCTACAAAACCCTGATTTGTTAGAAGACAGAATACCAACCTTAGGTTTTTATGGTGCTTTTGAACCTGTAGTGCAAATGTATAGCTGCCGGGGAAGTGTGTTTTGGATGAGTAAAGCATTTTTATCGCTACTTCTTCCAGAAAATAATGCTTTTTGGACAGCCAAAGAAAATGAAGGCGATTGGGAAAAAAAATTTTCGAAAGACAAAGTTTATAACAATTTTCTGGCCGGAACCAACTTATTGATAACCGACTATCCCGCAATTGGAGCTGCAGAAATAAGATCAATAGCAGATGTACCTACGTTAAAAAAACCACCATTTGATCAATATAGAAACAATGAAAATTACAATCGCCTGGCTTATAACAGTGCATTTCCATGGCAGGCCGATGGTGTTAACGGCGAAGTTGCCATGAGTTATGTTTTTAAAACGAAGGATAAGAAGTGGGAACCTGCAAAAATATATAAGTTTAAAAAGTTTGTTGACGGGATATATTATAGAGATGTTGCTTTAGAATCGAATGCTGATATAGGTTTAAGCCTTGCTGATATTCCTTTGCCAAATGGAATGCTACGTGTAGATAAAAACATAAGCAAGGAAGCTGTGCAGTTACGACTAGGTCATTATTCTCTTCCAAAAATTAAAGCTGAAATTAAAAGTGTAACACGTACTATCAAAGGTAACAAGGTTACCATTATTGATAACGGCGTATACCAATTGGCTTTGGTGCAATTAACTGCCTGGGGTAAAACAGAAGTAGTAAAATCTTCGGGCCTGCATCCTGTAAGTAAAACAAGTTCCGTTATTAATGTTAGTTCCAGCTTTGTGCCTGTAGCAAACAAACCTGTGATCTATGCCACATTAATGCTTTGGAAAAAATCGGGTCAAACCTGGACTGATAGCGACTTAATGCCGGTAGCAAAAATTAAGCAGGAATCGGGTGATTTGATACATGTAACATTTAAAAACGGTGATAAAAAAACGGTTAAGTTTAATTAATGCAGCAGTAAAGCGGTTAACTGTGCTCCGAAGCCGAAGCTTTAAAACCTGGGCCCCGGTGCAGCTTCCGCCTCGCCGGACGGGTAGGGATACCGGCCAATGTGTCTAAGGCCACACCCAACAATGCTACCGGTTCAGTAAACGGTAAAAAAATAATAAGCAGTAAATCCACCAGTTATAAAAAGCCGGTAGCTTTTTATTTTACTACAGTGGTTCTTTTACCTCTTTATAGCTTGTATTACAATCACCCTTGCGCACCTTATAAAAAATTGCGCCTAAGTTATTCCTTTCACAAAGAGATTAATAATAACCGACATTTTTTACTTAATTCAGAAACAACTCAAATAGCATATGCTCCCTACCTAATTAAACGATTGGTGCATTTTTGACCTTAAACTTCCGCTCTTGCAAAACCAACTGTATCCCTGTACATTTGAGGAGATACCTCAGCATTTACCTTAAAGAAACGGCTAAAATAATATTCATCTTCATAGCCCAGTTCGTAACCAATTTCTTTTACAGTTTTGTTGGTAAGGTATAACTCTCTTTTGGCCTCAATGATGATCCGTTCATTAATTAAACTACTGAGTGTTTTATTGAAATGGGATTTGGCAATTTTTGCCAGTGCCTTGGGAGTAATGTACAACAGGGCTGCATAATCTGCAGGAGAATGCCTGGTCTTAAAATTTTCTTCAATTGCATCTTTCAGCTTTTGCAATATAAAAGGCTCTTTATGATCCTTTACTTCCATAGCCGCTTCAGGTTGCTGTTGTGTTTTTAGCCGGGCTGCAGTTATCAGTACTATTTTCAAATAGGAAACTAATAATTCATATTGAGCCAAGTCAGGATTTTGCATTTCTGTTTTTATTTGCTCGCAAAGCATTTGTAAAGTCGTTGCCGACACTTCATCCACCTGTACGAATGGCGGCTTGTAAATATTATTATACAAAACCCCATTACAGGAAACCTCCTTATGGTGTTTGTAAATACAGAAAAAATCCGGGTGAAAATAAATAGCTACGCCTTTTATAGCGCCTTGGGTAGTGAGCATGTATGGCTGATAGGGAGAAAAAGCAAATAAGGAATTGGCCTCAAAATCATACTCCGAAAAGTCGGCTTTCAGTTTCCCTGCACCTTCCTTTACCCAGATAATTGAAAAAAAATTCTGCCTTTGTATGTGGTCGAAAAAAGAATTGTCTTCAAAAGAAAATAGTTTGAAAGCAAGGTTGCCGTTTTGCGGGTTGACTAACGTATAAGCGGATTGATTGAGCATTGCGTTTGATATTTTTAAATAAGTTGAAAGAAATTATCCACGCCTATATACCTCTTTACGGTAAATCCTTCTGCATAGACGGCATTAATGGGCCTTCCATATATACTGTTCATACTTTTTACCTGGTTTATCAACCCAACTATTGAACTGGCACCTTCCTGTTTAGGGTGAACAAACTGTGATCTGAAAGCAAGTATGGCTTCAAGTTTTTGATCCATCTGTTCTGTAATATCCAAAACAAAACCAGGTTCTATAAAATAGTCCTGTATATAATGATATACTGCACGGGGCCGCCATTCTTTTTGCTTTGCTCCATTATCAAAAGTTTTCTTCATTTTCAGGCCGGATAAAAAGCAGGCATCTGCAACTAACTTTGCAGCGTTGGCATGGTCAGGATGCCGGTCGTGTATGGCATTGCACAATACAATTTCCGGTTGATATTTTCTTATTGCCTCAACAACTTTTAACCTGCCAGGTTCATTGTTTTCTATACCACCATCGGGCAAACCCAATTGCTCCCTGTAGGATACACCCAAAATCTTGGTAGCGGTGGCTGCTTCGTTTCGCCTTTCTTCGACCGTTCCATAGCTACCCATTTCTCCGGCACTTAAATCAACAATGGCAACGCTTTTACCCATAGCGATATGCTTCAGTAAAACTCCGGCTGCCGCACATTCCACATCATCCGGATGTGCCCCAAATGCAAGTAAGTCTACTTTATGTTTATTCATTTTTACAGCATATATTTTTTAAAAATAACAGTGGCAATATGACCGCCAAAACCAAAGGTATCACTCATGGCATAATGGATAAGTTTTTCCTTGGCTTTTCCCAGTGTTGTGTTGAGCGTATCTTTCCACGCGGGTTCTACATTTACCGCATTAATAGCCGGGGGGGCTTGTATAGTTTATTCATCACTCAACAATTCCTTGGGATTCTTTCAATTGAATTTTTAACTCCTTTAATGTTGTTTCCAGTTTTGCAACATACGCTTTTTGAGGAGCTAAGGCATTTTCAATTTCTTCCACTGTGTATCGTGGCGTAATGTGCTGCGGACAGTTCCAATCATACGCTTCAATATTAAATACCATCATACGCTCCGGTTTAAACTTATAGTCGCCCAAATCAAGCAAGTCAAGTAATGCCGGGTTGTCCTTTAATGCTACAATTTCGACCCTGGCCAATATTTTTAATCTTGTTCTGGATGGATAATCCACCATTATCAACGCAACATTATTATTGGTGGCAATATTACCAACCGAAATATATTGCATGTTGCCTTTAAAATCTATAAAGCCCAACCTTTTTTCATCCAGCACTTTTACAAATCCCTTTGGCCCGCCACGGTGTTGGATATAAGGAAATTCATTTTCGCCCATGGAAGCTATGTAAAAACTATTTTGATTCACTATGAAATCAATTTCATTTTCTGTTAATCCATCAATATAGGTATCTCTTTCCATTCTTGCATAGCTTGAACGGCTGCCCATTTTTTCCTGCATTTCCTTTACGGCATCTGTAAATGCCAATGAAGCAAAATTTTTTGCCATGATCATTTATTTTAAGATTGTGCTTATCGTGGTGCTTCTACTTTATTTTCGGCTGATTTTTCTAATTCCTTTACCAACGGCGATTGCACCAGCACGCTGTCCCACATACTGTCGCCACATTCATCAGGTATAACAATTGTTTCATCCAATGGTGTATACTGCTTAACTTCCAATTCTTTTTTCATCTTTATTATTTTATAATTTTCTTTCACTTTCTTCAATGGCCAGGTCGTTAATACTTGCATATCGTTTAGCCATCAGCCCGTGCTCATCAAACTCCCAGTTTTCATTTCCATAGGCGCGAAACCATTGACCCTCCGCATTTTGATATTCGTATTCAAAGCGAACTGCAATTCTATTATCGGTATGTGCCCAATATTCTTTTTTGAGTTGGCAGTTTAATTCCCTTTCCCATTTATCGGCAAGAAAAGAAACAATTTGTTCCCTTCCATTTATAAATACATCCCTGTTTCGCCATTCACTATTGATAGTATATGCCTTGGAAACCCTTTCAGGGTCTTTGCTGTTCCATGCATCTTCTGCCAATTGTATTTTTTGTTTGGCAGTGTCCAATGTAAAAGGAGGGAGCGGTGGTCTTTGTTCCATTTTGTATGATTTTAAATTATGATAAACAATCGGGGCAAATCAAATTTACCCTGGATAATAATTTCGAAATTTCTTCTTCCAATGCTTGTTGTTTGTCTTTGGCATACCAACCGTGTAACGCATTGGCGTAGGTAGATGCAGTGGCCGGGTTTGATTTTAATTCCTTAACTAACTTTTGTGCAACAGTTGGCCTTGGTCCCCAAATACCTGTTACAATAAAATGTTCATCCAGTTGAATAAGCTTTGGAATAGAACGGGTACCATTGGTAAGATACGCATTCATCAACGCTGCATTTTGATCTCTGTACACCAGTTTCATTTCAATTTTTCCTTCGCTCAATGCTTCAAGTGCATGCAATGCAGGCAGTGTTTGGGATGCATCTCCACACCAATGCTCGGTTAATACTAACCAGTAGGTTTTAAGCTTAAGCGATTTTACCTGGCTAACCATAGTTTCACCCGGCAGATAGGTTTTTTCAACCCTGAGCATCCGTCTTTGATTAAGGTGGATATACTCCTTTGTCTTCAAATCAGGATTTAACTCAAGGTCTTCTGCCATTTGTTTTTTATACTGTTGGTAGCTGATCCCTTTTTGAAGGTATTTTTTATAATCTCCTTTACTGATTAAAGTGCTGTTAACTGCTGTTTTCATTTTTGTTGTATTTACTTTACAAAGGTGAATTAAATAATAATCTTGAAAAATGGAGGATGAACGAAAAGGGATGGACAATTTTCCCTCAATAAATTTTAAAAGCAATACAAAAGCCGGGGCAACACCCGGCCTTTGCATTTTACCTTATTGAGTAATTATAATCAGTTAAGGCTTACTTCCGCTTCCAGTGCAGGAGCCAAAGGAAAATCAACAGGTACCTGTGAAAGGTTATGCAGATAATTCATTGCTGTTTTATCACTTACCTGTAAAATTAAATCAATCAGATTTTCATTGGTATATCCCTGGGCATAGAAGTTGTCAACTAATGCTGCATCCGCATTACCACGGTTTTTAGTGATATTTTCCGCTAATTGTACCAGCGCATTCAATTTGGCATCGGTTACTTTACCACGACGGATATCCAAAAGTTGCTCATCAGTAAAGCCATTCATTTTACCAATTACAGTGTGCGCACTTTTACAATAAAGACAATTGTTCACTTCACTAACTATTAAGTTAACAGCTTCTTTTTCTTTGTTACTCAAGGTGGTTTTTGCATTTTGATAGGCCAGGTACCTGCCTAATCCATTGGCTGAGTAACCGATAGTAGCATACAAATTTGGTACAAAACCAAGAGCTTTGTTTAAGCTGTCAAAAATTTCCTGATTAGCCGGTGCTACGTCATCTCTTGTTGGGACTGTAAATTTTTTCATTTTTTATTTTTTAAAGTTTTTGTCGTTAATGACAATGCAAAGGTGCTATAACTTTAACCCTTAAAAAATGGAGAATGAACGCAGGTTGATGGACGATTTTCCAAGGATAGCAGATGAAACGTTTTAATAAGGCAAAACTTTTATGCTTATGCAATTGCGGGATCTTTAAAAACGCTGCTGTGCCAGTACCGGGCTGTTAAATAAGGATAAAACTTAAATTTCACCACTTCAACCCGCAGTTGAATTAACATTTTTTTAGGGGCATGGATCCTCTTATTTTAGTTTCTTCCACATTTCATTCGTGAGTGTCTTTGAACTTTACCAAAGACATTCACTAAAACACCATTGGATTAATATTTTTCAGATGATACCGCCTAAATAATACATTCTTCGATGGCCCTGTGTTTGCATCACAACGAAAATATGTGTCATTATAAAATTGATTGTGAAATATTTTTATCGGAGCGTTGCCTGCTTTTTAAATTGTTTGTTCCCTATCTGATATTGATTTAAAATTTGTTTTGATTTCCACTATACATCCCTTCCGCATGAAATGTTGCAGTTTCGTCCGATAAGAAAAGTACAAGTTCGGCTTTTGTGTCGGTTTTAAAAGTAACTGTTTCATTTTTGAAGATGACGCTTTCACCTTTTGAAAGTCTAAGGGTTTTATTTACTAATAAGTCACCTTGAAATGCATATAAAATACCAGTTAAATTTTCTTTTGGTAATGCTGGCAAGGTATAAACTTCTCTTGAAGTTAAATTCATATCGTATATCCAGGTATCACTACTAAACTTTAATAAAGAGTTTTCATCAGTTGAAGCAATCAAACGCCAGTTGTTAATGCTGTCGGGTTGGGTTAGTTCTGCAAACGTAACTTCTGGCTTGTCATCTTTTATTTTCGGACGAATAAAAATTTGTAACCCTCAGAGGCGTTCTAAAATATTCAGTCAGGCGCAGGACTCCGTCCTGTGTCTTCCGTGTTACTACTGCTTTGAGTTGAATACTATTTTAGTTAAAAAAGTTTAGTTTTAACGATGTTAATAATAACACCATGAGCACCAGATCTAGATTTATTGACAATGCATCAGTGTATTTTACCACCTCAACAGTAGCAGGATGGACGGATGTTTTTACTAGAGAAATATACAAAACAATGCTGCTGGATAGCATCAGGCAATGCCAGCAAAGCCAAGGTTTAAAAATACTTGCCTGGGTTTTAATGACCAATCCCGCCCGGATAACCGGTCGGACGGGCATTTGCATACCATTTGTAGTTGTAACGAAAGATATGATTTGGGATTGATAGGACGCAATATAAAAAGTTTTACTGCCATGAAATTAATTGTTGCAGTAATCAATAATTCAAAGGAAAGCAGGAAGGAATACCTGCGGCGTACTTTTGCAGTTGAAGGTAAAAAAAGTAGCAGTAATTTTAACCCACAAGTTTTTGGGAACACGAAAATCATCCCGTGTTATTAGACAGTACAGTAATGTACAATCAGCGATTAAATTATCTGCCTGCCCGATAAGCCATTAGGCGGGCATTGGAACCCTGTAACAGTAGGCTTTGTAAGGGAGCCGTGGCATTGGATGTATAGCAGTGCGATTGATTATTTTACAGAAAAAAAGGGGCTGCTGGATATTATTATTTTGGATGGTTTTTAGGATCGGAGATTAGTAACAGGGAAGACACAGGACGGAGTCCTGCGCCTGTGGTATATCTTCAGGCGACGAAGTAATTCGTTTTATTTAACTCCGATTTATCGGAGTTTTTTCTGATTTACATCCGAGCCTTTTATGCCTTAAAAAAACCTTTTAGGGTGCTGCCATAGGTACCTCCTTTTTTTTATAATAGTTTTTCCACTTTCTTTTTAATACTCCTTTTGTCGTATGGGCTTCATTGGGTGTTTTCATATTACAACTACTGTGAGGTCTTAATGAATTATAAATTGTAACTGCCCTGGCAATGCTTTTTTGTGCATCTTCAAAGCAATCGTATTTTACCTGTAAGTATTCTTCTTTAAGTATTCCATTTACTCTTTCAGCAATAGCATTTTCTAAAGGGTCTCCATTTTCTGTCATACTGATCTTTATATTCTTTCCCTGCAATAGTTTTACATATTCATGACTGCAGTACTGAACACCCCTGTCAGAATGATGAATAAGTTCTTCAAATATTTCTATTGTCTTCATTGCCATTTTCAAAGCATTTATACAGCCAATTGCCTCCAGTGTTTTTGATAAATAGAACCCTATTATTTTTCTGCTATAAGCATCTGTTATTAAACTCAGGTAAGCAAATTCACCAGCTACAACAATATACGTTATATCGCTTACCCACAGCAAGTTTGCTGCTAACGGAGTGAAATTTCTTATCAGGTTTAAATACTTTTTTAACCAATGTTTAGAGAACGTAGTCTGTACTTTTCTTTTGCGTTTTCTAATTAGTAAGTTATGTTGTCTTAACAAGTTAAATAAGGCATCTCTACCCAAATATATCTTGTGCTGCTTTGTAAAGTGTTGCAACAGCACAACTAACTTACGGGTGCCAATACGTGGATGTAAAGTCCGATGCTTTAAAACTTCCTGTACTATTAGTTCAGCTTCCAATGCTTCTTTAAGCTGATAGTTTTGGTATCCATAAAAAGCTTGTCGGGTATAACCAAGCAGTAAACATAATGATGACAAACATCCTTTCTTTTCATTATATCTTACTTCTTCAACGGCTTGGTGCCATACTTTTTTCTGATGGGGATTTTAAGTTCTTGTTCTGCAATTTCAATCATTGCAACAAGCAATTTATTATGCAGTCGTTCCTGCTCCAGTTGCTTTTGCAGTTCGATGATTTCTGTAGACAAAATCTCTTTTGGCTCTTTATTCATTTCAAGTAAAGTAACACTTTCTTTAGAAGACTTTCTCAAACAAATAAAGCCCTGGTGCTCTAATACCCAGCGGTTGATGGTCGAACGGCTGACACCATATTTCCTTCCTAGCGTTCTAAAGCTAATACCGCCAATTAAATACTCATTGATAATTTGCTCTTTTTTGTCCATAATTTACATTTTTGCGTGTAAACCTATTTCAGGACAAGACAATTCGGGCATTTAGAAAAAGATTGTCATATTTATTAAAATTTTTACGGAGATAAAAGGTTGATTATGTCTCTTGGTAACCAGGGCTAATATCTTCAGATAATTTACCTGATGTAGATAATATTGTAGTTTGGGCATTAGTGCTAACACCAGCTAATAAAACAAGACCGGAAAGTAATGCCATTTTATGAAAGCATGAGCGAAATAATACTGACATCCTTTTTAAGAATTGTAAATTTTTATTGCACATACACTCTTCTATTAATTATATAATTCGTAAGTAACTTGTATTGTTAGCATCTTATAATTTGTATATAGTTTTTACATTTAATAACTCACTAATCTTTTCGCTAAGCCAAATATTTCCTGGCGTTTATGATACAAGCTTTATTTATTTTCTTCCAGTGTATTCAGTTGTAATGGGTTGCGTTGGTAGAACCTGGTGCGATACCTTTTCGGTAATTACTTCTATTGCTAAACTAAAAGATTTTGATTGTCTCATATCTCTTGACGATACCCCTGCTTTCAATGTATAAGTTCCTGCTTCTGCTACCCACGAAGCAATTGAAGGAAGATAGGATGCCAGGTCCGAAGCCGTAATGGTGAATGTAAGGGTTTGCGATTCGCCTGGTTTTAAAAGCTTAGTTTTCTCAAATGCCTTCAGCTCATGGGTAGGCTTATCTATACTATTTGCAGGAGCGGCAATATAAATCTGAACAACTTCTTTTCCGGCAACAGTACCTGTGTTTTTTACAGTAACCTTTGCTGTAATATTTTTATTGAAGGTTGTAGCGCTTAATTTGAGTCCGCTAACATCAAACTTAGTGTACGATAACCCGTAACCAAATTCGTATGCCGGTTTAACTTTATAGGTATCATAGTAGCGGTATCCTGTATAAATTCCTTCCTCGTAAATAACATTCAGGGGATCAACCCCGGTTGCTCCCGGGAAATTTTTTGCAGAAGATACATCGGAATATTTTTCAGGAAAGGTTATGGCCAGCTTACCCGATGGATTTACTTTTCCTGTTAAGATGTCTGCAATGGCAAAGCCACCTTCCTGGCCGGGTTGCCAGGCCAATAATATGGCATCTGTGTAAGTTTGCCAGCTTGCCAAATCAATTACTCCGCCTATGTTTAGTATTACAACTGTTTTCTTTCCCCGGGCCTTGAATGCTTCATAAACCCGCTTTATCAGGCTTATTTCCGATTCCATTAAATGATAATTGTTATCCAAATTTCTATCTGCTCCTTCGCCGGCATTTTTGCCGACAGAAATCATTGCCATATCAGATTGTAAAGATTGTTTCTGAATAAAATCGTCTTGTATCTGAAGCTCTGGAATTTGCGGTCTTCCTGAAGCCGGATTTTTTGGTTTAGGGCGGCTCGCTTCTACACTATCAACGTAATTTGTATAAAGTTTTTCTACCTGAGGATCTAATGTAAATCCCGCAGCAGTTAAACCCTGGCCGAGTGATATTACATACGCTTTGTTAACCATTCCACTTCCGGTTCCCCCGGTAATCAGGTTATAAGTTGTATTACCAAATGTGGCTATGGTGCGAATATTTTTGGCTAAGGGTAATGTGTTATTGATGTTCTTTAAAAGTACCATACCCTCGGTAGCAGCAGAGCGTGAAACCTGTGCATGATTTTTAAGATCTGGTTTATTAGAAAATTTGTAATTTCTGAAAGTGGGTGTTTTCAAAACCAACTCTAAAAGTTTTTCAATGCGTTGATCCAATACCGCAACATCCAATTTGTTATTTGCCAGGGCATACTGTAAACCTTCTACCTGGAAATACTGGCCGGGCATAATAAGCGAATGCCCTGCTTTAATTTGATCAACCACGTTTTTTCCTGCTCCCCAATCTGTTACAACCAATCCTTTATATTTCCATTCATTTCTAAGAATGTTAGTGATAAGCTCATAGTTTTCTACCGTATATTTTCCATTCACTTTATTGTAAGAAGTCATCACTGTCCAGGGCGCTGATTCTTTCAAAGCAACCTGGAAACCTTTAAGATAAATTTCTCTTAATGCCCGCTCGCTTATTTCGGCATTAGTGCTAAATCGCTTTGTTTCATGGTTGTTGCCCGCATAGTGTTTTAGCGATGTACCAATTCCATTAGATTGCAATCCGTTAATAATGGCTGCTGCCATTTTTCCCGAAACCAATGGGTCTTCAGAGTAGTATTCAAAGTTTCTGCCGTTAAGCGGGTTACGCTGAATATTATTTCCGGGTGCAAGTATAATATCAACTCCATATTCTAAAACTTCATTTCCAAAGGCTTTACCTACTTTATTAACCAGGGCGGGGTCCCAGGTTGAAGCTAGTAATGTGCCTACCGGGAAAGCAGTGGCATAATACGTGTTTGTAGAATCGCCTTTTCGGGTAGAAGATATTCTCAGTCCGGCCGGACCATCTGCAAGTACGATAGCTGGTATTCCTAACCTGGGAATGGCCAGTGTTGTTCCTGCGGCACCGTGTACTTTGTTTTCGGTATATCCAATAATTCCGTTCGATGCTGATATATCTGTTGTAGGTTTTTTGAGTGCTGCTTCAGTTCCCATCACCAGCCATATTTTTTCTTCAAGCGTCATTGCGGAAATCACTTCCCTGATGGTGCTTTTACCTAACTGCGGCAGGTTGTTTTGTAAAGTTTGGCCACTTGCATACAGTACGCAAATTTGAAGAACAAGGGCTAGTTGGAATTTGAAAAAAAGTTTCATGTTTATTTATTTTCAGAGTTGTAATTGGGATTGTTTTTTTAAATGAATTTTTAAAGGGACACCAATCAATGAGACTTATACATTACAATTTTATTTTTATTACCTACGTTCCTTTTGCAGCATTAAAATAAAGCAGGTTTTTGTTGTTTGTTACCATTCCTATAGAATGCTTTTTATTGTTAATGCATTGTATATCTCAACTGCCTATAGCCAGGTCAGTAATCAGTATTTTGGTGATGCCACTATTGCCAATTGTAAGCTTGATTGTTTGATTTTTCATAATCATGTTTTTACTCATTTTAAAATTATTATCACATTATTATTAGTGTGCAGTAAATAACTATTTTTTTTGTGTTTTTATTCTGGCTTTGGTAGATTTTTAAGGATGATAGTATCTCTTGATACTACTTTATTTTTATACCAACCTTCTGCATAAAGCACATTGTATTTCACATCGGCATCATCCCACTGGAAGCGTGTATTACTTAGTGGCCCTGCATTTTTAATCCGGGTACCGAGTGGAGCTGTTTTGTATCCGTTGTATAATTTTACGGAGTCACAGTTGCTGTAAACCCAAACGTCTTTTTTCTCTGGTTTGCTCCAGCGATCAAGCCAGGAGTGTGAAACTATATACAGCATTGGATAATCTTCAGCACTTCGATACATACTTTGGTAGAAAAAATAAGCATCTTTTTTTGTTTTATGGTCGTGCAGAATAAGTCCCTTTTGGTTCATAAATGGTATTGCGTTTATACCTCTATCCACCCTGGGCGAGGCAAAATCGAAAGCAACCCAAACGAAATGACCTGGAAATTCTTCTGCATGACCCTCACCATAAGCAGTTTTGTATTCATGTAGCATACTTCCATATTCCTGCGACCAAAGATTAGATTTTTGAGAAAAAACAGAGGCTTTATTTAACTCGAACTTTTGTTCACTATGATTTGTGTAATGCATATCTGCACCATACTCTCCAATTATACTGGTAGGTTTGTATTGATTGATACTACCGCCATACCAACCCGACCAGTCCTGGGGAGAATACACATCAACCATTTTTTGATTTGATTCAAATTTAAAATTACAACCTGTTATAGGACGAGTTTGGTCTACCTGTTTTGCCGTTTTTACCAACTGGCTAAAAACATTGTTTATTTCAGCTTCGCTTCCTCCAGAACGGTCAGACTCATTTCCAATACCCCAAACAATTACTGCAGGGTTGTTGTAGTTCTGTTCAATCATTTCCGTCATTTGCTGCTTGCAATTTATCAGGAAATCAGGGTCGCTTGAGGTGCTTCCGGTTAAAGGTATTTCCAGCCATAGCATTAAACCAAGCTGGCTACAAGCTTTACCAAACTCCGGATCGGACGGATAGTGAGCATGGCGCACAAAGTTGAAACCAGCATCTTTAATTAGTTTAGCATCAGCCCAATGTTGCTCGTTCGATAGCGCATAACCCCGCCCTTCCATATCCTGATGTCTATTGACACCACGAATTAGGAATTTATTGTCGTTCATACTAAAAGCTTGTTTGTTAGAGAGCGTATAGTAACGAAATCCAAAGATGCTTTCAAATTCGTCAACTACTATTCCATCATAGCTTATAGTGGAAGTCACATTATAAAGATTTGGATTTTTTGGATCCCAAAGCTGCACAATTCCCAGGTTGGTTTCTGTTTGATTGAAAGAAACTTGTTGACCAGCAGGTATGCTTTTTTTTGATTTCAGCGTGGACACTTTGTTTTTCAATGGATCAAAGATGTTGGTCACTAATTCTACCTCCTGAGTTTTTTTGGAATAATTTTTTACGCTTGTTTCAATGGTTAGCGAGGCAGGCGCTTGTCCTCCCACCACAGCGGTGTTAAATACTTTTTCAATTTTCACAGGGTCGGTAATTGAAATCCACACATCCCGGTATATTCCACCATAAATGGCATAATCAAAGCTGAAAGGAAAGGCTTTTGTTTCATCCTTCATCCAGGGCGCAATTTTCGGATTGTTAGAGTTGTCTGCCCTCACAGCCAATGTGTTGGGCTTCCCAAAATTGATATAATTGGTAATATCAAACGAAAAGGCTGTATAACCTCCTTGGTGCATCCCTACTTCTTTGCCATTAATCCAAACTTTGGCTTCCAGCGATACTGCTTCAAATTCTATAAATACCCGTTTCCCTTTTTGTTGTTCTTCGATAGAAAAAGTTGTTCTATACCAGCCCGGTCCGGTGTACATTAGCCTTTTACCTACATCGTTTTTTGTGTCAAAACGTCCCAAAAATACATCGTTGTTTTTGCCATCACTGCCTCCATTATAATCGTGAGGAATGGTTATGTTTTGCCAATCAGCATCGTTCAGTGATGGTTTAAATCCGTTTTTTACCTCATCACGTTTAAATTTCCACGGGTTATTGTTTATCGAAAAGCGAATTCGTTTTTGAGACTCGGATTTACTCCAAAAAAAACTAACTATAGTGCAGCTAAATAGAACAATACATAAGACCGAAGCCATTTTTTTAAATACCAGAAATTGTTGTTTCATACCATTTTTTTTTTAAATTTATTACTATTTGACTATCCGTTTTTATACCTAAAAATTTGTTTTAAAAGCCAACCGGGGAAATTAGAACGTGTCTAATTATTTAGCCTTAAAATATCACCAATTTATTTCGAAGGGGAATAAATTACAATTACATCTTGGTTCAATTGAGCTTGTCATCCCTACTTTTTTTACTTCTACTTTCAATTCATTTTCAACTATTCTGAAAGCTAGCTGTTTAAGTCTGAATTAACCCCCCCATAGAAAGGGTAAAAATACCGTTGTTTTAATTTATCTTTAAATTATTTGAATTTTTCCTGTCAAATTTTATTTTCGCGAAGCCAAATACCCCCAGATATACCCAGTGGCAGCAATATTTCCATCTACTACATACTCATTCATACCCGCCCATCTATGCACATCAAAATACGATTCGGCAGAAGGCCATTTGGTACCTACTGGCGTACACTCTACATTTAGTCTTTGCCCATGTGTTGATGTTGGTGGTCCATAAACAGCTATCTCGTTTGGGCCGCAAACTGTAATTCCAATAGGAGCAGGCTGCCCGGTGTATCTTGAATCAATATGCAGCGGGTGTAAAACGGGATTTGCTCCCAGGCCTGTTGTTAAGCACAGATTCATTGGATTTGCTCCTGCAGAAAAAAGTGCTGAGCGTATCATTACCTTCAAATACTGTTGGTCACCAGTAAGGTAATGCGCCCTTACCAATGATTCTGCCGCAGGCAACGAATAACTACTTTCCCAGTTACCAAGGGCTTTGCCCGGACTTACATTCGTAATGCCATAAGTGCTCTTTCCTGATAGTTCAACCAGGTTTTTTGCTTCAGTCATTAAGGTATTTATTGCTAACTGTTGCGCCTTTTCATCCACAATAGATTTATCAAGTCTTGCATAAATAAATGCAGCTTCTGTACGATTGGTTTGGTTGTTTCTTGTTGAAAGATAAACTTCATGCCAGCGCTTATTTTGAGTAAGGCGGTAAAGTTCTACGGCAGCAAGATTACGTTCAATAGATACCTTGGTTTTTGTATTATTTCTGATTTTCGCATAATCAGGGCTTGCTTGCCACCTTTCGTATTCTACCTCTGCCCATACCATTGCATTTTCCGCACTTGTCTCCCATACCCTTGCTTTATCAATCTTACCTAATTTTTTTAATACTACTGCCGCCCGGGCGGCAACGCCTGCATAAATATAACTTGACCAATGATCCGGGGCATATACCATGTTGGTAAACTGATCTTGCCACGAGACATCACCATTTGGATGTTCAGAAGACTCGATACCACCCCTGATACCACCATCAGGCATTTGCAAACGCCTGTAAACGTCCAAACCGTATAAAGATTCATCTAACAGGTCTGGCAAATCGTTTTTTGATTCCGGGATATTTAAAGAGAGATTATTAAAATAATCAGGATAAAGTTCCATCAGTTCCAGGTAGAGCCTTGTTCCCGCAAGATGATGAATGCGCCGGTCAAAGTCTCCTGCATCCATCGTTCCGCCTCAGGCATTTTCAACCAACTTACCGGTAAGGCCTTCGCAAAGATTTTTAAAATTGCCTTTATCCGTACCAAGCGCATTTAATCCATTGCCACTATTTAACAATGAACAAGTTGACTGATACACTTTCACTCCATCGGCCGGATGGAAACTTCTGGGTCGTACGAAATCTGTAAACGGTGGGCCCATCTCAATACCACTGCGATGGTTGTAATGTCCTTTCATTGATATTTTGAAAGCATGATTCCAGGTGTTTTCTTCATCAATATTAAACGGATATCCAGCGCCAATACCCTCTACATATACCCGGTATCTGCCAGGTATTTTAAACCTACTGAAATCTAAACGAAGTACATCTGTACCACTGTGGTTAACATGGGTTCCTATTTCTTCGGGTACATTGCCTTTCCATTGCATGGTTGTCTTTCCTGTAAAAACACGTTTGTTAGTTTTATCATTGATAAGATAAAAATTTAAGTTACCAGGGTAGGTGTAGCCTCCTCCATTACCCATCCAAACCGACAGGTAAGCACTTTTATATGGGTCATC
>Ga0209181_10006485_pt1 | contig 16396 bp, 17 predicted proteins | sample MAT05_FD_187208 | JGI IMG/M metagenome (GOLD analysis project Ga0209181, IMG submission 187208) | Freshwater microbial communities from Lake Fryxell liftoff mats and glacier meltwater in Antarctica - MAT-05 (SPAdes) (version 2) | ecosystem: Environmental > Aquatic > Freshwater > Ice > Liftoff... | reverse complement strand
CCGTTTGACCCGTACTGGGCTTCTGGGGTGTAGGCTTTGTGGGTAATGATATTGGCTCATCGCGCGAAATAGGCCGGGTAGGCTGCGATCCGCACGCAGTTAATAAAACTGAAATGGCTATGAGCAATAACAATTGTTTATTTTTCATTTTGTTCGCCTTGGTTGCTTCACACTACTTTTGAACAAGCATGCGATGCTTGTGGATACTCATCAAAATACCCACACCGATGAACAAAGTCACCAACGCCGTGCCGCCATAACTCATAAAGGGCAGGGGCACGCCCACTACGGGAAGAATGCCACTCACCATGCCCATATTTACAAACGCATAGGTAAAGAAAATGAGGGTAATGCTGCCCGCCATTAAGCGTGAAAATAGTGTGGGGGCATTACCGGCAATCATCAGACCCCGCCCTATTAATAGCGCGTAAAGAACCAGCAGGATCAAATTGCCAAAGAGGCCAAACTCTTCAGACAACACGGCAAATATGAAATCCGTGTGTCGCTCAGGTAAAAACTCTAAATGCGTCTGCGTACCATTGCCCCAGCCCTTGCCGAAAATACCGCCAGAACCCACGGCAATAGTGGATTGAATAATATGGAATCCTTTACCTAGCGGATCTTTTTCGGGGTCAAGCAAAGTTAGAACTCGATTGCGCTGATAGTCGTGAAGCATTGTCCAAAGTAAAGGCATGCTCCCTAATCCACTTACTGCCAAAAAAGTGAGTATTTTCCAGCTAATACCCGCTAGGAAAATCACATAAAAACCAACTGCTAAAACCAAAAGGGCGGTGCCTAAATCAGGCTGTTTCGCAATTAAAGCCACGGGTATAAATAGTAATAGTGCGGAAACTACAAATTCTTTCCATCGCAACGCGGCTTCGTGTTTTTGAAAGTACCAAGCCAACATTAAGGGCATCGCAATTTTCATGATCTCAGAGGGCTGAATGCGCGTAACGCCGAGATCAAGCCAACGCCGCGCACCTTTAGACACGTCACCAAACAAGGCCACGCCAATTAACAACAACACACCCCCTACGTAAAGCGGCAATGCAAAATGCATGAGTCTCTGCGGCGACACCTGCGCCACAAAGCGCATGGCTATTAGCGCTACCGTGAGGTTTATGACCTGGTTTTGTAGTCGATCTACCGAGGCACTGAACAACACCAAAAAAGCATAGGCCACCAACAAGCCCAAGATAAGCATCAACGGCGGGTCAAGAGGAGTAACGAGGCGACGCCATAAATCTCTAATCACCTTCTTGAACCTCCGCAGCAGCATCTTCTTTAGCGGGCTCTTTAGGGCGTTTGCCTAGCAAATAATAATCGAGCACCTGACGTGCAATAGGGGCCGCCGATTGCGCGCCGAATCCTCCATTTTCCACCAATACAGCCAGTGCAATTTTAGGGTTGTCAGCGGGCGCAAACGCAATGAAGAGAGCGTGGTCACGCAAATGCTCTTTAACTTTGGCTACCTCATACGTTGCACCTTTTAGGCTATAAACTTGGGATGTGCCGGTCTTTCCACCAGACACATACTCAGCACCGGCAAACGCGCGTGCGCCCGTGCCTTCTGTATTCACACCGACCATGGCTTGTTTGATCACAGCAATATTTTCTGGCTTCAGTGGGATTGTCCGAAGCGGATGCGGCTCGATCATGCGGCGCTCACCCGTCCTAATGTTTTCGATATATTTCACAATGTGCGGCCGATACATCACGCCATTGTTAGCCAAGGCGGCCATCGCTTGTGCGAGCTGAATGGGTGTATAGGTGTTGTACCCCTGACCAATGCCGATTGAAATGGTCTCTCCTGCATACCATTTTTGTTGGTCTGCTTTTCGGAAGCGCTTTTTTTTCCATTCTTGTGAGGGTAATACGCCTTCAGACTCGCCCTCAATATCAATTCCCGTTCGGCTACCAAAACCAAATGGCGCCATGAAGCGGGCAATGTTGTCGACACCTAAATCATTCGCCAGTAGGTAGTAATACGTATCGCATGAGGCAACGATGGATTTGTACATATCTACAATACCGTGGCCACCTTTTTTGTCGTCACGAAAGTGATGGCCGCCGAAGTTGAAGTAGCCAGGGTCAGAAATGGTTTGACTCGGCGTGCGCTTGCCCAACTCTAACGCAGCCAACGCCATAAAAGGCTTATAGGTGGAGCCAGGCGGGTACGTGCCACTTAATGCACGGTTCACCATTGGCTTCTCATCCGTTCTTAAAGCATCCCAATCCTGTGGGCTGATACCGTCCACAAAAAGATTGGGGTCAAAGCCGGGCATGGATACCAGCGCCAGAACACCGCCATTTGAGGGGTCGATCGCCACCAATGCACCACGCCGCTCTCCAAAAGCTTTCTCCGCCACTTCCTGTAACTTTGAGTCAAGTGTCAGAACCAAGTTATCGCCGGGTATCGGGGGGTTACTCGCCAAAACACGCATGGCACGGCCTGCGGAATCCACCTCTACTTGTTCAAAGCCCGTCTGTCCGTGCAAATCAAATTCATATTTATGTTCCAATCCGGTTTTGCCGAAGTGGTCCGTGCCACGGTAATTGTCTGCCACATCTTTTTTTTCAATCGCTTCAATATCCTTGTCATTTACTCGACCAATATAGCCAATCGCGTGCGATGCCAACTCGCCAAAAGGGTACTGGCGAAACAGCCGCGCCTTAATTTCTACGCCGGGAAACCGATAACGCTGCGCGATGAAACGCGCGACTTCGTCATCTGTCAAACGCGTTCTAATGGGTAACGATTCAAAGTTTTTACTCTCTTCCATCAAGCGTTTAAAACGCTTACGGTCTTTGGGCAGAATTTCGATCACACCCGCCAACTCATTGATAACTTTTTCAATATCACCGGCTTTATCCGGCATGATTTCTAGCGTGTAGGCCGAGTAATTGCGCGCTAATACCACGCCATTACGGTCGACGATGAGTCCGCGATTGGGAGTAATCGGAACGAGTGAAATCCGGTTTTCTTCAGCACGCGTTTGGTAATACTCGTGTTGAATAACTTGTAGCCAAAAAAATCGCGAGAAAAGCAGCGCAAAAGCAAACAACACAAAACCAGCGGCCACTGCTAGGCGGCGCTGAAAGCGCTGTATCTCTTGATCTGGATTACGAAACTCAGCCGGGTGCATAGCGCGTGAGTCCATCAGCGAGCCCAGAACCTGTGGGGCTAAGCAAAAGCGCTAGACACCAAGGCATGCAATTAGATGGGTCGATTCTCATCTTTCTCAGTCGGCTGATACTGCGGGAGCAGAAGAATAAACGTAAGCGGATACCAAACGAGCGTGGCGACAAAGCTACTCAAGAAATAGGGGAATCCGGGGAAGTCTGCGCCGCTCGCTAAGCGCGTAACCACCATGACCAACTGAGTCCCCAACAATAAGGGCAGTATGTGTAAGGCTTGCTGTGTTAACGAAAACCACAGGATGCGACGCGACAATCCAGACGCCGCATAAACCAACAGCAAATAGGCCAAGGCGTGCTGGCCCATCACACTGCCTACAGCTACATCCATTAATACGCCCAAAACAAAGGCCATAGTCATGCCAATAAACCGAGGCTCACGAACGCTCCAGAACGCCAAGACAAGGGCAACCCAGTCTGGCAAAGCAACCGCACGGCCAAATGGTAATAAATTTAAAAACAATGCTACAGCCAAGGTGAACAAAATAAACCACGGTTTAACCGGAAGCAGGATGCGCCGCGAGCTATAGTTAGGTTGCATTTTTCACCTTCTGCTCTTTATTGCCTTTGCTATCTTTGGCGCCACCCTGATTAGGGGTTTTAACTTTTTCCTTTTGCGGACCTTTTCCTGTTTTTCCCATATTTTCGGATTTGCTGGTGTTTGTTGTATCAATTTTTTCGACTTGGGCCTTGGCTTCTTCAGAGGGCTGAGACAACGCCGCACGGGAACCTAAAATCAAAACCTGGTCATGTTTTTCGACACCCGCAGCAGGCTCGCAGAAAATACGCGCAAAGGTATAGGTGGCATCTCTATCAACTCGAGTGACTTTTGCGACAGGTAAGCCCGGCAGGTAAATCGCATCCAGCCCTGAGGTGACAATCAAATCACCTGCCACAACATCCGCATTCGCCGCTAGAAAACGCAATTCCAACTGGCCACCGCCGATGCCAAACAGAACTGCGCGCAAACCGTTACGTACCACTTGCACCGGCACCGCTTGGTTTTTATCCGTAATTAATGTTGCTTCGCTTTGTAAAGGATAAGTGCGGGTTATTTGTCCAATAAGGCCGGATTCATCCACCACGGCCTGACCCGCAACCACGCGGTGCTGCGTGCCTTTATTCACAATAACACGCCGAGAAAAAGGGTCGCTTGCTGCATACAAAATTTCTGCCACTACCGCCGGAACTTTCTGGCGTTCCTTCATATCCAGCAATTGGCGCAGACGCTGGTTTTCCAGCTCCAGATGTTGCTGACGCATTAGCCAGTTGGCCCCCTCCAGCTCTTTACGCTTCAGCTGGGCGTTTTCAAACTTCAAATTAGCTTGACTGACAAAATGACCGCTCACCTGATCAAACAATTCGACCGGGGTATAAGCCGCGCGCTGTAGCGGAAACAACGCTAAAGAAATGCCCTGCCGCGCCAACTCCAGATAATGGAAGCGCAAATCAAGGACCAAAAATGCGAGGGCGAGAGTGACAAAAAAAGCGAGGCGAACCAGCGGTGCTGGGCCGCGATTAAAAAAAGGTGGGGGCTGATGGCCAACTACTGACATCTAACAAAATTTAACAAGAAAACAAAACTGGGAAAGAGGGTTCGGGTTGTCGCAATATGCTGATCTTTCAACTGAACCCCCTCTTACTTACCGACTTGTTTTTACTTTTATCTACTTTTATTTAATGAAGCTGATGCGCCTGCGGTATCTTTACTCGTTCGCAAAAATACTGCCTAAGGTATCCATCTTCTCTAGCGCAATGCCTGATCCGCGCACCACACAAGTAAGTGGCTCATCCGCAACAATCACGGGCAAACCAGTTTCTTCCATCAGCAGGCGGTCAATGTCGCGCAGCAATGCGCCGCCGCCCGTGAGCACCATGCCTTTTTCGGCAATGTCCGCACCCAGCTCGGGTGGAGTTTGCTCCAGTGCCGACTTCACTGCGCCAACAATCGAATTCAGCGGATCGGTCAGCGCTTCTAAAATTTCATTGCTAGAGATAGTGAAACTACGCGGAATGCCTTCAGCCAGATTGCGGCCTTTAACTTCCATTTCCTTCACTTCGGAACCCGGGAAAGCCGAGCCAATTTGTTTTTTAATCGATTCAGCAGTCGTTTCACCAATCAACATGCCATAGTTGCGGCGGATGTAATTAATGATTGCTTCGTCGAATTTATCACCGCCCACCCGCACAGAACCGGCGTAAACCATCCCGCCCAGCGAGATAACACCGACTTCAGTTGTTCCACCGCCGATATCCACGACCATCGAGCCGGTTGCTTCAGAAACCGGCAAGCCCGCACCAATTGCAGCCGCCATTGGTTCTTCGATCAGATAAACCTTACTCGCCCCTGCGCCCATTGCCGACTCGCGAATGGCACGGCGCTCAACCTGAGTAGAACCACATGGAACGCAAATAATGATGCGGGGACTAGGGGAGAAAAAGCGCGAGTCGTGCACTTTTTTAATGAATTGTTTGAGCATTTGCTCGGTAACCGTAAAGTCGGCAATCACGCCGTCCTTCATAGGGCGAATAGCGGTGATGTTGCCCGGTGTTTTACCCAGCATCTGCTTGGCCGCGGCACCGACCGCTTGTATGGTTTTTTTAGCGTTCGGGCCACCCTCGGTGCGTATCGCTACGACGGAAGGCTCGTTCAGAACAATGCCCTTATTACGGACATAAATAAGTGTGTTGGCAGTGCCAAGATCGATCGCTAGATCGTTGGAAAAATAAGACCGGAGAAAACCAAACATTACGAAGTTCCTACAGTGGGATGACGATGGGGAAAAATTAGGGGCCTATGATACTCTATTGATACTCTCTTGGTACCCTATTAGGCCTCGCATTTTTAGCCAAAAACAGGTGTTTTATTGGACAATTGCTGCCAGTCCGTACTTAGGCTAACCAAATCAACTGAATAAGTATCACCATCAACCCTGTAAAGACTCAATCATGTCCCTCAGTAACGAAGAAGTACAACGCATCGCGCATTTGGCGCGTATTGAACTTGCCCCCGGTGAAGCAGAACAAACGCGCGACCGGCTGAATGGCATCTTTTCACTCATCGAAGAAATGCAGGCGGTGGATACCCTTGGCGTAGAACCGATGGCCCATGCCCAAAACCTAGGCCAGCGTTTGCGAGAGGACGTTGTCACGGAAACCAATCAGCGCGCGGCTTTCCAACAGGTTGCGCCTGATGTCGAGGATGGTTTGTATCTCGTGCCCGTTGTAATTGAGTAGTTATCGAATAGTGATTATTGAGCAATAGTTCTCGAAAGTTGTAATGAAAAATGATTAACGCCAGTCTAAAAACCCTTTCCGCTGCGCTCGCCCAGAAAAAAATTTCTAGCGTCGAACTCAGCGAGTTATTTTTAAAACGCATTGAGCAATTGAATCCATCACTGAATGCGTTTATTACAATCGATCGTGAACGAAGCTTGTCACAAGCCCGCGATGCGGACGCGCGTATCGCAGCGGGAACGGGCGGTCTGCTTACTGGCATTCCGATTGCCCACAAAGATATTTTTTGTGCCGAGGGCTGGCTAACAACCTGCGGCTCCAAAATGCTCTCGAATTTCGTTAGCCCCTACGACGCCACAGTCATTGAGCGCTTCAAGGCGGCGGGCACAGTGACGCTCGGCAAAACAAACATGGACGAGTTTGCGATGGGCTCCTCGAACGAAACTTCGTATTTTGGATCAGTGAAAAATCCGTGGGACAACACCCTTGTGCCCGGCGGTTCTTCCGGTGGATCTGCCGCCGCGATTGCGGCGCGTTTAGCCCCCGCCGCGACCGGCACTGATACGGGCGGCTCCATCAGACAGCCCGCTGCATTGTGTGGTTTAACCGGCTTGAAACCCACTTACGGCGTGGTTTCCCGCTATGGCATGATCGCTTTTGCCTCGTCACTCGACCAAGCCGGCCCGATGGCTAAAAGTGCGGAAGATTGCGCATTATTGCTGAACGCAATGGCAGGCTTTGATACGCGCGACTCCACCAGCTTGGAACGGCCTACAGAAGATTATGCGCGTGACCTAAGCCAACCTTTAGCCGGACTAAAAATTGGCTTACCCAAAGAATTTTTTGCGGAGGGCTTGTCAGCGGAGGTAGCCCAATCTGTCGAAGCGGCCATTGCCGAATACCGCAAGTTAGGTGCGGTCACCGTCGATATTTCGCTGCCTAATATGAAGCTGTCTGTGCCCGCGTATTACGTTATTGCACCGGCCGAGGCGTCGAGCAATTTGTCGCGTTTCGACGGCGTGCGTTACGGCTATCGCGCCCCGCAATATGGCGATCTGCACGACATGTACGCCAAAACACGCGCGCAAGGCTTCGGCCCCGAAGTAAAGCGTCGCATCCTTATCGGCGCCTATGTGTTGTCACACGGTTATTACGATGCCTACTACCTTCAGGCCCAACGTATTCGACGCTTGATCGCCGAAGACTTTATCAGCGCCTTCAAGCAATGCGATGTCATTCTCGGCCCGACCGCCCCCACCCCTGCATTCAAACTAGGTGAGAAGGCGGGCGATCCCGTACAAATGTATCTTTCCGACATCTACACCATCGCCGTCAATCTGGCTGGCTTGCCTGGGATGTCCATTCCATGCGGGTTTACGAAGGGTCTTCCCGTAGGTTTACAGCTCATTGGCAATTATTTTGAAGAATCCCGCATGCTCAATGTCGCCCATCAATATCAGCTCGCGACAGACTGGCACACACGCATGCCGGAAGGAATTTAATCATGCAAAATTCATCGCCTAATAGTCAATCGGGTCAATGGGAAGTCGTCATCGGCTTAGAAACCCATGCTCAACTCAACACCCAATCCAAAATTTTTTCGGGTAGCTCCACCCACTACGGCGCTGCGCCCAACGAGCAGGCAAGTGCTGTGGACATTGCGCTGCCCGGGGTTCTACCGGTACTCAATCGTGGTGCAGTAGAACGAGCCATCCGTTTTGGGCTTGCTGTCGGCGCTGAGATTGCACCACGCTCCATTTTCGCACGTAAAAATTACTTCTATCCCGATCTCCCCAAAGGCTATCAAATTAGTCAGTTCGAGTTGCCGGTGGTTATTGGGGGTGGCATTACTATTTTGGTAGGCGAGCAGCAAAAATTCGTTCAACTCACTCGCGCCCATCTCGAAGAGGACGCGGGCAAATCGCTTCATGAAAATTTTCATGGCAAATCGGGCATCGACCTTAACCGCGCGGGAACGCCTTTGCTTGAGATCGTGACCGAACCTGTCATGCATTCTGCAGAAGAAGCCGTTGCCTACGCCAAAGCCCTACATGCCTTGGTACGTTGGATCGACATTTGCGATGGCAATATGCAAGAAGGCTCGTTCCGTTGCGATGCAAACGTCTCTGTACGACGCCCCGGCGAACCCCTCGGCACACGACGCGAAATCAAAAATCTCAACTCCTTCCGCTTTCTACAGCAAGCCATTGAGTATGAAGTTCGCTGGCAGATTGAAACGCTCGAAGATGGTGGCCGCATCCAGCAAGCGACTGTGTTATTTGATGCAGATAGCGGTGAAACCCGCGCCATGCGTTCCAAAGAAGATGCCCAAGACTACCGCTACTTCCCCGACCCCGATTTGTTGCCGCTGGAAATATCTGCGCAGTGGATCGAAGATATAAAAGCAAAAATGCCGGAGTTACCGCAACACATGTGTGCCCGCTTTGAGCGCGACTACAAGCTCTCCACTTACGATGCGGCCGCTCTCACTGCGGCCCGTGAAACTGCCACCTATTACGAACAGACAGTCGCCGAGGGGGCTGACGCAAAACTGTGCGCCAACTGGGTGACAGGTGAAGTGTTCAGTTATTTAAATGAACAAGGTAAATTTTTTGAAAGCTGTCCGCTGTCGCCAGCCCAACTAGCGCGACTTCTTCTGCGCATTAGCGACGGGACAATTTCAGGAAAAATCGCAAAAGAAGTATTAAAAAAGATGTGGGATAAAGTGGGCATGTATGCGGCAATGTGGAAAGAGCGTGACCCTCGATTCGATGAAACCTTGGCTGACGACATCATCAAGGCAGAAAATCTGCAACAAATTTCTGACCCTAATGAGCTTGAAAAACTAATTAATGAGGTGCTGGCTACCAATCCAAAGTCTGTTGAAGAGTTCCGCGCAGGGAAAGAAAAAGCCTTCCAGGCGTTAGTGGGTCAAGCAATGAAAGCCACGAAAGGGAAGGCTAACCCGCAACAAGTGAATGATTTGTTGCGTAAAAAACTGGGGTAGTCGGCACCATTCTGATGCTCTAAATAGACTGCTTTGCCCTCTTAGGGGGGTAGTGCCCAGTTGTGCGCTTTATGGAGTTTATGGGCTTTAGACTTAACGCGGTCGCAAATCGGCTGCTGAGGGCATTGGGGCCACAAGAGGCGTCGTCCTTTTCCCTTCCTTTAACTCCCGATATCTAGTTCTTTCGTCCTCATATCGCGCCTTAACACTCGCAATATCTTTTTCTTTACCATCTACCTCGGCTTGATGCGTTTTTATTTCATTCTCATTCTCGCGAATACTCTTTTTCAATTCAGGCGGCATCGCTTTTTTCTTATAAAACTCACCTTCTTCCAATAATTTCTTTTGTCTTTTTTCCACTTCATCATATTTAATACGTGCAGTTTTAATAACTGTCTGCAAATCAGCTACGGCGCGGTCACGCATAAAATCAATGTCTTTTTCAGTCGCGTAGGTTGCTAATAAAGCGCGGTTCTTGCGATCCATTTCCAGCTTAAGCTTTTCATCAGCTTTGGCCTTTATTAGCTCCACTTCTTTTTGAGCGCGCTGCTCCTCAGTCAGGGGGGCATCAACGCGTTTAACGACTGTCCCACTTTCGTTAATTTCTCGATAGGCGCGACCGTAACAAGCCGTAGGAAGAATATCCGAGCAGATTTGTGAGCCTTTTTCGGTGGCGCAACATAATGTCGTTCGCGCCTCTACGGCGGAAGAAAAGAACGTTGGGGCAAAACCCATTAGCAATCCAAGCAGGGAGGCTGAGCGAAGCCTATTTTTCATTTTATGTTCCATATTTTTGTCGATACCGCGTTACCTCGTGCAAATTCTGCGCCAGCTCTGGACTATCCTCCAAATAACCCAATAAATCGCTGAGTGTGGCCACAGCGATGACCGGTATACCCAAGGATTGCTCAACTTCTTGCACGGCTGATAATGCCGTTAAACCCCGTTCCATGCGGTCCAATGCGATCACGACGCCTGCAGGTTGTGCCCCTGCGGCACGAATAATATCCACTGATTCGCGAACCGATGTACCGGCAGAAATGACATCGTCAATCACCAGCACGCGCCCCATGAGTGGGGCACCGACTAGTACGCCGCCTTCGCCGTGATCTTTAGCCTCTTTGCGGTTGTAGCTGAACGGCAAATTCTGCCCCTTTTGAGCCAGCGCGATGGCCGTGCCTGCCGCCAAGGGGATGCCTTTATAGGCGGGGCCAAAGAGCATGTCGAATGCCAAACCCGAACTTAGAATGGCTTTGGCATAAAAATAAGTGAGTCGATTCAGTGAATCGCCATCATTAAACAATCCGGCATTAAAAAAATAGGGGCTCATACGACCAGCTTTGGTTTTAAACTCTCCAAAGCGCAAAACGCCTTTATCTACGGCAAATTTGATAAATTCACGACTGAAACTTTTATTATCAACACCCATCTTTACGACTTCCCACTCATTTTTCACTCATTTCTTAAAATCACGGATAAATTCGATGCTACGTATCATAACGCTGAACCTTAACGGCATCCGTTCTGCCACCCAAAAGGGTTTGTTTCCCTGGTTGGAAAATCAAAATGCCGATATTGTCTGCTTACAAGAAATCAAAGCACAAATTGGCGACCTAAGCGAGGAAATGCGTCACCCCTCGGGATTTATTGGCCATTTTCATTGCGCGGAAAAAAAGGGCTATAGCGGCGTCGGTATTTACTCCAAACAAAAGCCCGATCGCGTCATTGAAGGCTTAGGTATCGAAGAAATTGATCGCGAAGGACGCTATTTGCAACTGGATTTTGGCAATTTATCTGTTATTTCACTCTACCTACCTTCCGGGTCTAGCGGGCCTGAACGGCAGGATTACAAGTTTCGCTTTCTTGATCTTTTTCTTCCTCACCTAGAATTGTTGGTTGTCAGTGGTCGCGATGTTGTGCTCTGCGGTGACTGGAATATTGCCCACCAACAAATAGATTTAAAAAACTGGCGATCCAATCAAAAGAACTCCGGCTTTTTGCCTGCAGAACGCGCTTGGCTTAGCAAGCTTTTTGACGAAACCGGCTGGGTTGATGTGTTTAGACGTATTGATCAGCGGCCAGACCAATACACTTGGTGGTCTAATCGCGGCCAGGCTTGGGCTAAAAATGTGGGCTGGCGAATTGATTATCAAATCACCACCCCGCAACTTGCTGACACGGCGCGGCAAGTGGCGATTTACACGCAGGAACGGTTCAGTGACCATGCACCCCTGACCATTGATTACGAATACTCGCTCGATGCTAGCGTTTAATTAACGTGCCCTTAACTTACTCTTAGCCTTCATTAACGTCCCAATTACCGTGGGGCTAAATGGTAACGATTTTTCGTTGCGTTTAAAGTAAAAAATGGGTAGCCTTTAACGGTAGATCAATGTAATCAATAAGCGGCAGTTAAAAACCAAGCAACCCTCGCTTCAACTCACTGGAAAGGTTTAAATCATGCAAGAAATGTCTTCTGTCACCAAAGAAAAACTCGTTGCCGATTTTAAAGTAGTCGTAGCTGACGCTGAAGAAATCCTCCGCGCCACCGCCGGTCAAGCCGGTGACAAAATGGCGGATCTACGCGTCAAACTCCAATCCAACCTGAACGCCGCCAAAGAAAACCTAGCCGACGCCCAAGCTGCACTCGTTGAAAAAACCAAAGCCGCCGCTCGTGCTACGGATGACTACGTTCACAACAATCCTTGGCGTGCTGTCGGCATCTCCGCCGGTATTGGCCTGGTTATCGGCCTCCTGATCGGCCGTCGTTAAGCGCCCATGAGTACCGCTCCCGCCGCTGGGCTGGGAGCGCGTTTGCGCGGCTTGGGGGCTACGGCTCTTGGCCTGTTGCAAACGCGCCTCGAACTTTTTCTCACCGAACTCGAAGAAGAAAAAATTCGGCTCGGCAGTGTACTTATCTACGCTGCTGCTGCCTTCTTTTTCATCGGCTTCGGTGTCGTACTTCTCGCCTTATTTCTCACCGTATTGCTTTGGGATACTCAGCGCCTGTTAGCCTTAGGTGTCTTTACATCGCTGTTTTTGATCGGCGGCATCGTCACCGCATTGCTTGCCCTGCGTAATATCAAAAAAGGGTCGCATCTATTTGCTGCCAGTCTTGTGGAACTCGCGCAAGATCGCAATGCACTCCATGATGAAAACAATCCGCTATGAACGAGCGCCAGCTTGAACTTGCACTAAAGAAACAACAGCTGCAGCTGAAAGCCTCGGCGCAGCGCCTCCACCTCGCGCAAGAACTTGAAATTTTCACGCCAATACTAAGCAGCGTCGACACCGTGCAAAACGTCGGCGGCTGGATCTCCTCATTCCTCACCAAACGTCCTTACGTTGTTGCCGCCGCCGGTGCATTACTCGTCATCACCAAACCTCGCACCGTCTTCCGTCTAGCGCGGCGCGGCCTTTTTGCATGGCAAATGTGGCGACGTGGGCAAGCGGCATTGATGGCGTTTGTGACCGGTTAAAACCTTGGGCTCGCTTCATACAGTAGATAGCCTTGCCGTGATGCCTAGCGAGCCGTGAACTTTTTCGCTGACCCGATTAGATTTACATGAAACATCTCGTTGTTCTTCTGGTCTTCGTTTACTCCGGCGCAAGCTCTGCAGACTCTCTTTGTGTATTTGGTGAGGTCGACTATTTTTCCTGCAAGCTGGAAAACTCAAAAGTGGCTTCCATTTGCGGCTCCCCCCTCAAAGACTCAAAGACATTCGAGGTGCTCGATAGTGGTGGATTCAATACCGCATTGGGAAGGGTAGAAAAATAGAGTTTTCATATCCGGATTCAAAACCAGGATCAATCGCAAAATTTGAAGGTAATGATTTTCACCCTCATGGCGAGGATCATTCTGTTTTGGATTTAAGATTCATCAATCAAAATGTACTGCATTCATTCGGGTTGATTTCTGGCGAGAAGATATCTGGGGCGGTTTCAGCCGAAGTTAACCACAAACGAAGCACAAGCTACTGTGTTGGGAAAGTTAAGCCTTCTTTTTTGGAAAGCTTTAGAGCGTTGATATGGTCTATTTCAGAGAAAAATGGCCAAACTGATATTTTTTACGATTTTTATCGTACGCATTATGGCAAATAAGCAAAAAAGCGGGCGAGAACCACATTTGTTTTAGGGCGCAGCATAACTTGCCTCGGAACACCGGCATTGCCAATATCCCCTAGTCTCTGTCATACATTCTCTCGCCGCCAAGGCGCAACCCGCAACAACAAGGCCATACCCGGCAACGCAAGTGCGGTACATAGCAAGAAGAAGTCGAACCACCCCATCTGCTCGACAAGCCAACCCGTTGTGGCATTGACGAAGGTGCGTGGCACTGCGGCTAGACTGGTGAAGAGAGCGAACTGGGTCGCGGTGTAAAGCGGATGTGTGGTGCGTGCAATGTAGGCAACGAAGGCCGCTGTGCCTAGGCCAACGCCGAGCGCTTCTACACCAATCACTATCGCAAGTTGAACTAAGTGTTCAGGGGTGATGGTTGTCTGTGGGCCTAACCACGCGAGCCATGCGAATCCGAGTATCGAAACGAGTTGCACCACACCGAACAGCCACAATGCGCGATTGATGCCGAGGCGCACCATCCACAGGCCACCGAGTAAACCACCGATCACACTGGGCCACAGGCCGGCATTTTTGGCGATGATGCCGATCTGCGATTTTGAAAAGCCCATGTCTAAATAGAAAGGGGTGGCAAGCGCAGTGGACATTGAATCACCCAGCTTGTAGAGAAAAATAAACGCGAGTACCAGCACGGCGCTTTGCCATCCGCTGCGCGAAATAAATTCTTGGAATGGCTCGATCACCGCGTTCCTTAAGCTTCTTGGGCCACCCTTGACGACAATCGGCTCTTTCACCATGAGCGTCATCGCCATGCCCGGGAGCATGAAGAGTGCGGTAATGGCAAACACTTGAAGCCACGGCAAATGATCTGCAAGAATCAACGCCAGCGAGCCGGGCACCAAACCCGCCACTCGGTAGGCATTCACATGCACCGAACTACCCAGCCCCAACTCATCTTCATGCAACAACTCACGCCGATAGGCATCCAGCACGATGTCTTGTGTGGCGCTGAGAAACGCTAGCAAAACGGTGAGCCAAATAATCGTGCCAAGCTGGTCTTTCGGCGACAACAAGCCGAGCGTACCAATAGAAAAGAGTAGGCCAATTTGCGTGAGCAATATCCAGCCACGCCGACGACCTAGCCCACGACCAAACACTTGCACTGAGTAACGATCGAGCAGTGGCGACCACAAAAATTTCCATGTGTAGGGAAACTGGATGAGTGCAAACAACCCGATTGTTTTGAGATCAATGTGCTCGCTACGCAACCACGCTGGCAACAAATTGATGAGGATGTAGAGCGGCAGACCTGACGAAAAGCCAGTGAACACGCAGATGAGCATGCGCCGAGTGAATAAGACCTCGGTTAGAGAAGTGGTTTTTTCTGTCAAGGGGAGATCTCTTGGTTGGTACTAAGCTTTGTTGGTTTATTGGTTTATTTGGTTGAGTTTATTTACTTCGCGCGGCGAAAACGGAAGACGGCGAGACTGCCGAGTAGGTTGGGCATCCAGCGTACTTCTTCACCATCGTGCAGCACTTGCCGCTCGAGAATCTCGATGCCGCGTTGGCGACAGAAAACTTCAAAATCGACAATGGTGCACAAGTGGATATTGGGCGTGTCGTACCACTGATAAGGTAGTTTTTTCGAGACGGGCATTTGGCCTTCCACACCAATTTGCCAACGATGTCGCCAGTAGCCAAAGTTAGGAAAGGTCACAATCGCTTCACGACCTACTCGCAACATTTCATCGACGATTTCTTCGGTGTGACGCATGGCCTGCAAGGTTTGCGAGAGAATGACGCAATCGAAAGCGCCGTCTTCAAAACCCGCCAAACCCTCTTCGAGATTGCTTTGAATCACATTAACGCCATTTTTCACACAGGCCAAAATGTTCTCGTCGCTGATTTCAACGCCGTAGCCGCGTACGGCGCGTACTTGCTTGAGGTGACGGAGCAGCAAACCATCGCCACAGCCCAAGTCCAACACCGATGCGCCTTGCGAAACCCACGCGGTGATAATTTCGAAATCGGCGCGGCCTGACACTGCGCCCGGTGGCGCGTCAGAAATAATGCCGGTGTTTGCGGTGGAGACTGGGGTGGCGGTTGGTGTGATGGCTGGACTCAAGTCAACGCGGCTCATTGTGCAGACTCCGCAACATTGTCAAAGTAGGCGCGTACCAAGCCGTGATAGCGCGCATCATCGAGCAAAAAAGCATCGTGACCATGCGGCGAATCAATTTCGGCGTAGGAAACATCGTGTTTGCTATCCAGCAATGCCTGCATAATTTCTCGCGAACGGGCGGGTAAGAAACGCCAATCCGACGTGAAAGACACCACCAAGAAGCGCGCTTGTGCCGCAGCAAAAGCGGCAGACAAACTCCCGCCATGTGCAGCAGCAGGATCAAAATAATCTAATGCGCGCGTGATGAGAAGGTAAGTATTCGCGTCGAAATAATTCGAGAACTTATCGCCTTGATAGCCGAGGTAGGACTCAATCTCGAACTCAATGCCATAGTGAAAACTAATCTCGCCTGACCGCAAACCTCGACCAAATTTTTCCATCATCGCATCGTGCGACAGATAGGTAATGTGGCCCACCATCCGCGCCAAACGCAAGCCGGTACGAGGCACAACGCCATATTGGTAATAATCCCCGCCGTGAAAATCTGGGTCGGTGATAATCGCTTGTCGCGCGACTTCGTTAAAGGCAATGTTTTGTGCAGATAGTTTGGGCGCTGCGGCAATCACAATCGCATGACGCAGGCGGTGCGGTCGATCAATCGACCACTGCATGGCTTGCATCGCACCTAAACTACCGCCCATCACAGCAGCAAACTGTTCAATGCCCAGCCTGTCCGCCAAACGTGCTTGCAC
>Ga0209181_10006483_pt1 | contig 16396 bp, 12 predicted proteins | sample MAT05_FD_187208 | JGI IMG/M metagenome (GOLD analysis project Ga0209181, IMG submission 187208) | Freshwater microbial communities from Lake Fryxell liftoff mats and glacier meltwater in Antarctica - MAT-05 (SPAdes) (version 2) | ecosystem: Environmental > Aquatic > Freshwater > Ice > Liftoff... | reverse complement strand
CCGCAGCCGCCCGGCGCGCCGCCGCCTCCGCCCGGGCCCGCCTTGCCGGCGGTGCATTGAAGAAGGCCTGATCGGCCGCCGCCCCCGCCGCCGCCCTTGCCCGGCGTCCCCGGGGATCCCGGGCCGCCGCCTTCGCCGTGATACCCGTCGACGCCGAGCTTGCCCAGCGAAAGGCCCCCTCCGCCGGAGGTACCTTTTCCACCGTCAATGCCGTTGTGACCAAAGCCCTCTCCGCTGTTCGAGGCGCAGCTCCACGCGCCGCCGGAGTCGCCCACGCCGCCGGCTCCACCGGAGGTCGGGCCGCCGGGCGCGCCGACGCCGCCGGTGATGAGCCCGCCGACGCCGCCCGCGCCGCCGTGGGAGTCACCGCACTCGTTGGTGGGGCCGACGCCGCCGGCCACGCTCGACGCCGAGCACGCGAAGCCGCCGGCAGCGCCGCTGGGCGCAGGCGCGCCCGCGTTCATGCTCGCGTCGCTGCCTTCAGCGCCGGCGACCCCGGCTCCAGCGATGAGCTGCGAGCGCGTGATCACCCCCTTCACCCCCGCGGCGAGCACGGCAATCGAGGAGCCGTCCTTTGCTCCGCCGTCCGGCGCGACGACCTGAAAGCCGCTCAGGAGTACGCCGTCCGCGCTGCTGGTCAGGACCAGCGGAATCCCCGACGGCGGCTTGAGGACCGTCGGATTGCCGCCCGGGCCGAGGTACAACCAATCTGCGTTGCAATCGAGGCTGCCATAGATCCGGAGGCCCGCCGTGAGGGTGAGGTTCTCGGCGAACGTCTGATCGCAGGCGTAGATATACCCCTTCTCCGCGGCGAGGCTGGCGGCCTTCGCCAGCGTCGCCACCGGGAGCTCGCGCGTACCAGGATCGGTGTCGTTGCCCTCGACGCGAACGAAGATCCCGCACGAGCTGGGCACGACGTTGCCTTGATCCGTCGGAGCGCAGGGATCGATCGGCTCGACTCCACCGCTGCCGCTGCTGGCGCCGACTCCGGTGCTCGTCGTCGTGGGGTGACTGCCAGCGCCGCCGGTGCCCGCGCCGGCCGTGGGGCAGCGGAGGCGATCCGGGCAATCGGTCGGCGCCGGACAGCCCGCCAGGATCAGGAGCGTCAAAGCACCGCTCGGCAGGAGGAGCCCCGTGATCCCGAGGGTCCGCATTCGCAGGGCGGAGAGGCCCATCAGAAGCCGCCTGTCACGAGGGCGCCGGCCAGGCCGGGGCCGGCAAGAGCCTCGACGCGGAGCCCGACACCGCGCGTGGAGTGCTTTTTTCCGCTGGATATCAGGGCATACGTCAGGATCGTGCCCAGCGCCGCGCCGGCCGTGGCGAAGCCGGCGATGCTCACGGCGCGAAACGTCCCCTTGTCGCGATAGGCTCGGTCGAGCGCGTCACAGTCGGCCTGGTTCGCGGCGTCGAGGCAGGCGCCTTCGCCGCCTCTGGACTTCAATTGATTGAACTGCGACGCTGCGCGGGCGGCGCTGGACTGCGCGAGGAGAAACCCCGTGACGCCGGCGCCGATCCCGGCGAGCGCGACGCCGCTGCCCACGAAGAAGGGCGCTCGACTCCGCTCCTCCACCACACTAGGGAGGCCGAGCGGAGGGCCTTCGACGCGGGCGCCCCCGCTGGCCCGCAGCACCAGCGCGACGCTTTGCCACGAGCCCCGGGCGGCCTCGATCGATCGCTTCGAAGGCGAATAACCGCCCAGCTTCACCTCCAGCGTCCGCGCGCCGGGCTCGACGTAGACCTCGTCGTTGAACGGGGATCGCCCGATCGAGCGCCCGTCGATGAAGACCTCCGCGCCATCCACGTTGACCTGGATCGAGAGCGCGCCCACCTTCTGGCGCGCCTCCTCGAAGCGTCCCTTGATGTACGCGAGCTGGGCCGCCGTCCCGGTCGCCGGGAAGCTCTTGATGCAATACGCGAGGTGCTCTGCCGCTTCCCTGGCCAGGCCGAGCTCGAGCTCGACGCTCCCCAGGTTCCCCGCGATGTCGTATCCCCGCTTGATCCGGTAACCGGCCAGATAAGCGCGGCGCGCCTCTTCCCATCGGTCCTCCTTCACGAAGGCCTTTCCCTGACGAAAATACTCGTCCGCCCGCGCGTTCTCCCCGGCCTCTTCCTTGGTGTCGGCGCGCGCCGACGGGAGGGAGAGGAGGCCGAAAAAGAGCGGCAGCGCGAACAAACTGGCTATCTTGAATCGCCTCATCGTCATGGAATGCGCCGGACGAACGCCGACGGCTGACGATCTTGGCACCGATCGAGAAAGAAGCGCTAAGAGGGAACCCAGGACCCGTCTCGGGGTGAGCCGGAGTCGGGTGTCAGGAGCCCGCCGAAGAAGCTATCGGCGGGAGATCGCGACTTTACGCCTTCACGTCCGGGCCGACGCTTCGCGCTTCGTTTCCAGCTCTTCCCAGCGCGCGCTCAGCCGAAGCGCGTCCGCCCTGGCCCGATCCAGGGCCGCCTGGAGCCGCGGCACCTCCCCGGTTCGGCCCGTGTAGAGAGAGGGATCAGCGAGCTTGGCCTCCGCCGCGATCACCGCGACGTCCGCCTTCTCGATGGCCTCGAGGATCCCGTCGAGCTCGATGCGCTCGGCGTAGGAGAGGGGTTTGCCGCGCACCGCCGCGACCTTCTCTCTCTCCTTCTCCTTCGGCGGCGGAGGCGCCGAGGTCCGCTGCTGGGGAGGCGACGAGGCCCGCTTCTCGGTGCGCGCCTTCACCTCGCGGTAATCATCGTAGTTCCCCGCATACCGCATGATCTTGCCGTTGCCCTCGAAGGCGAGGATCGAGGTCGCCACGCGGTTCAAGAACCAGCGATCGTGGGTGACGACGATGGCGCAGCCGGCGAACTCGACCAGCATGCCTTCGAGCGCGCTCAGCGTCGCGACGTCGAGATCGTTGGTCGGCTCGTCGAGGATGATCAGGTTGGCGCCCTTGGAGAGGCGCTTGGCGAGGGCGACGCGCGCCCGCTCACCGCCGGAGAGCGAGCCCACCGGCTGCCGCTGCTTGTAGGGATCGAAGAGGAAGCGCTCGAGGTAGCTGCGCACCTCGACGATCACGCCGTTGACCTCGATCCGCGCGTTGGCGTCGGCCACGTTCTCGTAGATCGATTTGCTGTCGTCGAGGTCGGCGCGGTGCTGATCGAAATAGGCAATCTTCGTGTTCTTACCGACGATGACCTCCCCCGACGTCGGCTGGAGATCACCGAGGATCGAGCGGAGGAGCGTTGTCTTGCCCGTGCCGTTGCGGCCGACGATGCCGAGGCGCTCGCCCGGCGTGAGGATGAAGTCGAGATCCTTCACCAGCGTCAGCTCCCCGATCTGGAGCGTGGTCTTGCGGAACTCGAGGATCGTTTTGCCGGTGCGGACGGCGTCGAGCGAGATCTTGGCGGTCTGCTCGGCCTTGGGCGCGCGGATGGCCTTGGCGTCCTCGGCCCGCTCGATCCGGGCCTTTTGCTTGGTGCTGCGGGCCTTGGGCTGGCGGCGCAGCCACTCGATCTCGGTGCGGAGGAAGTTCTGCCGGTTGCCCTCGGTGCGGGCCTCGAGCGCGAGGCGCTCGGCCTTGGCTTCGAGGTACTCGAGGTAGCCACCCTCGTAGTCGTAGAGCTTGCCCTTATCGAGCTCGAGCGTCCGTGTGGCGACGCGGTCGAGGAGGTAGCGATCGTGGGTTATCAGCAGCAGCGCGCCGGGGAACTCCTCGGACAGGTAGCGCTCCAGCCACTCTACCGTCTCGACGTCAAGATGGTTCGACGGCTCGTCGAGCACGGCCAGCGCCGGGCGGGCGACGAGGATGCGCGCGAGCGCGACGCGCCGACGATCGCCGCCGCTGAGCGTGCCCATCGGCGCGTCCGGGCGCGTCACCCCGACGTGGCCGAGGATGGAGTCGACCTGGTGCATCATGTCCCAGCCGCCGAGGCGCTCGACGTCGGCCGCGGCCTCCATCTGTTCTTCGAGCAGGGCGTCGATGTCGCCTTCGCCCTTGCCGAGCAGCTCCCCGGCGTGCTCGTGCCGCGCCTTGGCCTCCGACCAGGCGGCGAGCCCGGCGAGCACGATCTGCTGCGGCGTGTCGGTGGGATTGAACTGGGGATCTTGCGCGAGGTAAGCGACCTCGACCCCGCGGCGGCGGGCGATCGTCCCCATGTCCGACGGCTCTGCCCCGGCGAGGATGCTGGCGAGCGTGCTCTTCCCCGAGCCGTTGAGCCCGACGAGCCCGACCTTTTCGCCGGTGCGAAGGGTGACGGTAATCCCGTCGAGAATGACCTGGGGGCCGAAAGATTTGTGGAGATCTGTTGCAGTCAGGACGGGCACGGCGCGCTTATAGCAGACGCGAGGCCCTCCGTGGCCGCCTCGACGAAAATCACCAGGCTCCTAGAAGCAGAGCGCTTCGCAGGCGCCTTGGGCGCAGCTCACCCACGCGTTGCAGGCCCCGCCGGTGCAACACTGCTGCTTGCACAGCGCCGGGGGCTTGTTGTCCCTGACGACGCAGGCCTGGAAGCAGGAGATGCCGCTGGCGCACTGGGAGTCGTTCAAGCAGGTCTCGGTCTGCGAGCAGCAGGCGCCGATGATGCACTGGGTGCATGGCGTCCCGCCAGGATCGAGCGAGCAGGTGCCGGCGTCGACCGGCGCCACGCCGCAGTGGCCGCCGGTGCAGGTGAGGCCGACACAGCACTGCGACGAAGCGTTGCAGTTGGAGCCCGGCGGGAGGCAGGTGCCCGTGCCGCAGAAGCCATTGAGGCAGGTGTTGCTGCAGCACTCCGCCGGGGCCCCGCAGGCGAAGCCGTCGAGCTTGCACTGGTTCGAGCCGCAGAGCCCGAGGTCGCAAACGCCGCTGCAACACTGGCCGCCGAAGCTGCACCCGAAGCCGTCGGGCGTACACATCATGAAACCGCAGGTGTTGCTGTTGGGATCGCAGAAGCCGGAGCAGCACTGCGAGGCGTCCTTGCAAAACACGCCGTCGGGAGAGCACATGCTGAAGCCGCAGGTCCCGGTGTTGGGGTTGCAGAAGCCCGAGCAGCAGTCGAAGTTGCTCCCGCAGAACACGCCGTCAGGCTGGCACATGCCAAAGCCGCAGGTGCTGGTCTCGGGGTTGCAAAAGCCGGCGCAGCACTCGGCGTTCTGCTTGCAGAACTGGCCTGCAGCCGAGCAGCCGCTACCGCAGAGGCCCATCACCAGGTTGCAAGCGCCTTTGCAGCACTCCTGGTTGTTGGTGCAAGTCTGCCCGTCGGGGAAGCAGGCGGCGCAGAAGCCGAGCTCGACGTGGCAGAGCCCACCGCAGCACTCGGCGCTCTGTCCGCAGCCGTTCCCGTCGGGCTGGCAGGCCACGCCGCCGCAGATCCCGCCCTGGCAGACGCCCGTGCAGCACTGGTTCGGCGTGGCGCAGGAGGTGCCGTTGGACTGGCACGTCATGAAATCGCATTTGCCGTTCTGGCAGATGTTGCTGCAGCACTCGAGCCCGCCGCCGCAGGAAGCGCCGTTGGGCCCGCACTGGACGCTGCCGCAAACGCCGCCCGTGCAGCTCCCCGTGCAGCACTGGCCCGCGCTCGAGCACACGAAGCCATCCGGCTGACAGGAGCTCCCGCAAAAGCCGTTCGCGCACGCCCCGAGGCAGCAGTCCTTGTTGCCGAGGCACTGGGCGCCTTGCGGGAGGCACTCGAGCGGGCCGCAGAAGCCGTTCGTGTTGCAGTCGAGGGCGCAGCACTCGGTGGAGTGGTCGCAGGCGGAGCCCTCGGCCTTGCACTGCTTGCCGCCGCAAAAGCCGTTGAAACAGTCCTGGTTGCAGCACTCCACAGCGGAGGAGCAGGCCTCGCCCTCGGGCTTGCACTGCTGACCGCCGCAGAAGCCTGCGAGGCAGTCGAGAGCGCAGCAGTCGGTGGTCAACTGACAGGCCTTGCCGTCAGGCTCGCAGATCTGCGAGGGCTTGCAGAGGCCGCCTTTGCAGGTGAGATCGCCGCAGCAGGACGCTTGCCCCGAGCAGCTCTGGCCGACACCCTGGCAGCTACCTCCGCCCCCGCCGCCTGAACCTCCATCTCCGTCGAGGCCGCCGCGGGCCCCACAGGCAGGGAGGAAGGCGAGGAGCGCCCAGGCAAGAACAAACGCGTAAGCAAGTCGAAGCGAAACCCAGGATCGCATCGCGCGAGAGTAGCCTTTTTCCTCGGCTCGGAACGAGCTTTTGACGGTTCGCGCGCGCCGCGTCGACCATCAACCACTGCGCCGGGGCCCGATCCGCGCTACCTCTCCCGGCGATGCGCCCAAGCCAGCCGACCGACTCGCCGGGAGTGAACTGGGGGATCCCGCTCGTCATCGCCACTATCGTTTGCGGGCTGGTGATCTGGCGTACGATCGTCGGGCGCGACGAGCCCGCGCCCGCGCCGGCAGCGTCCGCGCCTTCGGGCGACGCCTCGGCAGCGGCGGCGCCGAGCGCGCCGCTCGCGCCTCGCTGCGTCGAGCTCTCCTCGCAACCGTTCATGATCGGCGAGGCCGGATCCCCGCGCCCCGCGCCGCCGTCGCCGTCGCTCGAAGCGGGCGCGCCCGTCGAGGCGCCCGACGAGCTCGAAGACGATCTCACCCCGTTTGCGGTGGAGATCGGGCGCGGTACGGTCTTCGCGGGCGGCTTCGCGGCGGGCACGCGGCGCGACGCGGAGGGCGGCGCGATCGCCATGGTCGCGACCATCGGGTTCGACGGCTCCGGCGGCAAGCTGGTCAAGCTCGGGCGATCGCGCGGGGACCTCGATCCGCCGGTGGTCGCCGGCATCGGGGACGTGGTGCTCGCCGCGCTGCTCGAGCCCAACGCGGGTGGGCGATCGATCCGGATCGCCAAGGTCAAAGGAGACGAGGTCACCTGGGGCTTCGAGCTCTCGGAGGGCCGCGACGAGTCGAGCGCGCTCGACCTCGCCGCCTCGGGCTCGCGCGCGGTGGTGGTGTGGGACGACGTCAACGTCGAGGAAAAGCGCTCGCACGTGATGCTCTCGTCCTTCGACGTCGCCACGATGCGCTCGGTGACGAGCGCGCGGCCGGTGTCGTCGCCGAAGACCGACGCCGACTCGCCGCGCCTCATCGCCCGCCCCGGCGGCTACTGGCTCGGCTACCTGGCCCGCGCCGACGAGGCGGCCAAAAAGAAGAAAGACCCTTCCAACGCCGGCGAAAAGGCGACGAAGAAGGGCGACGATGACGGCGACGACGAGTCGGGCGAGGCGATCCAGAACGGCTGGATCGAGGTGATGCCGCTCGACGAAAACGGCGCGCCCACCGCGTCGGCGCGCGCGGTGACGCCGAAGAACGGGCACGCGCTGGCGTTCGACCTGGAGCTCGGCGAAGAGGGCGCCGCGCTGCTGGCGTGGCGCGACGACGACACGCCGACCGGCTCGACCGGCGGCCGGATCAGCTCCGCGCTGGTGCGCCTCGGCGGCGCGGTGGAGATTCATGTGCTCGCAGACGAGAGCTTTGGCGTCGGCGTGCCCGATCTGCTGCCTGGATGGCTCGTTGTCGGCGGTCTCGGCGCGACCAAGCTCGGGGCGATCGATCTGCGCGGCGTGCTGGCAGGCGGGCTCGATCCGGAGCCGTCGCTGGGCACGGGAGAGCCGCTCGCGGCGACGAAGGATGCGATCCTGATCGCGAAGCCGGCCGGGAAGGCGATGCGGCTCGGGGTGGTGCGCTGTGGGCCGGCGGCGCCTGTGCAGGTGCAGGGCGGGACGGGGAGCGCGAGCTCGACGGGGTCCAGCGGGCGGCCCTGAGAGCGGTTTCAGCGACTACCGCTCATCGATATACGCCAGCCCTCGAATGTGCTCACGGACAGGTTTTTGTTTGCGCATCGGGCGGATCAACTGCACTGCTGACTCGACCACTCTCCTGAAGCACCCTGACGCTCAGCAGGAGTCTTCCTTAAGGTTCCAGCAATTTGTCGCGCGAGAGGCCTCGATCGCGGGAGCACAGCTGACAAGCGCTGTCTAGACTCAGGCTCCTTCGACGGTGAAACCTCGCAGGTTCGCCGTGACCACGGAGCCTTGATGAATCCGTCCGATGGTACCCGTCCCCCTCCTCACAAGCCCTGGCCCGCGAGCGCCCGCGATGGGGCGCCTGACAAGCACCATGACGGCGCGCCCTCGAATCGCCTCGCCGAGCGCGCGGCGCTGGCCATCGAGAACGCGCGCCTCTTCGAAGCGGAGCGGACAGCGCGGCGCGAGACCGAGCTGCTGATGCACCGGGTGACGCAGCTCCAGGAGCTGACCTCGGCGCTCTCTTCGGCGGTGACGCCCGCGCAGGTCGCGACGGTGATCGCCGATCAAAGCGTGGCCGCGCTCGGCGCCGTGGCCGCGGTGATCTTCACCCTCTCGGAGGAGCGGCGCGGCCTCCAGCTCGCGGGCCATCACGGCGTCGGCGCGGCCGATCTCGAGGTGCAACGACGGCTCGACATCGACGCGGCGGAGCCGGCGCCGATCGCGTTCCGCACCGGCGAGCCCCAGTTCATCACCTCGGGCGAGGAGTACCGCGCTCGCTACCCCAAGCACGCCGACAGCGACGAGGAGACCGCCGTCCCGGGCGCGCTCGCGGCGCTGCCGCTGCTCCTCGACGCGCGCAAGATCGGGGCGATGATCGTCAGCTTCGCCGAGCCCCGCGCCTTCGACGTCGAGACGCGCGGCTTCGCCACCACGCTCGCGCGGCAGTGCGCCCAGGCGCTGGATCGGGCGCGCCTCTACGATATGGAGCGGCGCTCGCGCGAGCAGGCGGCCTTGCTCGTTGAGGCGGGAACGCTCTTCGCGACCTCGCTCGATCCCGCGACGACGCTGCGCACCCTCGTGCGCCTCGCGGTGCCCACGCTCGGCGACGTCTGCACCGTCGACGTCGTCGGCGCGAGCGGCGCGCTCGACATGATCGCGGCGGCCCACGTCGACCGCAAACAAGAGGAGTCGATCCGCGTGCTCCGGAACCAGTTCCCGATCGCCCACGACGACGGCGACCACCCCGCGGCCAAGGCGATCCGCACCGGCAAGCCCCAGGTCCGCTACCAGGTCGACGGCGCGGGCGCGCACGCGGCGACGCTCAACGACGCTCACCTCCGCCTCGCGGCCTCGATCGGCGCGCAATCCGCGGTGTTCCTTCCCCTGCTCGCGCGCGGCAAGGTGCTCGGCGTCCTCACGCTCGGGCAGGTCGAGCACCGCTACGCGCCCGGCGACGTCAGCTTCCTTCAAGAGTTCGCGCGACGCGCGGCCCTCGCCCTCGACAACGCCGCGCTCTACGAGGCCGAGCAGCGCGAGCGCAGAACCGCAGAAGAGGCGGCCGATCGTGCGCGCCGCCTCCAGATCGTCACCGCCGCCCTCTCCTCCGCGGTGACGCCGGCGCAGGTCGCCGACGCCGTCCTCGGCCAGGGCGTCGACGCCCTCGAGGCCATCGTCGGCGTGATGACGCGCCTGACCGAGGACGGGCGCACGCTGGAGATCGTCGGCAGCCGCGGGCTCGCCGAGGGCATCAGCGCGACCTGGCTCCGCATCCCGCTCGACGCGCCAGTTCCTCTCGCCGAGGCCGCGCGCACCGGCGTGCCGGTGTGGATCAACCACGCCGACGAGTACCTCGCCCGCTACCCGTCGCCGGGCGACATCGCGCTCTCACCCCTTGGAAATGAGGCGATCGCCGCGCTCCCTCTCCGGGTCGAAGGGCGCATCCTCGGCGCCCTCGCCTTCCGCTTCGCGCCGGTGCGCGTCCCCACCTCGGCCGAGCGGGCCTTCATCACCACCCTCGCCTACCAGTGCAGCATCGCCCTCGAGCGGGCGCGCCTCTACGACGCCGAGCGCCTCGCCAACCGCATGAAGGACGAGTTCCTCGGCATCGTCTCCCACGAGCTCCGCACGCCGCTCAACGCCATCCTCGGCTGGGCGCGGATGCTCCGCACCGGCATGGTCAAAGATGGCGCGCGGTCCCGCGCCATCGAGACGATCGAGCGCAACGCCACGCTCCAGGCCCAGCTCGTGGAAGACCTGATGGACGCCTCGCGCATCATCACCGACAAGCTCGCCCTCGAGCTTCGCCGCGTCGATCTCGCCCGCATCGTCGAGGCCGCGATCGACTCGGTCAGCCCCGCCGCCGCCCTCAAGTGCGTCACGTTGCGACCGGAGATCGATCCCACCGTCGGCGCGATCCTCGGCGACGAAGGCCGCCTCCAGCAGGTCGTGTGGAACCTGCTCACCAACGCGATCAAGTTCAGCCCGCGCGGCGCCGAGATCAACGTCACGCTCACCAGCCGCGCCGGGGCCGCGGTCGTCACCGTGCGCGACCACGGCGAGGGCATCGCGCTCGCGTTCCTCCCGCACGTCTTCGAGCGCTTTCGCCAGGCCGACGCCACCACCACGCGCCGCCACGGCGGCCTCGGCCTCGGCCTCTCGATCGTCCGCCACCTCGTGGAAGCGCACGGCGGCGCGGTCCACGCCGCGAGCGACGGGCCGGGCCGCGGCGCCGAGTTCACCTTCGCGATCCCGATGACCACGCTCGCCGCAGACGCGCCGGCGAGCGAGCCCGCGGGCCACGCCGTCGAGCTCTCGGGCGTCCGCGTCTTGCTGGTCGAAGACGAGCTCGACTCCCGGGAGATCCTTCGCCAGATGCTCTGCCTCACCGGCGCGATGGTCGAGGCCGTGGGCAGCGTCGCGGAGGCCATGGTCTCCATCGATCACGCGCGCCCCGACGTCCTCCTCTCCGACATCGGCATGCCGGTGGAGGACGGCTACTCGCTGATCCGCCGCGTCCGCGCCCTCCTCCCCGAGCGCGGCGGCAAGGTCCCCGCCGCGGCGATCACCGCCTACGCCACCACCGAAGATCGCGAGCGCGCGCTCGCCGCGGGCTACCAGCTCCACCTCCCGAAGCCGATCGATCCCGAGCACCTCTCGGCCGCCATCGCCGCGCTCATCGGCCGCGCCGCGGCGTGATCGCGCGGGGAAGATTCCCGCGGGATCTCATTGCCGCCCGCCGCACCTTGGGGGCACCTTGCTTTCCATGTCGAACGACGCCGCGCCGGTCTCCCCCTTCGCGATGCTGCGCTCGTCGCATCGTCGCCTCGAAGAGCGCCTCGCGAACCTCGAAGAGGCCGCTCGGTCGATGAGCGATCCCGCGCGCGTCGCCGACGCGATCGCCGAGTGCGAGAGCGTGCTCGCCTTCTTCGGCCGCGGCGTCGCGCGCCACGAAGAAGACGAAGAGCGCTCCCTCTTCCCCCGCCTGGCCATTACGAGCGATCTCGTCCCGGTGATCGCCGCGCTCCACGCCGAGCACGAAGAGCAGCGCCTCCTCGCCGGCGACCTCGGCGCCATCGTCGAGAGCCTCGCCTACGATCCCGATCCGCGGGCGCTCCTCGACCTCACCCGGAGCCTGCGCACCTCGTACATCCGCCACCTCGCGCGCGAAGAAACCGAGCTCTTCCCCGCCGCAGAAAAGCTCCTGAGCCCCGCCGACCTCGCCGAGATGATCAGCGAAATGGACGCGCGCCGAGGCCGAGGTCCCGGCGGCGGCGGTGGTGGTGGCGGTGGTGGTGGCGGCGGGCGCAGGCGCGGCGGCGAAAGCGTCTAGGCGAGCCCGACTCGGCTCTTTCGGTTCCGGAGCGTCGCGCGGCCATCTGTGCTATGCAGCGTTGGCTAGCACTCTCGCCCCGAATTCCCCCCGGCGAGAAGGCCAGCAGAATGGTCATCACGAGGCCGTTCGCTCCCCGTAAAGGGGAGAATACGTCGACGTGAACCCAGATTGCGAGAACCTATGATGAACGCCATGCCGACGCGCCAGAAGCCCCTCACCCCCGCCGTGCTGCTCGCGACCGCCGGTCAGCTCACATTCCGCGCGACCACGCGCGACCGCGGCGGCTCGACCCTCGGCGTACTGGTGGACTCATCCGGCGCCCTGCAGCACCTGGCGATCGCCTCCGAAGGGGACGCGGCCACCTGGACGCTCTCCAGCGCGCTCCCCGCCGGCGGCATCAAGCCGGTTCTCCTCTACGAAAGCGCCGCCAACGTGCTCCGCGGCGGCAAGATCAGCGAAGACGGCAGCATCGCCTACCAGGGCGGCTCCTACGTGATCGAGTCGTCCTTCGACGGCAAAGAATGGACCGCGAAGGTCAGCGGCAGCGCGTGAATCAGCGCGGGAGGCCCGGCGCACCACGCAACGTGGGCGCCGGTCACCCGGTCATGGGGGGATCACTTCCCGCCTGAGACCGCGCCCGGCGGCAGCGCGTCCCAGCGCAGCGAATCCCCCAGCAACGTCGATATCCGCTTCGGCCGCATCCCATCGATTCGCATGATGTAGAGGCCTGGGCCCTGCCCTGAGGTCCGCGTCGAAAAGAAGGCGATGAGCCGCCCATCCGGGCTGCACGCAGGATAGCTGTTCTTCCCCTGGTTCTGCGTCAGGCGCGTCAGCCCGCCGCCTCGCTCGCCCGTCGAGACCAGGTCCGCGTCCTGCCCGACGCCGACGGCAAACACTGTTCGCACCCCGTCCGGGTGATTGCAGAACACCGGAGACGACGCGAAGATCCCCTCCGGCGTGATCGGCTTATCGTCGACATACACCCTTTGCCCGAGCTTGCCCTCGCCCGAGAAGGCCAGCTTGCCGCTCGGCGTGAACGTGGGATGGAGCGCCAGCCCCACCGTCGAGGCGAGCTTTACCCCCGCGAAATCAGGGCCGAGGAAGACCTGGATCGTGCTGTCGACGCCGATGGAGAGCGCCACCTGGGATTTGTCGCGAGAGAACGCCATCCCATAGACAGAGCCCCTGACAGGGAGGCTCACCGGGGTGCCTGCAGGGCCGAAGATCCGGTAGACATCGTTGTTCACGCTCGCCGTGTAGTAGAGCTCGCCGTTCTTGCCGAAGCCCGGGGTGAGGGCCGTGGCACCCTGGGGCGAGACGGTCTTCGCGTCGTGCCCGTCAGCGTCGATGGTGAACACGCGCCGCGTCGCCCCCGAGCTGCTGGCAAAGGCCATGTGGCTGGCGAAGCCCCCGTTTTGCCCGGTGAGCGCGCCGATCACCAGATCGGCGAGCCGGTGCGACTCCTCCCGCACATGATTGGCGGGCACGGTGAAGACCTTATCGAACACCGGAGTCGCGCCCTGGCGGACCAGGAACGCCTGCGCGCGCAGCTCCGCCTGATCTTTACCGCCCTTCTTCCCCGTCACCTTGACGACGGCCTCGACCCCCTTGGCCGACCAGGCTTTGACGTCGACGGGCGTATCCGACAGATAGAGCCCCTCCGGCGCCGCGCTGTCCGGCAGCACCTCGAACTCGCCGCACAGGTCGAGATCGCCCTGCACGACGCCCCGCAGCGTCACGTCTTCGATGTCGGCGGCCAGCGAGGGCAGGATCCCGATCTTGGGCAGCGGCCGCCCCGCGCCGGCGACGACGACCATGTTGCCGAGCAGATCCTCGGGGCTCGTCGGCTTGCCCTCCGGAGGCGTATCGGCGAAGGCGAGGGGCGCGAAGAGCAGCAGAGCAGGAGCGATCAGGGTCAGTCGCATCGGTTCTCTCGGCAGACGAAGGTGAGGTTGATCTGGCTCTGGATCGTGTCCGGATAGTTCTCCGGCGGCGGGGGGATCGTCTCTCCCTTGACGCCTTCGAGCGTGGCCTTCGCCGCCGCGTCGAAGACCGGGTTACCGCTCGGCGTGATCGTGTAGCTCACCACCCGGCGATCCGCCGAGAGCTGAACCGACGCGGAGGCCCGATACTTCCCGAGCTCCGCCTGCGGCAGCCCCGAGCCCGAGACGCGGAACCGCCCCGAGAACCAGCCGATGATCCGCGAGCGATAGAGATCCACCGCGCGGGCCTTGAGCGGATCGGTCTCGGTCCCCTCCTTCACCCCGTCGGCGTGGCCCACCTGATCGACGTTGGCCGGCGGCCCGGCCTCGGGGAGAGTGACAATCGGTGTGTCGACCTGCTTGGCGATCTCCGCGTCGGGTGGAGGGGGCTTGGTGCCAGCGTCGGCGATCTTCACGTCAGGCGGTGGGATGTCGTCCGCCGTCTTCCCGGCCTGGCTCGACACGAAGGCTTTCTGCTCCACGCGGGGCTTCGGCGCCTGCTTCACCCAACGATCAGGCAGCCTCGCCTGATCGCGCTTACCACCGAGCTTGAGCAGCGGCGCGTCGAGATCGAGGACCGGCACGACCCGCACAGGCACGGCCTGACCGCGGTCGATCTCCGGTACGGCGGCCGGCCGATCCAGCGCCGAGGCCGACAGGGCAAAGCCCGCTCCGATCATCACGGCGGACGCGAAGAACACGGCGACGGCGAGCTCGGTCGGCTGAAAATCGGAGAGCACGCCGGGGCGAATCATCGAGGATCCGTGCCTTTGGCCGGTGTATCGCCCTTGTCCGCGGCGGGCTCCGGTTCCGTCTCGGGCTCGACCAGGAGGTTCAACCCCTCCACGCCGGCCGCGCGCGCCGCGGCGACCACCCGGGCCACCGCTCCATACCGCGCGTTCTTGTCAGCGCGGATGTAGAGCTCTTTCTCTTTTTGCACGCGCGGGTTCTCGGCGAGCACCGACTCGATGGTCGCCGTCACGTCGTCTTCCCCGAAGAGGATCCGCTCCTCTTTGGTCACGGTGACCACGAGCTTGGTGTCTTTGACCGCGGTGTCCTGCGCTTGCACGTTGGGCAGCTCGACCTTGAGGCCGGCGGTGAGCAGCGGCGCGGTGACCATGAAGACGACGAGCAGCACCAGCATCACGTCGACGAGCGGCGTGACGTTGATGTCGGTGAAGCCGCCTTTGCGCTTCCCGCGGCCACCGCCCACGAATCCCGCCATCGTCAGTACCCCTGCTGGGCGGGCGGCCGATTCGAGGGGTTGCGCAGCAGCACAGGGATCGAGCCCTGCTCCGCCGCGGCGGCGCTCACGATCGCCACCCACCCTTCGCTCGACGTCTCGAGCTCGGCCAGCAAGTCTTCGATCCGCTTGTTGATGGTGTTGTAGGCGATGACGGCGGGGATCGCCGCGAAGAGGCCGATCGCCGTGGCGATCAGCGCCTCGCCGATCGCCGGGGCGACGACGGGGAGAGACGCGCTCTTCTCCTGACCGATCCGGAGAAAGGCATCCATGATTCCATAGACGGTGCCGAAGAGGCCCACGAACGGCGCCGCCGCCGCGATCGACGAGAGCGGCGACATCAACGATCCGACGCGCTGCTGCTCAGTGACGATAGCGCGCTTGGCGACCGCCTCGAGCAGCTTGCCCGAGCCGAAGCGCTTGGCGAGCTCCAGCACCACGCGCGCGCCCGGCGCGCTCTCATGGCGCTTGGCCAGAGCGAAGAGAGCATCAGCGCTGACCACGGGCGCGGACTCAGCCTCGAAGTTGCGCTGCATCTCCGACAGGCGCCCGAGCTGAAGCAGCTTGAGCACGGTGATCACCCAGACCACGATCGCCGCGGCCACGAGGCTCCACACGACGATGAAGACGGGGCCCGAGGCGTGGAGAACGAGCGAGATCGGATCGAGCTTGATCGGCGCTGCGGCGATGGGATGGGTGCTGACCGCCGGGCGAGAAGGAAAATCACCTGACCGTAGCCGCGTTATCACCCGAGATCATTCGCTCGCGTGCGTCGTCTTTTCAATGGTGACGATCGCGTTTCACGCGTTCTTTCTCCCCTGGAAATTCGGCTGGCCCGGCATGATCGCGATCGCCCCCGCACTGGTGCTGGCGCTATCTGTGAAGAAGGACGTCGACGCGTGTGTGGCGGCCTTGCTGACCTGGCTGGTCAGCGCCGGCGCTCTGGTCTATCTGGCATCGCGCGGCGATTTGGCCCCGATGAATTTCGTGCAGTTCAATGGTGACGGTTGGTCGGCCCTATCCCTCGCCGCGCCGTGCGTATTCGGGTTCCTGCTGTGCCCGTATCTCGATCTTACCTTCCACCGCGCCCGGCAATCTCTCACCACCAACGCCCAGGCGCGCCTCGCCTTCACCTTAGGCTTCGGCGTGTTGTTCCTGCTGATGATCATTGCGACGCCGCTCTACGGCGGCCTGCTCGCGTCACTCGCTTCGACCACTCTCTACGCGGCGGTCGCGCTGATCGTTCACGTCTCGATGCAGGCGGCATTGACCGTCGCGCTGCACGCGAGAGCGATTCAAACTTCCCACAGGTCGATCTCAATGACCGCGTTGGCGATCGCGATCGGCTTCGCCGCGTATGGTGGTTTACTCGGGCTCGAAAAATTCGGCTTCACCCATTACGCGGGCCTGCAGACCGGCGAGGTCATCTATCTGCGGTCGATGTATGCTTTTGCGCCCCCGGTGGCCTCGGCGGGAAGCGCCCGTGGGAGAGGGACGATTGAGCTGAAGGGCACGGTGGCCTTTCAGGTTTGCGACGACCAGCGCTGCCTGGAAGCGGTCAGCCTGCCAATCTCGGTGAAGTTGACGCTCTCGGCGCGTTGAATTGGCGGAGAGGCTGGGCAGCGCGCCGAGCATGAG
>Ga0209181_10006481_pt1 | contig 16399 bp, 9 predicted proteins | sample MAT05_FD_187208 | JGI IMG/M metagenome (GOLD analysis project Ga0209181, IMG submission 187208) | Freshwater microbial communities from Lake Fryxell liftoff mats and glacier meltwater in Antarctica - MAT-05 (SPAdes) (version 2) | ecosystem: Environmental > Aquatic > Freshwater > Ice > Liftoff... | reverse complement strand
CCTTGAAGACCGTGATTATTCCGTCGTTCGCCAGCACCCACTCGACCGCCGCCCGCTGCGCCAGGGTGAGCGGGGCTGTTGCCTGCTGATTAGGCTGACCCGGCGCCGCCTTCGGCGGGCGGGCGGCGGCCAGCTTCTCGGCGGTCACCTTCACCAGCACGTCGCCGCCGCGGCGCACCTGGAACTTCTCCATCACCAGCACCGTGTCCGACCCCGGCTCGCGCACCTCCACCTCGCCGTCCTTCGTCGCCGTCACCAGGTACACCCGCTTCTTGCCGTTCTCCTCGCGGCGGAGCTCGACGGCGCCGCCCTTCACCGCCACCTCCGTGGCCGGGTCGTCCACCTCGACTACCAGCTCGCCCTGGTTCGTCACCACCCGCACCACGGTCTTGCCGTTCGCCGCGGCGAGCCCGGCAACGGCCAGGAACAGGACCGCCGCCGCGACCCGCCACCGCCGCCGCGGGGCGCGCCGGCGCGGGGCCTGGTCGAACGCCTCGGTCGTGTCGCCACCGGACATCGACCGATCCCCAGCGCCAACCCCGATCACCTGGGTGGCCGACTCGCGCACCGGCTCGGCGGCGAGGCGGGCCAGCTCGTCGGCCACGTCGCGGGCCGATTGCGGGCGGGCGGCCGGGTTCTTCGACAGCAGCCGGGTGATGAGGGTGGACAGCTCCGCCGGCAGGGCCGGGTTCACGCTCGCGGCGGGGGCCGGTTCGGTCGTGGCCAGCGCGGTGAGGATGGAGAACGTGTCGGCCCCCGGGAACGGGCGGCGGCCGGTGGCGGCCTGGTAGAGCACGACGCCGAGGCTGAACAGGTCGGCGCGGGCGTCCACGGCCTCGCCGCGGGCTTGCTCCGGGGCCATGTACGCTGGCGTGCCGAGGACCGTTCCTGATTGCGTCAGCCCGTCGGCCCCGGTCGCGCTGCGGGCCAGGCCGAAGTCGAGGATGCGCGTCCGCTTGAACGCCCCGGCCGCGGTCCGTTCCAGCCACACGTTCGACGGCTTGATGTCGCGGTGGACGAGCCCCGCGGCGTGGGCCGCGGCCAGCCCCTCCGCCACCTCGCGGCCGATACGCACGATGTCGGCCACGGCCAGCGGGCGGCCGCCCTTCAGGCGGTCGTCGAGGGTTTCGCCGGCGAGCAGCGGCATCGCCAGGAACGGGACGCCGCGGTCCTCGCCGGTCTGGTAGATGGGGACGATGTGGTCGTGCTCGACGGCCGCGGCCGCCTTCGCCTCGCGGAGGAATCGCTGCCGGGCGGACGGGCGGGCGGCGAGCGCGGGGAGCATGACCTTCAGCGCCACGCGCCGGCCGAGGCGGTCGTCGGCCGCCTCGAATACCGCCCCCATGCCGCCGCGGCCGAGGAGCCGCAGCACGCGATAGCCGCCGAGTCGCCCGAGCTCGCCGTCGGCCTCCGCCGGAGCGAGTGCGGCGAGCAGGTCGTCGGGGTCGTCGGCGTCGGGCGCGTCCGGGGCGGCAGTCGCGTCGGCCGACGGAGTCGCCGCGAGCGACTGTGTCGGCGGCGCGCCCCCGACGAGCCCGGCGGCGCGGGCCACGGCCGCGGCGACTTCCGGCACGTCGCTCGCCTCGGCGGGGCCGCGCAGGGCGGACAGGAGGGTGTCGTCCGCCTTCATCTCGACGAGCGTGGAGGCGACGTGCGGGTGGTCGTCGAGGTAGCGGCCGACGGCTTCCAGCTCGGTCGGCGGCAGGTCGCCGAGGAGGAACCGGCGGAGGGTGGCGTCGTTCGGGGGGAGCTCGGCGGTCATGGGGCACCGGTCCGGGAAAGCGGGTCGTCGGAGAGGAGTACGAACGGGGACGGGCGGACCTGTTGCGAAAACGTCGAATTATTCCCACAGCCCCGCCAGCTCGCGCCGCAGCCGCGCCAGCACCCGCGCCCGCGCCAGGTACACCGCGTTCACGCTCAGTCCCACCTCGGCCCCTACGTCCGCGGCCGGGCGGCCGTCCACCGTGGTTCCCCAGAACGCCTTCCACGTCGCCGGGGCGAAGTCGGCCGCCATCAGCCGGGCGGCGCGGGCGGCCAGCACGCGGCGGTACTCGGCCTCGTCCAGTGCCGGCACCGGGTCGTCGGCCGCGACCCCGCTGTCGTCCGGGAGGGGGCCGGGCCGCTTCTTCCGCCGCAGGTCGCGGACCTTGTTCGCCAGCACCGTGTGGAGCCACGCCCGGAAGCTGCGGCCGGGGTCGTAGGCGAACCCCGGCACCGCCCGCAGAACGGCCACGTACACGTCCTGGATCAGATCGGGCCGGTCGGCCGCGGGGACGCGGGCGCGGTCGGCCCAGCGGGCCAGCAGCGGCGTGTACAGCGACACGAACCGCCCCCACGCGGCGGCCCGGTCCGGGCCGCGGAGCTGTTCCAGCAGCGTGGGAGAAGTCGAATCCATCGGGCCGGTCGGGCGGTGGAAAGGTGAGGGGGATGATACCCGGTGCGGCGCCCCGCCGCAAAGGGCCGCCCCCGACGATTCCCGCCGCGAATAACGGTGCAACCGCCCCGCGGCGGAGCTAGGATCGGGCGTAGGAGTCGAACCCGCCGCCCCGGAGCCCCCGAGCGTGGGACCGCTAGCGCGCCTCGAATGTGAGTGGTGCCGGACCCAGAACGCCACCGGCGACGCCTCCTGCCGGGCGTGCGGCGCGCCGCTCGACGTCAAGAACCTCGTCAGCGACTCCGGCTGGCGCGAGGCGCCGCGCCTGCGCGACATGACCCGCGTCCACTTCGGCGGCAGCACCTGCCAGGTCGAGGGCGAGATCGTCCCCGTCTTCGAGGTCGATCTCGCGGCCGGCGAGAGCGTCTACTTCGAGCACCACGTCCTCCTCTGGAAGGAGGGCCGCGTGCCCACCGAGGTCCTGCCGATGGCCGGCGTGGTGAAGCGGCTGCTGGCCGGGATGCCGCTGGTCATCACCACCGCGACCGGGCCGGGCCGCGTCGCCTTCTCCCGCGACGCCACCGGCGAGCTCGTGCTAATGCCGCTCCAGCCGGGCGCGCAGCTCGACGTGCGCGAGCACGCCTTCGTGCTGGCGTCGCGGACCGTCGATTACACCTACGTGCGGATCAAGGGGCTGCGGAACATCCTGTTCGGCGGGCAGGGGATGTTCATGGACCGGTTCACCGCGCGGGGCACGCCGGGGCTGCTCGTGCTGCACGGGTACGGCAACGTGTTCGAGCGGCACCTCGCGGCCGGCGAGAGCATCCTCGTCGAGCCCGGCGCCTTCCTCTACAAGGACGCGTCGGTGACGATGCAGGTCGAGATGCAGCGGCTGTCCACCGGGCTGTTCGGCGGGACGGGGCTGAGCCTCGTGCGCATGACCGGGCCGGGCCGGCTCGGCATCCAGTCGATGTACCACCACCATCACACCGAGTGACACTCAGTATCCCCACCCCGGGGCGTTGCCCCGGGCTATGCTGTCCCAGGCCGTTGGCCTGAAAGCCGAGACGCCCTCTTCAGCCCGAAGGGCTGGGACAAGATAGCCCGGGGCAACGCCCCGGGGCGGTACCGGATCAACCCGACTAGCGTCGAGGCGCGATGGCCGAGTCCCGCGAGTACGCCTGCCCGTGGTGCGGCCGCGCCAGCGCCATCGGGCCGGACGCGCTGACCTGCCCGGCCTGCGGGGCCGCGGTGGACGTGCGGCGCACCGCGGACGACGCCGGCTGGGTGCAGCTGCCGCCGATCCGCGACATGGCCCGCCTCCAGTTCGGGGCGTCGCGCTGCCAGGTCGAGGGCAATTACGTCCCGGTCGCGGACTTCGACCTGGCGGCCGGGGACCACCTGTACTTCAACCACCACGTCCTGTTGTGGAAGGAGCCGCGGACGGCGCTGTCGCCCGTGCCGCTGCGGGGCTGGTGGCGCCGGTTGTGGGCGGGGCTGCCGTTGGTCATGGTGCGGGCCCACGGCCCCGGCCGCGTCGCGTTCTCGAACGACGCGCCGGGCGAGATCATCGCCGTCCCGCTGGCGGCCGGCACGAGCATCGACGTCCGCGCGGGGGCGTTCCTCGTCGCCAGCGGGCAGATCACTTACGACTGGCTCGCCGCCGGGGTGTGGTACCGGACGGGTGAGGGGATGCACTACCCGCTCGGCCGGTACCTCGACCGCTTCACCGCGGCGGACGGGCACGGGTTGTTGCTGCTGCACGGCGCGGGGAACGTGTTCGTCCGCGACCTGGCGCCCGGGGAGACGCGGCTCGTGAAGCCGACGGCGCTGGTGTACGCGGACCCGCGGGTGACGATGTCGCTGCACATCGAGCACCCGCGGGGGTTCAACAACTACTGGCGGCGGCGGTACGTCTGGCTCAGCCTGTGCGGGCCGGGCCGGGTGGCGATCCAGTCGGCCGGCCGGCACTGGGAAGACCCGCACTACCCCGTGACGGAGATGTCGGTCGGGTCGGGGGTGACGGACTGGTAGGTTCCCGCGGGTGCGTCGTGCCGGTCTTCATCGGAGGTGGTTCGCCCCCTCACCCCGCGTGCTTCGCCGCGACCCTCTCCCCCGAGGGGAGAGGGTGGGACTGGCCGGCCGCCATCACCGGCGGGCATCGACCCGCGGACGCAGGTGGCATACGGCACGTCGGCGCGTGGTTGCCCGCCCGTGACAGGGGTCGGGTGCCTCCCACCCTCTCCCCTCGGGGGAGAGGGTCGCGGCGAAGCACGCGGGGTGAGGGGGTTAACCACCTCCGATGAAGACCGGAGGTCGGCCACGCGACGCGAAAAACTGCGGGCTACTACCGGCGGCGCGGCCGGGGCGGCCCCTTTGGCCCCGCTCGCCCGCCCGCGGTCGGCTTCCCACCCCCCGGCCGCGCCGGCGGACGCCCCCGCCCGGGGCCGCCCCGACTCCGCGGCCGATCGCCCTCCGACGCCGCTCCCGGGCCGGGGGCCTGGCGGTAGTCGAAGTCGGGAAGCGTGACCCGCGGGAGGCGCTGCCCCAACTGCCGCTCGATACGCCCCAGCGACGCCTCCTCGTCCGGCGACACCAGCACGAACGCGTCGCCCGTCGCCCCCGCCCGGCCGGTCCGCCCGACCCGGTGGACATAATCCTCCGGCACGTCCGGCACGTCGGTGCTGACCACGTGCGTGACGTGGTCCACGTCCAGCCCGCGGGCGGCGATGTTCGTCGCCACCAGGATCTGGAAGTCGCCGCGGCGGAACCCGTCCATTGCCGTCGTGCGCTGGCCCGGGGTGCGGTTGCTGTGCAGCTCGCCGACCGTGAACCCGTCCGCCGCGATCACCCGGGCCAGCTTCTTCGCCCCGTGCTTGGTCCGGGTGAATACCAGCACCGACGGCATCTCGGTGCCGCGCAGCAGGTGCCGCAGGAGGGCCGTCTTGAGGTGCCCCGGCACCGGGTACGCCGCCTGCGTGATCCCCACCGCCGCGGCCGTCCGCCGCCCGACCTGCACGGCCGCCGGGTTCCGCAGGAGTTCCGAAGCGAGCCCGGCGATGACCGGCGGCAGGGTGGCGGAGAACAGCAGCGTCTGTTCCCGCGCCGGGAGGCGGGCGACGATCCGCTTGACGTCCGGGAGGAAGCCCATGTCGAGCATCCGGTCGGCCTCGTCGAGGACGAGGGCGGCGACGCGGTCGAGGCGGGCGGCGCCGCGCATGAGGTCGAGGAGCCGGCCGGGGGTGGCGACGACGATGTCGGGGCCGGCCCGCAGCGCCTTCTCCTGCGGGCCGATCGGGCGGCCGCCGACGACCAGCACCGACTTCACGTCGGTGAACCGGCCGAGGTCGCGGGTGACGGCCTCGATCTGCTCGGCCAGCTCCCGCGTCGGGGACAGGATGAGGGCACGAACCCCGCCGCGCGGCCCCCCGAGGAGGCGGTGGAGGAGCGGGAGCATGAAGGCGGCGGTCTTGCCGGTGCCGGTCGGGGCGGTGGCGAGGACGTCGCGGCCGGCGAGGGCGGGGGGGACGGCCCCGGCCTGGACGGGGCTCGGTTCGACGTACCCGAGAGCCTTGACGGCGCGGACGAGGGACGGGTGGAGGCCCAGGGCGGTGAACGGCATTGCGGCTCCGGCGGGGCGGGTGGGGCATTGTACCGACGGGCCGGTCGCCCGGGGGGAGCGGGGGTCGGAGATGCTCAAAGGTCGGGCCGAGTGCATTGTGTCTGGCGGTGTGACCCCCCGGTCGCCAGACGAACATGAGTCGGCCAGACGAAAGAGTGTGAGAGCGATCCGCCCCGTGTCGGTTGGTCGCCCGTCGGTTGCCGGGTGTGGGTGCGGGGTTGTTGGTCCTCGTCGTGCGGGGTCCGCCCCCTCACCCCGCGTGCTTCGCCGCGACCCTCTCCCCCGAGGGGAGAGGGTGGGACTGACCCGCGCCCGTCACGGGCGGGCATCGACCCGCGGACGCAGGGGCTTGTACCCGGCGTCCGCGTGTGGTTGCCCGCCCGTGATGTCGACCGGCCGGCTCCCACCCTCTCCCCTCGGGGGAGAGGGTCGCGGCGAAGCACGCGGGGTGAGGGGGCGGACCCCGCACGACGAAACCCAGGAGTCACGCCCTCAACCCGCGTCCGGGCCGAGGGTCACGTCGTCGCGTGCCGCTTTCGTGGCGCGCGTCAGCCCACCCAGACGCCGCCGGCGAGGTCGCTCCCGAACGGGTCGATCGTCTGCGCCCCGCCGGGCTCGCCGCTCGTCCCGGCGGCCGCCGCCAGCGACGGCGCCCGGTACACCCGCAGCCCCGACCGCTCGTTCGTCCCGCTCCCCACCACCACGTCCGCCAGGCGGTCGCCGTCGGCGTCGCGCACCGCCACCCGCACGCCGCCGCGGAGGGTGTCGCTGCCGGCGAAGAAGTTGTTCAGCACCAGCCCGTTCGACAGGTTCGTCGGGTCGTCCAGGTTCACCCCCTCCAGGTTCGGCACCGCGCCCGCGTCGAACAGCAGCCGGCCGTTCACGACCCGCACCCGCGGGCCGCCGCCCGGCCCGCCGCCCACGATCACCTCCGCGAACCCGTCGCCGTTCACGTCGCCGGCGGTGACGAACGCCCCGCCGCGCTGGCCGCTCTCGAACACGAACAGGTTGGCGATCGGGTTCGTCGTCGGCCGGCCGCCGTTGGCGCCGGCGAAGCCGGTGCCGCCCCAGACGGTGATGCGCGGGCCGCCGCCGCTGCCGGCCGCGACGAGCAGGTCGGGGAGGCCGTCGCCGTTTACGTCGGCGATCGCCGGCCGGCCGCCGAGCTTCACCGCCGCGTTCCCCTGCCCGCTCGCGCCGCTCAGCGAGGCGAGGCCGTCGAACGAGGCGAGGAGGCCGAACCCGGCGCCGCTGTACACCCTCACCGGCAGCTGGTTCGACACCGGGCCGCTGAAGGCGTCGGCCGCGTCGGGCGTCACCGCGATGTCGGCGCGGCCGTCGCCGTTGAGGTCGCCGACGGCGACGAACACGCCGCCGGCGTAGCCCGGGAAGGCCTCGAAGTCGGCGAGCACGGTCGGCTCCGCGGCCGTGCCGGTGGCCCCGTCGAGCACGCGGACGCGCGAGCCGCCGGGGCCGGTGGCGGCCACGATGTCCGGCACGCGGTCGCCGTTCACGTCCCCGAGGGCGACGTGCGTCTCGCCGCTGAACCCGGGGATGAGCGTGGCCGAGGCACCGGCCTGGTACTGCCCGTTGATCGGCGTGAACACGGTGCCGGTTCCGTTGCCCGGGCCGGTCACAAGGAGCGCGGAGAGGAGCGGGGCGCCGGGCGGCGGCGGCGGCGGGGGTGGCGGCGAGTCGGTGGTGGCCGTCAGGGTCACGTCGTTCCCGTCGCCGCCGACGTAGCTGATCGTGTAGGGGTTGCCTCCGGCGTCCTGGAAGGTCGCCCCTTCGGGGAGGCCGGCGAACGTGCCGACGACCGCGTCGGCGCCGTCGTTGGCGATCACGGTCAGGACGCTGCCGACTGCCGGGACGGCGCCGGTGGGGACGGCGAACACGCCGCCGTTGGTGAGGTTCACGGCGCCGGTCACGGCGAGCGCGTCGAACTGCCCCGCGGCGCCGCCGCCGATCTTCACCCCGAACGCACCGCCCGTCTGGAACGACAGGCCGCCGACGCCCAGGGTGGCGGTGCTGGTCGTGCTCCCCGGGCCGATCACTGCGCCGTTTTGCACCTGCACCGGGCCGCCGATGACGCCGCTCCCTCCGAGGAAGGTCGAGTTGTTCGGGTCGGTGCCGGACACCGTCACCGCCGACGCGGCCGCGAGGCTGCCGTTCACCAGCAGCGTCCCGCCGGTGACGGCGGTGGTCCCGGTGTACCCGTTGGCCGCGCCGAGCACCATCGTCCCGGGGCCGGCCTTGGTGACCGACCCGACGACTCCGGGCTCGTTCACGATCGCCGTCGTCGCCGAGAGGGTTAGGTCGGGGGCGTCGGTGCCGGTGATATCGGCCACGGTGAACGTGTGGTTGCCGGTGATTCCGAGCCCGTTCGGCAGGTCGAACACCGCCGGCGCGGCGGACGCGCCGCCCGCCAGCACGTTGACGGACCCCTGGAGGGCGACGTTGAACCCGAAGAACGAGCCGATCGCGCCGCCGTTCCGAACCGACGAGCCGCCCAAGAGCGTGAGGTTGTTGACGTGGGTGCCGGTGTTGTTGCCGCCCCCCGTGAGCAGGTAGGTGCCGGCGTTCAGGGACACGTTGATGGCGTTGCCGACGGTCCCGGTCGAGTTGGTCTGCGCGGTCTCGAAGACGGCGCCGGGGGCGACGTTCACGAAGCTGTTGGCGCGGAGCTTGTTCCCGCCGCCGCCGGTGACGGTCAGGTTCCCGCCCAGCACGTTGATACTCGAACCGAGGCTGTTCAGGTTCGCCCCGGTCAGGACGAGCGTCCCGGCCCCGGTCTTGGTCAGCCCGACGGGCGTGTTGATCGTGCTGGCGATGGTGGTCGTGCCGCCGGTCACGTCGGCTCGGAACGTCCCGAACGGCGTGCCGCCGCCGATCCCGCTGTCGCCGAGGACGAAGATCGTGCCGCCGGTGATCGTCTTCGTCCCGCCGGTGCTGACCAGGGTGCTGCGGACCGTGCTGTCCGGGAACCGGAGGTCCTGGGCCAGGGTCAGGGTGAAGTTGTTGCTGGTGAACGCGAGCTGGTTGATGACAAGGCCGTTGATGTCCTGAATGGCGTTGGTCTGGTTCCCTATCGTGACGAACGTGCCGCCGAGCTCGTTGCTCGTCGGCGCCCCGCCGGACCAGTTGGTCGCCGGGCTCCAGTTCAGGTTCCCCGGCGTCAGCGCCCCGGTCCAGACGTGGGTGGCCGGGACGCAGCGGTCTTCCAGGGCTTCGACGGCCATGCGGCGGGTGCGGACGGTCATGGGCGGGGTCTCGGTGGGGTAGAACACCTCTGTTGTAACCCGCGGCGGGCGGAACCTGTCAGGAATGTTTCGCCGGCGGGCGAAGTGGTAAGATTTCCCCCACCGCACGCCCGACGCCCATGAACACCACCCCCGTCAGCCTCCTGGAGCGCGTCGCCGGCGGGGCCGACCCGGCGGCGTGGGGGCGGTTCGTGGACCTGTACACGCCGCTGCTCATGCGCTGGTGCGGCCGCCTCGGCCTGGCCGACGCCGACGCCGCCGACTTCACCCAGGACGTGTTCGTCATCCTCGTGCAGCACCTCCCCGAGTTCCGCTACGACGCCGCCAAGAGCTTCCGCGCCTGGCTCAAGACGGTGCTCATGAACGTGTGGCGGAAGCACTGCCGCAAGGCGGCCCGCGCCCCCGCCGGCGGCGGCGACCCCGCCCTCATCCCCGACACCGACCCCGGCGTGTACGTGGACGAGGCCGAGCACCAGGACTTTCTCGTGCGGCGGGCGCTGGCGCTGGCGCGGACCGACTTCGAGCCGGAGACGTGGCGGGTGTGCTGGGAGTTCCTGGTGAACGACCGCCCGGCCGCGGACGTGGCCACGGAGTTCGGCGTGACGGTGAACGCCGTGTACCTCGCCAAGTCGCGCGTGCTGCGCCACCTCCGCGCGGAGCTGGCCGGGCTCGTGGACGAGTAGCCGCCGCTCGAGGCGTTGCACCGCCGCAAGCGGCGAAATCATTTTTTCTGACAGGTTCCGCGCCGCCCGGGATACTCCGTGCGTCAACCCGGGGGACGGCATGACCGCCGCCGACCAGTGCCCGAACCCCGCCGACCTGGAAGACTTCCTCCAGGGCCGCGGGGCGCCGGACCTGGACCGGCACCTCGCCGCGTGCGAAAGCTGCGCCGGCCGCGCCGCCGGCCCCCGCCCCGACGACGCGATGGTGAGCGCCGTCCGCCGCGCCGCCGCGGGCGACACCCCGGTCCCGGAACTGACCGAGGAGCTGGCGACCGTCTTCCGCCGGCTCCTCCCGACGGTGGCGAACTCGACCGCCGACTGGGCCGCCGCCCCGGGCCCGGGGGCGGCCGACGGCGAACTCGGGCGCGTCGGCCCGTACCCGGTGTTCGAGGTGCTCGGCGCCGGCGGCATGGGCGTCGTCTACCGCGGCTTCGACCCGGCGCTCGAGCGCGCCGTGGCGATCAAGGTCATCCGCCCCGCGCTGCTGGCGACGCCGGGCGTGGTCGAACGCTTCCTCGCGGAGGCGCGGGCGGCGGCGAAGGTGGAGCACGACGGCATCGTCGTCGTCCACGCGGTCGAGGTCCACGCCGACCGGCCGTGCCTGGTGATGCCGCTGCTGAAGGGGGAAACCCTGGAGGCGCGGCTGAAGGCCGGCGGGCCGCGGCCGCCGGCCGAGGTGCTGCGGGTCGGCCGCGAGACGGCGGCGGCGCTGGCCGCGGCCCACGCCGCGGGGCTGGTCCACCGCGACATCAAGCCCGGCAACCTGTGGCTCGAAGCGCCGACGGGCCGGGTGCGGGTGCTCGACTTCGGCCTGGCCGTGGCGGCGGGCGCCGCGGCGGGGTTCGCCGGAACGCCGGGCTATATGGCTCCCGAGCAGGTGCGCGGCGCCGGCGTCGACCACCGGGCCGACCTGTTCAGCCTCGGCTGCGTGCTCTACCGGATGGTCGCCGGCGTCGGCCCGTTCGACGCCGAGACCGCGAGCGGCGCCCTGATCCGCACGCTGACGCGCACCCCGGCCGCGTGCCCGGCGGCGCCGGCGCTGGCCGACCTGATCGACCGGCTGCTGTCCCGCTCGCCCGCCGACCGGCCCGCATCGGCCGCGGCGGTGGCCGACGAGCTGGCCGCGCTCGAAGGCGCGACCGCGACCCGGCGGCGGCGGGTGGTACGGCGGCGGTGGCTCGCGGGGCTGGTGACCGCGGCGTGCCTCGGCGGGCTGGCGGCGTGGTTCCTTCAGGAGCCACCGCCCGCGCCCCCGGCCCCGGTCGAGATCACGGTGACGACCGACCCCGACGACGGCCCGCTGATCCTGACCGGGGCCGCCGGCGACGTGCGGGTCGCGGGCGGCGGTGACACCGCGGTGTCACTCCTGCCGGGGAACTACACCGTCCGCGCGGCCGTCGAGCGAGCGGGGCGGGTGCCGGTGCCGGCGGCGTTCGTGGTTCAGCCGGACGAGCCGGCGCGCGTGAAGGTGGCGCTCGTCGGCGAGGTCGCGGTCACGAAGGCGCACGGCGGCGCGGTGACGGGCGTGGCCGTGGTGCGGGACGGAACCGGGTTCGCCGTGCTGTCGGCTTCACTCGACCGGACGGTGCAGCGGTGGGAGCCGGGGAAGGGCGACCCGCGGCACGCCCGACTGTCGGCCCCGGGCGAGTGCCTGGCGGCGACGGCCGACGGGGCCGTGGTGCTGACCGGCGGCGGGAGCAAGCAGCGCGACCCGCTCGGCATTCGCCTCGAACGGTGGGACGGCCGCACCCTCGCCGCGGTCGGCGACCCGCTCGCCGGGCACGGCCGCATCGTGAAGGTGCTCGCGGTCTCGGCCGACGGGCGCTACGCGGTGTCGGCCGACGCCGACGAGCTGTTCGTGTGGAACCTCCGCGGCGGCGATCCGGTGCGGCTGCCAACTAAGCTCCGGGTAACGTCCGCGGCATTCGAGCCCGACGGGCACCGCGTGCTGACCGGCGACGAGGCCGGCGCCGCGACCCTCCGCGACGCGGCCCGGCCGGAACCGTCGCTGCGGGTGTTCGCGCCGCCGGGCGAGAAGCCGGCCGCGGTGAAGGCGGTCGCGGTCCGGCCCGACGGGTACGCGACCGGGTGCGAGGACGGCTCGGTGTGGCTGTGGGACAAGGCGTTCCACCCGAAGCGGGTGGCGACGCCGGGTGAGGTGCTGGCGCTGGCCGTGTCGCCCGACGGCCGGCGGGTGTTGGCCGCGGGGGCGGACGGGGCCGTGAGGCTCGTGTCCGTGCCGCGCGGGGAAGTCGTGGTCACGCTCGCCGGGCACGTCGGCCGCGTCCGCGGGGTGGCCTTCACCCCCGACGGCCGCGGCGCCGCGTCCGGCGGCGAGGACCGCACCGTCCGCCTGTGGCGGCTGCCGTTCGAGTAGGGTTCGAGTTTCGTCCGGGGTCGCGCCCCACGCCCCGCCGCCGGGAGGTCCGGCGGGCGGCCGTGGAAGGTACGCCCCCGCCTCCGAGGAGAAGCCGATGATCCGTTCGCGTCACATGCTCGTCGCCGCCGTCGTCGCGGCCGCGGTGTCCGGGTTCACCCCCGTCGCGGGGCAGGACAAGGCGGCGACGACCGCCAACCTCGTCGGCGACCTGGCGCTCGCGGCCCAGCTCGCCGAGCTCGGCCGCGGCGGGTTCAACGAGCGCGACGGGCTGAGCACGAAGACCCCGTCGCCCGAGGCGCTGGTCACCGCCGGCGGGCTGCTGCTCCGCACGCACAAGCTCGCCGGCGGGAAGATGGGCGCGATCGAGGACGCCCCGAAGGAGGGCGGCAAGGCCGCCGACGCGGTGCCGCTCGACAAGCAGGCCGAGGCGCTGTTCGACGAGGCCCGCGCCGCCGCCGGGACGAACAGCAAGGCGATCGAAGCGCTGATCGAGGCGGTGTCGAAGCGCGACTACGACCGCGGCTCGGTCCAGGGGCCGAGCAGCACCACCCGGACGCTGAACCCGGGCGAGACGCACACGTTCAACTTCAACTTCCACGTCGGCCAGCCGGCGGCGGTGTCGATGACGAGCACCGGCCCGGCGAAGATTCAGTTCGACCTGACCCACGCGGGCAACGGCGGCAGCCTGCTGTCGATCAAGGGGCACAACGCGAACTACAACTGGACGCCGCAGCGGGCGAAGGACAACGTCCGCAGCTTCACCGTCACGCTGAACAACGGCGGCGCCCGGGCGACGACGTATACGCTGAACAAGAACTGACGCACACGCCGGCGAGCCGACCGCCGTGAGGCGGCGGGTGACGTTCTTCACCCGCCGCCTCACGGCGGTCGGCTCGCCACCCCCGACCCACCCGTCGCGCGGAGCCACTCCCATGTCCCGCACCCTGGCCGTCCTCCTCGCGCTCGCCGCCGCGGCCGGCGTGTCGCAACTCGACCACGGGCACGTCGCCGCGCAGGACAAGAAGACCAAGAAGACCCCCCCCGCCCCGCCCGGCGAGGCGGCGGACGACCTGGCGAAGGTGCTGCCGGTGTTCGACCCCGGCACCCACACCCGCCCCATCCTGGCGATGGGCTTCACCCCGGACGCGGCGAAGCTCGTCACCGTCGGCCGCGACTACACGGTGCAGGTGTGGGGCACCGCGACCGGCGAGCGGCTCGACGTGTTCCGCCTCCCCGGGTACGGCCACGAGAAGGGCTTCAACCCCGGCCAGTGGAGCGTCGCGGCCGTGTCCGCCGACGGCACCCGCGCCGCCCTCGGCGGCGAGGCGAAGGCGCTGGCCGTCGAGGAAGGCGACGCGGTCACCACGCGCCTCGTGTTGCTCGACATCCCCTCCCGCACGATGCGGCGCGTCCAGATTCCCGGGAACACGTACAAGGTCGAGGCGCTGGCGTTCGCCCCCGGCGGCGACGCCCTCGCCGTCGTCATCGACCGCGGCAAGAAGGAGTCGGCGCTCGTCGTCGTCGGCGGGCTGACCGACCGCCTCGCCGCGGCCGGGGCGGGGAGCGTGTCCGTGAAGGACTGCCCGAATGTCGGCACGCCGCACGCGAAGGGGGTGGACGTACTCGCGTTCTCGCCCGACGGGAAGAGGCTGCTCGCCGGCGGCCTGGACCACGTCGTCAGCCTCTGGGACGTGCCGGCGGGGGCGGCGCCGCGGCCGGCGCTGGCGAAGGAGGTGCCGACCGACGGCAGGAGCTACTCGCTCGCGTGGGCGCCGGACGGCCGGCGGTTCGTCGTGTTCGGGAACGACGCCGACGGCCGCAAGGGGCGCGGGCTGGCCCTCCACGACGACACCGGGGCGCTCGTCCGCCGCTGGCCCAGCGCCGACATCGGGGTGGGCAACCCGCAGACCTCGCAGGTCCGCTCGATCGCCTTCCTCGGCCCGGACGGCGTGTACCTCGTCTCGAACGGGTACGACCCCGGCGACGCCTTCTCCCCGTTCACCGGCACCCGCACCGCGCGGTTCGACCTGACGACCGGGAAGGCCACGCCCCTCGGCGGGTACCCGACCCAGATGGCCCACACGATCGGCGCCGCCGCCGCGAACGGCAAGCTCGTCGCCGCGACGACCGACGGGAACACCGACATCGTCATCTCCCGGCCCGAGTCCGGGGCGCCGGTCGTCCGGTGCGGGGCGCGCGTCCCGGTCCCGTTCAACGTCGGTTGGGCGGCCGACCCGGCCGCCCCGGGGTTCGCCTGGGGCGAGGAGCGGCGGGGGGGCAAGAAAGACGCGACCACGGCCGGCCTCGCCGCCGGGTTCGACCTGCTCAAGGTCGAGCCGGTCGGGGCGGTGGCGGGCGCGAAGTACCTCCCCGCGCTGCGGAAGCACGACGGCTGGTCGCTCGACGCGGTCCGCGGGCCGACCGGCGCCCTCCAGACGTGGGTGACCCCGCCCGGGAAGGCCGAGGGCGTTCGCATCCCCGGTTCCACCGTGAACCGCGGGCGGACGCTCGTCCCCGTCCCCGGCGGCCCGCCGCGCGTCGCGTTCGGCCAGAACTTCCCCGAGGTCGGCGACCAGAAGTGGCTGTTCGGCGCCGACGGCACCCGCCTCACCCGCCTCCTCCCCGACGCGAGCATCGTCAGCGACGTGGCCGCCTCGCCCGACGGCCGGTACGTGGTCGCGCCCACCGGCACCCCGCGCATCACCGTCCACCGGACCGACGGCACGCCCGAGCCGTTCCTGTCGTTCGCGCAGCTGAACGGCGAGTGGGTGTGCTGGACGGCCGAGGGCTATTACGCGGCGAGCCCCGGCGGCGAGAAACTGTTCGGGTTCGCGGTCAACAACGGGCCGAACGCGCTGGTGACGTTCCACCCGGCGGACCGGTTCGCCAAGCACCTCCGCCGCCCGGACGTGATCCGCCTCGCGGTCGAGAAGGGCTCGGTGAAGGCGGCGCTGGAGGCGCTCAACGCGAAGGCGCCGGCGGTCGAGTCGATCCTGCCGCCGGACGCGCGGCTGTCGCTGGTCGGCGAGCCGGCGGCGGGGCGGGTCAAGGTGCGGGCGAAGGCCGAGCCGCGCGGCGTCGGCAAGCCGGTGCTGGCGATGCGCGTACTCCTCGACGGCCGGCCGCTGCCGAACGGCGCCGGCGTGTGGACGCCGGGGCCGACCGAGGCCGAGTTCGAGGTGGACGTGCCGCCCGGCCCGCACGAGCTGAAGCTGCTCGCCCGCAGCGCCGACGGGTCGGCCGTGTCCGAGGGCGTGGTCGTGCGCGGGGTGAAGGCCGGCGGCCCGCCGCAGACGCTGTTCCGCGTGTGCGTCGGCATCGACGCCTACGACCAGTCCGGCCTCAAGCTCTCGACGGCGGCGAAGGACGCCCGCGACGTGTTCGACGCGCTCGGCCGCCACTGCGTCGGCCCCGACAACCGCTACGCCGCCGCCGCGGGCGAGCTGGTCCTCGACAAGGACGCGACGCGCGCCCGGGTGAAGCAGGTGCTGGAGGAGACCGGCCGGAGGGCGAAGCCGGGCGACCTGATGGTCGTGTTCTTCGCCGGCCACGGCGTCAAGAAGGGCGACTTCTACTACCTCCTCACCCGCGAGTCCGACCCGGCCGGCGAGCTGAAGGGGGCGGCGCTGTCGGGCGACGACCTGCGTGCCGCGCTGGCCGGGGTCGAGTGCCCGGTGCTGCTGGCGCTGGACGCCTGCCACTCGACCGGCGCGGTGCCGTCGCTCCGCAACGGGGCCGACGACCTGACGCGCGACCTGACCGCCGACGCGGTCGGCGTGACGGTGTTGAGCGCCGCGATGGCGCACGAGACGGCGGGGTCGTCGGCGGGGAACGGGCACTTCACGGCCGGCCTGCTGAAGGGGCTGGCGGCGGGGGCGGGCGTGCCGTTCGACCCGTACGAGCGGGCGCTGTACGTCCACCACCTGTACTCGGTGGTGTTCTCGGAGGTGCGCCGCGCCACGAACGGGCGGCAGAACCCGTTCCTGAACATGCCGTGGACGGCCCCGCCGCTGACCGTCCGCGACGTGGCCCCGTGACCCC
>Ga0209181_10006479_pt1 | contig 16405 bp, 19 predicted proteins | sample MAT05_FD_187208 | JGI IMG/M metagenome (GOLD analysis project Ga0209181, IMG submission 187208) | Freshwater microbial communities from Lake Fryxell liftoff mats and glacier meltwater in Antarctica - MAT-05 (SPAdes) (version 2) | ecosystem: Environmental > Aquatic > Freshwater > Ice > Liftoff... | reverse complement strand
ATCGCGGGGCTGAACGAGCTCATCACGACGACGCGCCTGTTCGAGACGTTTCAGCGGGTGATTCACACCTTCGCCGATCTCGACAACCGCACTGCGCGCGACCTCGGCAGTCGCAGCGGTTGACGCCTCGCGCTCCGCTGCTGACGGCGCGCCCCGCGTGTCCGGCCACTGGCAGCGTCGAGCTCACTCTCTCCCTTCGGCAGTCTCACAGAAAACAAGAGGTCGAAATCATGCTTCGAGCGCTCAATACCGCGGCTACCGGGATGGCTGCTCAGCAGCTGCACATCGACGTCGTCGCCAACAACGTGGCGAACGTGAACACCTCTGGATTCCGGCGCAGCCGCGCGGAGTTTCAAGACTTGCTTTATCAGACCATGCGTCCGCCCGGCGGGCAGACGGCTGGCGGTGCTCAGCTGCCCACGGGCCTGCAGATCGGCCAAGGAACGCGCGCTGTCGCGACCTCGACGATCTTCGAGCAGGGCACGATGCAGCAGAGTGGCAATCCGCTCGATCTCGCCATCGAAGGCAAAGGCTTCTTTCAGGTGCAGCGTCCTGATGGAACTCTGGGCTACACCCGCGCCGGCAACCTGAAGAGCGACGCCGAGGGGCGCCTCGTCACGGTCGACGGATTCCCAATCGAGCCGTCGATTCAGATCCCCATCGACGCGACCGGCATCACCGTCGCGCCCGATGGCACGGTGTCCGTGACGCAGCCGGGGAGCGCGCAGAGCGTCGAGGTTGGGCAGCTCCAGCTCGCGACGTTCGCCAATCCTGCCGGCCTGCTGCAGACCGGACGTTCGCTCTTCACCGAGACCAGCGCAAGCGGCGCGGCGATCGTCGCTCAGCCGGGTCAAGAGGGCATCGGCACGCTCGCGCAGGGCTTTATCGAGGGCTCGAACGTCGAGGTCGTGACCGAGATGATGGATCTCATCGCGAGCCAGCGCGCCTACGAGATCAACCAGCGCGTGATCCAGGCGGCGGACGAGATGTTGCGCAAGACGACTGAGCGCTGATGCAGCGTCAGCGTTCCGCCGCGAGCGTCGGCAGTCCGACGCGCGGCGCCGTGCAGACGCCCAAAGATCAATGGATCCGGCGAATTGCAGCTGGCACGCAGCGTGCTCAAGCAGTCGACATGAAGAGCGCGTTCGACTCGCCGATGACTGCCTCGCTGATGTTTGCCGCGCCGCTGCTGATCGTGTCGCTGATCGTGCCGCGAGCGGCGTCGGCGCAAGACACGCCAACGCCAGAAATGGCCATCGACACTCCTGCGGACACGACGACGGCGCGCGGCTCGGCGGGTCGGCGTCGCGGACGTCCACACCGCACGACGCAGCGCCTCGACCAGCGCGCCGTCGAGCGGCTGCTGCGCGCCAGCGTCGAGACCTCGCTCGCGCCCTGCGACGTGGCCGAGCTCGATTTTCCACCGTCGCTCATCTTGCCCGCCGGAGCCGCGACGGTCGCTTCGCTCGCGACCGCGCCGCGCGCGAGCGGTCGCATCACCGCGCCGCTGATCGTGACGGTGGGCGATGCGGAGACGCGGGTCCTCGTCTCCGCCCGCGTAGTGTGTCCGGCGCCGGTGGTGGCGGCGGGAGCGCGCGTGCGCATCGTCGTCGTCATCGGCGCGGTGCGCGCATCGGCTCCGGGCATCGTCGCGCAGCCGGGACGCATCGGCGACGAAGTGCGCGTGACCAACGTCGACACGCGCGTGCAGCTGCGCGGTCGGGTGGTCGACGCCGGCACCGTCGAGGTGCGGCCGTGAGCGCGCATCGCTGCACTTCGATCAGCGCGCTCTGCGCTGCGCTGCCCGCGCTCTGCGCTGCGCTGCCCGCGCTCTGCGCTGCGCTGCTCGTCGCGTGCGGCGGTGCGACGCACATCGAGCCGCACGTCCCCCGTGCGCGCCTCTACGACGCCGACGAGTATGCGACCGCACCGCGCGCGACGAGCCGCGGCTCGCTCTGGCCGGACGCCGGGCGCGGCCTGTTCGCAGACTTTCGCGCGAACCGCGTCGGCGACATCGTGACCATTCGCATCGACGAGACGGCGAACGCCAGCGGCGATTCGAGCACGCAGCTCGATCGCGAGTCGTCGATGTCGTTCGGCGGAAACATCCTCGGACTCGGCACCGCGTTGCAGCGTGCCTATCCGGACATCAATCCGGCGGAGCTGATCTCGCTGATGAGCTCGCGGCACTTCGATGGCCACGGCGAGACCAGCCGTGAGAGCCGCGTGCGCGCGGCGATCGCCGTGCGCGTGAAGCAGGCGCTGCCGAACGGCGATCTCTTCGTCGAGGGCACCAAGGTCGTGCTCGTCAACGACGAGGAGCTGCATATCTACATCAGCGGTGTGATCCGCCCAGAGGACATCGAGCCGGACAATTCCGTGCGCTCGAGCCTCGTCGCCGATGCGCAAATCGAGCTCACCGGCCGCGGCGCGCTCACCGACAACCAAGAGCGGGGCTGGCTGGTGAAGCTGCTCGACGCGATCAACCCCTTCTGAGGCGAGCGCCATGTCACCACTCCGATTCGCACGGTCTTCGGCGCGCCGCCTCGTCGCTGCGCTGCTCGTCGTCGCTCCGCTCGTGCTCGCGACGACGACCGCGCGCGCCACGCGGCTCGAGGATCTGTGCGATGTCGGCGGCGTGCGCCCGAACCAGCTGGTCGGCTACGGGCTCGTCGTCGGGCTCAATCAGACCGGCGATCGCGGCGTCGATCGCTTCACCGTGCAGAGCACCGCTGCGATGTTGCGGCGCCTCGGCGCGACGGTGGATCTCGAGACGATTCAGAACATCCAGATGCGCAACGCGGCCGCGGTGATGGTCACCGCGACGATCCCGTCGGCGGCGACTCCGGGCGTGCGCGTCGACATCAACGTCGCGTCCATCGGCAATGCGACGAGCCTGCTCGGCGGCGTGCTCCTGCAGACGCCGCTCTATGGCGCTGACAGGCGTGTCTATGCCGTCGCGCAAGGTCCCGTGCTGGTCGGAGGCTTCACCGCGAGCGGCAACAGCGGCTCGCGCGTGCAGCAGAATCATCCGACGTCCGGCCGGGTGCCCGATGGCGCGATCGTCGAGCGTCGCGTCGAGGCGCCGGTGCTCGGCGCCAACGGCATCTTCTTGCAGCTGCGCGAGCCGTCCTTCGTGACGGCCGAGCGCATCGTGCAAGCGATCGACACCGCGCTCGGCGCAGGCACGGCGCAAGCCGTCGATCACGCGCTGGTGAAGGTGACGATCCCAGCGACGTTTCGCACGCGGCCAGTCGCGCTCATCGCGCAGCTCTCGCTGCTCGAGGTCGAGGCCGATTCACCCGCGCGCGTCATCGTCGACGAGCGCACCGGCACCGTCGTGCTCGGCGCTGGCGTGCGCATCACCGAGGCGGCCGTCGCGCACGGCAACCTGACCGTCGAGATCATCGAGCAGCAGGCGGTGTCGCAGCCTGCGGCGCTCGCCGCAGGGCAGACCGCCGTCGTCGATCAGACGGAGGTGCGCGCCGAGTCGCAGGCGGGCGCCGTCGCGCAGCTGCGCAACACCGCGTCGCTGCAAGAGGTGGTCGCGGCGCTCAACGCGCTCGGTGCGCGGCCGCGTGATCTCGTGTCCATCTTGCAAGCGCTGCACAGCGCCGGCGCGCTGCGGGCGCGCATCGAGGCGCAATGAACCAGCGCACGACAGGCGCGGGGCGCAGCTGATGGTCGCCGTGCTCTCACGCGGCGCGCAAGACGCGGCCATCGATGCGCCGACGCGGGCCGCGGAGCTCGCGGCGCAGCGCGCGCGGGTGGGCGCGGGCGGTCCAGCGCAGGCAGTGCAAGCGGCGCGGCGCTTCGAGGGCGTGCTGCTGCAGCAGATGATCCAGGTGCTCCGCAAGACCGCGCAGACCGGCGGTGTCGAGAGCTCGAGCGCGTCGCAGCAATACATGTCGATGTTCGACGAGGTGCTCGCCGAGCGCCTCGCGGACGGCGGCGGCATCGGGCTCGCGCGCGTCATCGGCCAAGCGCTCGGCGCTGATCAGAGCCAGCTCGGCGGCGCGCCGATGATCACACCTGGCCGCGGTGGTGGGCTCTCGCCGCTGCTCGCGCAGGAGCCGCTCGCCGCGCGCTTTGCGGCGATGCGTCAGCCGGGCGCGACGGTGAGCGCGTACGGCGTCGTATCTTCGAGCGGTGGAGTCTCGTCGAGCGGTGGCGTTGGCGCGCTCGCGGGCGCGGCAGCGGAAATGAGCGTCGGCGCGGCGGCGCAGCGATGGTCGCGCGAGGGCGCGCTCACGCCGGCCGATCTCGCCAGCAGCTTCACGACGCCGACGGCCGATGGCGGCGTCGCCGCGTTCAACGTGCGCGACGCGAACGGCTTCGAAGGGCACTACAAGTGCAACTTGTTCGCGCTCGAGGCGGCGCGTCGGGCGGGCTATGCGGTGCCGGTGCAGCCTCGCTATCAGGGCTGGGGCTATCCGAATCCCGATGGCGTGGTGCGCGACGCGGCCGATGGCCAGCTGCACGAAGACTGGGCGCGCGTCGTCACGCAGGAAGGTGAAGCGCCGCTCGTGCAGTCCGGTGTCCGCGGGGATCGCGCGTTCGTCCTCGCCGGCAGCGGCTCGGCCGGCCATGCGGGACATATGGCCGTCGTCGAGCGCATCCACTCGGTGGCGTACGACGCCGAGGGCCAGGTGCAGCGCATCGTCTTCGATGGCTGGGAGGCGCGTGCCACCGGCGCGCAGCGCATCGAGGGGCGCATCTGGTCGCGGGCCGGCCATCCGACGCCCGGCGCGCGCAACGGACTCGCGCAGATCGAGGTGCTCGAGCTGCAGCGCCCGGTGCTTGGGACCGCGCCCGAGACGCCGACCCGCAGCAATGCCCGCCCAAGTGTTCAGGACGTACGATGAGCCATTCTTTTCGACGCAACGACGGATCATTTTTCGCTCTCAAGATCCAGACCGCTTCGTCCGAAGCACGCCATGAGGAGACGCCATGAAGGTCAACGGCCCGTCACGTACGAATCCCGGCTATGAGCCACGCGCCGTCCAGAAAGGCGCAGAGCCCCGCGCGGCCGGCTCAGCCGAGCGCGTCCGCATCTCAGGGCAGGCGAGCGCGCTCGCCGATGCGCGCGCTCCCGAGACGGCGGACGCAGAGAAGGTCTCGCGGCTGCGCGATGCGCTCGACAAGGGCACGTTCCAGGTCGATCTCGACAAGATCGCCGACGCCATGATCCGCGAGGAGAGCTGACCATGTACGCCGCCGCCGAATCGAGCGCCGAGTCAGCCGGCGTGGAGGATCGCGCTGACGCGATCGCTCGGCTCGCCGGCCTGCTCGACGCGGAGCGCGCAGCGGCGCTCGCGGCCGACGTCGACCAGCTGCTCGCGATCCAAGCGGAGAAGCAGCGCGCGATGACGTCCGTGCTGGGCACGCATGGCGGCACGTTTCCGCAGAGCGCGGATCGGCTCGCCGACACGGCGCGGGAGAACCTGCTGCTGCTGCGTCACCTCGTGACCTGCTTGCGCTCGCTCGTCGGCGAAGAAGAGCCGATGTACAGCAACGCGGGTCGCCGCTCACCCACCGTCGCCCCAAAGCGCAGAGGCGCGCTGTGAGCGTCATGAGCCTGCTCAACGTCGGCGCCAACGGCATGGCGGCCGGCACCTTCGGCGCGAACGTCGCGTCGCACGGAGCGTCGAACGTCGCGACCGAGGGCTACACGCGCCGCGTCGCGACGCAGGTCCCGCTCGGCCCGGCGCCTGCGGGCGGCAACGGCGCGCAGGCGACCGGCATGAAGCGCTCGATCGACCCGTTCGTCGAAAAGCGCCTGCTCGGCGTGCGCACTTCTGCTGGTGAAGCCGCCGCGCGTGCGGATGCGCTGGTCACGCTCGACGACATCTTCGCCGATTCCGCCATCGGCACGCAGCTCGACGAGCTCGAGGCCGCGGTCGCGGACGTCGCCGCGCGCCCCGGTGAGATCGCCGCGCGCACCGTCGCGCTCTCCGCGGCCGACTCGCTCGCGCGCTCGCTCGCCGACGCAGGCTCGCGCGTCGCCGAGGCGCGCAGCGATGCCAACGGTCGCATCCGCGGCGAGGTCGGCACGATCAACCAGCGCATCACGCAGATCGCAAAGCTTGGCCAAGAGATCGCGCGCTCCGAGGTCGACGGACGCGAGGCGAGCGATCTGCGCGATCGCCGCGATCAGCTGGTTCGCGACGTCGCGACGCAGATTCCGGTCACCGCCGTGCAGCAGAGCGATGGGCAGATCTCGCTGATCTTCAACGGCCGCACCGAGCTCGTCTCGCGCGACGGCAAAGCGCATTTGCTCACCGCCTCGCCTGATCCGGCGACTGGCGACACGCGGATCACCGCGATCGAGGCCGGCGCCACGGTCGACATCACCCGCTACGCGCAGGGGGGCACCGTCGGTGGGCTGGTCGCCGCGCGCGACGGCGCGATCACGACCGCCGCGACGCGCCTCGATCGGCTCGCGTTCGACATCGCGGCTGCCTACAACGCGGCGCACGGCGCCGGTACGGATCTCGATGGCGGCACCGGTACGCCGCTGTTCGACGTCTCGGCGACAGCGGCCGGCGCTGCGCAGTCGCTCAAGCTCTCGGCGTCCATCGCCGGTCAGCCGCGCAAGATCGCGGCCGCGCAAGACGCTAGCTCGTTGCCCGGTGACAACCGCAATGCGCTCGCGCTGCGCGCCCTCGCGACGACGCGCTTTGCGTCGGCCGGTACGCGCACCGCCAACGAGGCGTTCGCCGATGCGGGTGCGGAGATCGGCACGGCGGTCATGACCGCGACCAGCGATCGCGCGCACACCGACGACGCGAAGGTGCAGGTCGAGTCTCTTCGCGCATCGATCTCTGGCGTGTCGCTCGACGAAGAGCTGATGAACCTGACGCGCTATCAGCGCGCTTACCAGGCCTCGCTCGAGGTCGTTCGCGTCGCCGACGAGATGTTCGGAAGTCTGCTCGCTCTCCGGAGGTAGTCATGCGCGTCTCCGACGGAATGCTCCACGATATGGCCCAGCGCGGGATCGAACGCGCGCGCGAGAAGACCGCCAGCGCCAGCGCGGCCGCATCGACCGGCCTGCGCGTGCAGAGGCCGTCGGACGATCCAGTGGCGCACGCGCTCGCACGTCGCGAGAGCGCGCGCGAGAGCACCGCGCGGTCGAGCGAGCGGACGGCGGAGCACGGGCTCTCGTTGACCGCCGGCGCCGAGGGAGCTCTCGCAGGAGTCACCGATGCGCTGTCACGCGCGCGGGAGCTCGGCGTGCAGCTCGCCAACGGCACGTTCACCGCGGAGGACCGTGCCGCCGCAGCCCACGAAATTCGCGAGCTTCGCAAGGAAGTCACCAGCTTCGCCAATACCGAGGTCGAAGGCGTACACGTGTTCGCTGGCTACCGCGACGCAGCGCCACCGTTCGACGAGGTGACCGGCGCCTACAGCGGCGATGGCGCGGTTCGTCGCCTCGAGGTCGCGCCGCATCTCCGCTTCCCAGTCGGCGTCTCGGGCGCGACGACGTTCGGCGCGGGCACCGGCACCGATGTGCTCGCGACGCTCGACGCGATGGCCACCGCGCTCGAGACGAACGACGTCGCTGGAGTCCGCACGAGCCTCGGCGGTCTCGACGCGTCCGCGACGCAGATCCTCGATGCGCGGGCGGAGCTCGGCTCGCAGATGCGCGCGTTCGAGGGCGCGCGTTCGGCGGCGCAGATCGCGCAGGATCGCGGCGCAGCGACGCGCGCACAGCTGGTCGACGTCGATCCGTATCGCGCGTTCTCGGAGCTCGCGAACGCGGAGCGCGCGCTCGAAGCGTCGGTCGCCGTCGCCGCACGACTGCCGTTCGCCGGCCTCCTCGGAGCACGCTGATGCTGACTTTCACGCGCCGCGCCGGAGAGCGCATCCTCGTCGGAAGCGACATCGAGGTCACCGTGATCGACGTCGGCGGCGGGCGCGTCCGCATCGGCGTGAGCGCGCCGCGCGCGATCCCGATTCATCGCGGCGAGGTCGTCGATCGCATCGAGGCGGAGAACCGACGCGCCATTCAGGCGACGCCGGGCCCGGCGCCCGAGGGCGATCCCGCCGTCATCTTCCGCAACGGGCTGTTCGGCCTGCGCGCGCACACGCGCTTCATCCCCTGCGACCTCGACGGGGCGCCGTCGCTGCGCATCCTCGTCTCGGAGGAAGACTCCACCGTGCGCCTGGTGATCGCCGATGCGGTGACCTGGTTTCCGAACTATCCGTTTGAAGCGGCCTGCCTCGCAGCCGGCATCGAGACGGCCGACGCGATCGTCGCGGTCGTGCTCTCGCTCCCAGGTGACGGCAGCGAGCCGAGCGCCAATCTGCTCGCGCCGCTCGTGCTCTCCTCGCAGTCGCGCACCGGCGTGCAGGTCGTGCTCGACGAGTCCGGGCTCTCGGCGCGCGCACGGCTGGCCGACGTCGCTGGCGCAGCGCTCCTCGTCGGCGCGTAGCCCCGTCGCGCTCGAGACGAACGACGTTCGCGCGCGGCGATCCACTCGCGTCGATTGTTGGGCGGGCCGCTAGGGCGCTGCGTCTACGCCAGCGTCGAGCATGCCGCCGTCGCTCATCGCGGCGTCGATCGCGCCGCCATCGCTCATCCCGAGATCGGCCACTGCGGCGTCGGTCCCCGCGTCGACGCGACCGGCGTCGCGCATCGACGCGTCAGCGCTCGGTCCGCCATCGACGGTCTCGGGCACACAGGTGCCCGCCGAACACATGAAGGCCGGCGCGCAGTCACTCTGGCGCAGACATGCGTCTGGCGTGCACGCCGACGTGAAGCCGAACAGCGCGACACCGAGCGTTACGGCGCCGAATCCGCGCAGCGCTCGGGCGCCGAAATCAGAAGAGAAGGTCGACACCGAGCGCTCCGTTCGTCATGAAGAGCGCGCTGTCACGCGGGAGATCGCTGCCGGCGAAATACGCGTCGAGCAGGATCGAGGCCGTCACCGCGAACGGCGCCGAAGCCGGCCAGCGCACGGTGAGCGAGCCCTCGACGCCGAAGAGCACGTAAGGCGCGAAGAAGAACGGAACGCCGGCGCCTGCGCGCAGCGCGAGCGGACCGAGCGGCACGACCAGCTCCGCGCGCACGACGCCGCCGATGCCGACCCGGCCGTCGATCTCGACGCGCAACGAGCCGCCATATGCGAGCGTCGGCTGATCGCTGCGCGTCGTGCGGAACGCCACGTCGACGAAGACCGGCGTGCGCGCGATGACCGTCGACTGCGCCCCGGTGCCGAACGAGAGTCCGCTGCCGCCCGTCAGCGCTACCGCGTACGCGCGCGACTGCGCGGCCGCGCTGCCCGGCGCGATCGTCACGAGGAGAAGCGCGACGGTCGCCGCGAGCACAAAGGCACTCGCGCCGCGCTCCATGATGTCCGTCCGCTTCGTGCTGTCCGTCCGCTTCATGCTGTCGGTCTGCTCCGTGCTGTCGGTCCACTTCATGCGGTCGGTCCGCTTCATGCTGTCGATCCGCTTCATCAGAGCAGCCGCGCTCATGCTGCGTTCGAGCGCGGCACGTGCTCTTCGCAGAGCTCTTCCGCGCGCATCTCGGGGATGCGCAGCGTGGTCACGGTGATCGTGCTGGCGGACGATCCCACCGCGCGCCGCTCGAGCTCGCCGGCGAGCGCGTCGGCGAAGCGCGCTGCGACGAACAGGTCGCTCGCGAAGGTGGTCGCGGTGCTCTGCGGACGGTCGTCGCGCACCGAGATGGCCACGCCGTGAACGTCGTTGCGCGCTTCGATCACCAGCGTGCCCTGGTCTGGAAGCGCCTCGATCGCGTCGTCGATCAGGCACCGCACCGTCTCGCAGAGCTGCTCGGCGTCGAGCCAGCTCGGGCCGAGGCGGGTGTCGAGCTGCACCTCGAGCGAGATCTGGCGGCGACGACATTCCGGCGCGACCTCCGCCGCGCAGTCGCGCACGATGGCGCCGATGTCCGTCTCGCGGATCGCCGACAGCGCGAGCAGGCCGCCCTCACCCAACATCGACAGCCGCCGACTGAGTCGCGAGCCAAGAAAATGTAGGCGCAGCGCGCGATCGACCAGCTCGAGCCGCAGACCCACCGAGCGCGCGTTGTGCACCTCGCCGAGCACCACCTCGAGTTCGGCGCGGGTGCGCTCGAGAGCGCGCGCGATGCGCGCCTGCGGATCGCGCGCATCGCGCTCGGCGTGAGCTGCGTTCCGATCGGGTTCTGCGGCGGAGAAGTCGGCGGTGTTGGGGGACATCAGCCGGCTCAAAGCAACTGGCGTGCCCAGTCGCTCGGCGCCGGCTCAGGCGGTACGTCGCGTGGCGCTCTCGGCCGTGTCGAGCGTCGCTCGATAGCCGCGTGCGGCGAAGCGTGCGCGCCCTGATTCTCCAAGCGCTTCCGCGATCTCGGCGTGTCGACCGACGAGCGCCGCGAGCAGCTCGGCGTCGCGCGCCTGGATCGACGCGAGACGGGCACGGAGCAGACGTCTCGCGTCGGGATCGAGCGACGAGGTGTCAGCTTCTTGGAGCCGATCGAGGATCGTTTGACGGCGGGCGAGACCCTCGACGAGCAGGTCGAGCTCCGCGCAGCCGACGTCGAATGGCACCGCTTCGAGCGCCTCGACGAGGGCGGTGAGGTGCGCTTCGCTGGCGATGACAGCGCTCACGGCCGACCTGCCCGCGAGAGCTGCGCCCAGGCGTCGCGCAGCGGAAGCAGCGCGCGCACCGCGTCGTCGATCTTCTCGACGTTGCACTCGGCGTTGGCGGTGACGATGCGCTCGAGCACGAAACCGTAGAGCGCTTCGAGCTGCCCGGAGAGCTCCGGCGCGCGCTCGTGATCGAGCGTCACCATCAGCTCGGTGACGATCGCGTGCGCCTTGCTCAGCGCGAGGCCTTTCGCGGCCATCTCGCCGCGCTCGAGCGCGACCGCGGCGGTTCGGAGGAAGCGGAGCGCACCATCGTAGAGAGCGACGACGACCTGTACGGGCGACGACGTCTCGATGCGACTGCTTTGGTATTGAGCTACTGCGAACGACATCGCCTTACCTCGCGGAGCGTGGAGCGGTTATGGATCGGGTATGTGGAGAGCGGTCGGGCATGTCAGCCGCGGCCCATCACGCTGCTGAGCTGACTGCTCTGAGAGTTCATTCCGGAGATGAGCCGCTCGAGGGACGCGAACTGCCTCTTCAGCCCCTCTTCGTACTTCGTGAGACGCAGCTCCATGCCATCGATACGTGAGTCGTAGGCGTTCGCGCGATCGCGCGCCGTGCGCGACTTCGCCGAGAGCAGGCCCGTGCCCGCGGTGACGTAGCTGGTGATCGTCGTGTCGAGCGTCCGCATCACACCGGTGGCCGAGCCTTGCGCGCCGAAGAGGCTCGCCACTTCGGCTGGATCTTTGGCGGCGGCCGCCGAGAGCTTCGTCGCGTTGACCGACATCGTGCCGGCGCGATCGAGCGAGATACCAACCGACGCGAGCGTCTTGTAGTTTCCTGAAAGGCCCGCGACCTCGGCGCCGATCACGTTGCGCAACCGCGACTGTGCGCCGCGTAACGTCACGTCGCCCGCGAGAGCTCCGGCTTTGACGGTGCCATTCCGCGGCGTCTCCGCGTCGATCGCCGCCATGATGTCGTTGTAGGCTTTGACGAAGGTGTTGACCTTGGTCTCGAGCGCCGCGGGATCGCGCTGAACGCGCACGGCGGTCTTCGTCGCGCCGACCGAGGGCTTCACCAGCTCGAGCGTCACGCCGTTGACCGCGTCGGTGACGGTGTTGGAGCCGCTCGTCACTGGGAATCCGTCGACCGAGAACACTGCGTCTTGCGCCGACTGCACGACGTTCGCGGGATTCGCGAGGCCGAGCGTGAGGCCGGGCGTCTCGCCGAACGTGACGGCGTTGGTCACGCCAGTATCGGTGCCCGAGACCGAGAGTCGCCAGTTGCTGCCGTCGAAGAACAGACCCGCGGTCGCGTCGATCCCAGCGTCGTTGATCTTCCCGGCCACCGACGCCAGGGTGTCGGCCGCGGTCACGTCGATGTCGGTGCTCGTCGTGCCGATCGTGATCGACAGCGTGCCCGCGCCGAACAGCCCCGCTTGATCCTTCGCGGCGACCGGGTTGGCGTAGACGCGCGTCGCCTGCGCGAGCGAGGTGATGTGAATGTCGTAAGAGCCGGGCGCGGCGCCAGAGCCCGAGCTGACCTTGACGATCGCATCGTCGGCAGAGGTCGCCTTGCTCGAGAGCACCTCGTCGCTGGTGTCGAGAGCGCGCGCCGCGGTGCCGAGCGCCGACAGCTTGGTGCTCAGATCATCGACGCGCGCAGCTTGGATCTTGAGCGTCGACTGATCCTTCTGCAGGCGCGCGATCGGCGCCCGAGCGATGCCGACGAGTCCGGTGATGAGCGCGGACGAGTCGATGCCCGACGCGAGGCCGCTGAACGAAGCAATCGGCACTGGAGACCTCCCTCGGAAAGAGGAGGAGCGGGGAGAGAGCAAGAGCAGAGCGAGAGAACGCGCGCGACGAGGTCGGGTGGCTCAGCCCGGAAAAAGGGTCAGGCGAGCGCGCCCGACCTCGTCGCGCGTTGAATCAGCGGAGCAGCGAGAGCGCTGCCTGCGGGGCCTGGTTCGCCTGCGAGAGGACGGCGACGCCGGCCTGCATCAGGATGTTGTTGCGGGTCATCGACGCGCTCTCTTCGGCGACGTCGACGTCGCGGATACGCGAGTTGGCGGCGCTGAGGTTCTCACGCGCGCTCATCAGGTTCGCGGTGGTGACCTGCAGGCGGTTCTGCACCGAGCCGTACGTCGCGCGTGCCTTCGAGGTGTCCGCGATCGCGGTGTCGAGACCGGTGAGCGCGGTCAGCGCGCCCGCCTTGGTGCTGATGTCGAGAGCCGTGAGATCCGTGTTGCTCGCGCCGTAGGTCGCGGACGCCATCGAGTCGACGGCGCCCGTGTTGATGACGTCGCTCGCCGTCGTCCCGATGCCGACCTGGAAGTCGAAGCCGGTGGCGCCATCGGCTGCGAAGAGGTTCGTGCCGTTGAACTGCGTGACCTGCGCGATGCGGTTGATCTCGCTGGTCAGCTGTCCGAACTCCGTCTGGAGCAGTGCCTTCTCCGCCGTGCCGACGGTGTCGGTCGACGACTGCATCGCGAGCTCGCGCATGCGGATGAGGACGCCGCTGTTCTCGTTCAGCGCGCCTTCTGCGGTTTGCAGGAGGCTGATGCCGTCGTTCGCGTTGCGCTCGGCCTGTGCCATCGAGCGGATCTGCGACTTCATCTTTTCACTGATGGCCAGGCCGGCTGCGTCGTCCGCGGCCGTGTTGATACGCAGACCGCTCGACAGGCGACCGAAGTTGCTCGCGAGCGCCTTCGAGGTCTGTGCGAGGTTGCGCTGTGCGCCGAGGGACTCGACGTTCGTCTTGATGCTGAGTGCCATGATGTTGCTCTCTTCCGTGAGGTGCCGGTCGTCGTCCTGACGTCCGGGCGGCGTTGTCGTCGCACCCACTTCTTCGGTCGCGGGTGATCGCGCCTTGAGCGCCAACACGATGTTCTCGCTCGTCGCGATCTGCGACGCCGATCCCGACCTCGCGGCGTCCCCTCAAGCACCGTCGCCGTGCGTCCGCATGCCCGCATGGAAGGCAAGAGCCGCATGCGACCCCGTTTGTCCATCGTCCGCCCGAGCAATGCGCATCCCGTCGCCGCTGCAGCGCCGCGTCGCGTCGTCGTGCGCGCGCAGCCGAGTCTGCGGCTGATCACCAGCGACGCCGACGAGCGCGGAGCATACGCACGCGCCTTCGACACACTAAAGGTGGCCTATCAGCCCATCGTGCGAGTGAGCGTCGGCAGCATCGTCGGTTGGCAAGCGGAGGTCTGTTCGCGCGAGCCAGCGCTCGAGAGCTCGCTCGCGATCTTTGCCGCCGCCGAGCGTCACGGCCGCACGCTGGAGCTGTCGCGCTGGCTGCTCGGCGAAGCGCCGCGGGCCCTCGACCGTCACGACGCGTCGGTCAGCGTGTTCTTCGCGCTGCATACACGCGCGCTGTTCGACGCGTCGCTCACCGAGCGGCTCTTCGCCGAGCCCCACGCAGCGCGGATCGTGCTCGTGCTGAGCGAGCGCGATCACCTCGAGGAGCTTCACGCGGCGCGTGTGCAGATCGACGCGGCGCGGTCGTCCGGCGCGCGCTTCGCCATCGAGGGACTCGGCGCTGGTTGCGGCGGTCTCGCGGGCTTTGCGGCGCTCGAGCCCGAGGTCGTCAAGCTCGATCCGTCGCTCGTGCTCGGGCTGGAGCGCTCCGCGGACAAGCGCGGGATCATTCGCGCGCTCGTCTCAGTCTGCGCCGATCTCGGCGTGCTCAGCGTCGCCGCCGGCGTCGAGACGCGGGCGGAGGCGGAGCTCCTCGGCGAGCTCGGCGTCGATCATCAGCAAGGTCGATATCACACGGACTCCATCGGCTGATTGGCATGAGGGGGGTATGCGATGCGTACAGACACGAGCGCAGTGATCACGAATCGAACTTCAGAGCTCTCGAGGCTCGTCCGCCACGACCTCTCACGCGACGCCACCGCGCTCCCTGAGCTGCCACGCAGCGCAGCCGAGGCGATGCGCATCGCTCGGGCCGCGGTGCTCGATCTGGACGCCGCCGCGCGCCTCGCAGAAAGGGATCCACCGCTCACCGCGCGGATCCTCGCGGTCGCGAACTCGGCGTTGTTCGCTCGCGGTGGTCGTCACGTCTCGCCGCGTCGCGCGATCGCCCACATCGGCGGGGCGGCGCTCCGCGACGTGCTCTATCAGGCCGCGTACGCGTCGATGGTCTTCGAGGTGCCGCGCTACGCAGCAGAGGTCTCGCGTGACTTCGTCCACGGCGTCGCGACCGCCGCTCTCTCGCGTGCTCTCGCCCGCGTCGCGCGCGCTGATCCCGAAGATGCATTCCTCGCGGGGCTCCTGCACGACATCGGTCGCGCGCGCTGCTGGGCCTCCATCGCGAGGCGCGCCAACGGGCTATGCGACGACGACGCGCTGTTCGTCGTCGACGCGCTGCACGCCGCCGCCGGACATGGTTTGCTGCGTGCGTGGCAGCTGCCACCGGAGATCGCCGACGTCTGTATGCATCACCACGCCGGAAGTCCGCACGAGCTCGTGGCCGTCGTGGCGGCCGCCGATGCGCTCGTGCACGCCGCCGAGCACCGCCCCGATTCGCGCGCTCCCATCGACCTGCTCAGCGCCATCGGCGTCGACGCGACCGGCGTGCTCGCGTGGTTGCAGCGCGCCGAGGGCGAACTCGTGCGCGCGCGGCTCATGACCGGCGCTTGAGCGCGACGCTGGCGTCGAAGTCGCACACCGGCGTTGGCGCCGATGCGTGCTTGCGCAGCGCGACGGCGCGCCTACCTGGCTGACTTTCGGGAGCGCTGCGACGCATGAAAGCCTCCAGTCGGTGGACGAAGAAGCGAATCCTCTTCGCCGCGGGAGCGCTCGTGGCGCTCGCCGTCGTCGCGACGTGGGGTGTGCTGCAGGTGCTCGGACCACGGGTCGAGACCGTGCGCGTCGCAGAGCGTGAGATCGTGCAGACCGTGGTCGCGAGCGGTCGTGTCGCGCCTCCCGCGCGTATCGAGCTCGGCTTGCTCGTCAGCGGAATCGTGAGCGCAGTCCACGTCGAGGAGGGAGCGCACGTCCTCGAAGGAGAGCTGCTCCTCGAGCTCGATGACGCCGAGGCGCGCGCGATGGTCGCGCAGGCGCTCGCGCGTGTACGCGGCGCCCGCGCGAGCGCTGGCTCCGTGCGCCGCGTGCAGTCGCCGCTCGCCGCGCAAGCGTCGATCCAAGCTGGCCTCGGAGTCGAGCGCGCGCAGGCCGAGCTCGGTCGTCTACAGCAGCTCTTCGCGGCTGGCGCGACCACGCGGGCGGCGCTCGACGACGCGCGGCGCGCTCTCGAGCTGGCGCGCAGTCAGGCGCAGGGAGCAGCCGTACAATCGCTCTCCGTCGGCGCGAGCGGCGCGGAGTCGCGTGGTGCCGCGGCGCAGCTCGCCGAGGCCGAGGCCGCGCTCGATGCGGCAGAAGCACGCCTCTCGCAGACGCGCCTGGTCGCGCGGGCCGCGGGCGTCATCGTCGATCGGCTCGTGGAGCCTGGGGACGTCGCGCAGCCTGGGCGGACGCTGATCGCGCTGAATCGCGACGGCGCCGCCGAGCTCGTCGTCACGCCAGACGAGCAAAATCTCGCGTTGCTGCGCGAAGGGCAGCCCGCCGTCGCTAGCGCCGACGCGTTCCCCGACGACCGCTTCGCCGCGCGCGTCGCGTTCATCGCGCCTGCGGTCGATGCGCGCCGCGGCACCATCGAGGTCCACCTCTCTGTGTCGCAGCCGCCCGCCGCGTTGCGGTCGGAGATGACCGTCAGCGTCGAGATCGAGGTGGGCCGCGCGGCACACGCGATAGCGCTCCCCGTGACCGTCGTGCGCGACGCTGGCACCGAGGCGCCGTGGGTGC
>Ga0209181_10006475_pt1 | contig 16410 bp, 12 predicted proteins | sample MAT05_FD_187208 | JGI IMG/M metagenome (GOLD analysis project Ga0209181, IMG submission 187208) | Freshwater microbial communities from Lake Fryxell liftoff mats and glacier meltwater in Antarctica - MAT-05 (SPAdes) (version 2) | ecosystem: Environmental > Aquatic > Freshwater > Ice > Liftoff... | reverse complement strand
CTCGAAAGTCGCGCGCCCGGGAGTCTTTGCAGCCCAGTGTGTGCGACTGTGTGCCCTCTGTACCCGGCGCCCGTGCTTTATTCTTCCTATACTCGCCGGCGCCGTTGCTCGCGGGATCGAGCTTGGCAAGGCAGTCCAGCTCGCGGTTGCGCTCGTGCGCGCGGATCTCGGAGAGAGCGTGACGAGCGAGGCGCCGTACGGGCTCGGGCCATTCGTGGTTTGGACAGGGTAGGATAGAGACTGTTGATCGACGACGCTCCGATCATGCCCCGGCCGCGTATAGGCACCATCTCCCGCACACGGCGACCACCGCGACGCGCATATCACCTTGCCCGACGGATCACGGTCACCGCCGACCCACCTGCCGACGGGCTTGTCGGAGGCGAAGGCTCGTAACCGCGCCGCATTCGGTTCTTCGGGGAGAAGCACTGGCGCGAGCCGCTGGCGTGGAACCGCGCTGCGGAGCGGGGAGGGAAAGGAAGCGGGCAGCGTGTCGGTCGACCGTGATCACTCCTTGTCCTCCCCGGTCCTCAAGTACTCCATCCGATCCACCTCGGTCGCAAGGCGCCGAACATACATCTGCATCTCCTCGTTCGTGAGCCCCGCCTTTGCGGCCCAAGCCTCGCCGACAAGCCGTAAGCCCCGTCCGTCACCTTCCACGCGGAAGGCAACCAGACAGGCCCCACGATTCCGGCGCCACATACGCCGAGCGAGGTCGGCGTGCTCAGCGGGGGTCAGGGTCCCGAGGCGAACGGCGATCGATTGGAGCTCGTAGGCATCTTCCGTTTCGCGGATCAGAACGCGCTGTCGGCGCGTCGACTCCTTGAAGAGAACCACGACGCAATCTCCGATGATCTCGAGATCGGGAGCGCGACAAAGCTTGTGCCATTCAATGCGCATCCGAGGCTCCTTCGCGGGCGAGATCGATCCGGAAGGTGTCGAGGGGCGCATCGCACTCGAGCAAGCGATGCTCGAGTGCGTCGGCATCGTTCACCACCCGACGGAGCAGCGCAGCCAGGCGGGCGGCATCGTGCTTTGGGTCCCCAAGCAGCACATCGTCTTCGACGGTGAGGTCGTACGTCGTATTCCCTCCCTCTTCACCGAGCACAGCGCCCAGGCGCACGCGACGGGTTCGATGGATGTCGGCGAGTAATTCGAGCTTCTCTTCATCCCCACCACCAGGCCCAGTCGAGTCGAGTCCGACGCGCCCGACGGGGCTTGTACACCGTAGAACGAGAGCCGCCCCTTCGGACACCAGGTGAAGCAGGATCGGCTGCACCCGGCCCGAGGTCAGCGTGATCGTGCCGAGTCGCATCCATCGCCCGCGCCTGTCCACCGACCGCGGATCCCACGTCGCTGGCAACGCCGTCGAGCCCGCTGCGGTCACGATCGCCTCGAAGCGTCCTTCGAGCGCGGCGACGGTGCTGGCGTCGACTGCGAGCGCCGTCGCCACTCCTTTCGTCCAGGCTTCGTTCACAGGAAACGCGGTCTTCAGCAGCTCTCGGATCGGCTCGGGCGAATACGCTGCCGCCATCAGCCCGGCGCCGACGTCGATCCGTCGGTCCCCGACCACCGGCGCGCTGAGCCCGGTATGCATGAGGCGCAGAAACGTGTCCATTCGCTCCAGCACGCGCCGCACCTGGAGCACCTCCACTGTGTCTTCCAGGTGGGGATAATAGACCTGGAGCAACTCGGAATCCGCGGGTTTGCGGACGAGCTTGGCCAGGCGCCGATGAGTCTGGGAGCCAACCCGATCGATACGGCCAATCCGCTGCTCCATCGACGACGGAGTCCACGAGATCCCGTAATGATGAATGTCGCTACAGAACGTGTGAAGGTCTTCTCCTTCTTGAAGAAGCTCGGTCGAGATCAGCACGAGAGGATACCCCGGCATCCGGAACTGCTGCACCAGCGTTCCATTGATCTGGCCTGCCATCCCGCCCACGGGTTGTTGCCTCTGGAGGAGGCGTCCAACGCGTTTGCCAATTTCGACGACCTCGTGCCGCGCGATCTCGGAACCCGTCGTGGCCATGATCAGCGGGTAGTTGGAGGAGATATCCGCGAGCTCGCGAAATGCTCCCCAGCGCGACAAGCGCCCCGCCTCGACGGCCTGGCGCTGGCCGTCGAGCATCTCGAGAACAGCGTCGAGGTGATCCATCACCGAAAGCTGGCGTTGGTGGAGAGAGCCCACGTCGCGCAACATGCACTCGTACAGCTCGATCATCCCATGACCGAGATACAGCGCCGCCGCGAGGAGACGCTGCCGCGTCTCTTGTTCGCGGAGACGACCCCCATCGTCCCCGGTGCTCGGAGAGAGCTCCGGCGAGATGGCGCTGCGCAGCGCTGCATACCTGGGCTCTCGCAGCGCCGTGAAGAAGGTTCGACGCTCCAGAAAATCGGTGACCCGCGACGGAGCGGCCCGGCTTCTCCGCCCCGCGGACACGGCGGCTTCGCTGCCAAACAAGGTCTTCTTCACCGTCTTCGCGCGACGCCCCACGTCGCTGTCGTGCTCCTGCAGAAGCTCGAGCGCTGCCGCTTGAACAGCATTGAAACGACTGATCTCGGTCGGGGTCTCTGCCGACGAGAGATACCTCGCCGCCCGGCTCTGGAGCTGCTCCTCGAGCGAGGCTTCGTCGCGCCCGAGCACGCGCGCGAGCTGGTCCCGGACGTCCCGCCGCGACGAGTTCACCGGGAAGACGCCGAGGAGCTCCGCCACCGGACTATCGTGGAAGAAGACCGACTTCTGAAGCCGATCCTTCAGCGAAACGCCGCTCAGCCCGACCGAGTAGGAGCGCTCCCCGCGGAAGAACCAGGCGAAGAACGTGTCGACACCTCCCAGATCCTCATCATGCGCCAAATTCTTTTTGACGATCACCTCATCGCGAGCGCCGTCAGCGTCCCGACGCTCTTGCGCGTAGGCTTTGAAGACTTCTTTCAACTCCCCTTCCACCCGGGGTAACGCCTGGACCAGCCGATCTTTGAGCCATTCGTCGTAAGCGTCATCGAGCTTGCGCTTGAGATCCTTCACCGAAGCAACGCGGCGAACGAAGACGAGGCTCTTCTCGCCGGTATCCCAGGCCCGCTTCACGTGGTTCACGACCGCGTCCATCTTCGGATGCGGCATCTCTCCGCCAAATTTCGCCCGATAGGAGCGAATCAGCTTGTCGAGCGTCCCGACATCCACGCCCATCTTCTCGTGCTCGTCTTCCGTCTGATCGACGTCGTCGAAGACGCCCTCGGCTGAGGTCTGCTGCTTCTTCCGGATCGTCTCGAAGAAGCTCTCGAAGGAAGCCAGCATCCCGATCTGAAATGACGGCAGCGCCCGCGTGTCGTTCAGCACGTCAGCTACCTTTTTCTGCACGAGCGCGAGCACGAGCTTCTCGCGATCGGACGTCACGCCGATCGGTGCGTCGTGCTCCGTCATCCCGCCGCGCCGCCATTCGCGCCGATAGAGGTTCTTGGTGAGCTTCTCGCGCATCGTGTGGGCAACCGTCACGCGCCGGATCAGAATTTGACGAACCAGCTCGTGGCTGCGCTCCGCCTCGACGTGGGGGTCCGCAAGCTCCTTGAAGGCCTCGCCGCGGCCGAAGACATCGAGCTGGTTCCAGAGCTGGCGAAACGAGTCCTCGATCGGGGTCGCCGAAAGGAACAAGACCTTTCTGGCCCGCGCGCCGTAGCCGCTGAATCCGGCGTTGTCGCTGGGATCGCGGCCCATGACGAACCCGAGGACGCGATTGCGCGCCGCCACCTTGTCCGAGAACCCGTGCTTGAGCTTGTGCGCCTCGTCGACGATGACGAGATCGAAGACCGGCAAGGCGCACGCGACGGCGCGGGCAAATTTGTCCTTGAACCCGGTCTTGTTGCTCTTGGTGCCCAGGTCGAAGAGCTCTTTCTTCAGCCAAGGCACCTCGTCGGCGAGCCGCTTTCGATGCTTCTCCCATTCTTCGGCGTCCTCTCCAAGTCCCAGGCTGAAGCTGGAGAAACGGACGAAAAAGTCGCGGTCAGCGTCGCGCGCGGCCTCCAGGGCGAGCTCGAGAAGGTTGTTGCAGTGGACGAACCGTCGCGCGGGTTGCCCGTCGAGCCCACGCACCCGGAGGTCCTCGAACCGCACGTTGTTTTGCGTGAAGTTGCGAAACTCCTTCTGCCACTTCCGCTGGATGTTCTCGCTCGGCGCGATGACGAGCACACGAAACCCGGGCCGAAAGTGCCGAAAGAGTGCCAGCACGCCAAGGGCGACGTAGGTTTTTCCCATGCCCACTTCATCGGCGAGATAGCCGACGCTGTGTTGCTCCAGAATGTTGTGGAGAGCAACGGCTCCGTCGAGCTGGTCGTCCGCCTGGGCCTTGGTGAGGGTCCCACCCGCGCCGAAGTCGAGAAGCTGATCCGCCGTCGCCCTGGTCATCATCGTAGGACCTCGATTTCGCTCTCGCTCTCGATATTGCGCTTGTTGCGACGGCCGAACTGACTCTCGAACCAGGGGAGGAACTTCGCCATTTCCTCCGGGTCCCGGGCCTGCAGCGCGTCGCGGAGCTGGACGCAAAGATTCTTGATCTTCGCGCGCAGCACGTCGCCTTGCGAGCGATGCTCCGCCCAGAAATCGGGGTACTCGCGCGCAGACTCGGCCTCGAGCTGGCGGGCGCACATGGCGATGAGGTACGGGTTCACCAGCTCTCCGGGCTGATCGATCGAATCCTTCTCGACGCGATCGAGGAGAGGGTGCAGCGCGTCGTATTTGGCCCCGAAGAGTAGATAGACGGCCTTCTTGGCGTTCGCCGGTGCGTTCGCTGGATCCTCGCTTTGCGGATCGAGGCACTCCCGCAGCGTCCTTTCCAGGCAACTGAAGGCGTGAAAGATCCCCGCGAAGCGGCCGAAGAGCGTCTCGTGGGTTGGAAGCGGCGGCGACTTCGAGACGAGATCGGCGCCCTCGGCCGCCAGCAACGCCTCGGGGGCCAGGCTTGCCAGATACCTGGCTCGCTCGTCGGGCGGCCGGGTAGCCCAGAACTGCAGGATCTCGGCGGCAGTCAGGTTATTGATGAGAGAAGGGCGCTTCTCCATGTCGGTCTCCTGAATCAGGAGCAATCCGTCCGGCAAGCCGGCGGCGCTCACGGTGAGCAGCGACGTGGACTGAAGCTCTCGCTCGATGGCGGCGGACTGCTCTTTTGTCAGCGCAGTCCACTCCCCTGCGCCACACACGCCAAGTTCGAAGAGCCGACTCCCGCTGCTCGATATGACGAGCGCTGGCGAGGCTTTGGAATCGTCCCAATGCGCCTGCGCTACGCGCGTCGCCCAGGAGAACTGGATGGATAGCCGCGTGCCCCCGCTCGTCGCGGTGTCTTCTTCCCCGTTGGGCTCTGCGAAATCCTTCGGTCGCAGGTTCTTCGCTTCGAGCCATGGAGTCGGAGTGCCTGCGCGCACCTCGACGAGAAAGGCCGTTTCGACGTTGGCCCCCTGATGCGCGGGGCTCGTGAGGTTCACCGAGCCCACGAACAGGAATTCTTTCGCTGGCCGGAGCTGGTACAGCCGGATGACCTTGGCGTGAATATTCCGCTCGCGCGCGGCGGCGCCGGCTCCGTTGTACCGCAGCTCCGGCGCTGCCAGGAGCGCCCATTCGACGTTCGACAGATCCTTCACGCGCTGGTGAAGCTCTGGGCTGCATTGACACGTTCCACCGTTCATCGGGAGCAGCAAACGAACCTCGCGAGGGGCAAGTGCGTCGATGAGCGCCGTCAACGGTTTTGCCTGTTCCCCCCCGTCCAGGTAAGGCGAGATGATCTCGATCACGATGTTGCTCGACTCGCGAAAGCTCGCCGGCAGTCGCCGCGCCAGAAACGCCGAGACCAGGGTTTTCCCCTTCACCCCCCGATCCGGAGCCCAGCTCCCGCCATAGAACTCGACGACAGGCTGGTCTTGACGTCGCGGGCCGCCGCGCGCGCTGCGCACGAACGCCAGAACCTCGCTCAACGCCTCCGACCCCGCGCCGCTGCTCTTCGTGGTCGCATCGAGCTTCTCGAGAAAGGCCAGCAAATTGTCGCGGTAGGAGCAGGGCTCGTCGCGGCGAAGCTCTTCCACGTGGCAAACCTCGATGTTCGCCCACCATCCTGAGCGGGTGAGGTTTGCGGACATCGTGGCAATCAGGAGCGTCTGGACCGGGGCTTTGCCCTTCTCGGCGTCCAGCTGTTCCACGATGGCAAAGATGTTCTTGGGATGAAAGAGGCCGTTCTTGTGCCGGACGGGGATGCGATCGACGTCGAGCCTTGGCGAGCCGGTTTCGATCACGAGAGCCGAGTGATCGTAATAGACCGCGATGCGCCCGGGCACGTCCTTGAGCGCGTCGTCGAGCTGGGCAAGACGAACCCGCGTGGCGTGACTCAGCGCGACGTCGAGGAAGACGGGAAGCACTTCTTGCTCGAAGAACCCCGGATCGAACTGGTAGGTGAGGAACACCGCGGTGCGCAGGCGCCGGCCGCTCATGCGCTCCTGGAAGTGATCGGAGAGCGCCGAGGAAGGGATCTGGCTCGTCACGAATTCTCCTCGATTTGACGCGCGACGGAGCGCAATGATGGGATGAAGTACGGATGTCGCCAGAGGGTGGCGATCTGGGCACCGGACACGAGGTTCCCGGGCTCGATGTCGATCTTCACGTCGAGCTTGCCGCTCGCGCTCTTCGCTATCCACGCGTCGCTCCCGCGGAGCTTCATGATGGTCTTGTTCTGCTCGATCAGAAGCTCGAGAGCGTGCTCGTAGCTGCCGGTGCGGAAGCACTCGGCAATCTGGATCCAGCGTGCGCGGGCCGACGCGTCCGCGTTCGGTGGCTGAAGATCGTCACCCAGATCGTCCACGGGATCGAGCCGCAGAGTGGGCCACTGCTGGCGGACCGCCGTCGCCACTTCGCTCGGCGTTTTTCCGTTACAACCAAGGAGGTAATCGAAGAGCACCGCCGCCGGGGCGAGGAGACTCTCGCACCGGCGGATCCGATCGAGATTTGCGGCGAGGTCGTGGTGACCTGCCTGCTGGCCGCGGACAACGAGCTTCCGGAGGCTGTCGGTGCTGCCGGTCCACGCACGGTCGTCGAGCTTGAACGTCGCGCGGAGCAGCTCCGCGAGCGGGGCTTGACGGGGATTTTTCCCATCCCCCTGCACCAGAGTCTCTTCGAGCAGCTTCCGCTCTTCCCCGGAGTTTTTCTTGGCGATCGCGGCAGCGATGGCTTTCAAGAGTGGCTCGGAGCTATCGAGCTTGAGCGTGAAGCGTGGCTTGACGAGCAGCTTCTCGAGCTCGCGGGTCGATTGTTGCCCGAGCCGCGGGAGATACAGCGCCCGGATCTTGGCGGCCCGCGTCGGCGAGAGGCGCGTCGGCGTGTCTGAAAGGAGCCCGGAAGCAGTCCCGGCCACGGTGTAGAGGCCCCACAAGCCGTAGATCTTCTGATTGGCAAGGATCTGACAGTCGGCACCTTCCCCGAAGGCGACCGGTCTCCCCGTACCGCGACGCTGCCTCACGCGCTCGACACCGCGGAAGCCGCCTTCGTCGTTGACGCTCAACCGAGCGTACGCCGCGAGCTGCTCCCACTTGAAAAAGGTCGCAAGGTCGCCCTGTCCTTGCCCCTCTTCGCGCAGCTTTTCGGCGAAATGGTAGCCGATCAACAGCACCTTGAAGTCCGTGACCGACGTGCTCACCGTCGTCAAGTTGTCGATGATCTGTCGCCCCATGCGCGTCCAGATCGACTGAACTCCCAGCGGATCGCGCGAGCCCTTCACCGCGGCGCGGATATCGATCTCGGTCAAGAACGGTTGCGTCAGCATGTTCTCTCTTGCGTTGAAGATTTCGTCACGGCCGCTCGCCCAGATATCCCCGTGTCCCCCCGGCGTCGAGCATATAACCCCCGACCAGCTCCACCGAGGCCGCCTCCGGCAACGCCCGCTGAAACTTGCTCAACCGGTACTCCGGCAACCGCGCCACGATCGCCCGCCACATCCCCGCGTCGTTCCAGAATGCCTCTCCCGCAATCCGGTCGACCACGGCATCAATGGCCCCGTGCGTCACCCCGTCGCCCTCGATCCGGAGCAACAGATTGTCGGCGACCACCTTCCATCCGCCGATCACTTCCAGAGCATACTTCAGCGTGTAGTTGATTCGCCCGCCCGCGAACGTCCACCAGAACGCCTTGCCCGCTTCGACCTGCACCGGCCGCGCGGAGCGCCCGAGCAGCTCGCCCAGCTCCTCGCGCTTCTCGCGCAGCGCCTTGGCGACCGTCGGGTGCAGGTACGGATAAGCATCCTCCGACACCAGGATCCGGCGCATCTCCTGGCACACCGTGAATCCAAGCATTTGCGGCGTGAACGCGCTCCACGACGGCTTGATCCCACGGGGTGCCTCGCCCACGCGGATCGTCCGGTCGCCGTGGTTCACGTGCTGCACCGTCCACGCCCGACCGCCCAGCAAGAATGACGTCATCCCCTCGACCAAGCGGTCCACGAAGTCCTGCTCAAGAGAGCCTATCTCGCGCCCCGAGGCTGTTTTCACCGTGTAGAGCGTCGGACTCGAGAACACCGCGTACAGCTCGAAGAAGTTCTTTCGGCCGTATACCTTCTCGGCCTGCTCGCCCAGCGACAGCAGCCCGCCCGACTCGAACAGGTAGCGATCCGCGAGCAGATGCGCGATCAACGTATCGAACTCAGACCGCCTGATTCCGCCGAAATCTGGCACCCGCGAGAGCTGCTCCCAGCAGCGTTCCACGCTGATCCCCCCGAATTGCAGCGTCATCGCCAGGAGTTGATGGACCAGCACGGGCCAGCAGCGCGTCTGCGGCGGGATGGACTCCACCCAGCCGGCGCGCGCCAGCTCCACCAGCGCGACCGCTTGCAGCACGGTCTCCGAGCATACTCATACTCTGCAGACCGAGCTCGCCGCGCGTCTGTCCGATCGCGCGGGCGGTGTGCACGCGGCACTGTTGCAGGCGAGCCTCTTGCGCGAGGCGCAGTCGCCCGACAAGGCCTTGGCCGAGCTGCGACGATTGGGAGCGGAGCTCGGCGACGACCGCTTCTATCGTCTCGATGGGCGCCTCGAGGTCGAGCTCGCGCGGGCACACCTCGAGTTCGGTTGGTGCGAGACCGCGCGTGAGCACCTCGTGCAGGGCATCGCGCTCGCGCGGCGCGACGGGGATCGCGAGACGCTGCTCTCAGGGAGGCTCATCGACGCGCGCATCACGACGCTCCTCGGCAAGCCCGAGCGGGCGATGGCGATCATCGAGGCGGCGCGCGAGGACGCTGGTGGCCTGCCGCGGCTGGCGCTGCGCGAGTTCGAGTACGCCGAGCTCGAGGTCTCGCTCGCGGGCGGGTCGCAGGTCGCGGGCGAGCGGCTCTTCGACGCGGCGCGGCGGCTCGCGGTCGCGGTGCAGGGCGAAGGCATGCGGATGTTGTCGGTAAAGGCGATAGCGCTCGCGGCGCGCGCGGCGATCCCGCTCGGTCTCGGCGACGACGCGGTGCAGCTCGCGCAGACCGCGCTCGAACGCTCGGGCGAGTGGTGCGGCGTCGGGGTGCCGCGCCATCAGCTGTTGTTCCTCCTCGCGCGCGCTCGCTACGCGCGGCGCGACGGTTTTCGCGCGAAGCGCACCCTCGGCCAGGCCAAGGCGCAGCTCCATCAGGTCGCGCGTATGGTCATCGACCCGACGCAGCGCGCGGCCCTTCTCGAAGAGCCGAACAATCGCCGCATCGAAGACGGCGACCTCGTTGCCCCGGGTCCGATGTCGCGCCGCCTGCGCCGCACCGGATAGCCCGCTTGTCGTCGGAGACCTCTTCGCCGGGGCCGGACCCCTCGCGGCCTGCGGCGTTTCGAGCGGGCTGGCGGAGCAAGGAACGGAGGCGACACCCTCGGCCGACGAACGCCACGACCCGACCTCGTCGATTTGACGTACCCGCGAGCGTTCGGACGCTGCTCATCGCGAGCAAGAGGGCCCGACGTCGGCGACGGTCGGAGGCCGCCGGGCCGTGTAGACGGCACGAAGCGGGGTACGATTCCACATTTTGACAATGGCAAGGCCAAATGATAGCTCGGTGAGTGTCGGCCCAAAGGAATCTACCCATGACTAGCGAGCGCAGCACGCAACGCGACGCCACGCCGTCGGTCACATCAGGCACTCCCGCGAGCGCACCCAGCTCCGGCTCGGTGAGACACGTGATGCGCAAAGCGACCGACTTCGATGCGCAGGAGGCGATACTCGCCCCGCGTCCGGTACAGCGAAGCGCCGATGGTTCCGCCACAATCGACGCAATGCATCAGGCCGCCGCTCAGGGGGTATCCGGTGGTGGAGGAGGAGCGCTCCCACACGGCGATCGAATTCAGTCCGCTTTTGGGCGGCACGACGTCTCGAACGTGCAGGCTCATACCGGCTCGAATGCCCAGGAAGCGACGGCCGCCATGGGCGCGAGCGCCTACGCCACGGGCAGCGACGTCGTCCTCGGGTCTGGAGGACAAGACCTACACACCGTGGCGCACGAGGCGGCCCACGTCGTGCAGCAACGTGGCGGGGTGCAGCTATCGGGAGGTGTCGGCGCGAGTGGCGATGCCTACGAGCGTCACGCTGACGCCGTGGCCGACGCGGTAGTCCAGGGCAAGTCGGCGGAGGGCCTGCTCGACCGACACGCTGGGGCGGGCGGGGCGGGCGATGCCGTGCAACGACAACAAGCGGGGAGCGTGCAGCAAGACGGGGGGGCCATTGCCGGCACGGTCCTCGCGGCGGCCTCCTTCGCGGTGTCGGTCCTCCCCAACGCGTCCGGAGGGCTCGCGTATCAGAACGTTATCGGCCAATTCGCGCGCAACACACCCGGACGCCACGAGCGACGCACGAGTAAGAATGTGTGCGTCTGGCTGAACGCCATCAAGGGCATGGGCTCGTCGTGGGGCTACTTCGACGTTGAGTTCGAATACGATGGTAACAGCATTCAGTCGTATCGGACCAAGCTGCATCAGGCGAACGGCTTCGAGGGAGGGACGTTCGGATCCAGTGGCTCGTGCAACTTCCAGGCGACGCCGAGAGGCAACGGAACCGAGCCCTCGGTCGAGGTCCTCATCGCCTTCAGCGGTGACCTCAATCCTTCCGGGCCAGGGTACTGCGCCTACGACGGCTCGTTCGTGATCGCCGCCGACGGCTCGATGACGCTTCGTGATTGCTCAATCACCCGCGGCGATGCCAAGGTCAAGCAGAGCCACTGGTTCACTGTTGGTTGGTGATCGTCACCGTGACCCTACCCATCGCGGGGTGCAGGTTGCGTGCTGGGCGGTCGTGTTCCTGGCGCTCCCGCCGATGTGCGGGAAGGAGCCTGTCGTGACGACGTCGAACCCTTCGGACGATGAGGTCCTGTCGCTCTTTGGTGGCGCCGACGGCGCGCTCGGGCCAGAGCGCGAGCAGGCGTACTGGCGCTCGCTGGGCGAGGCGGGGCTGCGTGTGTCCGAGACGTATCCGACCGGCGAGCCCATCCGCTTCTGGTACGACCTGAGTATGTGGGTTCCGGCGTTCGCGCAGGTCGACGGGATCGTCCGCGCACGCGTGGACGGCAAAGAGGTGAAAGCGATCGCTGCGCCCATCTCGTCGGCCGGGTATCCCGACGGAGCGAAGCTGGCGCTGCGGCGTGCGCGCATCGACAACGCGGTGGACTTGCCGGCGCTCGCGCCCGGAGACCACGAGCTCGAGGTCGAGCTCCACCTGACGGTGACCCAGACACGGGCAAAGCCCTTCATCGCGACGCTGATCGGCCGTGCTCGCGCGCGAACGCGGATTGTCGAGACGCCGCTGTCGGCCGAGCCGGTCGAGCTCGCAGGGCTGGCGGAGCGCATCGAGGCCCGTGTCCATACCCAAGAGGGGTCGCCCCCCGGGAGCGTCCTGTGGATGAGGGTGCTCGAGCCCGTCGAGGTGGCGTTGTCCTACCGGGTCGAGCTTCGCCGCGCAGCCGCTGTCGACTGGACCGGCGAGTTCCTCGTCGAGCCGCGCGCGACACCCTCGAAGCAAACGCCAGTCACGCTCGACGTGCCCCTCCGGCCTGGCGACACAATCGAGCTCACGTTGGTTCCGGATCCCGAGCTGATCACGCGCGACCCCGCGCGTTACGGAGCTCGGTTCGCAGTCAACCGCATCGTCCGCTCCATCACCGTCGAAGCGTTTCGCGAACCTCGTCGGCGCTGACGGGGTGCGGCATCATTCTACGTCGCGAAGCCGTCACTTCGCATGCGTCGCAAGGCCGACCGCCCGCAGGGTGGGGCACAGTCGCTCTGGGGCTCACCGCTGCCTGTCATAGGCTGCTCTTTCTGGTGCTCCTGCAGTGGCGGCTGCTCGGTCGTCACCGCCGCATCGTGCTGACCTTCACCGTGTGCGCCGCCGTCGTCTACGCGCTCGCGTACTGGGCGCTCGCGCGAGGCTTCGACGCCACCTCACTCAACCGCCGGCCGGCGTTCATCTTGAGTATAGGAAAAACAAAGCACCGGCGCCGGGTACGGAGGGCACACAGTCGCACACACTGGGCTGCGAGGACTCCCGGAACGCACCTTTCGAGGGTCTGGACGCGGTAGACGGGGCGTTGTCGCGGCGTCCGTGGCCTTGCTTGGGCTGGTCGGTCGTGCGGAAGGCGCACCGCTGCGCTCGGCCGGTTGACGGTCGCTTCGCTGGCGGAGGAGAACGGGCCGCTCAGACAGCGTGGTTGTGTCGCTCCGGCGCTCTGGGCGGTGGATCGCGGGCGCCATCGGTCCTCTCGTGCGCCGCGTTCGCCTCTCGGGTGGCCGCGTGCTCACGTTCGAGGAGCAATCGGGTCACATCGCCGGTTCTTTTCAGCCGCGACCGAATGAGCCGCAGCTCATCCTCGCGGTCGCGGGCGTCCATCGTATGGCCGGCGTCGACCTCATCCGCGAGACCCTCTCCGACGCCATCGGCCATGCCCCTTACGACATCTCCGAGCGTGGCCTCGTTGTCTGGCCCGGGCCCGGCTACAGCATGGAGCAGGTGCTGCCGCTGGCACCCTTCGCGACTCCGCCGATTTTGTGGCGCGATTGGGCGGCGGCCTGGCGTAGCGCGACTTGAGCGGATGCGAATGACGGGCGTCAGGGCGTGGTCGGCACGCTCTCGTCGACCACCTCGAGGGTGAGGTCGTCGAACCAGCTCGCGCCGGGTCCCACCTGGAAGACGCCGAAGAAGAACATGATCGCGTCGTCGGGCACGTCGAGCACGATGGCGTATTGGGTCCATTCGGTGGTTCCCGTCACCGGCCGGTCATCCATGTTGTCGAAGCCGAGCAGGCGCGAGAAGCCGTCGAGATGAGCATGCCGATGTCCGTTTCGATCGCCATCTCCGACGCGATCGTCATCGACGCCTCGCCCGAGTGCGACACCTCGGTCGTCTGCCCGAGCTCGTAGAGGAACGGCGAGCCACTCCCTATCCACCATGCGCGCGGCAGGGCCGAGGTCGTCGACCGGGCCCTCGGCTCGGACGACAATGGCGTCAGCGACAACACCATCCGCTTCGCGGCGGTCGGCATCCAGGTCTTCCGGCCGCTCGGACCGGAACTCCATCCAGAAGAACGACCTCGAGCAGATCGCCGACCCGACCGGGCACGTGATCGCGCCGGGGTTCGACTTCGGGTTCTCCGAAGGGGTCGGCGTCATCGTCCTCGACGGACCGCTGACCCAGGTCGCGGTCGTGAACGCGCGGGTCGGTGACCAGCTCCTGCAGTTCCCGGCGCTCCTCGACAGCGTCGACGACAACATCGTCAGCGGCAACACGATCGCGATGTTGCCGGCCGACGGCAGCTTCTTCAGCGGCGGCCTCTACATCGCCGTGAAGTCGAACGGCACGGTCGTCCGCAACAACGCCGTCACCGGCGGCGTCGTCGGCATCCACCTGCCGGGCTACGGTGACGCGTCGCGGCTCGCGGTGCCCGGTCGTTGCGCCGGCGATGCCACGCGCTTCTGCCGGGCCGAGCGCTTCGGCGACTGCGCGATCTCCGGGATCGACACCGCGTCCCTCGGCCCCTGTCGCCAGGTCGACGCGCTCGGCGAGGTCACCGGTTCCTGCGCCGGCGCTACCTGCGTGAGCGACGACGAGTGCGCCGACGGCGCGAGCTGCGAGTCGTTCATCGCACAGCCGGGGATCCTCCGAGTGCGCTCGACGACGGTAGCGATGAACGACGTCAGCGGCGCGCTCGAGTGCGGCATCGACGCCTTCAACGTGAAGGACGCGGTCATCGCCGACAACACCGTGCACGACAACGTGGCAACGGTCTCTGGCTCGGATCGTACGCGCTCGCGAGCGCGACCGTCAGCGGCAACGTCGTCCGCGACAACGGCGTCGGCCTCCGCATCGAAGGCGCCACGGGAGAAGCACTCGTGTCGGAGATCAGCGGCAACGACTTCGTCGACAACGGCGAAGCGCTGGTCGGCTCCGGCCTCTATGGCGAGGTCGGCGGCAACTACTGGGGCCACGACAGCTGCCCCGCGTTCGGCGCCGCCGACGCCGTCGGCACCGTCGCCGACTGTTCCCCTTATCCGGCCAGCGTGACGGGTGGCACGCCGGCTGTGAGCCCGTGCGCCGCGCCGCGCGAGCTCGACGGAATCTGCGCGTTCGATGCGCCCGCGGTGGTGAGCGGAGGTCCTCCTGTCGTCAGCGCGAGTGGCTGCGCTCGTCGGACCCGCTCCGCGCGGTGCCGTACCTCCTGGAGGCGGCGCAACGCGCGGCGCTCCCGCGGCAAGGCGATGTGCTGCCGCGCGCGGCGGCGCTGCTCGACGATGCGCGGCGTGTCCTCGACGGCGAGGAGAAGAACCTCTCGGTTGCGCGAAAGCAGACGCGGGAGTATAGGAAGAATAAAGCACGGGCGCCGGGTACAGAGGGCACAGTATTACGCTGGAACGGGCCGTCACCGCTTGGACGTTAGGGCCCAATGGCCCGACGTTTGCACAAAAAAACTATGGGGTTGACGCCGCGCTCGATCTATCTCCAGCGTCTTGCACTCCGAGCTCCGTCCCGAAGCAACGCTGGCGTCGTCTGCTCGCCTCAGTTCCCGGCAACTCGCGTTCGTCGAAGGACCGTTCTTCAAGACTACGCTATTTGACCTCGAGACTACAATCACCCCCCGAGGGCGTAATTCTCGACTAGCTCCAGTGCACTTCGCACAGCTGGCGCGGTCTCAACGGCGTAGACCGGAATCCTGAGAGCCCACGCAAGGCGTAACGGTTCGTACAAGAGCGAGTGGATAAAACTCTGCGTTGCAATGGAAAGGTCTCGGAAATCGAGCGCGACTGAATTGCGTTCGAAAATGGTTGGCACGAGTGTCTCGCGCGACAGTCGCTCAGCCGCCACTGCATTCTCAGCGATATGATGGACTAGGAAGGTCGGGACGCCCTCGGGGGGCGGTCCGAATACTAGGAAGCGAACTGTGTTTCGCTTGGGGGTCCGCTCTTCCGCTCGCTTTCTGATGGTCTCGATTAGGCTATCGTGGTCAGCGACGTGAGATAGCGGTAGTTCGAAGGCGACCAGTGTGCCGGGGAAGCCGGATAGCAGCCGGATCTTCTTCTGCATCTCTTCAAGTTCAGGGTCTCCAGTTAGGACCATTCCCGCGCCGCGAGTCGCAATCAGAAGCCGCCCTTCAGTAAGCTTGGCCATTTCAGAGATAAAGAAAAGCCCCATGCCGGCATTATAGGCCGACCCAGTGAGCCCCTCTCTAAATGTCCCGGAAATGTGGGGATGTAGGGCCTTGTCCAGCGCCGCCTCGGGATCGATGTAGGTCGGATGACTTGCCTGTAGTGCCGCCGGGATACCAACGCCCGCATCGCAGACGGCTACTTGGACGCTAGGAGTCCCTCCGAATGGCTCCATCACCTGCGCCGCTAGCACCCCGCCGAGCCCATCCTTGCTATGCTGCAGAACGTTTCGCAGGAGTTCGGTAACGACGTACTTAAAGGTTTTGCGAGCTTCCTCGTGCTCTGGGCGGGAGGCGGGAATTAGCAGCCCGGCAATCGCGCTGGCCTGCTTTTCGTACGAAATAAGTGATGAAACCCGTTCGAGTGGCTGCGTGCGCCCCGGTTCGCCGGGTTCCAGCGCACGCGCGTCTCGAATCACTTCGCGAAAGCCCACCGCATAAGCGAATTTGCCGCCATTCGACTGGTCGTCTCCGTAGACATTGGCGGAACTCGGCTGTTGGCTTCTCGCAAGGGTAGCAAGTCCGACAAGGGCCCATATCTCAGCAAGCTTGGTCCGAGATATGTCGTAGTCGCGTGGAGACGGCTTTGAAAGCAGGGCCAGCGTTTCGTCCGTAAGCGTTCAGGGGTCTACGCGCTCTCGGGCACGAGCGCGGGCCGAGTTCGTCCGGCCCACGTAGCGTCGACGACGTCGTGCAGAAACTCATGAAGCGGCGCATGCCGCTTTCGGAGCGTGCGAGA
>Ga0209181_10006473_pt1 | contig 16413 bp, 12 predicted proteins | sample MAT05_FD_187208 | JGI IMG/M metagenome (GOLD analysis project Ga0209181, IMG submission 187208) | Freshwater microbial communities from Lake Fryxell liftoff mats and glacier meltwater in Antarctica - MAT-05 (SPAdes) (version 2) | ecosystem: Environmental > Aquatic > Freshwater > Ice > Liftoff... | reverse complement strand
TAGGGGTGGATTAGGCGCTTGTCAATCGTTCGTTAACATGAAGGTTCGCGCGCCGAATATCCACCCATTTGCCGCCAACGGTCATTTCTCCCTTTATTACCGACCGTTTTTCAGCCTGAGCAGTTACAGATGAACATCGACAAAAAACTTAAAAGACTGTAGACTCGAAAATATGAGCTACCGAACTGTTGAATTCCGTAGCCTATACGTCCCAAACCTGCCCGGTTTGTGGAGCGCGGCACAAGTGCCGACGACGATCAAGTATCAGCGACCCGTGAAGGTTTTTCCAAAACGGACCGCCGTTAGTTCCGGGGGACACCCGGCAAGTAGCTCGTGAAAGCGAGAATCGTGATCGCTTGCTGTCAGTGTCGCGGCTATTTGGAGCCGAAAGGCTCCACAAGAAGCCGCGCCGCTTTAGCGGTTGCGGAGTGTCACTTTGTGTATAGTGGGTTGGCATTTGGCATCGGTTGGGGGGCACATAGTCTCGCGATGAGGCGCATCAACACAATCAGGAAATGAAGTGAATAGTCAGCCAAAGACGGAGGTGGTGAATGACACACCGGGTTCATATCATCGGTGCGGGACCTGCCGGGCTGACGGCGGCGCTAGAGTTAGCAAAGCAGGGCGTCTCGCCGATTGTCTTAGAAGCCAGCGATCAGGTCGGCGGTATCTCGCGCACAGAAGTCTATAAAGGCTATCATATCGACATCGGCGGGCACCGCTTTTATACCAAAGTCGAGGTGGTGGCGGCATTATGGAGCGAGCTGTTGGGCACCCAATTTCGACGGGTAAAGCGTTTGTCACGGATTTATTATGATGGCAAGTTCTATAAATATCCGTTAGAACTGACCTCGACGCTGCGACAATTGGGGGTGATCGAAAGCCTGCGCATTGGCTTCAGCTATCTCTACGCCCAGATCCGTCCGTCGCCAGTCGAAGAAACCTTCGAGCAATGGGTGGTTAATCGTTTTGGGCGGCGGCTGTTCAATCTCTTTTTCAAGACCTATACCGAAAAAGTATGGGGCATCCCATGCCATCAAATTCAGGCAGATTGGGCGGCGCAGCGCATCCAAAATTTATCGCTGCGTACCTCCCTATTGAATGCGCTCCTGCCCCGCCGCGCACTGCACGTCAAATCGCTGATCGAGGCGTTCGATTACCCAGACTTGGGTCCCGGTATGATGTGGGAGGCATTTGCGACGGCGGTGCAAGCGCGCGCGGGCGAAGTGTGGTTGAACACCCCCGTGAGCCGGATAGCGCATGAAGATGGACATGTCCATACGATCACCACGCAGGATGGCACAGCGCACGCGGTCGAGGCGGTCATCTCTAGTATGCCGCTGCGAATGTTGATCGAGTAGTTAGACCCGCCCGCGCCCGAAGCCGTGCGCCAAGCGGCAGCGGCACTGGGCTATCGCGATTTTCTGATCGTCGGCTTGATCATCGATCAAGCCCACCTCTTTGATGACAATTGGCTCTATATCCACAGCTCAGAAGTACAGGTTGGGCGCATCCAAAACTTCAAGAATTGGAGTTCGGCGATGGTGCCCGATCCGGCGACCACCTGTTTGGGCATGGAATATTTTTGTAATGAAGGCGGCACCCTGTGGACGATGCCCGATGAGGAATTGATCGCGCTAGCGACGCACGAAATGGAACAACTGGGCTTAGCCCCCGGCGGGCGCGTGATCGATGGCGTCGTCATTCGTCAGGTGAAGGCGTACCCAGTCTACGATCCCCACTACCGCGCCCATGTCGAGACCATTCGCCTCTATTTGAACGGTTTCGACAATCTTCAGACCATCGGACGCAATGGCTTGCACCGCTACAACAATCAAGATCATTCCATGCTGACCGGATTGCTTGCGGCGCGCAATTTGTTCGGGGCTAAGCATGATCTTTGGGACGTGAACACCGAACGCTCGTATTATGAAACCTTCATGACTCAGGAGCAAAAATAAGTGTTGGCAACCATAGGCATTATCGGCTGCGGTGCCGTCGCGCAGACGCTCCATCTGCCGGCGTTGGCGCGCATCCCCGGCGTACAGGTCGTCGCCGCCGCCGATCCCGATCCGGCACAGCGCTCAGCGATGGCGCGCTTTCAGATTCCTAAAATCTACGCCGATCACCGCGATCTGTTGGCGGATCCGGCGATTACGGCGGTAGCCATCTTGACGCCGCCCGCCACCCATGCCGCCATCGGCAGTGAGGCACTGGCGGCGGGCAAGGCAGTCTTGATCGAAAAGCCGCTTACGCTCACCCTAGAAGAGGCGGATCGCTTGTTGGCGGCGGAAGACAGCAGTGTGCCCCGAATGGCGGCGGTCGGGTTCAATTTACGACATCACCCTTTTGTGCAAGCGGCAAAAGAGGCAGTGAGCGCGCTGGAACCGGTGGCGATCACGTCGATCTTCGCGATTGCCAGCGGGGGAGTCGGCTGGCGAAAGCAGCCCGACGCCGGGGCGGAGGCGCTGTTGGAATTAGGCACGCATCATTTCGATCTCTGGCGGTTTCTATTTGCCGCTGAAATCGAGTCGGTCTCGGCATTTACGGCGGGCGGCGCGGTGGTGGTCAACGCGCGCTTGCAGGGTGGGGCGGTGGCGACCGGCACCTTTATGACCGGCGGCTTCGACGCGCATCGGCTGGAGATCGTCGGCACCCACGGGCATATCGACGCGGCACTGTATCGTTTCGATGGCTTGCGCATCACGCGCGGAGCAGGGCGGCATTGGGCAGCGGATGGCATACAGCTGGCACGAGGGCTGATCAACGCGCGTGGGACCAATATTTTTGCCACCAGTTATGTCGAGGAATGGCGCGCTTTCTTAAATGGGCAGCCCACAGCATCCCTCTATGATGGACGCCAAGCGCTGGCAATTGCGCTGGCAGCGCGCGAGTCGCTGGCAACCGGAAAGGTCGTCACCCTATGAACACGGAAGCCCATGCCAATTTGCCCAGTCTGTCGATTATCCTTGCCACCAACATGAACTATGACGCCCTGCGTAAAACCATGTCATATGTGCGCGCACAGACGATCCGCGCCCAGATCGAGATTATCTTCCTTATGCCTAGTGCCGCCGATTTCGGGCTGACTCCAGCGGATATGGAGGGCTTTCACAGTGTGCAGCAGATCGAAGTGCCCGATATCCACTCCGGAGGGCAGGTGCGAGCGTTGGGGGTCAAAGCGGCACACGCATCCATCCTCTCGATTTTGGAAGATCACGCTTATCCGCTGCCACAGTGGGCAGAGGCGCTGCTCAAAGCCTATGATGATTATCCCTCGCGTGTGGCAGTAGGGGCAGCGGTACTCAACCCCAACCCCGCGACGATGGTTAGTTGGGCGGATTTCTTGATGGGTTATGGTCCGTGGATGTCCCCTGTCGCTTCGGGAGTGATAGACATGCTGCCGGGACATAATGGCAGTTTTAGACGCGCTGCTTTGCTCGATTTGGGCGACGCGCTGGCGGATCTGATCGAAATCGAGAACGCGGCACAGCGCCACCTGCGCGAACGAGGCGGCACCCTCTATTTAGAGGCAAACGCCTTGTTCTATCATCTGAATTTTTCCGAAATCAACGCTTGGCTACCCGCCCTTTACTTCAGTGGGCAGTTATATGCAGCAGAACGCGCGCGCGGCTGGGGGGTCGTCCAAAAACTGCTTTATATCGGCGGTGGGGTGCTGATCCCGTTGGTGCGCTTGCCGAGGATTTATTTTGATGTGCGCGATCCCGTACAACGGCGGGCGCTGTTCCCCAAAATCTTGCCCGCGCTGCTGCTAGGCTTATACACCAGCGCGCTCGGCGAGATCGTTGGTTATGCGTTTGGGATTGGCAGGTCACAACAGGCATTGGTGCGTTATGAATTTAATCGGGTGCGCGCTGTGCGCCCCAGCGATATCGATCCGCTTGCCCAAAAAGGAGGCTGACTCATGCTCGATCTAACGGTGATCTTAGGTGCGCCCGAAGACTATCTCAATGTGCGCGGCAGTCTCAACTGCTGGCGCGCCCAACGCGGTGCTGATCGCATCGAAATGCTATTGACGGTGCCCATAGGCACGTCCGTACCCACGGATGCCGGACAGGGTTTCGCCTCCTTCACGGTCATCGAGACCGATGACATCGACGACCTGCCCCGCTGGCGAGCGCAGTCTGTCCTGCGGGCACAAGCCCCTATCATCGTTTTGGGCGAAGATCATGCGTTCGTGGTGCAGGGGACAGTCGAGGCGTACCTCGATGTCATGCGTGATCCGACCGTCGTCGGGACGGGTCCGCGCATGATCAATGCCAACCCCAAAGGTTTAGCATCATGGGCGGATATGCTGATCAACTTTTCGACATGGTTCGCCCCCGTCAGCGGTGATGTGGAGTCGGTGGCGGGGCACAATAGCTGCTACCGCCGCGCGGTGCTGCTGGACTATGGGGAGCGACTGCCCGTCATGCTGCTCTCCGAACGAGCGATGCACTTGGACCTGCGCGCGCGCGGGCTGCGCTTGGTGATGGGCGACCACGCAGCGGTACTCCACATCAATAACTCTCAATTTGGCGTATTCATGCTGCATAAATATTTGGGGGGACGCATTTTTGGCGCGGCACGGGCGGCGGAGTGGTCGCTCGTCCAACGGCTCGTGTATGTGCTGGCTGCGCCGTTGGTGCCCCTCATCCGGCTGCGACGCATCCTGAGTCACCTGCGCCGTTCCCCACAGGATGCGCGCATCCTGCTGCCCCGCGTCCTGCCGCTCTTGATGGGAGGTTTGACGCTGCACGCTTTAGGCGAAGCCATCGGCTATCTGGCAGGACAAGGCAATGCTCTGGAAAAATACATCCCCATCGAGACTCGGCGGCGGCTTTATATCCGCGAAGGGGAGTGGGATGTGGTGCAACGGTTGTGTCCGTGAGCGCCCCCCCACTTTTTTCAGTGATCATCGCGACTTACAATCGTCCGGCACAACTGAACCGCTGTCTAGCGGCATTGGCGCAGATCGCCCCGCCGCTGGGGGGCTTTGAGACAGTTGTGATCGACGATGGCGGGCACGAGGCGCTGGAAGCGATCTTAGCCCCTTATTGGGAACCGCTTGACTTGACGCTGATCCAGCAACTCAACGCCGGACCCGCGGCGGCGCGCAACACCGGGATCGCGGCGGCACGCGGGGCGTTCGCCGCCTTCGTTGATGATGATTGCATCCCGCCGCCCGCGTGGTTGACGCAGCTAGAAAACCATGTCACCGCCTATCCAGAGGTTATGGTGGGCGGGCAAGTCGTGAACGCACTGACCGATAATCCCTTCAGCGCCTTCAGTCAACAGATCGTGGCGATTGTATACGCCCATTACAATGCCGATCCGTTGGATGCTCAATTCTTGGCGTCCAACAATATGGTGGTGCCGCTGGCGGGCTTGCGCGCCTTGGGCGGGTTCACCATGACGATGCGAAACAGCGAAGATCGGGATCTATGTGACCGTTGGCGCTTCAGTGGTCGTCAAATCCATTATGTGCCCGATATCACGATGCTACACGGGCATGCCCTCACGCTGGACACCTTCATCCGCCAACATCTAAGTTATGGCTTGGGCGCGCATGATTTTCATAACGCCCGTGCTGCGCGCGGATCGGGCACGATGCTGGAGGCAGCGCGTTTTCATGCCAATCTCGATAACTGGTTGATCAATCCATTGCGCGGCGCGCAGGGGCTGGTCGGCAAAGCCCGGGTGCTGGCGTTGATCGCCTTGTGGCAGGGTACCAACATGCTCGGCTATGCGCTGAGGCGTTTTGGGCGGCGCGCATGACCGCCGCCGCACCTGCTGAGTCGGCGGCGGCACACGGACGGCGGTTGACGGTCGGCACGATCAGCTTATTCGCGGCGTCGGCAGTCAGCTTGCCCGCAGGCATCATCACCGCCGCCTTCTTATCGGATCGCTTCGACGCTGCCGGCTATGGTACTTTCGCGGTCGTGGTGGCGATTGTATTGTGGTTTGAACTATGCGCGACCCAATTCTTCGCGCGACCGACGGTGAAACTGATCGCCGAGTCGGATTCGTGGCGGCAAGCGGCGGCGGTCATCCAACGATCTCAGTTAGCGGTTGGAGTCGGGGCGGCATTGCTGCTGGGGCTATTGGCACCACTGATCGCCAGCGGATTAGGCGCGCCGGAACAAGTCGGGGCACTGCGCTTGCTGGCGTTGGATATTCCCCTGTATGCACTGGCGCAAAATACCGGCTCGATCTTGATCGGGCGCGGTGCCTATCAGCAACGCGCGCTGCTGGTAGCGGTGCGCTGGATCACGCGGACAGTCTTGATCGTGCTGCTGGTGAGCGCGGGCATGGGCTTGACGGGGGCGCTGATCGGCTGTATCGGCGCTTCGCTGATCGAGCTGATCGTGGGTCGGCTGTTGGTGCGCGCGCCGTTGTGGGCACGGTTGCCCGGCTTGCGGCTGACCGCTTACGTCGTGCCGACCACGCTACACACCTTGGGTTTCGAGTTGTTCAAGCGGCTCGATTTGATCGCAGTCGAGGCGCTGGGCAGTGCCGGCGCAGCGGGTTATTACGCGGCGGCACAAAACTTGACCATCGTGCCGACGCTGTTCGCCATGTCGCTCTCACCCCTGCTGCTGTCGGCATTGGCGCGGCTACTGCGCGCTGACAAAAACGAGTCAGCGCGTGCCGACAAAAACGAGTCAGCGCGCGCTGACAAAAACGAATCGGCGCAGGCGTTGGCACAGTCGGCATTGCGAGCGATTGTGCTGCTGCTGCCGTTCGCGGGGGCTGCTGCGGCGATGAGCGAGGAGGTTGTGGCACTGATCTATGGCGCGGAGTTCGCCGCTAGCGCGCCGATCATGGCGGTGTTGATCTTTGGTGCGCTGGCGATCACCCTGCATTCGGCGGCGGCGGCGGTCTTGATGGCGGCGGATCGTCCGGGCTGGGTGTTTGCGCTCAATGCGCCCCTAGCGCCGCTCGCGCTGGCGCTGCAATGGAGCGTCGTGCCTATCGCTGGGGCGGTGGGCGCGGCGCTGGTGAGTACCATCCTCGCGGGCATCAGCACCGCGATCATGCTGGCGGCGGTGGCGCGGGTGTGGGGCGTCACTGTGCCCATCAAGTCATGGGGGCGGGCGCTCGTGCTAACGGGGGCAGTGGTTGTGCTGAGCCAGACGATCCCAGTGCACGGCGTTGCGCTGGTGCTGCAACTTACAGGGGTGACGCTGGTGGTGGCGACGGGCTACACCCTGATGGGGGAGATCACGCCGTCTGAGCGTCGCTTTGCGTGGTCGTTGCTACCGCTGTGGATGCGTCCGAAAGCACGGCGTGTGGGATAAGCGCCGGCAGCAAGATCATCCAAAAGCCGAGTCCCGGGATCAAATAGCGCAGCAGGGAAAAAGTGATCGTAGAGGTCCCCCAAAAATACAGCACAAATAGCGAGAATACGATCAGCCAGCGCCGCCGAATACCGCCCCACCGCCATGACCGCACCAGTGCCAGCGCGAATAGCAGCAGGTAGGGAAGCTGTACCCAGAGGCTGATCTCTTGATAGCGACCCGACGACGTGCTATACCATGTTTGTATGATGCGCACGAAAAAATAACGGGTCATGGCGAGGGGCTGTTGTTGAAACTCTTCCCATAGCACGCGCGTAAAATCGCCCACGCTGCGCACCTCATCGCGGCGCAGCACCAATTCAGGCTTCAATGCCTCGACATCTTCGGTCACGAATAGATCACTGCGATTGCTCGCCAGCGCTGCCGTCATGCCCATACTCAGATTGCGGACGCCCGCATTGCCCGCCAAAAAAGTGAACTGACTCGTATTCTGCATCAGCCAGACTTGCCACGGCAGAATCGTGACCAAGCCCCCGCTGAGGATGAGCGCCGCGCCGATCAAGCGCGCCCGTAAGGGCAAACGCACCCCCACCACAACGACCGCCAGCGCCGCCAACGGCAGCATCCCGATGCCAGTCGCGCGGATCAGGGTGGCCATGCCCAACAGTATCCCCGTCAGCAGATACAATCGATAGGCAGGTATGCCCCGTTGAAGCGCCACCACCAGCACCCACACTCCCGCGTACAAAACCATGAGGAACGGGACTTCATTGTTAAATTGGGTGTTCATCCACAGTCCAAAAGGATAGGTGATCCACAGGGCAGCAGCGACAAAAGCCGCCAACCGTGTCCCCCAAAGCTGGCGCGCGGTGGCGGCGATGAAGACGCTTGTCAAGGTGGTGCAAAGGAGCGTGAACAGCGCCAGCCCGTGCGCCTCGCTGATACCCCAGCCCCGCACCGCCGCATACACGGGTACCAGTAAGACGCCGTAACCCGGCAGTTGATAAGTCGCCGGTGCCCCCGGTGCATACTCTAAACCGCGTCCCTCCAACAAACTGATCGCGAGGGGTCGATAGTAGACGTTGAGATCGCTACTGGTTTCGGCATCAATGCCGATGACTGCGAAAGCGATCCCCACAACAATGACATTGGCAATCGCGATCAACAGCAACGGCGACCGAAAGAAGCGCTGTCCAAAGAACGTCATCATCGTAAGAGTCTGCCCTTTCAATAACGGGGTTCCGCGAGCGGCACCGCCGGCAACAGAATATGAAAGATCGCGCCTTCACCAGCCCGACCACTGCTTTCTAACCATACCTTACCGTTCAACTTTTCGATAATCGTCTTGACGATGCTCAAGCCTAAGCCATGCCCTTCAATCTGTGCTTGATGACGATCCAAACGCACGAACGTGGTGAAAAGACGTTTTTGTTCGCTGGGCGACATCCCGTCACCATTATCACGAATCTGGAAATGGACACCATCCGCTTCTTGTACACCGCTGATCATGATTTGGGGCGGCGTTCCGCCATATTTTATCCCGTTGCTGATCAAATTCATCCACATTTCTTCGAGCCATGTGCTTTCTCCTAGCACCGGTGGAAGCGACGCCTCCACAGTGATCTGCCCCTTACGGTTGTCTAACATCGTGTTTAATCGTGCTATCGCTTCCTCGATTACACGCGCCATATCCACTGGTTTGGGGGCGATTTCTTGGCGGCGCATTTTGGCGATATCTAGCAAAGCATTGATGATTTGAGTCGATTTTTCGGCGGCATCATGAATCAGGCTGTGCATTTTAGCGACTTGGGCGGCGTCCGCGTCGGCGGCAAAGCTCAACAGAAAATCAGCAGCCCCTTGAATCACGCTGAGGGGATTTTTCAGATCATGGGCGACACTATGGGCATAGGCATCCAAATCCACGATCAATTGTTCGCGTTCTTCGAGGTCGTGTCGCAATGCTTGGCTGCGCTGGAACTCGGTTTCGCGTTCCAAGCGTGCCTTTTCGACATCATGAAGCGCCTGTATGGTTTTGAGGCGGGCGTCGGTTTGATCGTCGAACAATTGCTTGTTGAGGGTGTGAAAGGTTTCGCAATGTTGCAGCGCGCGCGTCATATCGCCATGCGCTTTATAGAGCAGATATAATTGCTCGTGCGCTTGGGCGATTTCCGACGGGGTATTGCTTTGGATAAAATAATGGAGCGCCGCTTGGAAATGTCCTTCTGCCCGCTCGACATCATGGCATTCCGCCCACAAGATCCCCAGGGACAGATTGACAAATCCTTCCCAATAACCGCCCTGCATCCCCACCTTCACATCGCGCGCCTGTATCATGAGTTCATAGGCACGGTCATAATCTTTCAGCGCTTGAAAAGCTTTGCCCAACATTATCAGCAGGGAATTGGGGACAGGGATATTTTCCGCCTCGCAATAGTCGATAGCACGCTCACAAATTTGGCGCGCGTCGTCGCCCCGTTGCAACTTGAGATAGATGAACGCGAGGTTATCACACAAATTGAGATATACGTGATGACGATGAGCAGGCAGAACATCATCGAAGTAATCAAGCGCCCTCAGGCTGTTGTCTAGTGCTTGGTTAAACTGCTCTAATTGCAGATAGATCACGCCGATATTGATGTAGACAGAACAGCGCAACACGCGCAGTTCGGGAATATCTCTCAAACGAAAGAACTGGGTGAAGATTTCCAGCGCATCCGTATAATTGCCGATCATCGTTTGCACATTGCCAAAGATGTTCATCGCCCGAAATTGGTATGCTGGGTCGTCAAGTTCCAGCGCAATCGTATGCAAGGCGCGGGCGTGTGCCACCGCTTGGGGGTAATTTGCCCGCAAGAAATACCATCGCGCCCACAAGAACGCGACCTCTTTTAGCCCTCGCTGATAGTGGGCTTCTGACGCCAACGCTTGCGCCTCATGGAGTAACGGCAACAGGGCATTGGTGTCTTCGGAAGTTGACTCTAAAAGGGCGATGCGTTCACATAAGGCATCGACCTGCTGTTCGGGCGTGGGTTGTGAGGTTGGTTCTGATAAAAGGGATGGTTTTACTTGCGCATGAATCGTTGTCATGGTTACCCACTATAGGCTACGCCACCGCTAGAGTTGTCCCTATTCATACATTAACTGTACTCGAAAAGAACGCTTCTGAAGCAAAAGAATGGCGTAAAAAAAATAATTACAAAATTCAAACGAAACTAGACAACCAGAGGTGGGCGTTATTCGGGGGGGTAGACTTCGGCAAAATAGAGGCTATTATCGCCCTCAGCAATCCACCCTTGTATGCCCTTGTATTCGATAAAATACCACGCATAGCGCTGGCTGCATTGCGGACCGTCTAAGACGAAGAAGATATCGCCGGGTATAAGCTGGGCGAGGACATCCGCATTCGTCCCCACCCCATCGCGCACATTGAGCGGCGACAAGTCTTCTATGGCAACACGAGCGCGCTCTTGCAAAATCAGGCGGGTGCGCGGGGCATTGGCACATGCCAGTGTGGGCGTGGAATCAGTCGTTATGACGGGGACGAGCGGAGTCGGGGTTTGCGCGTAAGCGCTAGTGACCCGCATCACGAGAATGCCGACGAGCATAAGGAAGATGCCAAATCGTTTCATAATCGAGATTTTACCACCCGTTGAGCTTGGAGGCTATCCCGCAACAAGCAAATGGTCATGATGCCAAAGGCAAAGCAGTAAATAAGAAAATAGGCGATCAGCGCGGGTGCATGGCGCATCGCCAGCCACACGCCCCACGCGGTGTATAAACACAAGATTAGCTCCCATGTGACTATCGGGGTTCTCACACCGGCAGCGGCTCCGGTCGCCCCAAATTTCGGCGTCCGTGCAAATTCCCCACCGTGCAACACCAACCCCATCAGGGCGGATCGGGCATTGCCGAGCGCCATCCCCGTCGCCACCAACGCCAAAGTGGGAAAACCGCGCCCCATCCGCCGCCGCCAATCGGGATAAATCGCTTGCTGGCTGAAAGCATACATCAGCGGCGGAAACAAACCGACAAGGCTGAGCGGACCGACGTTGATCAAGGGCAAATTGCCCGACAAGATCAAGAAGGGCGTGATCACGATGAGCGCAAGGATCAGGGCATGAACGAGGTATTGGGCGAGATGCATCGTCCCCATAACGCGCTGCATCAGCGTCAACTTGGGGTGCCGCCACAACGGGACGATCAGCCGCCTAAAACACTGGGTCCCGCCCTGTGCCCATCGTGCCTGTTGTTGGCGATAAATGCTAAGGCGGGGCGGAATTTCGCCGGGCACGACCAAATCCGGCATATACCCCAGCCGCCAGCCCGTCAACTGAGCGCGATAGCTCAAATCGAGGTCTTCGGTCAGAGTATCCGACCGCCAGCCTCCGGCATCACGGATCGCTTGGATGCGCCAGACCCCACCCGAACCGTTAAAATTGAGCAACCATCCAGCGGCGCTGCGGGCTTGTTGCTCGACCACAAAATGCCCATCAAGCGCCACCGCTACCGCCCGCGTGAGCAGATTTTCATCGGCATTCAGGTGCCCCCAACGGGTTTGCACCATACCCATGTTAGGGTGCTGGCACAGATGCGCGATGGTGCGGCGCAGGAAGTCCGGCGGGGGCACGAAGTCGGCATCAAATACGGCGGCAAAGTCAGCCTGTGTCAGCGTTAGCCCATGTGCCAGCGCCCCGGCTTTGAAGCCCATGCGCGACGAACGCTGAACATGCGTGACGCACACGCCGCGCGCTGTCCACAACGCCACTTGTTCGGCGATGCGGGCGCTGGTCTCGTCGGTACTGTCGTCCAAAACCTGCACCTCAAATCGATCCATTGGATAGTCTTGTGAGGCGGCGGCGGCGATCAAGCGCTCGACCACGCGCGGCTCGTTATAGACGGGCAGTTGAATCACCACATGCGGAAAAGTCGTAGGCATTATCGCTGGCGGGGGCGGCGGGGTACGTCGGTTTACCAAATAGACCATCAGCATAATGCCCGCCCCAAGCGCATATGCCGTTAGCAAAACAACACACGCTACGTACACGAATTGTATGAAATTGGCGATGATCATAAGATGCAAGACAGTATTTAACCGCCTTCAATCTCCCACAAGATAATTTCTGGCGGACACAAAAGCCGCGCGCGTGGTGCGCCCAGACCTTCCATACCGACTCCGCGTGAAGTATAACCCGTCATTGCCCCGACCGTATAGCGTCCCTTAATGAATTTTTGCCCTAATTGGCTTGATGAAAACAACGCCCCAATCACCGGCAGCCGAATCTGTCCCCCATGGGTATGCCCACAAACATACATATCTATCCCTGCCGCTGCTGCTTCGGGCATGACATCCGGCGAATGCGTGAGCAAAAGGGTAGCACCGCCTTCGGGTCTGACCGTCAACAAATGCGCCAAAGCCGCACGGTCGATATCCAGATCATGCGTCGTCACCATACCCAAAATATGCAGCGCGTCGCCGCTGGGCACTATCACCGTCACCCATTGATTTTCCAGCAAAGTCACGCCCGGCAAGCCGGCGACGAACGCGCGTACCCGTTCGATGGGTTCCACTATGGGCGTCCCCGGCACACAATACACGCCCAACGGGGCGCGCCACGCCCCGATCACTTGGCGGATGTGGGCTTCGGCAATCGGGTCATTGGTATTGGATAAATTGACGAAATCGCCCGTAAAGACGATCATATCCGGCGCGAGGGTAGCGATCATCGCATTCACGGTACGTTCGCGCGGGCTGATGCGTTCAATATGCAAATCAGCCACATGTAAAACGCGCACCCCATACTTTGTTTCGTTCAGGGGCGGTGCCCAACCGGAAACCTGCAAAGTTTCGCGCGTCAAGCGCACGTCAAAAGGTTCTACCCAAGTGGCATAGAACGCGGTTGCGGTCAATGCCACCCACACCGCCATGACGAGCAAGGGGGACGTGCCCAGCCATCCCAAGAGCATCGTAGCACCCACCCCAAGCGCGCTGAGTGCTAATGCCGAGGGTTTATCAGGACCAAAACTGCGCCCAAGCATGGGCAATAGCGTGAGCATCCCCCAATTGAACAGCGCATAGAAAAGGACACCCATCCCCATGATCACTGCGGTCTCGGCACTACGGTCGCGCCACATCCATCCCGCTATGACCGCCGACCCTACCAGTAGGATCGCGACCAGAGGGGTAGGCAACCGTTGTAGGCTTTGGGCACCCACCAATAGCTTGTGTAATAACGACTCTTCCATCGGGCGGTGGGCAGCGTCAAACGATGATGACGACATTAGGGCGTTTCCGGCGTTAGGGGCAACGTCACCTTAAAACAACTGCCGTGGCTCAGTTGGCTTTGCACTGTGATCTCCCCGTGATGCAAATCCACGATCTCTTTGACGATGCTCAGCCCCAAGCCCGATCCTTGGACGCGGCTTTCTTTGTCCACGCGGAAGAACGGCTCGAAGATATGCGGCAGCGCCGCTACGGGGATGCCGATACCGGTATCACAGACCGAAATGACGACGTTGGTCGCTGACGGCATGACGGTAATGCTGACTTTTCCGCCGTTGGGGGTGTAATTGATGGCGTTAGTCACCAAATTGGTCATCACCTGAATCAAGCGTTGTTCATCGCCCATAATCAAAATCGCTACTTCGGGCAAATGCGCTGTCAGAGTAATTTGTTTTTGCGCGGCTTCGAGATGCTGCACAATCACAATATCCGTCAACAAGCGCATTAAATCGACGCGGCGCGGCTCAATGAGGATGCTGCCCCGCTCCAAACGCGAGATGTCAAGCAAATTTTCGACAAGATACTGCATTCGTCCGACAACCGTTTCCAAAACATCCAAGTGCTTATCGATCAGATCGGGGCGGCGCTGTAGGAGGTATAAGCGCGTCTTTAAGTTGGTGATGGGCGTGCGTAGCTCATGCGAGGCGTGCGACAACAAAAATGATTTACGATCCGCGAGCGCCTTTTCGGAACTGATATCGCGCACCACTGCCACTGAGCGCGCCGGAGTCTGATCGATATCGCCAATCGGCGCGCCCGTCACCCCTGCGATAAACGTGGTGCCGTCGGAGCGTACCAGTGTCAGTTCCCCCCGCCACACCCCCTCGGTGCGATAGGTATCGGTGACATCTTTGAGGGCTTGCCATTGTTCAATAGGCGCGTTGGTCGCCCACAAGGATTCAAGCGTGCGTCCGATCAGGGTATCGGGGGTCATGCGCATCATTTTGCAAAAGGCGGTATTCACAAATTGGATGACATCCTCTTCCTTGTAAAAGACCCCTTCGCCCGTCGATTCAAAAATAGCGTTCAAGCGCGTCGTTGCCAGTTCTAATTCCATCGTCCGTGTCCGCACTTGCGATTCGAGATCGCCTGCATAACGCCGCGCTGATTCATACAAACGGGCATTGTGGATGGCGATAGCGGCTTGGTCAGCGAACGCTTTCAAGCGAACGGCATGGGTGGGGTTAAAACTGTTGGGGATATCGTTGTTCAAAATGAGAAAACCGATAGTCACGCCCTCCAAACGAATAGGCGCGGCGACATTGGAACGAATCCATTGGGCTATCGGTAGCGCCACCCACTCCAGCGATTGATGCGTATCGCTGATCAGATGGGGTTCGCCACTCGCCATCATTTGGCTTAAATTGGGGATTTGACTCGCTCGTAGACGGGCAGTCAGCAAACTTTGGCTGTACTCAGCAGTATAAAAACCGGTCGAACGACTGATCCGCGCAATGCCATTCTCCAACAGCAAAATATCAGCCGTGACGAAGGGAAAGGTGGGTGCCAAGTGTTGAAGCAGATGATCCAAAACCTCGTTTAGTTCTAGTGAGCGTGACATCACCGCAGCGTTGGCGCTCATCACCTCGGCAAAAAGACGTTGTTCCCGTTCGGCATTTTGGGCGTTTTTGAGGGCGGTGATGTCATGACCGACAGACTGATATTCGGTGATCTTGCCGTGATCATCAAAAAAAGCGTGATCCGTCCATTGATACCAATAGATGTCCCCACGCACAAACAAGACGCGATGCTCATACGTGACAGTGGGCTGTTCTAGGGTAATTTGGGCAATGTTGGCGCGGACGATGTGGACATCTTCTGGATGCACATGATTGATGAAGGTTAGAGAGAGAATTTCTTCGCGCGTTTTTCCAAAAAATCGGCAATAGGCTTCATTGACAAAAGTCAGCGTCTCATCAGGCAACCAACGACAGATCAGCTCGATTTGATCTTCGACAATGGCGCGGTAGCGGGCTTCGCTGGTGCGCAACCGTTCTTCCGCCGCTTTCGCTTCGGTGATGTCGCGCCCGATGGATTGCATTTCCACCAGCACACCCGCTTGATCATAAATGGCTTGATTCGTCCAAGTGTGCCAACGCACATCCCCAAATCGATCGATCGTGCGATTTTCGCTGGTGATCCGACTCCGCGTGGCGGTCAATTGGCGGATCGTGCCCATCACGAGTGCCACATCTTCGGGGTGAACATCCACTAAAAAATCGCGCCCGAGTAAATCAGCTTCCCCCACCTGAAAATATCGACGATAGGCACGGTTGGCGAAGGTCAAACGGCGGGTTTCGGATCTCCAGCGGCAAATCAGCTCGCTTTGATCTTCGACCACTGCTTGATAGAGGGCTTCGCGCGTTTGAATTTCTTGCAACGCCTGTTGATAATCCCGCTGCATAAAGCTGCGAAAGCCGACCATCAGCCCCCCCACGGAAAAGCTAATGATCAGGATGTCCTTAAGTAAGGCGGAAGTATCGACACTCGGCACAAATGTAAGACCAAACCAAAGAAGCGCAACCAGCATCCCCACCATAAAAAAGAGCGTTTCTAAAAATGTGTTGAGGACGTAAAACAAAAGCAGGGATAAAATCACACTGCGAGCGGCGGAATTTGTCCAAGCAACCGCTTCTTCTAACCCAACCAGCGGCGATATCACTGGAATTGCCATTAAAATGGTGATGGCACCATATCCGGCAATACGATAATATTTTGTGCGACTAATAAAATAAAGTAAAGCGGAAACGCCTATCAGCGCGCTGCGCGCAGTGCGTATGAAAACGAATTGCCATTCTAGGATCACCAGGATAGTCATGATCGTGATGGCAA
>Ga0209181_10006471_pt1 | contig 16417 bp, 14 predicted proteins | sample MAT05_FD_187208 | JGI IMG/M metagenome (GOLD analysis project Ga0209181, IMG submission 187208) | Freshwater microbial communities from Lake Fryxell liftoff mats and glacier meltwater in Antarctica - MAT-05 (SPAdes) (version 2) | ecosystem: Environmental > Aquatic > Freshwater > Ice > Liftoff... | reverse complement strand
GCGTGGCGGCTCATCAGCGCGCCGGTGTTGTGGGCCGAGGGCGACCGCACCGACGTGGCCAAGTGGTGGGGCCACCGCTATCCGCGCAGCGATTTCGAAGCCCGCCTGGCCGTGGTGCCGCGGGTGGAACGCGCCCTGCTGTCCCCGTGCGGACACATGCTGCACCACGACCAGCCGCAGGCGCTGGCTGCGCATTTGAGCGGGTTCCTGCACGCCGACTGAAACGGCTGCGCGTGCCAAAATCGCGGGTTTGCAATTCGAGAGCCCCGCATGGACACCGAACAGATCAACGCCATCGGCGCACTGCTTGCCGACCTGAGCACCCGCACCGAACAGCTCCGGGGGTATCTTTGACTACGACCGCAAAGCCCTGCGGCTGAACGAGGTCAACGCCGCACTCGAAAACCCCACGGTCTGGAACGAGCCCAAGCGCGCGCAGGAACTGGGGCGTGAGAAGAAGACGCTGGAAACGGTGGTGCAGACCATTGACCACCTGCGCAGCAACCTCGACGACAACGCCGAGCTGTACGAGATGAGCAAGGCCGAGGGCGCGCTGGACGACCTGGCCGCCATCGATGCCGAAGCCCAGGTGCTGCGCGCCACGGTGGAAGAACTCGAGTTCCGCCGCATGTTCAGCAACCCGGCCGACCCGGGCAACTGCTTCATCGACATCCAGGCCGGCGCCGGCGGCACCGAGGCCTGCGACTGGGCCAGCATGCTGCTGCGCCAGTACCTGAAGTACGCCGAGCGCAAGGGCTGGAAGGCCACGCTCGAAGACGAGACCGCGGGCGACGTGGCCGGCATCAAGAGTGCGACGATCAAGGTCGAAGGCGACTATGCCTTCGGCCACCTGCGCACCGAAACCGGCGTGCACCGGCTGGTGCGCAAGAGCCCGTTCGACTCGTCCGGCGGCCGCCACACCAGCTTCGCCAGCCTGTTCGTCTACCCCGAGGTCGACGACTCGATCGAGATCGACATCAACCCGTCCGACGTGCGCACCGACACCTTCCGCGCCAGCGGCGCGGGTGGCCAGCACATCAACAAGACCGACTCGGCGGTGCGGCTGACGCACATCCCGACCGGCATCGTCGTGCAGTGCCAGGACGGGCGCAGCCAGCACAGCAACCGCGACGTGGCCTGGAAGCGGCTGCGTTCGCGGCTCTTCGACTTCGAGATGCGCAAGCGCATGGAAGAGCAACAGAAACTGGAAGACACCAAGACGGACGTCGGCTGGGGCCATCAGATCCGCAGCTACGTGCTGGACCAGAGCCGCATCAAGGACCTGCGCACCAACGTCGAGATCAGCAACACGCAGAAGGTGCTGGACGGCGACCTCGACCCCTTTGTCGAAGCCAGCCTGAAGCAAGGCCTGTGATGCCGCGCCTGCCAGCGCGTCGCCCCCCCGAATTGATGGAGACACCCCATGCAGCGTGACGCAAGCCACCCCCTGGTCAGGCGCGAGAACTACACCGCGCCGGCCTACCTGATCCGCACTGTCGATCTGGTGTTCGACCTCGACCCGCTCAAGACCATCGTGGCCAGCAAGCTGCACATCGAACGCGCTGCCGGGCAAGCCCACCAGCCGCTGCGCCTGCACGGGGAGGACCTGACGCTGCTGCGCGTGCAGGCCGACGGCCAGAGCGTGTCGTTCCGCATCGAAGGCGGCGACCTCGTCATCGACAACCCGCCCGACGCGGCGTCGTTCACGCTGGACATCCGCAACACCTGCGCGCCTGACAAGAACACCGCGCTGTCGGGCCTGTACACCAGCGCCGGCGGCTTCTTCACCCAGTGCGAGGCCGAGGGCTTCAGGCGCATCACCTACTTCCTCGACCGGCCCGACGTGATGGCCGTCTACACCGTCACCCTGCGCGCCGACAAGGCCCGCTGCCCCGTGCTGCTGAGCAACGGCAACCTGCTCGAAGAAGGCGCGCTGAACGGCGGCCGGCACTTCGCGAAGTGGCACGACCCCTTCCCCAAGCCGAGCTACCTGTTCGCGCTGGTGGCGGCCAAGCTGGTGGCGCGCGAACAGCGCATCACCAGCCGCGCCGGCAAGTCGCACCTGCTGCAGATCTTCGTGCGCGCCGGCGACCTGGACAAGACCGAACACGCCATGAACTCGCTGCTGGCCTCGGTGGTGTGGGACGAAGCGCGCTTCGGCCTGGCGCTGGACCTCGAGCGTTACATGGTCGTGGCAGTGCCGGACTACAACAGCGGCGCGATGGAGAACAAGGGCCTGAACCTGTTCAACACCAGCCTGCTGCTGGCCAGCCCGGCCACGGCCACGGATGACGACTTCGCCGACATCGAAAGCGTGATCGCGCACGAGTACTTCCACAACTGGACGGGCAACCGCATCACCTGCCGCGACTGGTTCCAGCTGAGCCTGAAGGAAGGCCTGACGGTCTTCCGCGACCAGGAATTCAGCATGGACATGGCCGGCAGCCCGTCGGCCCGCGCCGTCAAGCGCATCGAGGAGGTGCGCGGCCTGCGCGCCAGCCAGTTCCCCGAAGACGCCGGCCCCATGGCGCACCCCGTGCGGCCCGACAGCTATGTGGAGATCAACAACTTCTACACCGCCACGGTGTACAGCAAAGGCGCCGAAGTCGTGCGCATGATGCACACGCTGGTCGGCCGCGACGGCTTCACCCAAGGCATGGCGCTGTACTTCCAGCGCCACGACGGCCAGGCCGTGACCTGCGACGACTTCGCCCAGGCCATCGCCGACGCCAACCCCGGCAGCGGGCTGGCCACCCGCCTGGACGCGTTCAAGCGCTGGTACGCGCAGGCCGGCACGCCGCGGCTGAAGGCGCGCGGCGTGTACGACGCCGCCGCGCAGCGCTACACGCTCACCCTGACGCAAAGCGCGCTGCCCTCGCCGGGCCAGCCGGTCAAGCAGCCCTTCGTCATGCCCGTGGCCATGGGCTTGCTCGCCGCCGACGGCCGGGGTTTGGCCGATGACCGCGTGCTGGTGCTCGACAGCGCCGAGCAGAGCTGGACTTTCGAGCAGGTGAGCGAGGCCCCCGTGCCGTCGCTGCTGCGCGGCTTCTCGGCCCCCGTGCTGCTGGACGACGGCCTGGACGACAACCAGCGCCTGGTGCTGCTGGCGCATGACACCGACGACTTCAACCGCTGGGAAGCCGGCCAGCAACTGGTGCTGTCGCGCCTGCTCCAGGCCGTCGCCCACGGCGGCGCGCCGCTGCTCGACGACGCCCTGGCCGGCGCCCTGCGCGGCGTGTTGCGCAACCCGGCGCTCGACCCGGCCTTCAAGGAACTGCTGCTGCAGCCGCCTTCACAGGCCTACCTGGCCGAGCAGCTCGAAAGTCACGACCCCCAGCGCGTGCATGCCGTGCGCGAGCAGTGGCGATCGCTGCTGGCCGAACGGCTGCACGACGACTGGGCCTGGGCCTGGCAGCAGCACCAGGTGAACGCCGGCTACAGCCCGCGGCCAGAACAGTGTGGGCCGCGCGCCCTGGCCAACCTGGCCTTGCAGATGCTGTGCCGCAACGCCGTGGCGCAGGGCGACCCGGTGTGGCCAGGCAGGGCGTACCAGCGCGTCAAGGACGCCAGCAACCTGACCGACCGCCTGGGCGCCGTGGTGGCGCTGACCGATGCCCACTCGCCCTTGGCCGACTTGGCCATGGCGGCGCTGTACGACAGCGCCCGCGGCGATGCCCTGATGCTGGACAAGTGGTTCATGCTGCAGGCCCGCCGCCCGGAGCCGCTGGACGAACAGGCCGGCAGCGCCTTTACCCGCGCCAAGGCCTTGATGCAGCACCCCGACTTCACGCTGCGCAACCCCAACCGGGCACGCAGCCTGCTGTTCTCGCTGGCCCAGGCCAACCCGGCTGCCTTCCACCGCAGCGATGCCGCCGGCTACGCGCTGTGGGCAGACAAGCTGCTGGAGCTTGACACGCTCAACCCGCAGCTGGCCGCCCGGCTGGCCGGCGCGCTGAACCGCATTTCCCTGCTCGTCGAGCCCTACCAGAGCGCGGCGCGCCAGGCCCTGATGCGCGTGGCGGCCAGGCCCGACCTGAGCAGCGCCGTGCGCGAAATCGTCGAACACGCGCTTGAGCCGCAGCCATGAAGCGCGTCAGCCTGACGCAGTACCTCGTCGAGCAGCAGCGCGAACACGGGCTCATCCCGGCGCAGCTGCGGCTGCTCATCGAGGTCGTGGCGCGCGCCTGCAAGCGCATCGCCATCGCCGTCAACAAGGGCGCCCTGGGCGACGTGCTGGGCAGCGCGCACAGCGAAAACGTGCAGGGCGAGGTGCAGAAGAAGCTCGACGTCATCAGCAACGAAGTGCTGATCGAGGCCAACGAATGGGGCGGCCACCTCGCGGCCATGGCCAGCGAGGAGATGGACAGCATCCACATCGTGCCCAACCGCTATCCGCAGGGCGAATACATGCTGCTCTTCGACCCGCTGGACGGCAGCAGCAACATCGACGTCAACATCAGCATCGGCACCATCTTCAGCGTGCTGCGCAAGATCGGCCACGCCCGAGGCATCAGCGAAGAAGACTTCCTGCAGCCCGGCAAGCAGCAGGCCGCCGCCGGCTACTGCGTCTACGGCCCGCAAACCACGCTGGTGCTGACGGTGGGCAGCGGCGTGGCCATGTTCACGCTCGACCGCGAGACCGGCAGCTGGGTGCTGACGCAGGACCAGGTGCGCATCCCCGCCGACACGCAGGAGTTCGCCGTCAACATGTCGAACATGCGGCACTGGGCGCCGCCCATGAAGCGCTACATCGATGAATGCCTGGCCGGCAGGAGCGGCCCGCGTGGCAAGGACTTCAACATGCGCTGGGTCGGCAGCATGGTGGCCGACGTGCACCGCCTCATCACCCGCGGCGGCATCTTCATGTACCCCTGGGACCAGCGTGAACCCGACAAGCCCGGCAAGCTGCGTCTGATGTACGAGGCCAACCCCATGGCCTTCGTCGTCGAGCAGGCAGGCGGCCTGGCCACCAACGGCCGCGAGCGCATCCTCGACGTGATGCCCACCAAGCTGCACCAACGCGTCAGCGTGGTGCTGGGTTCGCGCAACGAGGTCGAGCACGTGGGCCAACTGCACCGCGACGCAGGCTGATCGCGCGCTGACGACAGCGCGGGATCAGGGCCGACCGATGTCGCCACCCGTGCTGAGGTTGCCGACCGAGTAGACGATGCCAAAGGGCTCCCGGCGCGCCGACTTGTCGCGCCAGTCACGCAGCTCTTGCACCGCCGAGCGTTCGGCCTGGCACAGCGTACGGGCGAACATGCCGTTCCAGGCGCCCCCAGATCGGCTGGGGCAGCCCGGCCACGTCCCACTCGGCCAGTGGCCTCTTGACATACAGGCGGTCGTCGGCCAGGTAGCGCAGGCGCCAAGCTGGGCCAGTGCCTTGTGCAGGCTCTTGAACTCGCGCTCGGCAAACGGTGCCAGGCCCTCCCGCGGCAGATCCAGGGATTTGCCGACTCGGTCTTGGTTGGTCATGGCGACCTGACCAACCCTCGGATTCAACTCGTCGAAAGCAGCAAGCGCAACTGCGTTGCCAGCGGCGGCAGGCGCTCGGTGACGGTCCGCCAGAGGATGTCGCTGTCGACGTCGAAGTAGGCATGCACCAAGCGATTGCGCATGCCGACTATCGATGCCCAGGCGATGTCGGGCAGGCCCTCGCGCGTGGGCTGGGTTACCTTTGACGCCGCTTCTCCGACGACCGTGATCATGTGGACCAGCGCAGAGCGCAGCATCGCGTCGCTGTGCAGGTCCGCCAAACGGCGTCCGGCACAGAACTGCAACGCCTGCTCGGCCGCGTCAAGCATGTGTCGAAGCCGGACTGCGTCCGGTTCAGGCAGCGACATACAGCGGCTCTGCGGTGCGCACCACCTCGTCGCGGAAGTGACGGCTCAACTCCGCCGGCGTGCGCACATCAATCCTGCGTCCATCCATCAGCGCCGAAAGTTCAATCTCGATATCGGCCAGGTCGAAATACGTGGGCTTGGCCTGCGGCAAGAACTCCACCAGCAGGTCGATATCGCTGTCCGGCCGGGCGGTGCCCTTGAGCTGCGAGCCGAAAAGTGACAGCTTGCGCACGCTGTGGCGCAGGCAGACATCAGCCAGCGCCTTAGGTGGAATCGGTAGTCGATCTCCCATGATCTTGGTTCTCCTTTTCATCCGCCTCGGTGCCGATCAGATCAGCGAAGGCTGTACGGGCTGCGCCGCAGCCGCGCCCGATTCTCCCGCCATCCGCGTCATCTCGGGCCCGCTCTGTACCAAAGCGTTGTAAGACAGCGCGGGCTCAGGGCCGATCGCTGTCGCCACCCATGCCGATGTTGTTGTCCGATTGGACGATGCTGACGACGTTGGACAGGGCGCGCTCTTCGGGCTCGTTGGCGGGCCGGGCCATCACGGCGCGGCCCTGCAGCCACAGCGTGCTGCTGCCGCCGCCGTCCAGGTTGATGGCGTCGTCGGCACCCAGTTCGCGCATCAGCTGCGACAGCTGAACCAGCGTCACCCCCGCCACCGGTGGCCGCCGGCCTTCGGCCAGCACCACCAGCAGCCAACGCCCCTGCCCGGCCAGGCCCACGGCCGTGCGCGGATGCGTGCGCGCGCAGAGGGCCGCACAAAGGGCGTCGTCGGCTTCGCTGCGCACCTGCCCTGCCCGCACCAGCCACGGCGTGCCGGCGACGGCATTCACGACATCGGCCGGCCCCGCGCCGCCCGTGTCCGTGAACTTGATGCGGCAACGCTGCACCGGGTCGCAGGCCAGCCAGGGGCTGGCCTCGGCCTGCAGCACAGGCGTCCAGGTCTGCCCCTGGCTGACCGTGAGCCCGCGCGGCACGAAGTTGCGATCGAAGAAGGATGCATTGAAGCTGGCCACTGCAACCGTGGCCTCGGGCCGGCGGTCCATGGCCAGGCCGCGCGCCTGCGGCGGCGAAACCTCCAGACGCAAACCCGGCTCACGCAGGTCCAGCCGCAACACGTGCACGCGGCTGTCGGGCCAGGGGCTGAAGCTGCGGTAGTCCAGGCCCGCCGTTACACGCTGCCAGGCGGCTGCCGCAGCGTCCTGGCCCTGCCACGCTGGCGGTGGCGTGGCGCAGCCGACCAGCGCGGCCAGCAGGGCCACCAGCAACCCCGTGGCCGTGCGCCGCAGAAGTCGGCAACCGGGAAACAGTGCGACGAATTGATGCACAGCGCAAACGCGGGTCGGTTGCACAAAACACGAGCCCCGCGATCCTTTCGGGGCGCGGGGCCGGGTCGGCCCTTGCGGGAGCCTTGAATGGTGGAACCGGGGGGAATCGAACCCCCGTCCGCAAGCCATTGCCGAACGGTTCTACATGCGTAGCTGTCTGATTTGAATTTGAGGCCCCAGGTCGCGCAGCAGCACGCTACCTGGGTCCCGAGTCATTTGGTTTTAGGCCCGCAACGAATGACACGCTGCAGGACGAGCCAATGTGTATGACCTCGCAGTCCTTGGGTTTTACCCCTCAGACCCAGCCCATCGGCCAACTGTTGCGAGGCTCACCGGTTTTAAGCGGCGAGGGCGTACGTTTGATCGTTCGCAGTTACTTTGTTTCCAGTGGATTTACGAGCGAACTGGTGCTCGGCATGCCCCGCGTCGACTCAGCACCCACGTCGAAGCCAAGTCGGTCCCAAGGCACTGAGTTTAGGGCAGTTTCAGGAACTGCAAGAGCGCACCTGGATCGTTCAGCACCGCATCGGCACCCCAATCGTGCGGAGACTCGGCGCCCAGGTAGCCCCAGGCCGCGGCGATGGCGCCCATGCCCGCGGCCCGCGCTGCGCGCATGTCGCGGTGGTCGTCGCCGACGTAGGTGCAGCACGCCGCGGGCACGGCGAGCTGGCGCGCGGCCTCGAGCAGGGGCGCGGGATGCGGCTTGGTGTGCGGCGTGGTGTCGCCCGCCACCAGCACGCGGGCACGCGGCCACAGGCCCAGGGCAGAGGCCAGCGGGCTGGCAAATCGGAGCGCTTTGTTGGTGACGATGCCCCAGGCCAGTCCGCGCTGCTCCAGGCTCTCAAGCACAGGCAGCACGGCTGCGAACAACGCTGTCTCGCGCAGCATGCGTTCTTCGTAGCGGTCGTGGAACTCGTCGCGCAGCAGTTCATAGCCGGGCTGACCAGGCGTGATGTCGAAGGCGCGGGCCAGCATGCCTCGTGCGCCCGAGCCGGCCATCGGGCGCAACGCGTGGTAGCCCAAGGGGTCCATGCCGCGCAGCGCGCGCATGTCGTTGGCGGCGCCCGCCAGGTCGGGAGCGCTGTCGACCAGGGTGCCGTCCAGATCGAACAGGACCGCCTTCAGCGGCGGCGTCACACCGGCTTGCGACACGCCAGCATGTAGTTCACGCTGGTGTTGTCTGAAAGCCAGTAGCGACGGGTCAGCGGGTTGTATTCCAGGCCACGGCTGGCTTGCAGTTCAAGCCCGGCGTCGCGCGCCCACCGTGCCAGTTCGCTGGGACGGATGAAGCGCGCGTACTCGTGCGTGCCCTTGGGCAGCAGACCGAGCACGTACTCGGCGCCGACGATGGCAAAGAGGAAGGACTTGGGGTTGCGGTTCAGCGTCGAGAAGAAGACCCACCCGCCAGGGCGCGTGAGCTGGCTGCACGCCATCACCACGGCGGCCGGGTCAGGCACGTGTTCAAGCATTTCCATGCATGTGACGACGTCGAAACTGCCGGGCTGTTCGGTGGCCAAGGCCTCGGTGGCTATCTCGCGGTAGTCCAGGTTGTCGACTCCGGACTCCAGGGCATGCAGTCGGGCCACGCCCAGCGGTCGGGCGGCCAGGTCGATGCCGGTGACATGGGCCGCACGACGGGCCATGCTCTCGGACAGGATGCCGCCGCCGCAGCCGACGTCCAATGCCGTCTTGCCGCGCAAGGTCGCGGTCGCGTCGATCCAGTCCAGGCGGAGTGGATTGATCTGGTGCAAGGGGCGGAATTCGCTCTCCGGGTCCCACCACCGGTGAGCCAGTTCACTGAATTTCGCGAGTTCCTGGGCGTCGACGTTTTGCATGGTCCGATGCTAATCAAGATCGCCCCAACCCACAGGCGCAGGGCCAAGGAAGGGGCAAACGCGGAAATATGCGTGTCGAAAAGGCAAAAACCCCGCCGGGGCGGGGTTTCCATTCAACGCAGCCCTGCGGCTGCGATGAATCACCTCTTGGCGCGGGTACCGAAGACCTCGACCGAGACACGACGGTTCTTGGCGCGGCCTTCGGCCGTCTTGTTGTCAGCCAAAGGCGACTTCTCGCCCTTGCCTTCGGTATAGACGCGATTCTTCTCGACGCCCTTGCCGACCAGGAAGTTCTTCACCGCATCGGCGCGTGCGATAGACAGCTTCTGGTTGTAGGCGTCGGCACCGACCGAGTCGGTGTGACCGGTCAAGACCATCACCTCGAGGGCGATCGCCTTGCTCTTGTCCACCAGATCGGCCAGCTTGGCCTGGTCGCCAGCCTTGACCACCGACTTGTCGAAGTCGAAGTTGGCGCCAGACTCGAAGGTGACCTTCTCGTTCACGGCCACCGGGGGCGCGACAGGCACCACAGCAGGCGCAACCGGCGGCCGCACAACGGCTGCCGGCGGCGGCGGGGGCGGCGGCGCGACGCGCGGTGCAGGGGCAGGGGCCGGGGGAGGCGGCGGCTTCAATGCGCCGTCACAGAAAGGATGTGCGGTGGCAGGCGTCCAGAAAGCATCGCGCCAGCACAGTTCATTGGTGCCGTTTCTCCAGACGGTACCGTCGGTGGAGCGCCAGTTGTCAGCGCCATTGGCGGCCCTGAGCTGCTCTGCAGTCGGTGCAGCAGGTGCAGCACGTGCAGCAGGTGCCTGCGCACTGGCCACCATCGGAACCGCAAGCGCAGCCGTTGCAAAGAGCAAAGCCACCTTGTTCAATTTCTTCATGATTCTCCTCTCGAGGGAAGCCGCAGGGACCTGCGAAACGACAACACAACATGCTTGAAAACCGGGCAAATGACCGCTTTTGCGGGCACCAACCACCGACACGGAATTGTGCCATAGGGCGTCGGATGGACTGCATTTTGACCGCTGCAACGAGACAGCCACGTGGGCATTGTTGCGCTGCCGCGACAGCCGCTGGCCCCGTAGAATCTGGGTTTCCGGGTCGATGCCCGATCCCCAAGGCGGGGCATTGCCCCGACTGCCTGCATGACCCAGTTCGCCAAAGAAACCGTCCCCGTCAGTCTCGAAGAGGAGATGCGCCGGTCGTATCTGGATTACGCGATGAGCGTGATCGTGGGTCGCGCACTGCCCGACGCCCGCGACGGCTTGAAGCCCGTGCACCGGCGAGTGCTGTTCGCGATGCACGAACTCAGCAACCACTGGAACCGCCCTTACAAGAAGAGCGCGCGCATCGTCGGCGACGTGATCGGCAAGTACCACCCCCACGGTGACACCGCCGTGTACGACACGATCGTGCGCATGGCGCAGAATTTCTCGCTGCGCCACATGCTGGTCGATGGCCAGGGCAACTTCGGCTCGGTCGATGGCGACAACGCCGCGGCCATGCGTTACACCGAGATTCGGCTGTCGAAGATCGCCCACGAGATGTTGGAAGACATCGACAAGGAAACCGTCGATTTCGCGCCCAACTACGACGGCTCGGAGAAAGAGCCCACGGTGCTTCCCGCGCGGCTGCCCAACCTGCTGGTCAACGGCTCGTCCGGCATCGCGGTGGGCATGGCCACCAACATCCCGCCGCACAACCTCAACGAGGTCGTCGATGCCTGCCTGCACCTGCTGAAGAACCCGGGTGCCAGCATCGAAGAGCTGATGGAAATCATCCCGGCGCCCGACTTCCCCACCGCCGGCATCATCTACGGCCTGAACGGCGTTCGCGAGGGCTACCGAACTGGCCGCGGCAAGGTGGTGATGCGCGCCAAGTGCCATTTCGAGGACATCGACAAGGGCTCGCGCCAGTCGATCATCGTCGACGAGATCCCTTACCAGGTGAACAAGAAGACGCTGCTCGAGCGCATCGCCGAGCTGGTCCACGAGAAGAAGATCGAGGGCATCAGCCACATCCAGGACGAGAGCGACAAGTCCGGCATGCGCGTGGTGATCGACTTGAAACGCGGCGAAGTGCCCGAGGTGGTGCTGAACAACCTGTACAAGCAGACGCAGCTGCAGGACACCTTCGGCATCAACATGGTGGCCCTCATCGACGGCCAGCCGCGGCTGTGCAACCTGAAGCAGCTGGTCGAGGTCTTCCTGGACCACCGCCGCGAGGTGATCACGCGGCGCACGGTGTACGAACTGAAGAAGGCGCGCGAGCGCGGTCACGTGCTGGAAGGCCTGGCGGTGGCGCTGGCCAACATCGACGAGTTCATCGAGACCATCAAGACCAGCCCGACGCCGCCGGTGGCCAAGGCGGCGCTGATGAGCAAGAGCTGGGACTCGTCGATGGTGCGCGAGATGCTGGCGCGCGCCGAAGAAAGCACCACCGGCGGCCGCGCGGCCTACCGCCCCGAGGGCCTGCCCGCGAGCTACGGCCTGCAGCCCGACGGGCTGTATCGCCTGTCAGACGACCAGGCGCAGGAAATCCTGCAGATGCGCCTGCAACGCCTGACCGGGCTGGAGCAGGACAAGATCATCGGCGAGTACCGCGAGGTGATGGCGGAGATCGCCGACCTGCTGGACATTCTGGCCACGCCCGGGCGCGTCACGGCCATCATCAGTGGCGAGCTCGCCGCGCTGCGCCAGGAATTCGGCCAGACCAAGGCCGGCGCGCGACGCAGTGTGATCGAACGCAATGCGCTCGAGCTCGGCACCGAGGACCTCATCACGCCGGCCGACATGGTGGTCACGCTCAGTCACACCGGCTACATCAAGAGCCAGCCGCTGGGCGAGTACCGCGCACAAAAGCGCGGCGGCCGCGGCAAGCAGGCCACGCAGACCAAGGAAGACGACTGGATCGACCAGCTCTTCATCGCCAACACGCACGACTGGATCCTGTGCTTCAGTGACCGCGGCCGTGTCTATTGGCTGAAGGTGTGGGAGGTACCGCAGGGCGGGCGTGCGTCGCGCGGCAAGCCCATCGTCAACATGTTCCCGCTGCAGCCGGGCGAGAAGATCACGGTGGTGCTGCCACTGACGGGCGAGTTCCGCAGCTTCCCCGCAGACCACTTCGTCTTCATGGCCACCGCGCTGGGCACGGTGAAGAAGACCTCGCTCGACGAGTTCGACAATCCGCGCAAGGCCGGCATCATCTCCGTCGATCTGGACGAAGGCGACTACCTCATAGGCGCTGCGCTGACCGATGGCCAGCACGACGTGATGCTGTTCAGTGACGGCGGCAAGGCGGTTCGCTTCGCTGAAGACGAAGTCCGGCCGCTGGGGCGCACCGCCCGCGGCGTGCGCGGCATGGCGCTTGAGCCCGCGCAAAAGGTCATTGCGATGCTGGTGGCCGAGGACGAGACTCAAAGCGTGCTCACAGCCACCGAAAACGGCTATGGCAAACGCACATCGATCACCGAGTACACCCGCCACGGCCGGGGCACCAAGGGCATGATCGCCATCCAGCAAAGTGAGCGCAACGGCCGCGTCGTCGCAGCCACCCTCGTGCGGCCCGCCGACGAGATCATGCTCATCACCGACAAGGGTGTGCTGGTGCGCACGCGCATCGCCGAGGTTCGCGAGCTCGGACGCGCCACGCAGGGCGTGACCCTGATCGCGCTGGACAACGGCACCAAGCTGTCGGGGCTGCAGCGCATTGCCGAGATTGACGCTGCCAGCGACGCCGCTGGCGACACTGATGACAGCAATGCTGGCGAAGCCGGCGCGGAAGGAATCTGATGTTGAAATTGAACCTGGCGCTGGCCGTGGCCTTGGCGTGCGCGGTGGGGCTGGCCCACGCTCAGACCGCAGCACCTGCACCGGCGGCCGCTGCCACCCCGGCGCCTGCCTCGCCTGCCTCACCCGCCAAAAAGGAACTGGCTGCGCGCGTGCTGGTCCTGATGAAACCTGCCGTCGAGACACTGGGCGTGCAACTGGCGCAGCAGCCGGCGATGCAGATCCAGCAGCGTGCAGGCCTGGCCCTGCAGGGCGTGGCGGCTGACCGGCGTGAGGTGCTGGGCCGCGAGATCGAGGCCGACCTGCGCAAGTACATGGAGGAAGCCGGGCCGCTGGTGCGCGACCGCGCCGTCAAGCTCGGGCCCACGACCATCGCCCCGATGCTGGAAGACCGTTTTTCGGAAGACGAGTTGCGCCAGATCATCGTCATGCTCGAGTCGCCACTGAACCGCCGCTTTCAGCAGACCTTCCCGGAGATGCAGCGTGCGTTGGCCGAGAAGCTGGTGGCCGAGATGCGCGTTGACATCGAGACCCGCGCGCGGGCTTTGGAGCAAACCGTGGGCAAGCGCCTGAACCCCACGGCAGCTGCACCGGCACCTGCTGCGGCACCCGCGCCCGCCAAGAAGTAGCCGATGTCCGGAGAGAGACCTGTGGCCGGGGCCGTGGCGCCCGAACTGCAAGCGCTGCGTGAACACATCGACGCCGTCGACAGCGAGTTGCTGGCGCTGCTGAACCGCCGCGCCGCGCTGGCGCTGGAGGTCGGCGAGATCAAGAAGCGTGAAGGTTCGGTGGTGTTCAGGCCCGAGCGCGAGGCCCAGGTGATCGACGGGCTGAAGCGCACCAACGCCGGCCCGCTGCTGTCCGACAGCGTGGCACCCATCTGGCGCGAGATCATGTCAGCCTGCCGCGCACTGGAAACGCCGACGCGCGTGGCTTACCTGGGGCCGGCCGGCACCTTCAGCGAACTGGCCGCGCTGGGCTACTTCGGCAGCTCGCTGTCGCGCGTGCCCTGTGCGAGCATCGACGAGGTCTTCCGCACCACCACCGCCGGCGCCGCCGACTTCGGCGTGGTGCCGGTCGAGAACTCGACCGAAGGCGTTGTCGCACGTTCGCTCGACCTCTTTCTGCACACGCCCTTGTTCATCATCGGCGAGACCAGTCTCTTCGTGCGCCACAACCTGCTGCGGCGCGGTGATTCGCTCGAAGGCATCGCCGCCGTGCTGGCCCATCCGCAGGCGCTGGCCCAGTGCCACTCCTGGCTGTCGACGCACCTGCCGCAGGCCGAGCGGCGGCCCGTGTCGAGCAACGCCGAAGGTGCCCGCCTGGCCAGCCTGGACCCGGCACTGGCCGGCATCGCCAGCGACCGCGCCGCCAGCGAGTTCGGCCTGCATGTCGTGGCACCGGCGATCCAGGACGACCCGCACAACCGCACCCGCTTTGCCATCGTCACCCATCCCCATCAGCACCCGGCGCCCAAGGCCTCGGGACACGATTGCACCAGCCTGGTGGTGTCGGTGACGAACCGGCCAGGCGCCGTGCACGACATGCTGGTGCCGCTGAAGACCCACGGCGTGTCGATGAGCCGGTTCGAATCACGCCCGGCACGCTCCGGCCAATGGGAGTACTACTTCTATATCGACCTGCAAGGCCACCCCGACGAACCCCACGTGAGCGCAGCGCTGACCGAACTGCGCCAGGTCTGCGCGTTCTTCAAGGTGCTCGGCACCTACCCCATAGACGTGCACTGACTGTGATGGACCGCTGCTGATGTTCAACCAACTCGGTCTGATCGGCTGCGGCCTGATGGGCGGCTCGTTCGCGATGGCGCTCAAGCAAGCCGGCCTGGTCAAGCGCGTCGTGGGCTACAGCAAGTCGCCATCCACCACCGATCGGGCACGCAAGCTGGGGGCCATCGATGTCGCAGCCGAGTCCGCGTTGCAGGCGATGGCGGGGTCTGACATCGTGCTGCTGGCGGTGCCCGTGTCGGCCACCGAGACGACCCTGAAGGCCATTCGCCACCTGCTGACGGCCGACGTGCTGCTGATGGACGTGGGCAGCACCAAGCGCGATGTGGTGGATGCCGCCCGTCGGGTGCTGCGCGAGCGCCTGTCCAGCTTCGTGCCGGCCCACCCCATCGCCGGCAAGGAGTCGTCGGGCATCCAGAACGCCAGTGCCGAGCTGTACCGCGACCGTCAGGTCATCCTCACGCCCCTGCCTCAGACCGACCCCGCGCTGACGCAGAAGGCGGTCGACGTGTGGTCGGCCATTGGCGCGCAGGTGTTGCACATGTCGCCCGAGAACCACGACGCCGCCTTTGCGGCTGTCAGCCACCTGCCGCACCTGCTGGCCTTCGCGTACTTCAGCGCGGTGGTGAACCAGCCGGCGGGCCGGGACTTCCTGTCGCTGGCCGGCCCCGGCTTTCGCGATTTCACACGCATTGCCGCCAGCAACCCCGAGATCTGGCGCGACATCCTGGTGGCCAACCGGGAAGAGGTGCTGAAGCAGTCGCAGCGGTTCCGCCATGCCCTGGACGCGCTCGAGCACGTGATGCGCTCGGGCAACGCCGAGGCGCTGGAGGACCTGATCCGCGCGCCCGCCGAGGGGCGTTCGGGCTGGCAGATGGGCGCCCCCCGGGTTCCGGGCACGCCCAGCACGGCGAGCACGCCAGGCCCGGCGGGCCCCGGCGGCCCGCTGGTGCGCTGATGCGCTGACGAACTGACGAACTGGCATTGGCCGTCACGCTGCATGCACCGAATTCCCCACCTGGACCTGCCACCGCTGCGCGCTGCCTCGGGCACCGTGCAACTGCCCGGATCCAAGAGCATTTCCAACCGCGTGCTGCTGCTGGCCGGGCTGGCCCAGGGGCAGACCACCGTGCACGACCTGCTCGATTCCGACGACACGCGCGTCATGCTGGACGCCCTGGCCGCACTGGGCTGCGGCCTGCAGCGTGATGGCCCGGTGCTGCACGTCACGGGGCTGGGCGGCCGACTCGGCGTGCAGCAGGCGCAGCTGTTTCTGGGCAACGCGGGCACGGCCATGCGCCCGCTCACCGCCGCCCTGGCGGTGCTGGCGGCCACGCAGGGCGGCCGCTACGAGTTGTCGGGCGTGCCGCGCATGCACGAACGGCCGATCGGCGACCTGATCGACGCGTTGCGGCCGCTGGGCTGCCACATCGAAGAGCTCGGCCAGCCGGGCTACCCGCCCCTGCGGGTCAGCGGCGAGCCGGGTGGCGAGTTGGCCACAGGCCAGGCCATCCGCGTGCGCGGTGATGTCTCCAGCCAGTTCCTGACCGCCCTGCTGCTGGCCTTGCCGCTGGCCAGCGCGGCCCGCCCCGTGGTCATCGAGGTTGACGGCGAACTCATCTCGCAGCCCTACATCGAGATCACCTTGAACCTGCTGGGGCGCTTCGGCATCGCCGTTCAGCGCGAAGGCTGGCAGCGCTTCACCATTCCCCAGGGCAGCCATTACCAGACCCCGGGCACGATTCACGTCGAGGGCGATGCGTCGTCGGCGTCGTACTTCGTGGCCGTGGGCGCCCTGGCCGCGCACGGCGGCGCGCCAGTGCGCATCGTCGGCGTGGGGCACGACTCGATCCAGGGCGACATCCGCTTCGT